>JGI12316J14372_10004080_pt1 | contig 12923 bp, 11 predicted proteins | sample MarCyaLeptolynsp_FD_14372 | JGI IMG/M metagenome (IMG submission 14372) | reverse complement strand
CCCAAGCCGGTCATTGCCGTTCCACGGCAACTGGCTGCTGCCCTTGCGCCCGGCATGGGCCAGCTGAATCGCCGGCACCGAGCCCTGTTCGCGAATGAAGTCGGCGATGCGCCGCAATGGCTCGACCTGTTCGTCGGACCAGAGGCCCAGACATCCATGGGTGATGCGCCCGCGCGGTTCCACCGCCGTGGCCTCGACCATGACGATCCCGGCTCCGGCAACCGCCAATTTGCCGTAGTGAACGAAGTGCCAGTCACCGGCAAACCCGTCGCGGGCGCTGTATTGGCACATGGGCGAAACCACGATGCGATTGGGAACCTCCACGCCGCGGACCCTCAACGGTGAAAACAGCAGCGGATCGCGTGCGTGTTCCTTTTCCATCGCTTCGTTCCCTTCGCATTTCGTGGAAGGCGCGCCGTCTTTCCGCCGATCCGGACGGTCATGCGCCTCGCGACCCGGTCACGACGATATTATCATGCCGGTCATGGGACACCAAAACGCCCTGTGTTATGGGATCGGGACTGCCGGTCATACGAACCGGCACGCCATCGATTGACAACGAGACCCCGCCCATGCGCATCGCCTTGCTTGCCCTTCTCATGATCCTGCCAACCGGGCCGGCAATGGCCGGCGAAACCTGGACAGTAACCCGCGCGGACCCTTCGGCCCTGAGCCAAAAGGCCCCGGGCCGGGCGGTTCCGGACGATATCGACGGCTTGCCGGACGGCCGGGTCGCGATCAACAAAGACGACGGCGACATTCGCGCGGCCTGGTACGAGAAGCCGACCACGCGCTATGGCCACGGGATTCTCGGCGACCGGGTCGAAGCCCGGGCGCTTGTGGTCAGGAACCGCGACGGCGAAACCGTTTCGCTGGCCTTGCCGGACAATGAAGTGTTTGAGGACCTTTATCCGCGGCTCGCCGACCTTGATGGCGACGGCAGCACGGAAGTGGTCACGATCCGGTCCTCCCTGTCGGACGGCGGCTCGGTGACGCTCTACGGGTTGCAGGACGGCCGCCTTGTCGAGCGCGCCAGCACCGGGTTCATCGGACTGGCCAATCGCTGGCTGAACATTGCCGGGATTGACCGGTTCTCCGGTGAGGATTTCCTCGAAATCGCCTATGTGCGCACGCCGCATATCGGCGGCACCCTTTTCCTCTACCGGTTCGCCGACGGCCGCCTCAGCAAGATCGCCAGCCTGCACGGGTTTTCCAACCACCAGATCGGCTCGCGGGAATTGCGCCTGTCGGCAATCGCCGACCTTGACGGGGACGGCAGGATGGAACTCGCCCTGCCCTCCGACGACCGGGCGACGCTGCGCATTGTCGGTCTCGGCAAAGACGGCCTGTCGGAACGCGCCTCGGTCCCCCTGCCGGCGCGGATCGACAAGGCAATGTCCGTGTCAGGATCGGGTGCGAAGACGCGCTTTACCGTCGGCCTCGACGATGGCAGCGTTTATGTCGTCACGCGGTGATGTCCCGCCGCGCGACGCGCCTTGAAAGCGGCGCGTCTATCGATAAAGAACAATCCGGGACACCGCCAGGTCGGCCCGGAACGGCCGGCCGATCGCGACCAGCCCCAAACGTCTGATCCGCGCCGTGTCCATCGGCGTTTCGATGCGGTAGGGCGTGAACGCCGCGAAGGGAAGATCGAGCGTCTGCCACGCCCCGGCAGCAACGAATTGCGCCCTGTAGGATTGCCAGGGACGCTTCGTGTCGGGCGTGCGCAGATGCAGCGAATAGCTTTCGCCATTGCCGCGCGCGGTGATGCGCACGCCGGTAAAGCCGCTGGCGTCCAGGCCGCTCTCGTTCAGGGTGAGCGCCGCCTGAATGAAGCCGCCATTGTTTTCGGTGCGCACATCGCCGGTCAGGTGCAGGCTTTCGCGCCCGCCGATCCGCTTGCGGGCAATGACGGCCTCCGACACTCCGCCCATGACCCGGTCGCTGACACCGCGCCATTTGGTGCCGAGCGCCGAGACCAGCTGCGGATCGGAGAAATCGTCGATCACCGTCTCGTCCGACGGCGCCGCGATGGCCCTTTCGGTCATGGCCGGCGCCCCGATGAGGGAAAGACTTCCCAGTCCGAACAGAAAGGATCTGCGATGGCTGCCAGATTGCGTTTGCCCAGCTTGCGATTGCCCAGATTGCGATTGCATTGAAGTCGGCTCCACACTGCCTGAAAATTCCACCCAAAAACGCGAATGACGCCCGTGTTACGGGTTCGATGCGGATTCGGATCGGCGCAACAATCCGATCCGGAGGAAGCGCCGTATCACAGTGTGGTGATGATGCGTGCCACGCGACCCGGGGGGTGGCGATCTATCATGCTGTCCGGGTGACGGGCGGGCACGGCATGGATTTCAGGACTATCGAAGGGGCGGAACGGGCATGCAATCATCGCAGACAAAAATCGCGATCATAGGCGCCGGGATCACCGGCATTGCCTGTGCCCATAGGCTTCGCACCCGCGGCTATTCGCCGACGATCCTGGAGAAGAGCCGCGGCATCGGCGGACGTCTGGCCACCCGCCGGACAGAGGACGGCCTGACATTCGATCATGGTGGCCAATATCTGACGGTCGGGACAGACGGGTTTTCAAGGTTCCTGGAACCGGCGGTAGGATCCGGCGCCCTGCGCCCCTGGTACCCGCGCGGCAAGGCCGATCAGGAGGACGGGCAATTGGTCTGGTATGTCGGCGTTCCCGCGATCAACGCCCTGTTGAAGCCGATGTGCAGCGATCTCGATATTCGCCTGGGAACGCAGGTTCGCGCCATTGCGCCGGAGGCCGGCTTGTGGCGTCTGGACACCGACGACAGCAGCGACGCCCTGCAGTTCGACATTGTGATCTGTACCGCCCCCGCACCGCAGACACAAAACTTGCTCGCCTTCGATCCCGACATTCGCGCCTGGCTGGACCGCGTGACGATGGCCCCCTGCTGGGCCGCAATGCTGGCATTTGAGACGCCGCTCACCACCGAGTACGACGTCGGGCGCGACCGCTCGCATCCGCTCGAATGGATCGGCCGTGACAGTTCCAAGCCCGGCCGTTATGCGTCCCGCGATTGCTGGGTGCTGCACGCCGAACCGGGCTGGAGCCGGGAGCATCTGGAGGCGGAGAAAGCGGATGTCGCGCGGATGTTGCTGGACGCGTTCGCACAGGCCCTGCCCGGGCGAAGCCTTCCGGAGCCGGTTCACGCGACAGCGCATCGCTGGCGGCATGCGCGAACGGTGACGCCGCTGGGCGCGCCTTTTTTGGCTTCAAACGACCGTACCCTGTTTGCCGGAGGCGACTGGTGCCTCGGCCCCGCGGCCGAATCCGGATTTCAAAGCGGCGCGGCCATCGCAGAGGCCGTCGCCGATCGTCTCGCAGGCCGGACCGCGTCATGAGCGCCGACACGGATCAAAACGCCATGCCAATGATGGCTCCGCCACCATTGACCTCCTTCGGGGACGGACTGCGCGTTGCGATCATCGGCGCGTCTGGCGGGATCGGCGCGGCCCTTGCCGACGACCTCGCCGCCTCGCCCTGCGTCAAAACCGCGTTTCGCCTGTCCCGCTCGGCGCCCGCCGGCCCGACAGAGCCCGGATGCGACCTGCATCTCGATCTTGAAAACGAGGCGTCGATTGCCGAAGCGGCGGCAGCGATCCGCGCCGCGGCCGGATCTCTCGACCTCGTGCTCGTCGCCACGGGCCTGCTGCATGACGGCGGCGGGCTGCAGCCGGAAAAGACCTTTCGCGCCCTGTCCGGCGAGGCCATGGAGCGGGCGTTCCGGATCAACACGATCGGGCCGGCGCTGGTCGCCAAACACTTTCTGCCGCTTCTGAGCAAAGACCGAAAGGCGGTTTTCGCGGCCTTGTCGGCTCGGGTCGGCTCCATCTCGGACAATCGTCTGGGCGGCTGGCACGCCTACCGGGCGTCAAAGGCGGCGCTCAACATGATGATCCGGACCCTGTCCATCGAACTGGCGCGCCAGAAACCGAAGGCACTCTGCGTCGGGTTGCACCCGGGAACCGTCGACACGGATCTCTCGAAGCCGTTTCAGGCCCGGGTTGCAAAGGACAAGCTGTTTTCGCCGGCCCATTCGGCGCGGTGTTTGTTGACGGTTCTGGACGGTCTTGGCCCGGAAGAGAATGGCGGGGTTTTCGCCTGGGATGGGGGGCGGGTGCCGGGTTGATTTGGGGAGTGACAAGGCGAGCCGTCAAGTGGCGATGGTCGTGTAACTATCAGTGCACTTGACTGCCAACGTGCCTCAAAATGACGAATATCCTAAAGGAAAAAATGTTGTATCGACACATAAAATAATTACACCACCATCCCGCCAATATCGCAGCACCCTCATTGCTCGTATATTCAAATACCGGTTGGTAATTCGTTACTGCAATATTATTTCTCATCTAATGTTTTTCATTCCTCCAACCTCAAATCATTTCTCAATCTTTTGTATCTCCCTGTTTAACAAAACTGATAACGCAGCCAACAATCAATTCAACCGATTGCCAATCAGCGGATTTAAGAAAGCATCTAAGATGCTAGGTTCAAAAGTAGTTGATTGGTATCAATGAGATGTTACCCAACGGTCTTCGCGGAGAAAATGAAGGATAGAATGCCTTGAGATGAAGTCGCTCGCAAGTAGCATGACCACGATCAGCCGCGATATCCACGCAATTTGAGTGATGCTGTGTGGGCTGTTGTTGCAGCGTTCATTCTGCCGGGAATAGCGGGCGGTCGCGCACAACCGATACGCGTGAGGTGGCGAACGCTATCTCCTACATCGCAGGGGGCGGCTGTCGCCGGCTTATGCAGCCGAAAGACTTTCCACCGACCTCTGCAGTGCGCGGCTATTTCTACACTTGAGGCAATGATGGATTTTGGCTAACAGTCAATCCTTTGCTGGGAAGAGCACCCGTGAACTGAAAGGACGTGAGACCTCACCGACAGCCGGTGTGATCGAAAACCATAGCTCAAAAACCACCGAAAGCGGCGGAATTCGCGGCTAGACTACCCCCTTTCGGCTATGTGCTGCCGGGCAAAGAGCAAAAAGTTCAAGGGGGTGCAAGCGCCACGTTATTACTTAAACATTCTACCAGATGCTATTTGTCGTTGTCCATGCGACCGATATTCAAAACCGTGAAGGCATGTCCGATCTTGTCAAAACCACCCGTTGCCGCCTTCCATGATTCCGACACATCTTCGCCTATGGCGCCTATGCGAGCAAAAACCGAAAACAGCTCCCAAAGGTCATGACGAGTAGACGATTGAGATCATAAAACAATCCGATACACAAATAGGTTTCGCGGTGTTGCCCTATAGCTGAGTCTTAGAACGAACTTTCGCCTGGCATGCCCGTCGCGGTAAATCGGCTAAAGATTGGGAGCGCTTCATAGAAAGTCCAACCGCACGGACAGACATCGCCAGCGTTAGGATCATGACCCGAAAGCTTGCAACATATTGCTATGATTCATAAAATTTTGGATCGAACTCTTAACGTGAATCTGTCACCATCGTTATCGACTGAAAATTTTATCTCTACTTTCGCGTGGCTGACTATTTTGGCTTCTAATGTAATATAACGGATAGGTAATCAATTAAAGGCAGAACAACCAATCATGTCGGATATTGCGGACGAAGGTAAGACAAATCCGTTACAGTCCCTCGTTTTACGCATGGAGCGAGTTATGCGGCTTGACACTGGGCAACCTGGTGAAGTCGCCTTGATTGGCGCCATAGCAGATCGTAGTAAGTTTGCGATTGCCCACCACGGGCCCGAAAGAATGAGTTTTGGTGGTCGCGGCTGGTGGGAAGTGGACGCATTAGCCAGTTGTATGGGTGAAGCGGCTGAGCATCTATCGTTCTACGAGCGGAATGGCGATCCATTTTTGTTGGAGCCCGGGAGTATTGATCTTGACCCATCTCAGCTCGCGTGGGCCGAAAACACAGCGGGCGGCCCTCTCGACAACCGCCCGCGATTAAGGGGCTTCAGACCATATGGCAGGTCAGCCTATCTTCCTGCCGACCTAATTTTGAGGCGACCTCCCCAACTTCGAGAGGCATTTCGTGCATCGGAAACGACCGGTTTAGCCGCTGGACCGACACCCGAGGTAGCTATCGAAAACGCCCTTCTGGAAGCTATAGAGCGCGATGCGGTTGCGCTGTGGTGGTGGGGAGGAGCGCCGGGAAGACCCTTGCCTGCGACATTTCCGGTTACCTCGAACAGAAAGGTTTGGTGCCTCGACATCACCAGCGATTTGGGTGTTCCGGTCGTCGCTGTTCTCTCTTCTTCCCAGACCGATGACGCAATCGTCGCCGGTTTTGCTGCCGCTAGAACTCCTCTTCTTGCAGCAAATCGAGCATTTATGGAACTGCGCCAAATGGAGACTGCGCTAGCGCTTTCATTTTACAAACTTCAAAATGAAACCCCCGATGTGCTGACAATACAGGACAGGGCCTCGCTGGACCGTGCAATGAACCTTTCATTAAAAGACCATCCTTGGCTCGCGGGCGAACCAAGTGTCACTAGAGCAAATAACTTTGCTTCAGAAGAAACTCCATTGGTCGACATATTATCCGAGGCAGGATTAGAAGCGTTTTTGGTGGATTTAACTCGGCCCGACATCAAAATTCCCGTCATGCGTGCAATAATTCCTGGTTTACAGCCAATTAAATCAGGATCAATGACAGATCGCCTTTCGCGTATGATGGATTTTTATCCAAACGCTCGCGCAACGGACCTGCTCCCGCCCACTTGATCTTCTCAAGAGACGTCATTTAAATTGTGATCCAACCAAACCGTGTTTAACTTTCGCCTCGGGAGAGCAATTGAATGTCATCGCGCACTCCAAGTCTATTTATCGAGGTGATGGGATCATTCGCTGTATTCGGACCGGACGGGTTGCAAATTGACATAAAAAACCGAAAGGGAATGTGCATTCTCGGTTACATGGCTCTAAGCGGTATGAGAGAAGTCCGTCGCGAACAACTGCAATGTCTTCTTTGGAGCGAAAAAGACAAAGAAAAAGCGCAAGGCTCTCTTCGAAACTCGGTGAAGCATATTGTCGATTGTGTGGGATCGGTGGTTGAGGGGGCAATTTGGCGGGATAAAAGAGCACTTTTTATTGATCTGGAGAACATCAAGCTAGATATCGAAGAAACTTATGTCCGAGCTAAATCCGGTGATTTCCAATCAATCCTAAACTCAAATTTTGTACCCGAAGAAATCCTGTTAGGCACAGAAAAAGAAGATAGTGCCTTTGTAGCATGGTTACATGTCATCAGAAACAGATGGCGCGAGAAATTTGTTTCTTTACTTGAGGCTCGGTGTAGCGGCCAATTAGCTGATAAATATGTCGATGCAGCGCGTGCGTTGATATCGATCGAACCCACTCATGAAGGCGCATATCGCGCTCTCATTTCACATCATGCTCAATCGGGCAACACTGGAAAAGCACTTGATCTTTACAAACAACTGTACACTGTACTTGATACCGAATTTGATACCGAGCCGTCGCGGGCCACTATCGAACTGATCGGCGACGTGAAAATGGGACGAATAAAGGCTACATCACAACAAGATAGTGGGAATGGCCTTAAACCGGCATTTTCCGGGTCACAACTTGTATTGTCAGAACCGCTCGCCGATATAAAACTACCAACTTACTCCTCAGAACGATACCCAGACACAATTTCGCTGGATGCACCGCGAATAGGCATTGCTCAGTTCGTGCAAAGTGGTTTTTGGCGTTCCGAGACTTTTCTGATCGAAGGATTTCGCCGAGATTTAATCGCGGCACTGGTCCGATTCCGCGAATGGATCGTGACAGATACTGGTTCTGAGTTTTTGGAACAGGAAGCCGACTATATTCTCGAAGGCGGTTATCAAGACAATGTCGGTACGGTCCGACTCACAATTACGCTTAAACAGACAGCAACCGGGGCGTACCTCTGGTCAGAGCCACTCGAATTCGGATTTGACCGCTGGTTGGAGGCACAAAATGAAATTGTTCGTCGCATCGCCATAGCGCTCAACGTTTCAGTTGCTTACCACCATATGACCCGTGCCAGGCGTGAGCGTGGATTGTCGTCTGACCTATACGGTCGCTGGCTTCAAGGCCAGGAGCTTCTGCTTGAATGGCACGCTGATTCACATCGACGCGCCACTGAAATATTTTTTAGTATCATCGAAGAACGACCAGACTTTGCTCGCGCATATTCGAGTCTTGCTCAAATGGGGAACGCTGAAGCTATCATGAAGGTTGGCCATATGCGCACCAAAGAATCTATAGGACAAACAGTCCACCTCGCCGAACAGGCGGTAGATGCCGATCCGTTGGATAGTCGTGCACATCTAGCACTTGCGTGGGCGCGAATGAGTAACGAACAGTTCGAATTAGCGGAAATGGAACTTGAACATGCTTCCAACTTGAACGCCAATGACCCTTGGACCCTTGTCTCAGTTGGGTTGGGTTGGGCGTATTGCGGGAACAGGGAAAAGTCAGATCGATATTCAGATCTTGCGTTGCGGCTTGGTTTGCGTCCGAGCCAATCTCATTGGGGCTACCAAACGTGCCGTAGATATCTTCTGGACGACTTTGAAGGATGTATCGAAGCTGCTGAAGAAGGCGGAGAAGCTTTTCACAACTTGCCGGCTTGGGCGGCCGCGTCACATATTCAGCGAGGTCAACATGACGAAGCAGAAGCGGCCGCAAACCGCTTTCGCAAAATTGCACTTCGTGAATGGAACGCAGCGACCGAGCCCACGGACGCCGCGATCCTTAATTGGTTGCTTCAGTGCTTCCCCATCAGATCGCCGCAAATACGCAAACGTTTCCGAAATGATCTGATCACGGCCGGTTTGTATGCGGCATGATCGTCAGCCGCATTGTGCGAGCACATAATCACCGACACGGTAGTTGTACTTTTCCTTTGCGTCAGCTGGCGGCGGGCAATATGTTCCTGGGAACGAATAATCTTCCCCTCCGTCTATTGCTCGCTTTTGTTCTTCAACCATCTCACGGTTCGGTAATACTAGGAATTCATGATTGTTAGTGTTCTGAAGAATCTCAATTGTTAGGCCCGACGGAACCGTGACCCCAGGTATGCTGTTCAATTTTCCGACGGGATCTGATTCCAACTCGGCACGTTTTGCATCGTCAAGGGCGGCTCCAATGACCATTTTTCCAAGCGCAAACTTAGCATCTTCCTCGATTTTTATTGAAGACATAGTTCCTAATCCTTTTCTGGTTACAAGGGTTAAAGTAATGACGGCTTCACCGCGATGATTTTCATGCGGAAATTTTCTCGAATTTATCCCGACTTCCAAAATACAAATTTATCAGTTTTGGCATCGTATCGGTTTCAGAATCATACGGGAGGTTTGCCAGTCCTTTTGCTACCGCAGCGCCAAAAACAAATGAGCCAACTGGACCAAGATGTTTCCCTTCGTGTAGATTGTGCGCTTCGATTAGCACATACATCAGCAAGGGGGTTTCTTGGCCCCAACCAGGTTGACCAGCGAACCATGCGTTGAAAGCTGTAACGGCATCACAAACGCCACTGTGGCTTGCATTCTTTTTCAACAGCAACTGATCGTCTTCCATCACATTCAATCTGTATTTGAGATCACTCTTCAGGCGACGGGCAATTGACTGGCCGGACTGAATGCCATCAACAGTTCTGTACAAATCAATCACCGTCAATTCAGGGGAAAAAATCTGAGTTCCGTTGCTGTCATGCGGGGAATCTGTTCTGATTTGTTCAAAAACGCGGTCCAAAAGCGGACTTATCCTGCGGGATCGTAATACTTTTTGATTGCATCCTTTTAGATGAAACAAACGGCGCCAATCCGCCTGCCATAACCGTTCGTTTGTCCCGGGTATTTTTGCCCTAAAACCCTCCGGTTTTCCGGCTTTTATCATGTTTATTACTGATGTTTTCCCCGATCCGACTAAAGCATCCGATATCTCATAACCGGTGCGTGACATCGAGTGCCCGATTCGGCCAACAGCAAAACTGAATTCCCGATACGTCTCCTGTTTTGCCGACACCAAAATTTTATCGGCTAGAGCGGTCAATTCATTCGGCTTATCCCGCAGCATGACGAAGATTTTGTTCGTCAGTAACTTCTGGCAAAGGTCGTTGCGAACAACCGATCGAAAACACTGCGCTACAGCCTCTCGTGCAGCGTTGTTTTCACCCAACTCACGGCGCTTTTGTTCATAGAGCAGGCAGAAAAAATTTCTCAATTGTAAGAGTATGGCATTGTCGTCATTGCGACGATCGGCGAGGACGAATCTATTCCCTTTGCCAAAAACTGTTCTTTCCTTTGGCACGGCCCAGGGCTGTATCCATGATCTACTATGCTGCGGCTCCTCTGACCAAGCAAAACGCGCGCCGCCTTCCACATAAATGTCATCTCTTTCGTCAGGACAAGGCCCAAAAATTGTACTGAGATTGAGCTGCGCATCTTCCGCATTGTTCAATCCACCCTTCTCGTTTGTGCGCAAATGTGTCAGGTCGTGAACCAGAAGCTGTGCGAGATAGGTATATCCCGCAAACAAGTTGGCGTTGTCTTCGTATTGGTCTCGCCCAATTCTGCGAGCTTTCCGCGAAGCTTTAGCAACTTCTTCGCCTATAATATTAGACGGATACGTTTTTCTGCTTACTGTATTCATCCCCTGCACCCTGCCAGATACGTGCCTGTTGCCTTGGTTGTTTGAATTAAACCAACTTGCATATTGCATCGTTAATCTAGCGTCATTGTAGTCGCAATCTGTTGATGGAAATCACTGCAAATTTGTCAGGGGTTCCAAACCTTGAAAATGTGGAACCATGAGCAATACATCGAATTGGTATTCCTGAAAGATGCGCAAACGCGCCTTGCGATCGATTCTGGATAACTAGTGGTCAGACTCAGACGCTTCGAACCCCAGCTGCGACACATTTCATCCGTCGCATTCGCGGCGAGCGCTGACATTTGATAAGCTCCACCCAACACACGGGCCCGAGCCGCGTCACAGTAGAGGAGTTCGCCCATGTCTACAAAAACCGATCTTCCCCTGCGTCCCGCTGCTTGCCGGTCTAGCCCTTTCCGTGATGCTGGTCGCCGCGCCGGGTGCCAAGGCCGCCTGCTCAGCCCCGGCAGACCCGAACGTTGACTGGAGCGGCTGCGACAAGTCCGGCGCGAACCTGAAAGAGGCGAACCTGGAAGGCGCGACCAGGACCGATGGCAGAAAGTGCGCCGAGGGATCAATCAGCATCTGCAAATAGGATAAGCCGGTGACGAGGTGCCGGGGCAGGAGGCCTCGGCCTGCGAATGGGTTCCATCACTGTTGGCTTGTGACGCACTCTCGGTGCTGGGATTACCGCCACACTTACGCACGCCGCCGCCGTGACTGGGTTCCGTCAGGCCGCCTCAATCGGACCAATCCTCAGCCATGCGTCCCCAGCGCCTGAAAGCCCCGACTTCGGCTCGCGATGATCGCATCCGGATCGGCCCGCCAGACAAAGGGCCTTGCTTCAGTCGCGTTGTGCTCGGCGATGAAACGATTGATCGCGGCCTGCAGGTTGACGACGGAATGAAAGATACCGTGTCTCAGCCGTCGCCGTGTGAGCTTGGCGAAGAAGCCTTCAACAGTATTCAGCCAGGAACTTGAGGTCGGTGTGAAGTGGAAGGTCCAGCGGGATGCCGAGCCAGCCAGGCCCTGATTTTAGCAGCTTGTGAGCCGCGTAGTTGTCGAGGATAACATGAACCACCTTGCCCGCAGGGATGTCCTTCTCGAGCGCGTTCAGGAACCGAATGAACTCTTGGTGCCGATGGCGCTGCATGTTCCGCCCGAAGACTTTACCGGTCAAAACGTTCAGCGCCGCGAACAGCGTGGTCGTACCGTGGCGCTTGTAGTCGTGGGTCATCGTCGCGCCTCTGCCCTGCTTTAACGGCAAGCCAGGCTGTGTCCGGCCCAGCGCCTGGATCTGGGACTTCTCATCGACCGAGAGTACAACGGCATGGGCGGGTGGCGCGACATAAAGACGGACAACACAGTGCAGCTTCTCCACGAAGGCTGGGTCCTTGGAGAGCTTGAAGACGCGCCAGCGATGCGGAGCAAGCCCATGCGCCGCCCAGATGCGCTGCACGGTTGCCACACCGAGCCCGACGGCCTTGGCCATCGCTCGGGCTGTCCAGTGGGTTGCCTCATGTGGTGGTGGATCCTGCGTCAGGCGAACCACCTCGACGGTTTTGTCAGACGATATCGGCGCCTTGCCCAGTGGCCGCGTCTTGTCCAACAGCAGGCCCTCGACCCCCGCCTCTGCAAACCGTTCCTGCCAGCGCCAGACTGTCGTCTTTGACTTTCCCGTCGCAGCCATAATGGACTGCGTGCCAAAACCATCTGCCGTCAGAACCACTATCCGCGCCCGCCAGACATGCTTCTGAGCCGTGTTCCTATCAGTGACGATGGCCTCAAGCCGCCGCCGATCCGCAGCAGAAACAGTGATGGAAACTCCCGAGCGCATGGCGCAGACTCGCACGTACGCAATCGAATGGGAATCCTAAATCGGACTCTTCCGTTTGGGTCAACCCACTAGGTAGAATATGCGTCTCTGTGGGGGGCAACATGCTCTATTGGGGCGAAGATCGGTAACTCAGGTGAGACGCCGCACAATGGGCAGGCAGCAAAGAGGTTGATGCTGAGCACAGTAATTGACGAGTGATCAGTTTGCCCGTCTGAAGGAACTGCAGCGAGAGAACCCTGAACCGCGGCAAGCCAAAGAGATCCCACCCAAGGCGTCCGCTTAATTTGTCTACACTCGACGTTGCAAGTAAACGCCAGCTAGAGTCTTTCACATTTAGACGGAAGCATATCCAGCGTTTTTGAGATAGTTTTGACACTCGTTTGGGCTGATTATCCCTACCAGTTTACCGATGTATTGC
>JGI12316J14372_10004077_pt1 | contig 12938 bp, 9 predicted proteins | sample MarCyaLeptolynsp_FD_14372 | JGI IMG/M metagenome (IMG submission 14372) | reverse complement strand
CCGTTCTGAGGAGATCGGGACGCCGTTTCCGGCGCCCCTTTTTTACGCAAGTTGTTCATTGCGACGCAATACCTAACGCAATCGACGAGGTAGACATTGCCTCCTCAGGGTAAAAGCGAAGTTAAGATGGGTAATTATTTCCTATTTTTTTCTGGTAATGCTTTGTTTAGAAACGTAAACGATTGATTGCCTGGAAATTAAGAGATTGTTTACGGTCGCAGAAGCGGAAAAATTGGCCAATTCTGAGATTAGGGTGATATTTTGATGCGCGGTCTTGCCGCCTTGCACGGTTGATACCTTGTTAATATTTGTTTCAGCGATGTCGCGGCATGGGTCGCTGGACGGCATTCGGTTCCCGGCGCACTCTCTCGCGGTAGAAGATCAAAAGACCGCTTCCGACGATCAATACGATTCCGGCCGCCGTTTCCAGATCCGGCCAGTCGCCCCAGATGACGACGCCCCAGAACACGGCGAGCGCCAGGGCTGAATATTCGTAGGGCGCAATGGCGGACGCCGCCGCCACCCTGTAGGCCTGCGACAGGAGGTAACCGCCGGCGGCGACCAGAAGCCCGCAGCCCGCCATCAGCAGGGCATCGTCCGCCCCCGGCCAGCGCCAGGCTCTGAGCAGAAATTCGACACTTGGGTGGGCCGCGCCGGAAAACTTGCCGTCGCCGGCAACCAGGCCGAACAGCGACGCCAGCAGGAAGAAGGACACCTGAACGTACATGGCTGTTGTCGAAGCCTTGTCGGCCAGGCCGATCTTTCGTGTCAGGATCTGTGTGCAGGCGTAACAAAGGGCGGCGCCGAGGGGCAACAGAAGCAGCCAGTTGAACGATACGCCGCCGGGCTTGATCATGATGACAACACCGGTCAGGCCAAGGGCAATCGCCAGCCAGCGCCAGGGCCCCACTCTTTCTCCCAGAACGGGGATCGACAGGGCGAGGATGAGAATGGGCGCAATGAAATAGATGGCGGCCGCATCCGCAATCGGCAGCGAGGCGAGAGCGCAATAATAGAGCAGGTTCATGACAACCAGCAGCAGCGCACGCGCAATGTTGATATAGGGATGTCTGCTTTTCAGATTGCCGATCCCGCCCTCGAAATGGGCGAAGACGAGGGTCAGGGCCACGGCGACGAGCGATCGGGCAAACACGATTTCATGCAGAGGAAAACGGTCGCTGAGCAGCTTGATGAAAACGTCCTGAAGAGAAAAACAGGCCATTCCGGCGATGATGCAGAGGAACCCGAGGGTCCCGGGCCGTAGTCCTGAAATCGCTTGCACATCATCTCCCGAAATCAACCGCACCGGCGGGATAGGAAGACAAGACCGTCCCGCTTTGGTCGATCTCGACCCATATCATGATTGCAAGGAATCATCGGAAAAATCGGGCGGGAGGCTCGGCCGCCAAGGCAGGAAATCCGACATGTGATACTGCAATCTTGCCCTGGGCTTTATGTCATAGCGACGGGAGGGAATGTGTCACAAGCATGCGCTCGCTTGCAGAGCAGCGAACGAGCGAACGGAGCCCTTAGAAGGCATCAAGATTCAATTTGACATATCACGACCTGCGCTGAAGCTTGCAGTCATGAAGATACGATATTTGAGGCTGTCGCACGGGGACCACCTGCCGCCGGCCGACAAATTCGAACCATATAAGGCAGTTGTGATTGTTGAAGACCGCGTCGAGCCAGACTGGCAGCGTGTCGTTAGCCAGTGGCTTGCCGAAACTGGATGCCTCTACATGATTGCGTGGGGAAAAGACTGCGGCTCTTGGGATGACAGCGTGGACATGGCCAACCTCCGGCAATTTGAATTTGGCGAAATCCCAAACGAACATTTCATCATGACTACGTGGCACGAGAAAGAAACGCTGCGAGAAGTTATGGAGTTTGCAAGATTGTCAGCTCATCATCCAAATGTAGAGCTCGATAGGTTGCTCCTGCTGCACATCGGTGGAGCTGACCGCCAAGGCGAGTTTATGGCACTCTACAACGATGCCTGAGTGGCCGTTTCGTCCGCTCTGCCATCGTCCGATGCGGGCCACTCGCAAGTCTGTTCCGGGCCACGAACTGTTGATTGGTTGGCCTGATGGGTCCGGCGGTTCAGTTCCAATTTCTGACGTTGGCACTCCATGGACGAATGCGAGATGATTGGGGCTGAGTTGTGGTAAAGTTTGCTGCAATGGTTTGGAGCAACGACCAATGATTGTCTCTCCACGATGGCTGGCGCCATTTGTTACAACAGCCTTCCTGGTGGCCGCACTTAATACAAACGCTCAGGAACGCCCGTTAGACGTAAAGCTGAAGACCGCATTTGACAAAGAACAACTATCCGGCCTCCATAACGTCTTGATCATCCACAACGGCAAAATTCTGGCCGAGCGCCATTTCAGGGGTGTGGATCGACGTTTGGGTGAGACTTGGAGCATGCGAAATCACGGCCCCAACACACTCCATGCTCTGCGCTCCATTACCAAATCCATTGTCGGATTGCTCTACGGCATTGCACTTGCCGAGGGTAAGGTGCCTGCTCTCAACCAAAAACTGTTCACACAGTTTCCCGAATATCCCGACCTCGCGCATGATCCAAAACGCAAAGCAATTCTGATAAGACATGCATTGTCTATGACGCTGGGCACGGCATGGAACGAGGACCGGTCTTATCTCGATCGGAAAAACAGCGCGAGATTGATGGGGTACGAGAAAGACCAGCTCCGCTACGTTTTGGATCGTCCCATGGAAAGCGAGCCTGGAAAGTCATTCGTCTATAACAGTGGTGCGGTTGCCATCGTTGCCCGGCTTATTGAGCGTGGTGTCGGCATGTCTATTGACAAGTATGCCGAAGAAAAGCTGTTCAAGCCGCTTGGAATTCGTGCCTACGAATGGGTTCGAGGCGCAGGCGGCGCGCCGGTACCCTCCAGCGGTCTGCGCTTGAATGTTCATGACCTTGCCAAGATCGGTCAGCTTGTAATCCAAAAGGGTAAGTTTGGCAGACATCAAGTTGTTCCGGCAGCGTGGCTCGAAGAATCCTTCAAGCCAAGGTCGACCCGCAAGGGTGGACTAACATACGGTTATCTGTGGTGGGTAGTACCAAGGGGTTGGAATGGCTTGCCGGAATTAGTTGTAGGAATAGGCAACGGGGGTCAGACGCTTGCAATTCAGCGGCAGCGAAACCTGATCGTGGTGATATTCGCCGGAAACTACAACAGCGTGGGCGATGGGAAGCTCCCCTTGAAGATTTTGACGGAGTTTGTCGTTCCGGCACTCAAGGGAAAACTCGAAAAGTGACCGCTCCGGGCCGATTGTGTTGATAAAGTCGGCCTATGTCCTGCGGAGCAGAGCTTCTCGCAACATTCTTCTTCGGTGGGATCTCAGTTTGAAACGTAGATACGATAGTTGCGGCGAAATTTACTGAGTCACGCAATCAAGTTGCTCGCAAGTAATCGCTGTGAACTTAATCAACACAATCGGCCAACAACGGTCATTCTTCGAATGTGTATTTCAGGCTGCGAACCAGCTGACGGAAAGATACATTCTTTATTTGCAGCCCCAATACAGTTGGAAATACTGAAGAAAAAAGCATTACCAGGGTTTTTAGAATAAAATCTTCCCGGATGAAATCCAAAAAAGAATATGCCTATACCGACAGCACAACCCAACGCACAAACTCGTATGCTGTTTGTTTTGATCCCGGTGCGAGTTTTTAATTCAGAATTCATCTGGTTGGAATCTATCGAGCGCGGCGGAGCCTAAATACACATCATTACCGCACGGGCGAAGAGCTCAACATAGTCAATATATGACTCCTCGTTGCCGATCCACCGAGTGTTTGGTTCGGCAGTTCGGGGCCAGGAACCGTTGGTTGACCGATCGAGATCGCCCGAAGGCCTCTATGCCACGATATTGGGTTTTCCGGCTGTTTGTCCGGCCACGGTCTATATGGTAAGTTTCCCCGATTAAGCTATGGCAAGGTTCTCCAATGAAGCGATTGGTAAAATATTTGATGGTTTTGGTAATTGGTGGATTTGGTTTTTCGTCCTTGCCCATTGTGGAGGCCGCAGAAATTAAGAGCGGTGTATGCAAGCGTGCGTACAAGGATTACAAAAGAAAGAAGGGGTTCAAGGCATTTGCTTTGTCCGGCAATGGCGAAAGCTGCGGATATTGGTTTAAAGCAAATTCTGCAAGCGAAGCAAAACGGAAGGCTCTGAAAGAGTGCCGGCAATATTCCCAAGGCGGAAAATGCTCTTTGTATAAAACTCAATAGCAATCGGAAACATACCGAAGAATTATGTATTTGTGTACGTAAATCACCGTCCAACGTTGTCGGACGGGGCATGTCAATCGGTTCAAGCTTCAGTCGACGTCGCTTTTCATACCTCAATACCAACTTCGTTAACTGGCTGCTTCGGGCCAGATTCTGCCCAACGATATTCTGTCTTTTCTCCATTTCGGAGCAAGGAGATAGACTATGATTGGAAACACACACGGAGACGAAAACGAACATCGTGTCCCCTGGAACAAGGGAAAACTCACCGGTCAAAAACCACCTTTGCAGCCGAGACACGTTTGGGCAATCAGAACCCGGCTTCAATTTGGTGGAAAGGGTCGTGATCTGGCGCTGTTCAATCTCGCGATAGACAGCAAGCTTCGAGGGTATGATGTGGTATCGCTGCGAACCGAGGAAGTTGCGCCAAATGGCTACGCGCTCGATTGCGCCACAATTCGGCAAAAGAAAACCGGCCGTCCGGTCAAGTTCGAATTGACCGACCTGACCCGAACCGCAATCGATATCTACCTGAAAACCAGAACCGGACGGCCTCACGACTACCTGTTCAATGGTCGTGGTTACCCCGGCTGTCATCTATCGACACGACAATATGCCCGTCTTGTCGGTGAATGGGTCGCGTTGGCGGGGCCTTGATCCACTTCGGTTTGGTACGCATTCATTGCGACGAACAAAAGCCACGCTAATTTACCGCAAGACCGGAAATTTGCGAGCGGTCCAGTTGCTGCTGGGTCATACCAAGATAGAGAGCACAGTTCGATATCTCGGAGTGGAGGTCGATGACGCGCTTGCTATTGCCGAACAAATTGAGGTCTGAAATCGGGGGCGGAGCTTCCGTGCTCCGCCCGTCGAGAACCGGTTTTTGAGTGCCAGGAGCTGCCGTCGATGTTAGGGGCGCTGCCCTCGGAATCACAGCAGTATCATTTGCAACGGTTTTTCGTTGAGGTAAGCAATTTGAGTGACTTCATTCCTCACTGGATGAGTCGTCGGCGCCCTTGCCCGTTGCAACGAAAAGCATCGTATACAACTCCGTGCAGCCAATGAATACGCAAACTATCGACGAGACTACACCAATTAGCAATATATCCTCTGAAGCCAATTTTTCGAAGATTGGCGGCTTACTAATCAGGAAGACAAAAAATATTTGGACTCCAGAAAAAATCATGAATATTGAGATCCCTGATCGGACAACTTCTCCTATTTCGAATTTTACTCTTTTTCCAGTTCTGTAAATTTTTACCGCTAAAAATATCAATGCTGTAACAATACCGGAGACTCCAATAATTCTGTAATCAATAAATTCCACAACCGTTTCGGCAAATTCGTTCATCTTGTTGTTCCTTCAATTTACACGAATTTACCGACTTTTTTTTAATGGCCAAAAAAAAATGAACAGCCATACAATCACGGGAAGTAACGTCGCTCCCCAAAAACCTTGCAACCAATATCCCAACAACACTAAGGCAATTGTGCCGGAAAGTAGTATTGCAGTCGTATTAGTCATGTTTTTTCTCACATACCTGACAAATGCGCACTGTTTGGCTCTCTATATTTTCAATACCCATCATGATAACAAGATAAGGTCCAAATATACGTTTTATCATACATAGCACAACTAATGGATTAAAACAACAGGGTGACCATCCATCATCAAGAAAGCTTGTTGTAAAAAGTGGAGAGTGAATCTCTTTCGCGGGTAGTTGTTGGCCAGGTTAAACAGTTATGGGAAACTCCCTGCATCTGCAGATAGCTTGACAGCGGCAGGATTGGGCCACGGCCGACCGGTTGCGGCACTCGGTCAAACCGGCAGGTCACCCCCTGAAGGCCACCGGTGTAGCTCTGACCGACTGGTCTGCCCTCAGCAACTGCTGAAGTTTGAACGCCCTCGGTCTTTCGGCAATGTGCCAGGAGCGGCCGTCAGCCATTTCCTACGATTTCGGTTCCTAATTATAGAGCAAATGGTTTGTTGAAAAAACGATTTTCATCAAAAAAACAGATAAACTCAACTATCAAAATTTGCAGAGAAACTGGTGCACAGCGATTTTTATGGTATATGTTGATTGCGTGTGGGCGCGAGTTTACGTTCCAATTAGTTCGCTTAAATCAATATTTCTATAAAATTTCGAGGAGAATTCTCGTGGATAGGAAGCAATTTATTGAATTGATGGAATATTTGGAACATAAGCGCATGTCAAGTGCACGGCGGTTCAGATCCTATCGTCCATTTGAGATCGAGGGTATTTTTCAAGTTATTGCGGAAATGTCTCCAGGATACATGCAGCATTCTCGTTGGGAGCTAGATCGAGACGTACGCGATGAGGATGAAAATTACATCATGAGTGTTTATAGAGCTTTACGTACATCAAACGATATCGCAGAAGAGATTGGAATGCTCGATTTAATAGAGGAGTATGAAGAACTTATTATTTCGGGGATGGAAATAGAGGACATCCCATCACACGACATTATCGCTCTTGAACAGCTTGGCGAGTCGAATCCGAAGGGAGCTCTTCTAGCGGCCTACTTAAATGTGAAGCAACGCGGAAAGCTCTCAGAGAAGAATTGCAACGAGTTGACCATTGAACAACGCTTGCGATCACTCGAAAAGAAATTGCGGGATGCGGGCGAAGGTGGCGATACACATTCCAAAGACAAAAAAAGTGCAGACAAGCCGAGGCCTAAGCGACGTTGGTTTAAGGGCTTGGGGAAAGTTGCACAAGGCTCAGCGCTCACTTTGGCAGACGTTGCGCTTGCGGCAGGCGTCCTCGTATTGCCGGTCGATCCATCAACTCAGACCTGGGGTGCGATAGTCTCATCCGTAACTGGCGTTGGTACCGCTCTTGATGGGATGGGCGAGCTCCGGGGCGAATAGCGTGCACTCGGGCTTGCGAAGCAACAGCAACCGCGAGCAATCGAATTAACACTACGAATACTGACGAGCGGCTGCGCTTTCAGCCACACACCCCTTGGAGGCTCCACGGAGCAAGAGCGTGCTGTGACCGACGTCTAGAAACGTGCAAAATTCTGTTTGATTGGATGAACAGTAAAGGCGATTTTTACCCAGAAAACAACGTACGATTGATTACAGAAATTGCCACCAATTTTCACATTTTGGGGAGCGTCGACTGTCCGCTTGGGGCCACAACCTGTCGAATGGAGAGGGTGATCGGCGTGGCGGTTCACCTCCTGATAGCCGCTGATGTCAATCCGGCTGGCCGGTCTGCCTTCAGCAAACGTCGATGATCGGACAATGGCGGTGCTTCCGCAATATGTGATAATCAGACACTCGCCGGTGGCGCAGCGAACGGCGGGATAGAGCCCTTGTTGTCATTGGTCCCGTGCTCTGTTGGGATAGTCAGCCCATCAACCTCAAGGTCGGCCCGAAGCGGCCAAACCAAACCACCAGTGGCCTTGCCTTTAGCAGTTTAGGATAGAACCGGAATTCCGCGTGGCGCGATGCTTCGAAGCGTTCGATTCCAACGCAGCTACAGATCCGGAAATGTCCGTGCAAGGAAGTCCAAAACGTGACGATTTCGCTGCTTTATCATCTCTTCTCCACCGATGTTTCCCAATAGTCCCATCCAGCGCAAACCCGGCAGGACAAACGTGGCATCATGGAAGTCCGTGTGCATGGCGCCTTCAATAGTCTGCTCGAAATAAACATCGCCGGATACTGCCTTGAGAAAGTCATTTCCTCCGGAGTGAGACGGACTGTACACCATCAAATAGGGGATGGTGACCGGAGCGGTGATGTCGCTTCCAAATATGCCTCCATCCAGATTGACGACCGCCGAGCACCTTTGATCTGTCTTGCAGAGTTCGGTTGCGACCGCGCCACCCAGGGAAAATCCAACAAGCGCCACCTTCTCGAAGTTTTTGCAAGGGCTGGAAACGCAGCCTGGAATTGACTCAAGCACAGATTCAAGGTTGGACAGCACATGTGAAGAATCGCGCGACCGTCTCCTGACGATCTCGGCCAGAGTGGTGTTGTTCCCATAAACTTCCAACGATAATTCAGCGCGGGTAGCCCGGTCCATGTCTGCCCCCAGCTTCAATGCGCTTTCCTTTTCATACGTTTTTTGCTCGTCCGACAGTTCCCCCTGAAGCTGAAAATACTCCTCCCTTTGTTTCTTATGGCGCACACCGACAACAATGTACCCGAAGCTCGCCAGCGTTTCCGTCATCAGCGTGTTGTCCGATGCCATGGACAGAAGCGCGTGATTATAGATCACGACAGGTCGAGGCGGTGCCGTCGCGTTGAGCGGCGCGCCCCGATACGAACTGGTTTCAATATTTTTCAGATAGGTCGCGAAAAAACGCTCAGTGACAGAAAACGCATCTGAATCATGAAGCTCGTTCCACAATGTCTCGCGAGGATATCTGTCGGTGTCCGATAGGAACGCTGGATACCAAAGCTTCAACTGAAGCTGCCTTCTGACTTCGGTGCTCCCGTTGTTGTTTTCGGGCGAATATTCCTCGTTAAGAGTGATCGTACCCACCTTGTGAGGGCCTGTGGGCTCAGGAAGGGCGGGAACTGGAAACCCGGTTAACAACGTGAGCGAAACCAAGAGAAGCAACACAGCCGAAACAGAGCCGGCAACCTTTACAAAAACTCCTGTTTGCACGCCCCAGACAGCCACGATAATCAGCGCAGCGATGACGATATAGGCGGGAACCATCTGCCAGCGAAAGGAAAAACCAATCATATGCAGCACCATCAATCCAGCCGTGCAGATTAAGAATATGATTGCAATTTTTGATTGAAAGTATGGGATCAGTATGACCATAAGTGAAAGTACCGCGAGGCAAATTATCGCCAATTCAACCAGGTGAATCAGAACCATATTTTTGCACCGCAAAAGCTGTTCATGCCGATCATATGGATGTCCGCAGCAAAGGTTTCAAATACGGCTGCGCGCAAATGCGCCAATCGGTAGAATGACTATTTGTCGCAAAAATACGGCCTGTCATCCTTTGTTGCTTTGCATCGTTGCGATGCATGTCGGTCCTTGTATGAGGGTCGATACCAGACACGAAGCAGGGTCCGTTCTGCCGTCGTCCGATACCGGCCAGTCTGATAAGAGATCAGGGCCATGACCAGACATCTGATTGCGGTGCAGCGAACTGCCGGACGGAGCCCAAGCTGAGGGATGCTGCGCCTTGAATGAACGTCTGCTCCAAGCCTTCACGCGCATCAGAAAATTATCCTCACTCTTGGAAAAAGGCCGATCTCTGTTGATCTCAATGCATCACATTGAGACCGGCGTCGCCTTTACTTCTGTATCGAATCATGACAAGTTGTCTTTACATAATGAAAAGGAAACTTAGCATGATCCTTTCTGGACGAACCCAAGCCGCAGCGCTGTTTGTCATCTTTTGGGGTGCCGCCGGTTTGCTGCTGTTTGATCCTCCCTTGATTGCTCAGGTCGTCTTCGCATTTCTCTGTTTCTCCTGGTCAGCATGGTGTTTTGCCTCTGTCTTCCAGGGACCCGATGAAGTGGAGGCAGCAAGTGCGCGATTCGCGCTGGCATTTGCCAGCGGTATCGGAGTGCCAATTTCAATAGCATTTGTCATGCTGATGAGTGCAGTACCTGCCGTACAAAACGCGATCGCCCGTATCGCAACTTCCGAGGGACTTGATTTGAGCCCCGCCGCAACCGGGTTCGGACTGGGAGTGGTCTTCACCACAATGGTTTTGTGCATCTCCTTCTGCGTCGGTTTGACAGTTTGGTGGGCATCAAAACGATGAAGAACAGCATTCGAGTGCTGAGGGCTGAACTAAGGTGGACCCAAGCCGACCTTGCGAAAAAATTGGGCGTTTCCAGAAACTCAGTCAATGCTATCGAAAACGGAAAATACGACCCGTCCCTGCCTTTGGCCTTTCGTATCGCACGGCTCTTTGAAAAATCCATCGAAGAGGTTTTTGAAGAAGGGGACTGACGGGCAGCGCAAAGGGTCGTGCCGCCTTAAGCTGGCTTCCGTCTGCTTTGCCGCTCAAGGGTGCTTCGGCCGCATTGCCGCTGTTCTGTAGCGGCGTCTTGAGTGGCAGCTTGGGGCCAACGACGGACCATCGAGAGTGCCGCACATCAGCGGGAGTGATGGACACCAGGCATTCGCTCCCCTCTAAACAACGACCTCCTCCAGCGTCACATCAAACCCCCAAAGCGTTCTTATATGCGCGAGCGTCGCCTCGCGCAGGTCGTCGTCGAGCGGCACGCCGTTGCGTTTGGCGTGATGCAGCCTGAGGCAGCGGTCGCCCAGAAGGTCGACGTCGACGATCTGGATCTCCGGTTCCTGCAGCGCCAGATCGTAGTGCGTTGCCAGCGTGTCGCGGATCGTGCGGAAGCCGCGTTCGTCGTGAATGCCGGTGATCAGATAATAGGGTTTGTCGGCGTCGTTTGAGAACGCGAACATGCGGAACCGGCGCATGATCGTCGGGCTGAGGAATTGCTGGATGAAGGATTCGTCGCGGTAGTTCGCCCAGGCCTCGCTCAGCACGCCGCGCCAGTCGCCGCAGCCGGCAATATCGGGAAACCATTCCCGGTCCTCGTCTTCCGGCTCAACGCAGATCCGCTTGATGTCCTGCATCATCGCGAAGCCGAGCGCATAAGGGTTGATGCCGTTATAGCGCGGGTCGTCGAATTCAGGCTGCAACAGCACATTGGTGTGATTGTGCAGGATTTCCAGCATCGTTCCGCCGGTCAGGAGGCCCCGCTCGTAGAGTGCATTGGTCAGGTGAAAATGCACGAAACAGGCGCAGCCCTCGTTCATCAGCCGGGTCTGTTTCTGCGGATAGAAATATTGCGCGATGTTGCGGATGATGCGTAGCATTTCCCGCTGCCAGGGCGCCAGGACCGGGCTGTAGCGCTCCAGGAAATAGAGCAGGTTCTCCTCCGGCAGATGCAGGTCCCGCTTGCGGTCGCGGACCGCCTCGTCGACGGCTTTCGACGGTTGCTGGCCGGGCAGGGTGCTCCAGAGATAATTGGCGGTGCGTTCCTCGTGTTCGAGCCGTTCCCGGCGCCTTTCCTGTTCCTGTTTCAGGGAAGATTTGCGGCGCCGGTCGTAGCGGAAAACGCCGTGCGGCATCAGCGCGTGCGCCGCGTCGAGCAGGCGTTCCACCTCGGCGACCCCGTGCTTCTCCTCGCAATCGGCAATATATCCCCTTGCATATTCGAGATAGTCGAGGATTCCCTCCGCGTCGGTCCATTGCAGGAACAGATGATTGTTCTTGAAGAAGTGATTGTGGCCGAACGCGGCATGCGCCATCACCAGCGTTTGCATGGCCATCGTGTTTTCCTCCATGCAATAGCTGATGCAGGGATCGGAATTGATGACCACTTCGTAGGCCAGCCCCATGGCGCCCTTGCGGTAGAGCCGTTCATTGCGCACGAAATGTTTGCCGAACGACCAATGGCGGTACATCAGCGGCATGCCGATGGAGGAATAGGCGTCAAGCATCTGTTCCGACGAGATGATCTCGATCTGATTGGTGTAGAGATTCAGATCGAGTTCTTGCCTGGCGACCTCGTCGATGGCGTCGTAGACCCGCCTGAGCGTGTCGAAAGACCAGTCCGCGCCGTCGAACAGCGGAGCACCCTTGCCGGCGGGGCCGGCTGAACCTCTAGAACCGGCGGGGCCGGCAGACCGTTTGGAGCGGGCGGGTTCAGACATTGGCGCCCTCCCTGGCTTTTTTGGCGAACAATTCGCGAAACACCGGGTAGATGTCGGCGGGCCGCGAAATCCGCTTCATGGCGAAGTTCGGCCAGTGCCGGGCGACATTGCGATATTCCCGCCAGAGCTCGACGCCGTTTTCCTCGCTGTTGAGAAATTCCGCCTCGGCCTCGTCGACGATTTCGACATAGGCAAAATACTGGCACCGTTTCATGAGTTCCTCGTCCAGGATTTCGGCGCATCTTCCCGAATCGCGGGGAAAGTTTTCGCCGTCCGAGGCCTGCGCCACATAGATGTTCCATTCCGAGGCCGGATAGCGGTCGTCGATAATGCGCCTGGCTTCCACCAAAGCCGTGCTGACGACGGTGCCTCCGGTTTCCCGCGCATGGAAGAACGTCTCCTCGTCCACTTCCTGGGCGTTGTGGGTATGGCGCACGAAAACGAGATCGACAGCATCGTAGCGGCGGCTGAGAAACAGGTGCAAAAGCACGAAGAACCGTTTTGCCAGATCCTTTTCCCGTTCGCCCATGGAAGCGGACACGTCCATCAGACAGAACATGACGGCGCGGGCCCTGGGTTCGGGCCGCTGTTCGAAATAGGTATAGCGGACGTCGAGAGGGTCGATATAGGCGATGACCCGCTGGCGCCGAATGAGCTCCTCCAGCGTCTCCTGGAGCAGTGTCAGGCGCTTGCGCTGCGCCTGTGTCGGCGAGGACACGGCTTCAAGCGCAAAGATCTCTTCACGCAGCGCGCGAATTTCCGGGTCTTTCGGCCGCTTCAGCGCCATGCGCCGCCCAAGCGCGTTTCGCATGGTGCGCGAGACCGAAATGTTGGCCGGAGATCCGGTCATCGAATAACCGGCTCGGTGCGGCTTGCGCACCTCGATCTGGTTCAGGCTTTGCTTGATCAGATTGGGCAGTTCGAGATCTTCAAAGAACAGGTCGAGAAATTCCGACCGCGACAGGACAAACAGAAAATCGTC
>JGI12316J14372_10004073_pt1 | contig 12948 bp, 9 predicted proteins | sample MarCyaLeptolynsp_FD_14372 | JGI IMG/M metagenome (IMG submission 14372) | reverse complement strand
TGGGAAAAGCGCTACGATGCGATCAATCGGTTTGAGAGCGAGCTGACCGAGAGCGGCGTAACGATCATCAAGTTCTTCCTCTACATTTCGAAGGAAGAGCAGCTTGGCAGGTTCAAGCAGCGCCTCGACGACCCGGCCCGGCATTGGAAGATCTCCGAATCCGATTACTCGGAGCGTGAGTTATGGGACGATTACACCAAGGCGTACGAGGCCATGCTCCAGCGGTGCTCCACCGCTCATGCCCCCTGGTATGTCCTGCCTTCCAACCACAAGTGGTTTCGCAATCTCGCTGCGTCGCAGATCATTCTGGAAACCTTGACGGACATGAAATTGAAAGCTCCGGCTCCAACGGTGAACATCGACGAGATCCGCGAAAAGTATCACAAGGCGGCATCTGAAGAAGGTGTGACTTGAGCCGCCAGGCGCGCCTTGGCCTCTGACCCCAGGACAACGCCTAAGCTTCAAGAAGCTCTGCAATGGCCTCGTTCGTTTCGGCCGCCACGTCGGTCAGGATGTCCGCCCAGTGGCCGAAGCGTCTGGTCTTGATCACCCTGATGCTCGGATACCAGCTCGAACGCCCATTTTCGCTGCGCCAATACCAGGGATGTGCGGGTGTGAGGAGCACAATTCCGGGACGGCCGAGGCTGCCGGCCAGGTGGAGCGGAATGCTGTCCGGTCCAATGACCAGATTGCATTCAGACAGGAGTGCTGTCAGGTCGTGGAGGTCGCGGAAATGTGCGCCGGCATCGATAATGTCCTCTTCGCCTTCAAGCTGACCACGCGCTGCCTCCCAGACAACGCTGACAAGCCGACCTTTCGGAAAGCTGAAAAGGTGCCGGAAATCTTCAAGCAGCATTCCGGGCCTGTCCGGGTCCCAGCAGACGCCGATGTGGGGGCCTTCGATATCGGCAAGCGATCGCGCCCAGGTTGATTTCCGGTCCTCCAGCACACGTGCGTAAGGGCCCTGATCCAGGGTCTCGGAGGAAAGTGTGTCCGGTTGCCCGAGAATTTGCGTTAGAGGAATGAACCGTCTGGATTCGGGCAGTCCTGCCCCGTCGGTGTCCGCGTCCCGGTCACCGGGCAGATAGTTGATCGGTCCAAAAACATAGACCAATTGCCCGGATGTCGAAGGGCCGATGACGTTGGGGGGTGTGCCTTGCTCAAAACTCCGTTTCACAAATCGCATGAGTGGAATGAGCTCGAGATTGGACTGGTTCGGTGGCAGCACGAAGAAGTCGTCTGCGCAAAGAAGCTCCCCCGTGGCAAGGGCGGCAGCGGGATTGCGTGAAAAAGTCTCCGCGACATTCTCAAACGCACCGACTGCGAGGTAGCAATCACGTGCGATTATCTGGAAATTCTGGATCTTTTCCGGTGGAAGCCGATCCAGTTGCTTGAAAATCGGCGCAAGAACGTCAATCGCCTTGTCCGGATATCCGGCAAGTCTGTAGGCTTGCGCAAGATAAAGACTTGCGTCCAGTTTGTCCGGGTTTCGGCGCACGACCGGGGTAAATTCCCGCAGTGCTGCCGCTGCTTCACCGCGCCGGATCATGATCTCCACGTATGTCAGCCAGGCAGGCAGAAGGCCCGGAAAGCGGATGATGGATCGCTTTGCAACGCGCAGGGCCTCACTTATCTGTCCCGTTTCCAGAAGCGATCTGGACAGCGACAGCGTGTAAAACGGATTGGCCGGATCCTTAAGGTGCGCACTTTCCAGGTGCTTGAGCGCCCGCTTGTGATCGCCAAGGTTTGAAAGACAGTGTCCAAGCGCCGCTTCCAGTTCCTCGTTGTCGGGCGTGTTTGCCAGCGCCCTTTGCAAGAGATCCAGTGCCGGCTGAAAGTTCCCCAATTCGATTAGCAGCATAGCCGACGTTGAGACGGCACTTGGGTTGTCGGGATGGGCGTTCAAAAGCCGGTCAAGTACACTTTCCGCCTGTTCAAGCTGACCTTGTTGCAGAAGCAGGTTCGCGCGGATCAGCCCGGCATCGATGTGTGCGTCCTCCAGGTCGAGCGCCTGTTCCGCTAATTCGAGCGCTTTTTCCTGTTCGCCTTTTTGGACGGCGATCTTGGCGGCTAGTGCCAGCACGCCGGCTTCCATTTGCCCGCGCGCCAAGGCGGATGTCACCAGGTCCTCGGCAGTTTCCAGGTCGCCGTCGGCAACCTTCAGCGCGGCCAGGCCCATTGTTGCCGGCAAATTGTTCGGGGATGCGTCAAGAATACTCTCGAAAATGAGTGCCGCGCTTTCGTGGCGCCTGTCTTCAAGATGCGCCTGCGCTGCTTCAAGGCGCTCTTCGATCGTTAGCATTGGGAGATCCCGGGCATCAGAGTCACTGAATCAGGGCCAGAAACGCTCTAGGGTACCGACCCTAGCTGACGCTGACGCGTTCGGCGTCGATCCTGACATCGTTCTTCGCGGTCATGATCGTGACATCGCTTCGATGAGACGAAACGCTTTCTACCTTTTGGATCAGCGAACCCGCGTCATGCGTGTCCACACCCTTGACCTTGGTGGTGCGCGTTTGTGCGGTCGTTGTCAGCGTTCCCGCCACCGTCATCTTGTTGGTCACGTTTTCGATCGTTTTGGCGGCGTTCAGGATGAATTTCTGTGTGGTTTGCGAGACGGTTTCCACAAGCGAGGTCAGCTTCCTTGCCGAAACGCTCATCGCGGGCGCTTCAAGGTGCATCTGTTGTTCGCCGCGGAGCTTCAAAGTTGCGGCCGTCACCTCGAGCTCCTCGGCACCGGGTACCGAGATTTGGGCAGGATAGTCTGCGCACCGCTCCAGCACTGACAGAATGTGCGCATTCCCGTCGCATATGAACAGGGCCACCGTGTCGCCGATCGACGGGGCAAGGACGCATCCGGCCGCCCTGACGGCCTGGATTTGTTCGTCTTCCCCCGATGAGACAAGCGCGACACTTTCCGTCACGAGCGCTTTGACAACACCTGTCGAAAGTGTGTTCGCGACCGGGAGCGCATCCACCCTCGCGTTCTCGACCGTGTCGAGACTTTTTTTCTCTTCAGTTTTTCCGTTCACGTTACCCGTCCCCACACGGTTCGCGTTAATATCTACCCAGGTATACCCCTGGCCGGGCCAAAGTTCTGGTTACGTGACAACCTTGGCCCCTGACAGAAGTTCAGCCATTACTGCTCTTTGCTTCGCGACGACGTCTTCACTGCCGACGACGACACCCTTCTTCTTGATGTCAGCCGAATGCCTGGCGAGCTTGATTTCCTCGTTGACGGCCTTAAGGCCCGTGTAAGCAGCCTTTACAGGGAAGAAGCCGACCTTGTTCCAGGCGTGCTCCACCTTGCCCTTCTTGACTTCCACCTTGATGTCCACGATGTCGACTTTCGTGAAGCCGAATTCGATCTTCACGCCGTAAAGGAAAATCTTCGACAGTACTGAGATTGCAAGATAAAGCGCCAGATCGAGGCTGAATTTGGCGGCGAGCTGAAGCATCATTGAACCGCCGAGGAATGTTGTCAGCTTGCCGCCCATATGGTGGGTTTCAGTATCGGCGTGCACGATCTTGTAGACGTTCGCTTTGTAGAATTTCTTTTCGTCCTTATCGACCTTCACATACGTACGGCCGCCATAGGTCTTGGTAGAGTCTTCGGAAACTTCCTCAAACTGGTTGGTTGCCTGAATGTAGATGTCGCCGGTGCCTTCACCGGCATTCAGGGTGATGTCCTTGTTGCTTCCCGATTCCAGCGTTATCGCGCCTGAGTTGCTCTGGACGTGAAGGTCGCTTTCGACATTGATGTAGGTCTTCTCGCCGGACTTCAGCAAAATCCGGCCGTCACAGGCCAGCAGGATGCCGTACTCCCCGTTTTCGCCCGTTGCATTGGAGACAGCCGTCGCAGCATCGCCTGAATCGCTGATGTGTTGTGCCGGATAAACCGCAGCCTGGTCGTCCGCGGCGGTCAAACCCTGTTCGTAGCTGGAATAGGACCCGAGGCGGAACATGACGCCGACATCGTCTGCCGCCTTTCCCGATACCGCACCGTTTTGCATTTTCGGGACGTAGATGTAGGTGTACTGCTGATCTGCCGTGATGTGTCTGGCTTTTCTTGGCTTTTTGACCATTGTCTTTTCCTCTGTGCGGCCGGTCAGGCCAAGCTGATCATCTTGATTTGAGACGGAACCAGGGTGGTTCCAACGGAATTCGGCGTCATCCCATTCTGCATAGTGGGATCGAGCAGGGACCGGGTTGCAGGCATCGGTCCGAGCATCAGCTTCGTTGAGCCCTTCATGCTGCGGCTGCTGGAACACACCATGCCGGACGCAACCCCGGGGCCGGGACCGCTGATCGTCACGGGCGCGCTGTTGAGCATGTTGTGCGAGGGCATGCACATCAAAAGAAACTTGAAATTGGTCGGGATCTCGGCGGCACGCATGCCCATGCTGAACAGCGGAATGGGAACAGGCCCGACAGGCGTTGTTTGCAGGTAGACGTCGGGCACGGAGAAATCCATGCCTGGAATCGGTCCTTGTGAGTTAACAAAACACATCTTTTCCGTTTCCTTGAAAAAGCTCTAGTGGGTGAGTATCGCCAAATTCGGTCTGTAGAGTTCGGCCACCAACCGCTCAGGGTCCGTGTCGATGGTGTTGCCGGATGTGCCCAGCATCATATTCTTTTCATCCTTGGCGCCGTGCAGCTTGGTATTGAAAAAGCTCGATGCAGACAGGTTTGCACCTGAGAGATCCGCGTGGGACAGTTCGGCCTGTTCCATCTGGCAGCGCTCAAACAACACTGCCCGGCAATCGGCCTCCAGAAAGACGGCAGAATAGAGAGTCGAACCACTGAAGTTCGCGCCCGCCAGCGAAGCGTTTGCAAAGTTGGCCATATTGAGATTGCTGCCTGACAGGTCGACGCCCTGCAGATCGGACTTCGTGAAACAGGTGGTTTCGCCCGAAATGCCCTTCAGGTTTGCACGATGGAAACCGCATTCATTGAACACGGACCCGTCCANTTTCGCGGATNCAAGGTTGGTCCCNTCGAATTGCGCCGTGTTGAACGTGCAATGTTGCCATGTCTGCCCGGAGAGGTCCTTTCCGGAAAGATNGGCATCCGCGAACAGGGCGATGCGNACATGGGNGCCCGACATGTNGACCGTGCGCAGATCGGCACGCGTGACAAAAAAGTTTTCAAGTTCAGCGCCGGCAAAAGAGGTCNGNTCAATAGAGGATTCCAGGCTGCCAAGCTTGCTGGCGACGACACGGGAAAAGTCGCTATTTGNGAGGTTGCATTTGGCGAAGACCGTATCTGCGAGGCCGGCGTCCCGGAACGTGGCATTCTGCATGTTGCTGTCAGCTGCCTGCATGCCCAAAACAGTCGTGTTTTCAATATTGGCGTTGCTCAAGTCGGTTGCTGCGAAAACGATGTTGTCGAGTTTTGCATCGGCAAACCGGCTGTTTCTGAGGTCACACTGAACGAACTGTGCGTCCGTAAGGTCCGCGCCTGAAAAGTCGCAATTGGTGAAATGGCAATCGACTGCGACCAATCCCGACAGATCCATTCCGGCGAATGCGGCCCCGTCGATGGATCTCGAGAGAATGGGCTGCTCATGCCGCTGATAGTCCTGGATTTCGTCCACCGTTATCGGCAGCTGATCAAGCAAGTCATCCATTGTTCATCTGTCCCAGGAGTGTCAGTCCAAGATTGGCCCCGGTCATGTCGGCGCTCGCCAGCGCTGTATCCATCAGGTTGGCGGCATACAAGTTTGAAGATCTGAAGCTGCAATTCTTGAGGTCGCACTTGTCCAGCGATGCTCCGAAAAGACTAGAACCGAAAAAGTCCGAGCCCGTAAGCGTCGAGCCGCCAAACAGGGTCGCGTTCAGGGAGGACACCCTGAAATCGCATGAGGTCAGATCGCATTGGTGGAAGTAGCAGGCCTTGCAGGACGATCCGACGAAACAGCTTTCGCTGAGGTTCAGTCCGTTGAAAAATGTGTTGAATGCATTCAGCCGGTGAAAGGAACCGCCCTCGATGCTCGAGTCGCCGAGGATTGCAGTGTTGTCGAGCCTTGCCCGCTTGAAATTCGCACCTCTCAGTGCAGCATCGGCCAGGATCAGCCGGTCGAGGTCGGCGTCCTCAGCGTTCAGTTGCTCAAGACTCGTTTGAATGGCGATCAGGCCGTTCACCTTCGCCCCGTTCAGCGACAGTTTCGCCCCGGAACAACGGACAAGCTGGATATCTTCCAGTCTGGCGTCCTGCATTGTGGCATTGTCCAGCGAGCAGGACATGAATTGAACCCTGCCCATTCTGATCCCCGAGAGGTTTGCACGCTCGAAGTTGGTCTCAACAACCTCAAGATCGAGAAGCGTCGCCCCGCTCAGATTGGACTGCTTCATGGACGCTTTGCTCAAATTCGCCGACGAGAGGTTGGAGTTCGAGAAGTCGGCTTTCTCAAGGTTCGCACCGGCAAAGACGGCATTGGTCAGGTCGCTTCCGCTGAAATTCGCGCCGGTCAGGTCCGCTTTTTCGAACATCGTGCCGGACAGGTCCATTCCGCCGAAATCAGCACCTCTCAGAACAGCGCCGGCAAGATCCGCGCCCCTGAAGTCATGGCCCTGCTTCAGCTTTTCCAGAACAAACGCCCCGAGGCGTTCCGAAACGCCCGATGCCAGCGCTTCCATGGGGAAAATCGGTTCAGGTGACAGCCTTCGAACCTCGGGAATGGCATCGTCAAGCTGTTCTTCTGCGCTGGCCAGGAGGTCCTTGCCTGCGCTGAGCAGTGTTTCTGCTTTTTTCCTTGGTGGCAGCTTGGCCATTTCCTCAGCGTTGGGCGGTGCGAGGTTCTCCTGGCTGAAGCGTGCAATGTCTCCGATCGGATCGTCGCTGTTTTCAGGAATGATGTGCCCGGCGATCTGTCGAATCCGGTCTTTCGAGCCGTCGATCCTTTCTGCGACTTGCGCAGCTGCGGCGGCGTCGAAGTCGGGAGATGGTAGCATGTTTGCCGAATCGAATGGTTTTGAGGCCGCTTTCCCTGGATCCGGCGCTTGCGGCACGTCGACACTCAAGCCGCCGAAGTCGTTCAGGACGTCGCCGATGGCCTGATCCAGATCCTCGACCTGATCAATCGGCGAGAGGTCAAGCGTATCGAAAGAGTGCTTTACGTCCGCCAGGAGCGAGCCTTCCGGCAGCTTGAGCGCGCGCGCCTTCGCCTTGTTGAAACTGTCTTCGACGTCTTGGGAGACGTACCCTTCTTCGCCGTCCAGAATGCGGACGGCCCTGTCCAGGAGGGACTGTTTGTCTTCAGGTATGGGCGCGCCACCGGTTTCAATCCCCTTGGCGATTTCGCCGCGCGCCCGCGCCATGACGGGTGCAATCTGGTCAAGGCTTGCCGCCATGTCGTCCGGCAGTTCAAGATCGGGATAGGCGTTCAGAACCTCGTCGCCGACAATCGGGTAGCGGCCGGCTTCCGGAACGAAGACGTCCGGCACGGCGTCAACGAGCTTGCGGCGCTGAAGTTCGGCCATTGCAAGCTGTTCATTCATTTTGTCTTCGACGGCGCGGCGCGCTTCTTCTGCCTGCTCTATCAGTTCGGCAATATCAAACTCGCCATTCGCAATCTCTTCTTTCGTTGGCGTGGCAACCAGCGGAATATCGTCCATGGCCGTGAAATCAGGGGGCGGTATCACATCCGGTGACAGGCCTGTGTTTTCAACTGCCTTGCGTGTGCCCCAGTCCGCATTCACAATGAATTTGATACGGTCAGCCTGCGCCTTTTCCATGCGGGCCTTGCGCTGCGCGCTCACGATTTCCGGATTGCGTTCCGGCATCAACTGGAAATCGGACAGGAGGTGAAGGTGTCCGGATTCCGGATCGGTGCGCTTACGGAAGATCTCTTGGTAGTGCTCAGGCGCTCGTTCCGGGTCTGCCTTGCGCTCCATTGCGGCCATGATGGTGCCGATGTCGTCACCGGTCCTGTCTTGCCCCTTGATGAGACCCCGAAATGCGAGGGTCGCCTTGCGCACGTTCGGGAACAGGGTCACCGTGTCGCAAACCATGCGGGTTTCACGGAGCTCGTCGGTCTCCGCCAGGTGATAAAAACACCTTGCCCGAAGGGCAGGCAGGGTTCCGCTGAGAAGGGTCTCGCCGCGGGACATGCCCGAAACCGAAAACGCTTCGCCGCCCTCAAAATGATTTTCGAAGCGCTGGTCCTCCGGGGCGTCGCAATGAAACAGGGGGTTAAAATCCTCCGGTTTCAAGGGCGCACGGGTTTTCAGCCAGAGCTGGTCATAGGTCCCCACATAACGCATGCGGGAGGGGTCGTCCGGTGCCAGGGGGCCGAAATGTGCCGGTCGCGGCGTCTCGTTCACGGACCGGATCGCGGCGTCGCACAATTCGACATTCGGAAGCGGAGCGTCAAACCCGGCGTCCAGAAGCTGGTGCGCATCGTGACCCTTGCCGGCGGGGTTGGCCTTGTAGTTTGGTCCGCCAAAGGCCTGTTGCAGACCGATCGGCATCTTTAGGAAGGGTTGCGGCCGGCTCATCTCGATGCCCCGGTCGGTGAGCATCCATCGGCGATCGCCGAACACCGCAAGCGATTTCATCAAGCTGCCGAACCGCACATCCACGCGCACGGCCTCAACCGGGTCTTCTGTCGGCGACAAGGCGCAACCGGCGACGATGAGTTCGCCGAAGGGCTTCAGCTGGCCCTTGTCGAAAATTGCACCCTTCGGCAGTTGCTCGGTGACCATGGGCCAGAGCGCCTGTTCGGTCAGCAACCGGTCCGGATCCTGGAAGTCGCACAGCACGAACAGTGTTACGGTGGTCAGGGCACCGCCATCGATTGCTTCAGTCAGAACAGAGACGGAAATACGGCTCGGCTTAATGATCGAAGGCAATCGGCGTACTCCAGCGCATAGAGGTAACTTCCAACCTCAAACCGGCCTTGAAATGCGCGCTTGGCATACGGTCAACCCGTCGGCGCCGCGGGCTGTGCCGGAAACCGGACCATATTCACCTTCTTTTGTTGCCAGTACATGACATCCAGCCTCTCGAAGAAGCTAGTTGCTTGAAAACAGGCTCTAAATTGAGAGGAATTTCAGATTTGGGCGGCCAGCAGCGTCCCAAAACCCGGTTTAAGGCCGCGTCGCCGTGATCATCCAGTACCGGACGCGGTCTTCTTCCAGGTTGCGCGCACCGTTTGAGGCGCGTTCCGGTGTGTCGCCGCCGAAAATCAACTGGTTGGTAAGTTTGCTGGACGGTGCGCCGAGTTGTTTCAGCCAGTCCAGCACTTCGCCAGAATAGTTGGTCCATTCCCGGATCCGGAAACCGGCACGCTCAAATAGGTCACGCATGTCGTCTTCCGGCAAAAGATAGTTCAGCGAGGGATCGTACGCCCACATGACCGGGAAGGTCATGTCTCCGCCCGGCCCGGTCGAAAACTCTGTCGAGGTAAAAACACCGCCGGGCTTCAGAACCCGAAAAGCTTCGGCAAGGAATCCGGCCTTGTCTTCAATATTCATCGTCACGTTCTGGCACCAGACGACGTCGAAACTCCGGTCCTCATAGGGCAGATCGAGGGCGTTTCCGAGTTCAAGGCTGACCAGACCGGTCAGGCCGCAGCGCTCTGTCAGCACCCGGCCTGTCTCAAGAAGTTCAGGCGTCAGATCGATACCGGTCACGCTGCATCCATATGTGTGCGCCAGAAAGCGGGCCGGGCCGCCCGTGCCGCAGCCGATATCGAGCACGCGTGTTTCAGGTCCGAGCTCAAGGCGCTGCGCCTGATCGCGCGTTGTTTTCAGACCGCCGGTGTGAAGATGATCCACGGAGCTCAGGATTTCCGGCGTCAGCGTGCGGGGGTCGTGTCCAAGACTTGTCAGAACCGCATCCAGCCGCTCAAGCGTGCCCTGCCGCGTCCAGTGAGCCTGAACCTTTTTTGTCTGATCATTCACGATCTGAGTCCCCTAAAGTTCACCGGAGGGATGGCTAACTTGCGACGCAGTCACAAAGGTCCGCAAAGGCTCACGCCTCCGGCACGACGGCTCCAAGGACGGTTGGTCGGCCTGAGCTTACAGCAGCCACACGACGCGACAATTGTATCAATAGACGCCGTGGCTGCCGAAATGTTTCCGACGGTGTAGGTTTTAAATCTTCAGAAATACTGGCGACCCCGACAGGATTCGAACCTGTGACCCTCAGATTAGGAATCTGATGCTCTATCCTGCTGAGCTACGGGGCCGTGAGCTGGTCGATTACCATGATTTGCGGCGCATTGCGAGCCCTGGCACCGTTCCTTTCAGGTGAGCTGGCCTTGGTGGCGAACGGTTCTTGATGCTGTCGCCGCAACGGCAGGCTCTAGCCGTTTCGTGGCCGTGTCTTGGACTTGCCTCATTCGCTGCTTAGCAAGTGGTGAAATGCGTCCGAATGCCGCCGGAAATGTGTTGTGCGGCCCGCCGCAAACCGGACCGCGGAGCCGCTGGGTCCGGGCGTTGGGAACCGGCGAGGATGCGGACGGTAAACTGGAGGGGTGAGAGGCAAGCGGGTGCCGAAAGCCACGTGGACATTCAGATTGCGGGACGCTGTCGCCAAAAGCGCCCGGCAGACCCTGTTCGGCATCACCTTTCTTGCTGCCGGCGGGTTCTCCGCTCTGCCTGCGATGGCAGATGTTGTGGAGGCATGCGTTCCACAAGGCGCTCACGCGGTGGACCTTACCGGGCAGGATGCCGACGGGCTGTTCCAGGGTGCGGACGGGCGCCGGTATCTGGCTGTCGATCTTTCACCTTTTGATGCGCGTGCAACGCACACCGGTCCTGAGCACCGGTTGACGGCCGTTGCCGCAGGTCCTGCCAACCGGTGGGGGATGGTCCCGGCCTGGATCCTGACGTCGGCGGGCGAGGAGACCCGCCTGCACCAGGCCGAAGCCCTTTTGCAAGGCGTAGCGGTTTTTTCGCCCGGCGAAGCGGCGGGTGCGTGCGCCAATCTGCTGCGCAGTGCCGAGAGAACGGCTCGGCAAGAACGTGCCGGTCTTTGGAGTGATCCTTCCGAGGCGGGACCGTTTGCCACTTACGCACCGAAGTCGTTTCAGGGTAAGGCCGGGGCGTATGTTGTTGCGCGCGGTCGGATTGTTTCGCTTGGAAAAACCTCCGCTACCCGCTATCTCAATTTCGGTAGACATTGGAAAACCGATCTCACGGTGACCCTCAAGTCCTCCGACGAAGACAAATTCAACGATGTCCTGGGCGCAACCGGCTGGATGATTGAAGATCTGGCCGGGCGAACCGTCGAGGTGAGAGGTCTCCTGGAAGAGCGGGACGGGCCGTATATGGCGCTCCGTCATCCCGAACAACTGATTGTGATCGAAGGCAAAAGGGCAGGACGTGGCGGCCAAAACAGCAACTGAAATCCAGCCAAGCGGCCGCTTGTCGCCACCGCGCTTCGGCGTCCTGAAGACGTTGCGCCGAAGATTGCGAGCCGTTNTGGTGGTGGGCCTGGCGCTGACCACGGCCTCCTGTCAGATCCTTGGTGATGGCACCAGCGTTGGTACGCCGACCGCCGGCGTTTTGCGCCCGAGCCTGACCAACGATATCGGCGCACGCGAGCACCCCCGTGTTGTTGCCACCTACGGCGGGGTCTACAAGGACGAAGGCGCCGAACGGGCTGTTGCCAGTGTCGTCGGCCGTCTCGTTGCTGCGTCCGATGATCCGTCGCAGAGCTACAAGATCACGATCTTGAATTCCCCGGCGATCAACGCCTTCGCGCTGCCGGGCGGATATCTTTATGTCACCCGCGGATTGCTGGCGCTTGCAAACGACACGTCCGAAGTTGCTGCGGTGATTGCGCATGAGATGGCGCATGTCACCGCCAATCACGCGATCAAGCGCCAACAGCGAGCCGAGGCCAAGCAGCTTGTCGGCAGGATCCTGAGCGACGTGGTTCAGGACTCCGAAGAGGCGCGCAAGGCGATCATCTCTTCGCAGCTTTCCTTCGCACGCTTCAGCCAGGTTCAGGAGCTGGAGGCCGACGCGATCGGGGTCAGGACGCTGGCCCGAGCAGGCTTTGATCCCTACGCTGCCGCCCGGTTCCTGCGTTCCATGGCTGCCTTGGCGCGCTATCAATCGGCTGACAAGTCGGCGGCGGGTGCGCCGGACTTCCTGTCGTCACACCCGTCCACGCCTGAACGGTTGTCGATCGCGGTCAAGGTGGCCCGCCAGATCGGGGCGCCGGGCATCGGCGAACGCGACCGAGACCGGTATCTGACCCAGATCAACGGCATGCTGTTCGGAGACGATCCGCTCGAAGGGTTCGTCAGGGGCCGGTCTTTCCTGCACAAGGCGCTTGGGATCGGCTTCACGGTTCCCCAGGGCTATATTCTTGAGAATTCCACGGAGGCCGTTCTTGCCAGCAATGGCGACGGCACGGCGATCCGCTTCGATGGGGCGGACGTGAGCGGATATTCCAGTCTCGCTGACTGACTACATGAATTCCGGCTGGATCAACGGCCTGTTGCCGGAAAGCGTGCGGGAGACGACGATCAACGGCCTGCCGGGGGTTACGGGCGCGGCGATTACGCAGGGATGGTCCTTCAGGATCGCCGTGGTGCGCATCGGCCGGACCGGGTATCGCTTCATCTTTGCAAGCCGGTCGCCAAACCAGGCATTCGATGACGATTTCCGCCAGACCGTGGACAGTTTCCGACAACTCACACCGACCGAGCGCGCGCGTCTGCAATCGCTGCGGATCAAGGTGGTCAAGGCCAAGGCGGGTGACACGCCTCGGAAACTGGCGATTGGAATGAGCGGTGTTGAGCCGTCCCGCCGCCTGGAGTTTTTCTCCATCCTGAACGACCTCGATCCGAACAAGGCGATCCCGGCCGGCACGGCGGTCAAGCTGGTGGTGGATTAGGGTACGGACCCATAAATGAAGCCGATTTGGCGGCATAAATGGCGAAATCACGCAAGGAAGCGTGTGAAGAGCGGGCTTTATGCCCGGTCAAGC
>JGI12316J14372_10004062_pt1 | contig 12968 bp, 10 predicted proteins | sample MarCyaLeptolynsp_FD_14372 | JGI IMG/M metagenome (IMG submission 14372) | reverse complement strand
GCACCGGAGCAATGCGGACCAACGAGGCCGACAACACCTTCAATGTTGACGGCTTTGGTGGCCGCATCCGTGCCGCCTTGCGGGTTGCAGGCACTGTCGCCGACAACGCCAACCAGTTTCTCACCGTCGCCGATGCCGCCCTGCTCGTTGACCTGCTGAACGGCCAGCTGCGCCGCGTCGATCATGGCCGGTGCCATGGCCGCGATCGGACCGGAAACGCCGCCGATCAGACCAATCTTGACGTCAGCCTTTGCAGGAACAGACGCCAGGGCTGTCGCCGCCATCATGCCGGCTGCAAGCGCAATAAACTTGGTTTTCATAATTTAGTCCCAGTTTCTATTTTGTGAGGTAGCCATCTAGTCCCAAAACATGCGATTCCCCACTCTGGGCGATTGCACATCTATTCTGGGCGCATTGCTACTACGCTTCAGCAGCCAATTTATTCGTGTGGTAGAAACCATCGCGACCATTCGCTCGCTTATTGGTAAAACGTTTCCAACGCGGTTCTAGTGATCGCTGCACCGCTTCAAAAACAAACGAATGAATCAGCTCAAAGAAAGTCTAGAAAAACTGTGCTTACTTGAATTCGTGCAAAAACGCCGCCGGGTCACACGGCGAATGTCACTGATAATTTTCTTTGCCGGTTCTTTTCCCGGCCGGATTTCCGTCTCATCTTCGCTCATTGATCAGCTGCGATGAGCCAAAATCCTCCTTTATGCAAACACTTCAAACTGTCCCAACGGTGTTGAAGTCGAACAATTTACGTTGCATTCGTTTTAGATTTTGTGGCCATCAAACTCGCGTTGTAGGATCGAAAGCAGTTGTGATGACAATCGATTAGCAACCCCAGTCAGCAACTCACTTTCGAACTGATCGAAAGATGTTTTTCATTTCATTCGATTTCGCGCGCGCTGCCGAATACTCGCACAGAAGCCCCTACTTCGTCGTCCAACGATACTTTGATGAGCGAGGGACAACCCATATCTTCACCTTGGTGGATTGTAAAATAGCCGTTGTGTGGCCACTGAGCGTCTCGCAAGTAACCCGCGAACGCTGCTGCGGCGGCCCCAGTTGCTGGATCTTCAAGAACGCCGCCGGAAGCGAAAGCATTACGAACAACAAAACTCTGGTTTCCCTTGATGTAAACCAACATCACCGTCACGAGGTCGTGCTTGCGCATAATGTTGCGCCCGTCGTCAAGATCGTAAGACATAGCCGCAAGCCTCGCACGGTCTTTCAAAGACAGAACGACATGATTGGCGCCGCCATGAATAAATGCGGGCGCAAGCCGAGGATCGAGGTCATCCGGCGTCAAAGCGAACAGGCTCATGACGTCGTGTTCCTCGGAATCCGTCAGCGCGCGACTGTTGGTTAGGGGCGATGAAAGGGCTGCTATCATCCCCGCAGTTGTTGTCTCTGCATCTACCGTTATTGTCGTGTCATTCAGCTCGAGCGTATAAGTGCCAGCACCATTACGTTTCCCTAATACCGCACCAAGGGCAATCGTAGCATGGCCACAAAATGGCACTTCAGATTCCGGGGAGAAATAGCGCACTCGCCATAATTTACCGTCACAATCTCGTGCAACCGCGAATGCTGTTTCAGAATATCCAACTTCTGCAGCGACCTTCGCCATCTCAGCTGCGCTACGAGCCTCCTGCAACAACACCACACCTGCCGGATTACCGCCCTTCGATCCTTGGCTGAATGCCGCAATTCTATGCACTTCCATTGATTGCTCCTGTCCTTTTCTAGTGTGAAGCCAGCGAAGACGTGGCGTCGTTGTGCCCGCGAAGTCGATTGCAACTTTGATTTTTTTACTTCGTATCTGCGCCATTTGACCTATATGGCTTTCAGGAAGCATGAACTGGATCAAAACGATCGACGTTGTTTTGTTTTCATCGAGTCTTGCAGCTGCACCAGCCCTACCATTGTCAAAAAATCTTTTCGGGCTTAGCTGCTGGCGAAAGACTACGCAGCTTGCAGACACGCGCTTCAGTGTTGAGTTCGAAAAAAGCTTGAACCACGCCGGTTTGACGAAACGGCATTGCCGTTTTTCTCGCCAAAACCGGTATGCTAATTGGACATTTTGTGCCAAATAGCATCGACCGCGGTCAGGTCCTGAACGCCGAGGCCAGACAAACAGGCAACTGTTATCCTGCTTGAGCGATCAGCGTGTAAACTGTCTGCAACCCCTATTTCTGTCAGGTCATCTGCGGTAATAAGTTCTTCAGCGATTGCGCGGCTTGGAACTCCGTATTTTGTTGCCGAGCTTTTTGCGTCCACAAATACATCTGAAAATCTGAGAATGGACGGATCAATCTCACACTTCATAGTATCGTCCGATCCAACCGTCGTGATGTGTTGCCCTTCTCTGACCCAGTCGGCTTGAATCAAAGGGTCTCTTGCACCTGTCGCGGTGATTATCACATCTACCTTGGGCACAGCATCCGCCAAGTCTTCGACCGGAACGACTTCGACGTTTGGAAAAGCGCTCTGCAATACAGAATGCAAGGTGCGTAAATTGGTAGTCGATCGCCCCCAAACACAGAGCTGTTTTAGTGGACGTACGGACAAAAGTGCCCTCGCTTGCAATCGAGCCTGTGTACCCGTACCGACGACGAGAGCTGACTTGGCATTATTGGGGACAAATAGTTTTGCAACATGAGCGCCTGCCGCGGCGGTTCGATAATCCGAAATTAAGTGGTCATCTTTCAAAATCGCGAGAAGTTTGCACGTTAAACTATCAAAAACCGCGATCATTCCACTGGACGAAGGTTCACCTTTCTGAGCCAGAACTTGGGATGCACCTGCAACTTTAACCACCAGGATCGGACACTGAGGCAAGGTCGCAGACTTAACATGAATGTCTGATTGATCACTAGGGTGTAACACGCTAACGGGAGACTGCGCGGTACCACTCGAAATCGCACGGAATGCTGCCTCTGCTGATGGGATCAGGCTCTCAATATCAAGATGAGGCTGAATTTCCTTGGGCCCAAATATCCGGATCATGGTGCAACGACCTTTCCTTCGCCAACAAACACAACCTCTCCTGAAACGGTGACTTTTTCTATATTCTCAGCTGTACCAAACGGCGTGACGAGAATTTCGCTGGGCCTGCCCAAAAAATGTCCTTGTTTTAGAGTGAAACTCTCGCCCAGTTGCACCAATCCGTGCTTCGCGGCGTATGCACCGACTACACCAGCAGCGCTACCAGTTGCGACATCTTCGATAATGCCGTCGTTGTTCCAGTGCCTTCCTTCAAACTTATTCACATCGAATAGGTAAGCGAACTCGGCCCCAAAAGATCTAAGTTTTTGTTCGAGATCAGAAACGGTTATGCGAGCATTTTCTAATCCGTTTTCCACCGGGACGACTAGGTACTTCAACCCATTCGAAATCACTTCCAAAGGAAGGTTGGAGAGACTTTCCAAGTTAAATGAACTCGCGATGTTCGAATGGTGGCTTTCTCCAATTACATTGACCATTTCGGGACGTCCCTGGTCCAACGTGCCGAAGAACCGTTCACCTATTTGTTCTGTCGAAACATTGACAACACGGCCTCCTTGCAAATGGAAAGGCCAATTTAGCTTGCCTTGTCTGTAAGATTTCAGGTGCAGCGTACAAGCCGCTCCAATTATTGGGTGACCGGCAAACGGAAGTTCATCGAAAAGGTCGAATATCCGCGCTCTTATCTGACCGTTAGACGCACTCAAGAAAATCGACTCGAAGTGTCGCAATTCCTTGGTGAGCGTGAGCATCTGGGCTTCGTTTAGATCCTCGCTGCTTGTAAACACCGAAAGGCTGTTACCAGAGTAGGTATGCTTTGCGAAAACATCACAATGGACAAAGTTGAAAAATTTGCTCGTTGATGGCATAAGGCACCTACATAGTCAGGAGTCTATATAGATGAATAGCTATACAGACACGTCTCTCGTGTCAACTGTGCTGGTGCTTAACGCTTTGGCTCATGAGAATCGTTTACGGATCGTCTATTGGCTTTCCGAACCTAAAGTTCATTTTCCACCTCAAGTGGATGGCGACCTAGTCGAAGATGGCGTTTGTGTCGGTTTCATCACAGAAAAAATAAAACTCAAACAACCGACTGTAACTAATCACATGAAAATTTTACAAAATGCGGGTCTGGTAGAAAGTAAGAAAATAAAAAATTGGGTTTTCTATAAATTGAGAAATAAAATACTTTCAAAAACGATAAATGAATTGACCCAACTAATTCCGTAAGCTCTGCAACATTGAAGCCGAAGAGGTAATTAAGCAAGAAATGAGTGCCGCATAGTATTGACGCTCTAGCACGATTGGGCTCCAGTCCAACCAAAAGATGGACGAAATGGCGACGTTCATATGGACTAGCATTAACTGCTCTGGCGTTGTCTAAGCCTAGTTGGCGCCGCTCCACTTTTTGACCGAGGACGAGAGCACTTTTGTTAAATTAGTGCCGGTTACAGCGCCTTATCGAGCGAGTTTTGCGACCCTTTAAGAGGCGGAAAAATTTTGAGAAAATTTGGCCGCGGTCGATAGGCGTAAACCAACCGGGGGACCGTAGTCGAAGTTGGGTATGACATTCCATGACAACGAAAGTAACACTGAACCTTCTAGGTACATTTAGACTTTCTGTTGAAGGCACTACCGTGTCACTTCCGAGCCGTAAATCGGCCGTCCTCTTGGCAAGGCTAGCTCTTGCGCGGAACCAGAGAGAAGACCGAGAAAGGCTAGCAAACTTCCTCTGGCCAGGCGCGGACAATGAACATGCACGGGTTAGTCTTCGGCAATCACTCACTCGATTGAGGCGAGCTCTAGGTCCAGCGCGCGACGCGTTGATGGCAGACAGTCAGGCGGCTTGGCTTGTAGCTCCAGCGTGGAGCCTTGACGTGGATCGTCTTCTTCATTCTGAAAGCACGAGCGAATTTGACCCTAGCCTTTCCAGCAGCCTACTTGAGGGGTACGAATTTCGAGAACCCTTGATCGCGGAGTGGCTCGAGACAAATAGGCGCCTGCTAAATGAAATGGCGCTTCAAAAGCTGCGCGACGCGCTCGACCTATCTCTGAATCAAAACTCTTTTTCCGATGCAATCGGATACGGCTTGCGAATGGTTGCGATCGATCCATTTGATGAGGGCGCTCATAGGAGATTGATGAAAGCTTATGAAGGCGATGGACGAAGTCTGCGCGCACTTCGTCAATACGAATTGCTAAAGCGGCTCCTTGAGTCTGAACTTGGTGTTCAGCCTGATTTCGAAACCAAATCGATTTACGACCGGCTGCGGACCGAGCAATCCGCTGCGCCTGAAAGAGATAGGAACTCAGACGCAGTCCAGCATGCCGCGGATATGCAGACGGATACGGACGCTCTGCGTCTCGTATCAGTTCTGCACGCAACTGTTTTGGGCGAAGTTGGAAATCCTGGCGCAAATCTAGAAGCGTTAGCGAAGTCGGGCCAGGATCTAGGAGGACGTGTTATTTCGGAGACGAGCGAAGGTGTCACATTCGTTTTCGATGTCGGTGAAGCAGCAGACGCGGGCGCGGGCGCGGCTTTGGGTGCCGGAATAGCGCTATCAAAGGCGAGCAAAGGCTCCGTTGCACTTGGCTGTACTGCAGGACTTGCGCGCCGCACCAAAGCGTTAGACTTGAGAGGAGCTGTTTTTGGACGAGCACAGCGCTTAGCACTTACCGCCGCATCAGGCGATATTCATATCGATAAGGCTATACGGCAATTAGGCAATGTTGGTCATGCGACTGAAAAAATCGAGGTAATGGGAATAACTGCGTGGCGATTGACGCACAAAAAGGATGTCCTTGTATCACCAGAAATCCCATTTTTCGGGCGACTTGCGGAGTTGGAGTTTCTTGCCAAACAGCTTGAATTTGCGTCCAAACGAAAAGGACGTGTTACACACTATGTTGGTGATGCGGGGATTGGCAAAAGCCGATTATGTCAGGAAATTATGGTCGAAGCGAAACGTCGCAAATTTGGCGTCGCTCACGTTGTTTGCCGCGACAACCGTACCGACAGCGTGCCTTTGAAGCACCGGCTAGGCTTGGCGTTGGCGACATCGGACGATGTTGTGGAACGCGCTGCGGACAATATAGATCCAGAAGATTTTGATGTCTTGACCGATTTACTTAAAGAAAGTGCTTTTGTCGATTCTGCGAGCAATAAAATTAACATACTTCATCACTCAAGCGACAGAGATCTTGAGCGCAATATTCAAGCATTGACTGCAATAGTCAGCGCCAGGTGCCTCGACGGTCCTTTGCTCATAGTCATAGAAGACAGCCATCTTGCAGGCGAGTATGGCATTGAGGTCCTATGTGCTTTCGCAAAGGAAATTGTCACGCTGCCTGTTCTCCTTGTAACAACCGAATTGAAATCTAGCGAACGGTTAAGGACCGCGCTTGGTGCTACGGCCATGGACACACCGGTCATCGTTTCAGATTTACGTCCTTTGAGCCCAACTGAGTCGGAAGGTTTGAGCACAGCGCTTTTGCCTAACGACCCCGATCGCGCATTGCAGATTGCCCGCAAGTCGCACGGCAACCCGCTATTTCTGGTGAACATGATCAGCGTTTCGCCGGATCAAACCGCTGACATGCCCTCCTCTATTCTCGCGATGGTTCAAGCTCAACTTGATCGCGTACAGCCCGACACGCAAAATGCTTGCCTGATTGCGTCTTTGTTGGGTCAGCAAGTTCAGAAAAAAGAGCTCAACGAGATTTTTCAGGTAGCTCGCGATGCCACAGATTTTCCGCATGGGCTTGGCCAATGGTTTGGTGACACTTTCCATTTCGCTCATCAATTGATCCAGGAAGCGACCTATCAGCTTATCCCGCGAGACGTCGCCAACCAGATGCATCTTGCGGCAGCCAACTATTTCCGGAGTAGAGAACCAGTGCGCTTCGCCGAGCATGCGTTGCGTAGCGATAATTCTGAGCTCGCAGTAACTGCATGCAAAGAAGCAGCAAATTCTCTTTTGCCGCAATATCAAAATGATCTGGCAAGCAAGTACATCGAAGCAGGACTCGCAGCAGATGGGTCGCAGAACGATCATGCGGAACTGTATTTTTGTAGGGCTTCATTAAATCGCGAAGTAGGTCGCTATGAAGCTGCGATTTCCGACTATGTCGCTGCTGAGTCAATTGCCAACAGCCAAAGACTGCGTGTTCAATGCATGCTTCGCCGAAGTGGCATTCTCAAACTCAAAGGACGGCGTACGGAAGCTCAGTCGGTTCTTGGATATGCCTCGGCAATCGCGGATAAGCACGAAGTTGGCACCGATACGCTTTCTGAACTTGCACAGGAGCGCGGTGATATAGCGTTTTTAGACGCCAATGCTGAAGCCTGTTTAAAACACAACGCCGAGGCACTTCGTTTGGCTGAAACTGGTGGACATATCCTGCAGCGCGCGCGAGCAATGGGTGGTATGGGAGATGCATTTTACTCGGACCTCAGACTTCAATCCGCTCTAAAGACCTTCTCCTCTTGCGTCGAGCTATCCCGTGAGCATCGTCTGAGCGTCGTCGCTGCCGCGCATCAGCCAATGGTCGCACAAACTATGTTCTACGTTGCACCTGGTGACAATGCTCTACGCGAAGCAGAAGATGCCCTACGCTTCGCCCGGCGCGCCGGCAGCAGGCGCAACGAAGCGTTGGCTCTGGTAGTGTTGAGCGAAATTCTGGCCTATGCAGCCGATTGGCCTCTACTAGAAACAAAACTTGCCGAAGCGACGGCTTTGGTTGAGGCGATGGGCGAAAATCGTTTTCAGTCTGATTTCCATTTCGTACACACCTTACACGCATATGGCACGAAGCGAGAAGCAGATGCAGTTGCCTTAGCTCGCAAAGGGCTCGATGAATGGCCCGGTAGCTATTTGGCTCCTAGCTTCGCCGGAGTACTGGCGGCGGCGACAAACGACCCAGAAGAGCGCCGTGCGAGCCTTGATCGAGGCCGAGTTATGCTTTCGAAGGGCGCTGTTTCACATGGTTGCCTTGCTTTTCTTCACTTTGCCGCAGACGCAGCATTTAAAGCCGCTAAGTGGGACGATATGTTCGCTCTTGCTGACGAGATCGAAGCTGTGGTTTCGCGCGAACCAGTCGGTTTTGCCACGCTGTCGGCCCGAAGATCCCGAATTTGGTCACGTGGCACCACTTCCGAATGGACCGACCTCGTAGAGGAACTGAGCACAGCTAAGTTGGGCCTATTTGCGGTTCCAAGCGCAACACAATAACCTCAAAACGCATTTCCTCTTGTCAAAAAAAGGTTTCACGTTTCAGTCACGCTCCTGATCGTTAACACCGTCACTTGAACAGTATTTGGGTTTGGCATCGCAACTACCGAAGCCGACCCGAACGATGAAAACTAATCGCAGACCTCTCAGGTCATTAGTCCTCACCGGAACCGCAATTGTCAGTTTGGCCGGGCTGAACGCTGCGCCCGTGTTCGCGGACCCTGTCCTGCCACCGCCTCTTACACACTCGGATTACCTTTTTGACGGGGCGCCATCGCCGGCACTTGTCGATCTAGGGCGAATGCTGTTCTTCGATCCGATCCTGTCGGGCAACAAGAACATCGCCTGCGGAACGTGCCACGATCCCGTGCGCGGCACAGGCGATGGGCTGGCACTTGGAATCGGCGAAGGCGGGATAGGTTTTGGCAGTTCCCGCCGGACGGGCGAGGCAGTCACCGGTCGGGTGCCGCGCAATGCCCAGCCCCTCTACAATATCGGAGCGCGCGCGTACCGGTCCATGTTTCATGACGGACGGCTGGAACCCGATCCGGACAGGGTGTTTCAAAGCGGGTTCTGGAGCCCTGCCCGCGAACACCTGCCGGCAGGACTGGATAACCTGCTTGCGGCACAGGCCATGTTTCCAGTGCTGTCTCCCATTGAAATGGCTGGCCAGAAAGGCGAAAACCCTGTCGCCACCGCGGTCGCCGAGGACCGCCTTGCGGATGCATGGGCGCATTTGGCCGGACGACTGAGTGCCACTCCCGGCTACGCCGACATGTTCGCCTCGGCTTTCCCAAGAATCCGGAACGGCGCACCTATAACTTTTGTCGATGCCGCCAATGCGTTGGCCGCGTTTCAGACAGTCGCGTTCCGTTCCGACAGCAGCCCTTTCGATTTTGTCTTGCGTAGCGGGGACACCAGACATTTGTCCGCCGAAGCGCGCCGGGGCCTGGCGCTTTTTTACGGCAAGGCGGGCTGTAGTACCTGCCATTCCGGGCCGATCCAGACCGATCATGACTTTCACGCCATAGCGATGCCGCAGATTGGACCAGGAAAGGGTCATGGTCAGGATGCGACCTACTGGAGCGCCTCGGGCTTTACCGCGCGGCTGGAGGACGAAGGCCGTTACCGGGTCACTTTCCGGGCCGAAGACCGCTTTGCCTTTCGCACACCTTCACTGCGCAACGTTGCCCGAACGGGTCCCTGGGGGCATGCCGGTGCATACGACACGCTGGAAGACGTGGTACGCCACCATTTGGACCCAACCGCTGCGCTCGTTGCCTACCAGCCAAGAAGCGAAACGCTGCCCAAGCTTGGCAAGGTGATCGAGCAGACAGGGCGCGGTTCGTCGCTGATCTTCCGGCTGGTCAACCCTCGTCGCCGGACCGCGTTCAACTTGCGTGATACTTGGGTCCAGCACTCCGATCCGCTGCGCGCCCGGCTCTTGAATGCCAGCAGCCTGCCGCCCCGTTCGCTGGATCAGACCGAAGTCGCCGAAATCATCGCCTTTCTGGAAACCCTGAGCGATCCCACGCAAGAAGGTAGATCGGATCTTGTCCCTGCCGCAGTTCCGTCGGGCCTGCCCCCTCAGCCGCAACCGCAAACGGATTTGCCCGAATGAGACACCAGACTTCCCGCCGACGCGGCTCTTCTGCCTACGTCCCCTCCAGCAGCCGCGGCATCTCGACGCCTGCGAGCGTCCTGCGTTTTCGCCGTGACCTCGGTCACGGGTCAAAGAAGACACACCACGGTGAACTCCGCTCTCGGCTGCAATTCTGAAAACTCCACACCAAACCTAAAAACGTAAGGAACACATCATGAAACGCCTGTTATTGGCCTCTGTCGCCTGTTTAGCGGCGACGCTCGCTCAAGCCGAATCAAGTCCAGACAATTTTGATCCCATGGAATGGGATTCCGGTTTTCCCGTCGGACCGCTTGATTCCGATATCGAGGCCGTAAACGCCAGCCAGGGATCGAACCGTGTCGAAGCGAGCGCATATGACGCGCCCGAGAAGATGACACTGACCTTCATCTTTCACATCGACGAAGATCTGACCGAACAGGACGTGTTTATCGAAAGAGAGCCGGGATCGAACGAGGTATTCCGCCCGACTAAGGCGACCAAAAACCTGGATGCACCTCTTTTCGCAGCGGGCGTGCCGGTGCCACATACACCGTTACAGGTCGAAAACACCGGGCCGTTTCAAAAGGGTAAACCCCTGGGGATCACGCTTGGGGACTGGTTCTCCGCCGAAGGCAGGGGCACCTATGAATGCACCAACGGTACCGGCAAGGTCGATCTGAAGTTTTCCGGTCTTGTGCCGAACGGGCTTTACACTCTTTGGCACGACTTTGCCGTCTGGCCGCCAACCAAGCCGTTCTTGGGTTTCTATGATCTGCCGTTCGGTGCGCGGGACGGCTCGGAAAACGCCTTCGTTGCGGATGAGTCCGGCGATGCGCATGTGGTACGCGAAATCACGCCCTGTCTTCAGCTCTCCGGTGAACAATTGATTTCGGAATTGGCAATCGCCTGGCATTCCGACGGCAAGACACACGGCGCCCTGCCAGGAACGTTTTCGACTGAGACGCACGTGCAGATGTATGTCCCGCTGCCCAAGCGGGCGGGCCTCTGACCGCCGGGACCCCGGGGGCGTCGTCACGCCCCCGGGGCTGCATCACTTCAGAGGCACTTTGACATGAATAAAGCAAGCTACATCGAATGTTTGGCACTGGCGGATTTGCACACTGCGGCACCGCCGGAGTTGCGCGGCAAACTGGGCCTGGTCTGGACCGAAATCGACGGTATCGCGGTTTCGGCAGCCCCCGGTTTGGCGGAGACCGCAATCGTGATTAACCGCGTTCCGGACATTTACGGCGCCACACCGCCGACGCCGGAGCGTATCGGAGCGGTGCTTGCCCTTTACGCGGCCACTGGCGTCGACCGGTATTTCGTTCAGTTGAAAGGTGCGGCCGACACGTCGCTTTTGCAGATTGCCGGCCTGCAAGCCGGCCGGGCCTGGCAGACCTTCCATCACCGCGATCAACACATAAATAAACCGACCGTGTCCGGAACCGATCTGGTGATCCGTAAAATCGAACAAGATCATCGGGGCGAATTCGGCGCAATCGTCGCCGACGGCTTTGACCTGGGGCAGAACGGGGCGGAATGGCTGTCTCATCTGCCCGGCCGCCGGAATTGGCATATTTTCATGGCGTTTGATGGCGGCCTCGCCATAGGCACCGGCGCGCTTTTCGTTATGGACGGAATCGGCTGGTGCGATTGGGCGGTCACGGTGCCCGATGCCAGGGGCCGGGGCTGCCAATCAGCTTTGCTCGCGGCGCGCCTTGCCCACGCGCGGAACATAGGCTGCCGCGACATCTTCTCCTGCACCGGAGCGCCGGTTCCGGGCGATCCGCAACACTCCTACCACAACCTTCTGCGTGCCGGGTTTCGGGAAACAGAGCTGCGCCAAAGCTTCGTCTCAAAACGGCCTCAGGCACCAACAACGGGAATAACCGATGTCTACTGAAACCTCACCCATCTGGATCACCGATGCCGGGCTCGAAACCTGGCTGATATTTCATCGCGGTGTCGAGTTGAGAGACTTCGCCGCCTTCGAATTGTTGCGAACGGCAGATGGCCGTGCCGCTCTGACTGCTTACTACACACCGTTTTTTGAAATTGCCGCCGAGGTCGGCAAAGGTCTTGTGCTGGAGACGCCGACCTGGCGTGCAAGTGCCGATTGGGGCGCGCGGCTTGATTATTCGGAGGATGATCTTGCCGAGATCAACGCCATGGCAGTCGGCTTCTGCCGGGAACTGGCCGCAAATGCGTCGACGGTCGACGTAAAGATCAGCGGGAATATCGGGCCGCGTGGAGACGGTTACCAGGTCGGCACGCTCATGTCGGCGGAGGCCGCGCGGAACTACCATAAGAGCCAAATTGAAGCACTGGCGGCCGGCGGCGCAGATCTGGTCACCGCGATCACGCTCGGCTACGCGGACGAAGCCATCGGTGTCGCCGAAGCGGCAGCCGAAATCGATGTTCCCTGCGTGATCGGTTTTACAGTCGAGACGGATGGCAGGCTGCCGGACGGCAGCGCGCTGCGCGAGGCTATCGAGTGTGTGGACTGGGAATGCTCCACGCCGCCCTTGCATTTCATCTTGAACTGCGCGCATCCGGATCACTTTGCCGATGTGCTGCAGGATGAAGGTGCGTGGCGGATGCGCCTGAAGGGTATACGGGCAAATGCCTCGCGGCAGAGCCATGCCGAGCTCGATGAAGCGGAGACGCTGGATGATGGCGATCCGCTGGAACTCGCAGATCTTTACGCCGAGCTGAAAAAGCTTCTTCCCGAATTGTCTGTTGTCGGCGGCTGCTGCGGCACCGATCACCGGCATGTCCGGGAAATAGCTCAGCGGCTTTCGTGATCACCGGGGCGGGTATTGAACACCCGTCCTTTCTTTTCGTTTAGGAAATTGGACTTACACGATGTTTTCAAAAATTGTACCGGCGTCACTTTCGGTTCGCTTAGCAACGCTCGAAGATCGTCCGGCTCTCGATAATCTCAGGGCAAGAGCCCTTTCAGAACTTCTCGCTCCGGACCTCACCGATGCTCAGCACGAGACTGTCAAAACGCTGACGCCTTTTGACGACCTGCTTATCAGGGACGGAACCTATTTCGCGGTCGAATATGGCGGTGCGATCATCGCCAGCGGCGG
>JGI12316J14372_10004061_pt1 | contig 12968 bp, 10 predicted proteins | sample MarCyaLeptolynsp_FD_14372 | JGI IMG/M metagenome (IMG submission 14372) | reverse complement strand
CAGTCATGCGCTTCTTCCGGAGGACAGCTTACGCCGCCTATAATGGCGGCAGCCGTTTTTGTTATGGCAGATCTGGTCGGTCTCCCGGTCCTTCTGGTTATTGCAGCTGCTGCGCTGCCCGCATTGTTCAAGTATATCGGCCTTTTTGCGCAGGTTTACACGGAAGCCGTTCGGTTCGACATTCAGAAAATGGCACCCGAGGATGTGCCCAAATTGACACGGCGCGATTGGCTGAACTCAGCTCTCGTATTCGTTCCAATCGCTGCGTTGATGGTCACGTTCATTGCCGGAAAGTCACCAGCAATGGCCGGGCTTGCCGGTGTTGTGACCGCAATTGCTACCGGGCTTGTTTTGAACCCGGATTTTCGCCGAGAGCCCATGCGTATTGCAAGCGCCCTCGCAGACGGCGGCATATCGGCGGCCAGGATCATGTTGGCTGTGGCGGTCATTGGCATGGTGCTGGCTGTGATCAATGAAACCGGTATCGCCATACGCTTTGCCACCTCAATCGCTTCATTTGGGGAGAACTTTCTGCTGTTGGCCCTTGGGATGACCATGATTGGTGCGTTGGTTCTGGGGATGGGTTTACCAACACTTCCCGCCTATCTGATAATCGCCATCATGATTGCCCCAGCGATCATCAAGGCCGGTGTTGAACCGCTGGCAGCACACATGTTCGTGCTCTATTTCGCCGTCTATTCCTCAATTGTCCCGCCTATCGCGTATGGGTGTTACATCGCTGCGCCGATTGCCGGCGGACATCCACTCAAGACCTCTTTTGTGGCTCTGCGCCTTTCGATTATTGGGCTTCTCGTCCCGTATGTTTTCGTGTTCTCTCCTTCACTTCTCTTGGTCACGGAGAGTTTCGATCCAACGGAACTTTTGGCGACCATCCTTCGCATGCTGGCGGCAATCTGGATGCTCGCCACATCATTAGGTGCAGCTGATCCGATCATAGGACGTTTGGGCGTAGGACAACGCCTGGTACGGCTCATGATTGGTGGCGCGGCCATGCTGCCGATTGCAGCGATCTGGGTGCCAGCAGCCATTCTGTCGATATTCGTCGGATTGTTTGCAGACCGATTTTCATCATCGTCAATGTTCACATCACCCCTAAGGAGGAAGCGATGAAGTATATGGGTAGAACACTCGCAGCAGGCGCGATTGCGGCTGGGCTCATGGCGAGCAACGCAATGGCAGAAGTCTACAAAGTCACTTCCATCGCACCGGGCATGTCGCCATTTGTCGTCAATACAGCGATTGCCAAAGTCGTCAATTCCAAAGTCGACGGCGTGGATTTTCAGGTTCGCGCGACAGGTGCAGCCACAAAACACTTTGTTGATGCCGCCAAGGGGTCAGTTGACTTTCTGTTCGGCTCGCCAACCGTCAATTGGTTGTTGGTGAACAAGATCGGCCCATTCAAATCCTTCGAGAATGGAGCGGAACTGGAATCAAAGGTTGGAATGATCTTTTCCTACCAGATCGGCCCTTATCACTATATCACACGAGCAGATTCAGGTATCGAATCTCTTGCAGATTTGAAAGGCAAGAAAGTCTTTGCCGGCCCCCCCGGTGGAGCGGCAAAGGGCGTCGTTCTGCGTGCAATTGAGCAGACCGTGGGCCTAAAGGCCGAAGACATGGACGTTCAAAACTTTGGATTCGATGCAGCCATTCAAGCTTTTCAAGATGACAAGATCGATGTCATCGTTTTACCAACCAATATACCATCACCTTCGGTCCAGCAGTTTGCGCTGACAAAAAAAATCCGCCTTCTGGACGTGCCGGTCGAAAAGATGAAGATCAACAAGGCGATTGGCGGAACGGTGAACGCGATCGCGCCTGATGCTTATGGTGGCAACCAAATGAACGATGCTGCCACACAAACGCACGGCGCCATTGTGAATTTCTCAGCCGGAATGCACGTGGACGAAGAAACAGTTTACAAAGTGACAAAAGCCATTTGGGAAAACCTTGGAGAGATCCAAGAAACTGCTCAATGGATGCCATCCACCATCAACAAAGAAAGTGGACTGTCGCTTATCGCCGGTCGCCTGCACCCAGGTGCAGCACGCTATTACAAGGAAGCCGGCTGGACAATCCCCGAACCTATCGTGTTCAAACCCAATCAATAACGCAGTCGTTGTGAATCAAGGAGGCGGACGACCCAGTCGCCGGCATCTTACCGCCACCTGAGTAAAACCATGATGAGACTGTTTTGCAAAAGACATCACACTGAGACAATACGGCAGTGAAATACAACCCAAGGTAGCAAACAAACCGAGCGCTCATGCGGCGGATACAGACGAGGACCCTCATGTTTATTAGAGTACCAGCCACCGTAAGAACCGTCGTCGCGTGCACTGTTGTTGCGTCCGCATTCGTTTCTCAGGTCCATGCCGAGGACAAAAAGCCGAAAATCCCAAAGAACATTATGTCCTTATTTGGCGATAAGACAGACACGCCCGCGAAACGCGAGTATCTCAGCAAGGCGGAAATCCATGACCTGTTGAGTAAACATCCCGTCTTCTGCGACGGAAATACCGAGAGCCTATTCGAATGTGCGCAGGTGTCTTTTGACAGCGAGACCAAGGGTCGGATACGCGGCCAGGTCCAATTGATTCGGGGGGCTAAGGCAACAATCTATCAAGAGGCGACGTTTAGCCTTTCTGATGACGGAATATGTATGAAAGCAGCGGAGACTGATCAAAGTCTGGAGATTTCCGGTAAGAACAATGCCGAAATCTCCAGCATTCTGCTGCCCTTTATGGAGTATGTCTATGCTCTCGATTACTACGGCACTCTCGATTGTATAAAGTTCTCCCGTCCAGAAACCAAAAAAACCACACAGGGCAAGGCGTCCCTGGATCAGTATGAGAGCATTCAGCTGATAAATGGTCAGTGGAAAACCGACAAGAAACCAAAGCCTACCACGTTCTACGAAACTTGGAACATGGCTTCGGGAAGCTTCAAGGTAACCAAGCTTTTTTCAAGAAAAGTCCCCTCCAAAGCCAAGTTCAACTTACCGATTTCCATGTTCGGCCAGAAAGCCATTTTGGGTGCACCTTGGGCAAATGATGGAAGGGGTGCGGCTTATGTTTACGATATCAAGACCGGCAAACAAATCAGCGAGTTGACGATAGAGAATGGGGGCGGCAGGCAACCATTTGCAGTTTCCGTTGCCATCTCTGAAAACACTGCAGTTGTGGGAACCCAAGGTGCTAAGGACGACCCGGCCGGGGCCTATTTGTTTGACGTCACTACAGGACAGCAAACAGGTCACTTTGCGATCACGGATGACAAGTCGGTCAGGGATGACAAAAAAGAAAAGCTTGTGAAGCCCACCTACGCGCCTGTCGGGATATCCGGTTCCACAGCAATCGTAGGACTTCCCGGTTACATCGATCCCAAAGGAAAATTGCTTCAGCCAGGGAGCACGATCTACTTGCTGGACGCGGCCACAGGCAAACAGCGCGCCGAACTCACCCCCAGCGCTGGCACCGACATGAGCGCATTTGGCAGCACCGCCGCGATATCCGGCAACCGCGCCATCGTTGGTGCGCCCTTTGAAGGCAATGGCACGGCCTATCTGTTCGACACGGAAACGGGAAAGCAAATCGCCAAACTTGTCGCGGATAATTCGAAAAAAGATGCATCTTTCTTTGGCCGCTCCGTTGCCATGTCCGGGAATGTGGCCATTATCGGGGCCTATGCCGAGAACAACTATCAAGGTGCGGCCTACCTGTTCGACACGACCACGGGAAAGCAGCTCGGAAAACTGACCGCAGGAAAAGCTGTGGGCATGGGGTTCTTCGGATTTTCAGTCGCAATATCCGGGAATACGGCCGTTGTCGGGGCTATCGGCATGCCGTTGAACGAAGACGCTACCCAGTACGCGCGCGGATCTGCCTTTGTGTTCGATGTTGCGACGGGATCGCAGATTTCATGGATTACGGCAGGAAACAAAGCGGACGGCAGGAATTTCGGCGAGCACGTTGAGGTTGCAGGTGACAACATACTCGTTCGTTCTGGTGAAACCCCCAAGAACAACGAGGGGAAAAAAACGGCCTACCTGTTCCAGCTGGAATAGTGGGGCCGCGTTGTTGCTATCCAACTCTTTCCCTGCCCTCTCCTCAACCCAACCGAAAAACAGGATGTTAGGATGTCAGTACGACAGAAAATAAAATTGGGTGCGACTGTAACTGCCCAGTCTTTTGGCTTCTTGAACAACCACAAAAGTCTAATCATATTTCCGCTTGTGAGCTTTGCGGTGTGCCTTGTGGTCATCGCGCTTGTTGCGGTCTTGGTTTTTGAAGTGGCCCTGTACACAAATTTTTTGGGGCTGGGACCTGAACTGGAGCAAGCTGCAAAACCGGCGCAAAATGGAGGCGGAACCGACACGGAATCGATGAAGCTTCTAAGCTTTGCAGGGATGATCGCCATGTTCGCACTGAGCGTTTGCCTGTATTTCGTTTCCACTTTCTTTAACGTTGCGCTTTCTGCGAGCGTGTTATCGATCTTTGAAGAGAAGCCAAAGGGTTTTGCCGGAAGTTTATCCACTGCGGCACATCGCTTGGGGTCAATTCTTGGGTGGTCGATTTTGTCCGCCACGATTGGCTTGATATCGAGTGTGATCGACCGGAGAGGAAACATTTTTGTCGATGTCATCGCATTTTTAGCAGGATTGTCCTGGCGTGTGGCAACGCTATTCGTCATTCCTGTAATCGCTTCAAAAGAAAACACGGGGCCAATTTCCGCAGTCAAAGAATCTGTTCGGCTTATGCGCGCTGACTGGGGGGCCGCCGGAACGTCAGGGCGTCGCAGTTTTAAAGCGTTATTGATCCTAATATTGATTCCGATTGTCTTCATCGTGCCAACACACTTGAATCTCGGCGCACGGGCATCAACAGATCTCGGCTTTGTCCTCTTGCCGCTTGTGGTCATCTATTTGTTGTTTGCTTCGACCGTCTTCACGATCACCCGCACGGCGTTGTTCTACTATGCAACAAGGCAGAGTGCGCCGCAGGAGTTTGAAAGCGAAATGCTACGTAGCACAATCGCGCTGAGGCAATCCCGAAGACTTTGACACCTAAGGGGAAGTCCAAAACGGCCTGTATTTCGGCCACGTTTGCGGCTGTTATCAGAAGCAAACGCGTAATCAACGCCGTTATGTCGAGCCATTGGCATTGCTCTCTCGGTCAACCAATGGCTCCATCCACCGTTATTTGTCCAAACTCAATTTGACGAGTAGGGTGAAAGCAGCTGTTGCACTTCGATTTGAGCCAGCACTTCGCAGCCTCCTGGATTCGTCCCTGTGTGTCAGAATCTGGTGATGACCGTCGCACCGACGGACCGAAACGTGTTCATGGTCATCAGCACCTCCGGCGCCTCCTCAAGGCCGATCCTTTCACCCACAAGACGAGAAGGATCAAGTTTGCCGGACCTGATCATGTCGAGCATGGCGCCGTAGCGATGCGCCTGCATTCCGTGGGAGCCTAAGATTTCAAGCTCTTTGCTGATGATGGTCGGCATCGGAACCTCAGGTCTGCAATCGTCCCCCAGCATGAGACCAACCTGAATGTGCTTTCCCCGCGGTCGCAGGCTCAAGATGGAATTGGTGCAAGTAATGTGGTGGCCAAGCGCATCCAGAGACACATGTGCACCACCTTTGCTCAGCTCGATTACCGCTTCGGCAATATCAGATTCAGTGCCGCCATTGATGGCTGCGACCGCTCCGAGATCTAAGGCCAGCTTCAATTTGTCCTTATCCAGGTCAATCGCGATGACGTTGGCACCCAGGGCGCTTGCGATCATCACGGCAGACAGGCCCACACCGCCGCACCCATGCACGGCAACCCACTGCCCTGCTCCTGCTTTGCCTTGGTCGACGACGGCGCGGAAGGACGTTGCGAAACGACAGCCGAGACCGGCCGCGGTGGCAAAATCCATATCCTCAGGCAGAGCAACAAGGTTGAGATCGGCCCTTTGCACACGCACATATTCCGCGAAAGATCCCCAATAGGTAAAGCCCGGCTGTTCCTGGTTGGGACACACCTGCTGCTGACCGGCATGACACTCGGCGCAGGCGCCACAGCCGGAAATGAACGGCACGGTAACACGGTCGCCGATGGTCCAATTGGTAACGTTTTTGCCGACAGCCTCGACAACACCGGCCAATTCATGACCCGGTACATGTGGCAGCTCGATGTCGCTGTCATGGCCCATCCAGCCGTGCCAGTCAGACCGGCAAACGCCCGTCGCTTCGACTTTGACCACAACACCATCATCGTCCGGCGCCGGATCCTCGAGATGGACAAGTTTGGGAGTTTCCCTGAATTTTTCGAACAGGATGGCTTTCAAAGAGCTACTCCTTCCGTGGCGCGCCAGATGATGTGCACCCTACCCTGTATCCATGGTTTATTCTGCTACGTCTGATCATCCAAAACACTGGATTTAGGTGCAGCAAGAATCGCCTTCCTGAATAGGCGGACAAGCCACGGTGCCATAAGAACAATAAACACAGCAGTCGCCCTTTTGCGGCCTCAGCAATGCGCCGCACCCCTTGCAGTCATAAAACCACTGACAAGCATCCGTGGGCATGGTTTCCGTCTCCGACTGCCCGCATATCGGACAGGTGATGATCGACTGTAAGATCACTGTGTTCGTTGTCGCCACAATGCGTACCCCGTTATCAGAATGAACAGGCCAAGAGCCGGCAAAAAGACATAATCCACGTACCCGATGATTGCAGCCATTCCCAAGGCCGACAGCATCCAAACCAAAACAGGCGTAAAGCAACACAAAGCTGACACCGCCGTTCCTGTTATGCCAATCTTGAACAGCTTGTTATTCAAACGCCTCTCCCTGGTTCACTCGATCAGATTGAACTATACAAGCTGTAGTTACTCCAGCTTCAAGGGCAAAGTCGCATGTATCCAATTGGCCGTGCTTCGGAACTCAGCGGTGTTTTGATCGAGACCATCCGCTATTACGAACGCGAAGGGGTTGTTCCCAAGCCTGATCGGACAGCCTCTGGCAGACGGGTTTATTCAGATTCTGATATTGGGCGCTTGCGTTTTATCAAAAGATGTCGGGATCTGGGGTTTTCAATGGTCGAAGCCCGATCACTTTTAGGCCTTACCGGTGAAAGTCATCTCAATTGCACAAATGCCAGAGATATTGCGGCTCGTCACCTTGCCGGCATTCGCACCAAGATTGCCGAGTTGAATCGTATGGACCTAGCTCTCAATCAGTTGATTGAACGATGTGATCAAAACGATCGAAGGTGCCCTCTCCTAGACGAGTTATTGTCCAACTGAAGGTGTTGAAATGAGCATTTGGATTTCGAAGCCGCACCCTGCGCCTTTGGGATCACCTCGCGATCAACGATGGCTCCCCACCTTATTCGCACCGATCCGCTCGGCTGGTTATGTTCCCAGCCTGTCCCAGATATCCATGTCGCTCCATTCCTGGAGAAATCGATAGGGATAGTCCGGCAGTTCGCCGGACGAAACGGACGTGAGTTGGTCGATTTCCGACTGTGCCAATACAAGATCGCCGGCCGCAAGATTATCGGCCAGCTGATCCGCGGTGCGCGCACCCAGGAGGACGGATGCAACACCGGACCGCGACAGGAGCCAGGCGAGCGCGACGTGGGCGCATGGCCGGTCATGGTGCTCTGCAATTGATTTGAGCACATCGAGGATCGCATAGGTGCGGTCGGTGTTGCGCAGATCATAGGCCTCGACGCCGCGGTCCGGATCTTCGCCCAGCCGGCTTGCGCCGCTCGGTCGGGCCGCGGCGCTGTATTTCCCGGTCAACCACCCGCCACCGAGTGGCGACCAGGGCGTCAGCGCGATGCCGTTCTCCAGGCAGCACGGCACAACCTCGACCTCGATGCCGCGCTCCAGCAGATTATATTGCGGCTGCAGCGCGACCGGTGACGGCAGCCGGTTTGCCTCGGCGGTGGAGACGATCTTCTGGATCTGCCAGCCGGAGACGTTCGACCAGGCGATGTTGTGAAGCTTCCCTGCCCCGACAAGATCGCCAAGCGTTCCAAGCGTTTCGGCAATATCCGTATGTCGGTCCCAGCCATGGATGAAATAGAGATCGATCGCCTCGACCTGGAGGCGCCGCAGACTCGCTTCCACGGACCGTACCAGGCTGCGGCGTGATGCCCCCTGGCTGCCGGCCGGCGGTCCGAACCGTCCCTTGGTGGCAAGGATCAGATCATCTATACCGCCTCGCCGTCGGCTCCAGCGGCCGATGATTTCCTCCGATAGGCCATTGCCATATACATCCGCCGTGTCGACAAATGTTCCGCCGCAATCGACGAACAGGTCAAGCTGTCGAAAGGCCTCGGTTTCATCCGTTTCCAAACCGAATGTCATCGTTCCAAGGGCAAGCTCGGAAACCAGCGGTCCGTTTCGTCCAAGGGGGCGCGACAGCAGTGGCGCATTACCGGATTCGTTCCGCGTCATGATCGTGTCCTTCTTCGGCAGGATCCGATTGTTCAGCCCTTTCGTGGCTGACAATCGGTGTTTGACCTGTAAGAAGTCTAGCGGCCGTCTGCACTGGACGAAATGCGATGGATTGAACGGTTCTTTTCAGCGATGAAATGAAAGCCGATTATCATGCACTGGACATGACGGCTCTTGAAATCCCTGAGCGGGCGCGGACCTGTTCAATGCTGTCAGTTGACCGAGACCGGTCGCGAACGCATGAGCGACACAGTTTCTCGTTCCGCACGCTTGCAACGCAGGGGTGGCAATCCACGATCGAGCAATGCCATATCTTCGAGCACCAGATCGCCCATTTTCTTGAACGCAGAATGCAGAGCGCCGGCTCGATGCGCCGATTTCAGGAAACCGGGCAAATGACGAACCGGGTGATCCTGCGGCATGGGCTCTTGCGGAAACACATCGCTGGCCGCCCGGATATGACCGCGCTTCACGGCGTCGATCAAAGCATCAAAATCCACCACATCGGCTCGGCTCAACAGGATGAACGAAGCGCCGGGGCGCATGTCTGCGAAGGTCTCCGCGTCGATAAAGCCCCTGTTTTTGGTTGTAACGGCTGCGGCCACGAACACGACGTCGTTTTGGCTGAAAACGGTTTCGAAATCCACCGGTTTGGCGCCCGCATCCCTGATCATCGATTCCGGCAGCCATGGGTCGTAGACGCTGAGTTGCACCTGGAATGGTATCAGCAGCTTGTGCAGCGCACGTCCGATTTCTCCGTAACCGACGATCCCCACCTCAGCACCATAAAGCAAGCCTGCGTTTTGGTTGCTTTCCAGTCCCCAGCTTTCGCGCCCCTCCCCGAATGCAGTGTCTGCCTCGACGACATCCCGCAGCATGCTGAGCGCGAAGCACAGCCCGATTTCGGCAACAGGTTGCGCAAAAACCGGCAGCGTCGTGACCACATAAACGCCGCGCTCGAAAAGCCGGTCGTAGGGCATATTGTCGATCAGATTGCCTTCGACATTGAAGACGCAGCGAAGTGCGCCCAACCGATCCAGCAGCGATGGCGAAATCGGCGGCTGCCCGATGATATAGCGCGTTTCAGCAAGGACATCGTCAGGCAAGGCGTCGAGATTCTCGCTGTCAGCCTCATGAATTTCGTATTGCCGGCGCAATTCGGCAAGAGCTGCTGGCGTGAAGATAAGATCGAGATCACGTGGCGCAGGTGCGCTGATCACAACTGGCCGTTCCGTTGTCATTTGAGAACCCATAAATGCCTCATCATGTCGATTGTATTCCATGGCAAGAACTGGACAGTCCGGTGGTCGGAAGCGCACATCTAATTGATGACAGCGGTCAGGAATTCCGACTGGAACGGTATGCGCCGGTTTTCGCCATCCTCACCCTGAATCACCAGATTGTTGCCGTCCGTTTGAATGTCACCGACAGCCTGCCCGGAGGGCCAGCTAATGGCGCCGATCACGTGCCTGATATCAACAACGCCGGTTTGCGACAGTGTGATGGCGCCCGGACCCGCCAGATCCGCTTCCGTTGACAATCCAAGCATATGGTCCGCCGCGCCCTCTTCCACCCCAAGGCAGCCAAAATGACGTCCCGACCAGGGCGCGTAGTCGCGCCCGCCATTCGAATGCCACAGCATTGTCATTGGCAGCTGTCGGGAATTGCGCAAAGACAGAAACAGGTCCTTTTCGTGCGGCCGGGTCACCGCCGTCCATCCAAGGATATGGCCAGGCGCTTCGATGCCGACAACAAAGTCTTCATGTCGCGGATGCCAGGGGTAGCGCCCCAGATCAACCGGTCCTTCGAGACCCGGGAATTCGTTCATATCGGCTGCCTGCGCCGGATAGCATAATCCGGACCGGCCCCTTGCCGGGTCACTCTCCTGCGGTTCTCCGGGTGTCTCCCAGGCGGACTTGGCAGAGGTTCGGATGAGTCCGCCGTGAGGCAGGGCCACATTGGCATGATTTGCGACCGGCACCCTCCCCTCGCCGCCGATGAACAGATGGCGTTGATAGACAAATGGGTGCCCATCTCGAACGGAAAGCTCCTTGACAAGCAGCGTGGCGTTGAAAACCGGCCTTCGCAGGCAGGCTCTGACGGTGTCCGTTGTCAGTGCAACGATGTCCCAGGGCTGGTTTGCCGGCCAGCCGTGCAGTGCAGAACCGCCCTCCGACCGGGCAAACGGCGCGCAAAAGAAATCACCACCCAGCGTCCGGATGAGGGGCGCTGCATCGGGCGGCATCTTTTCATCGGTCCCCACCCAGGGCGCCTGGTGCAAGGGCGAAACCTGGCAGCCCTCGTCCTCGACGGTGAAGCTTGCAAGTTTGCCCGATGGAGCATCAAATTCCAATCGGATGCCCTTTGCGGCGACCGAAGTCATGCCGCCGCGGTCTGTCCGGTTATGATGTTTTCGACGTCCATGATCGAAGACGTTTTCGGGCTGAGGTCATCGGCAACAATCTTTCCGTGCAGCATGACCACCATGCGGTCAACCACCTGAAACACGTGGTGAATATTGTGGGCGATGAAGATACACGAATGGCCGGTGTCGCGTGCTTCGCGAACAAACTGCAACACGCCTTGTGTCTCGGCAACGCCGAGATTGTTCGTCGGTTCATCCAGAATGATCAGTTCGCTGTCGAAATGCATGGCGCGCGCAATGGCCACCGCCTGGCGTTCCCCGCCCGACAGCGATCCGATCGGGGTCGTCGGGGGAATGTTCTTGGAGATGCCGACGCGCTTCAAGAGATCAGCCGCCACGGAGTTCATACGCACCTGGTCCATTCGATCGAAAAATTTCGGTCCGGTTCGAGGTTCACGCCCTAGGAAAAGGTTGCGCGCAATTGACAATTGCGGAACCAGGGCCGAGTCCTGATAGATGGTCTCGATACCGGCGTTGATCGCGTCATTCGTCGACCTTAGGATGAGCTCCTTGCCGTTGACGAATATCTTGCCGGATGTGTATGGCACAGCGCCCGACAGGACCTTGATGAGCGTGGATTTACCGGCGCCATTGTCACCGAGCAAACCGACTATTTCGCCCTTCTGGATCGTCAGGTTCACACCACGCAAGGCGTGAACGGGCCCATAGGATTTTTGGATGTCGCGCATCTCGATCAGAGGTGTCTGGGATTGCGGCATGTCAGCCTCCCTCATTGTTCTGTCGACCCAGACCGGCATGAAGGGCCATCATGGCAAGGATGATTGCGCCGATGAAGATGTTATAGGCCAGCCCCGGCACACCGATCAGCACAATGCCGTTTCGCATCAGCCGCAAGATCAGGACGCCAAGCACCGTGCCGATGATCGTACCGCGTCCGCCCGTCAGCACCGTGCCGCCGATGACCACCATCGCGATGACCTCCAACTCGTAGCTGGTGCCCGAATTCGGGTTTGCTGCCGACACACGGATCGAGGAAATGATCCCGGCGAGGCCCGCCATGGCCGATGAAAGCATGAACAGGGCGACCTTGACCCGTTTGGTGGGTACGCCCCTGTTTCTTGCAGCCCCGGGATTGCCGCCAGTGGCCTGAATCCAGTTGCCAAACCGGGTTCTGGTGAGAAGATAATGCAGGATCGCGGCCGCGAGAATGAACCAGATCAGGCTCATATAGACGCGCATTCCGCCAATGTAGAAATCACCGACCAGCACTTCGGCAAGCCATTGCTCTCCTGCATCCCAGGTGCGTTGCGGAAAGCCGCTTGTCAGCCAGAGCGCCGTGCCGCGCACGACAAGCAGCATCCCGAGCGTTACGAGAAAGGACGGGATTCCAAGGCGGGTGACGAACAGGCCGCTGACCAGACCGATGAACAGCGCAACGGCCATAGCAATCATGAAAGCGGGAAACAATGGCACACCAGATGCGTTGAACAATGTCCACATGACCACAGGCGTGAAACCAAAGACGGAACCAACGGACAGGTCGAATTCACCCGAGGTCATCAGCAGTGTCATGGCCAGCGCCATCAGTCCCAGCTCTACGGTAAAGGTCAGCGCATTGCTGATATTGTTGAGCGACAGAAAGGCCGGATTGATGGACGTGAAGACGACAAGCATCACGACGAGAAGAACGAGCGGTCCCAATTCAGGTGTTGCGACAAGGAAGCGGCTGAGGCCGGGCTTGGGTCCTGGCGCCGGCGCTGCGCTATTGATTTCGGTCATGGGAGTTCCTTGGCCAGATTGGAGGATCCCGCCCGCAGGCACGAAGCCCTGCGGGCGGAAACAGGCGCGACTTATTTGCCGCCCATGATTTCATGGTAGACGGGTGCCGTGTCCGCCTCGTACAGCGCGCCAGTAAGGATGTTGAAACCGACTGGAATGCCGCTCGTTTCCATCAGCGTGGCTGACAGGCACATATAGGACGTAGCCTGCGGATCCTGCCACATGGCGGCATTCACATATCCATCCATCACCCCCTGTGTCGTGTCGAGCGAATTGCCCCATCCGACGACAGGAATATCGCCGGGCGCAAGGCCGGCTTGATCCCA
>JGI12316J14372_10004057_pt1 | contig 12985 bp, 13 predicted proteins | sample MarCyaLeptolynsp_FD_14372 | JGI IMG/M metagenome (IMG submission 14372) | reverse complement strand
CCATGCCAATCGCGAACAACCACCAGAGCGGATAGATCCGCGTCGCTCGGGAAAACAGAAAGTCTCCAGCCGTCGCAGCCCCGCGACGTAGATCTGCAGCGACCCAGACCATGATGAATCCGGAAATCACAAAGAACAGGTCAACGCCATGCGCGCCATTGATCCACAAATCAGTCAATTTGTTCGCGCGTTCGGCGTGCGCTTCCTCGATCGCCATGACGTGGCACAGAAACACGGCCAGGGCGGCGATGCCGCGTAATGCCTGAATGGAATACAGTTTCGTCATGACTCGCTTCGTACCGCGCGGTCAGCTTTTCGCTCAGCTGACGAAATTACTCTACGCTCTTGTCTATGCAGGCACACTCGGAGAATCAACTGCGGCTTGCCTCCGTCGATCTGAACAGTCGCTGCCGCGCAGTACGGGCGTGCTGCACGATCGGTTTTTCAAAGAAATTATAGGTCAGTCCTGAAACCGCGAGTGCCGCGGCGGCGGAGAGGATCAAAAAGGCCAGATTATCGATTGGACCGGCGGCATCAAACACAGGGAAGAACACGCGTGCAATCGCTGTCACGACCAGGATATGGCTGAGATAAAGGGAGTAACTCCAATCGCCGATCATCACGAGCTTGGCTGGAATGGCATTGTCGAGCACGCCGCGACGCTCGAGGCCGACCAGTCCATATACAATCAGCGTGTAAGCCGGACCATAGGCCAGCATGCGATGTGTGGGCTGGATCGCGGAGGCAACCGTGAAATCGACTGTCAGGATCGCGTAGATCAGAGCGGAGACGCCGATTGCCAGGGCCGCCCATGCGAATCGGGTGAACCCTGAGAGGATGAGCCAGGCCACGGCGCTGCCCATCAGGAATTCGAGGGTCAGGGGAAAGAGTGCAAGACTGAGAAGACTGTTTGGGCTGAAACCGGTCAGCTGCAAGTATGTCGAGCCTCCAATCAGCAATGCCCAGGCGATGAAAGCTGGTTTGCGGAACCTGACGGGCAACAATAAAACGAGCGCGAAGACGAGATAGAAATACATCTCGTGGATGAGCGTCCAACCGAGAGACAGAACCGGCGGAGGCCCCTGAGGAAGCAACAGTAAAGACTTCACCAGGTGGAGCGGACCTTCGGCGGCTTTCACCCAATCCTGGTCCCAGGGCAGGCCGGAGGACACAAAGAAATAGGTCGCCGTAATCGCCGCAAACAGCCACCAGAGCGGGTAAATGCGCAAGATGCGGGAGAACATGAACTTCAGGCTGCTGGTCGAACCCTGCGCCCAGTCGCCCGCCACCCAGACCATAATGAAGCCTGAAATCACGAAAAACAGGTCAACGCCGCTGACACCGGCAATCCAGAGGGGCGCCAGAAGCGTCGGCCCGCTTGAGAGTTGCGATTCGAGACCTTGCAGGTGTGCCATCATAACCGCGAGTGCCGCTATGGCCCGGAGTGCTTGAACGCTCTTGAGCTGCTGCATAACCTGCCTTGTGTGCCTTTGACGAAACTACGTTCTGAAATTCACGCGATTTCAACGGAATGTGTGTATGCAAAATGCCTAAGTCTTGCCAGAGTCATAATTCACAAAAGGTCTATTGGAAGAATGGGGCAAAGGACCATATTAGAGGGAATGCCAGACGGATCGTCGCCTTTCGGTAAAGAGCGCCTGAAGCAAGGCGCCGCCGCAGCTCCGCTGGGAGTTGTCGGCTCGAGCGTGCGCACGCTTGTCCGTCAGGCCTTTGCTCTGCTTGGTCTGGCGCTCATCGCGGTTGCGATTCCGATTGCCTTTGTCACCCCGCTTCTACCAATTGGTTTGCCGATTGCGATCCTCGGCGTGGTCCTGTTGGGGCGAAACTCGCTCTGGGGCCGTCGCTGGATGGAAGGCGTCCTGGAACGCCACCCGCGGGTCGAGCGTTTCGCCCCGAACTGGCTCATGAAAGCCGTATTCGCGCGCGAGAAAAGAACCCCTGAAAAGTAAAACCCGCTGCGAACAGCGGGCTTTCGAATCTCTACACGAGCAAATCGTCTCTTAGTTGAGGCGTTTGTCGATTTCGCTCAGTGCGCCGTCGAACAGGTCGTCGGCTTCGCCTGATCCAGCGAGGATAGAGCGGGCGGCCTCAGTCGCAGCGTCAGCGGCCACGCGGCGCACATCAGCAGCGGCATCTGCTTCTGCGCGGGCGATGCGGGCTTCAGCCTGTGCTTCACGGCGGGCGACTTTCGCTTTCAGGTCCGCCTTGGCCTGCTTCATCATCGCGTCGGCATCGGCCTTGGCGCGTTTGATAATGTCGTCAGCAGCCGCGTCTGCTTCCTTCGCCTTCTTCTTGGCGTCAGCCATCAGCTTGGACGCTTCCTCGCGCAGCGCGCGGGCCTCGTCGATCTGGCTTTGAATCCCAGCAGAACGCTCATCAAGTTTGGACAGGATCAGTTTGAACCCGCCGACGAAGGTCACGATGAGCAGGAAAATCACCAGGGCGGCGAAGGCCGTCGCAGTGGTTGGATCTGCATACCAGGGTGTCTTGGCATCGCCGGCAGCGTGAGCGGCCGGGGTTAGCAACAGAGCAGAAGCGAGGAGGGCGTAACGCATGATCCTTATCCTTCCCCGAGCGCGGTTTTCACGGCGCTCGCAATATCAGCCTTGCCAGCCTTGGAGCTGAACTTGCCGAGAATGGCTTCGGTAGTGTCGCCAGCAATCGATTCGACGTTTTTCATGGCTTCAGTGCGCAGCGCCGCAATGCGGGTCTCCGCGTCTGCCAGCTTGGCATCGACCTCTGCATCCACTTTTGCGGTTTCTTCGGCGATGTTCTTGTCGATCTTGGCGCGGGCCTTATCAGCGGTCTCGCGGGCCTTGGCGTGTGCCTTGGCGATGGAGACCTCGACAGCCTTTTGCGCTTCGACAGCTTCGTCATTCAGACGTGCAGCCTCATCGAGATCGCTGGCAATCGAACTCTCGCGCCGCTCCAGTGTATTGCCAATGCTTGGCAGGATGAAGCGCGAGAGCACAAAGTAAAGGGTCCCAAATAGCACCACCAGCCAGAAGATCTGGGAGGGGAAGTGCCAGGTTTCAAACGGCGGGAATGGGGCAGCTTCTGTCGCCCCGTTCGCCGCATCTGCAGCCATAATGATCGAAATCATAGCCTATCGGTCCCTTTGAAAGTCGTGGTGATCAGGTTCGCGGTTAGACCACGAACAGAATCAGAATCGCGACTAGGAATGACAGAATGCCGAGCGCTTCTGACAGGGCCATACCGATGAACAGGTTACCGGTTTGCTGTGGAGCAGCCGATGGGTTGCGCATCGCGGCGTCGAGGAATGAGCCGAAGATGTTACCCACACCAATCGCAGCACCAATCATGCCGAGAGTCGCGAGGCCAGCACCAACGTACTTAAGACCGAGAGTGATATCGCCTTCCATGAGAATCTCCTTTGGGAAGTCTTTCGTTCGATTTGCGCCCCGTGAAGCGTGTTCCTTGGGGCACGTCAAGTTGAAACAGCACGGCTAAATAGCCGCAGTGAAGCGGGCTCCTTAGTGCGACGGGTGTAGGGCGTCGTTCAGGTAGACACAGGTCAGGATGGCAAACACATAGGCTTGCAGACCTGCGACGAGGAATTCTAGAGCGTTCAGCGCGATGCCCATGCCAAAGGCGAGCGGCGCAACGAGCAGTCCGATACCGCCAGCAGTGATGCCTGTGACGACGAAACCGGCAAACAGTTTCAGCAGGATGTGACCTGCCAGCATGTTTGCGAACAGACGCAGCGACAGGGTCAGAGGGCGCGCGACGAAAGAGATGATCTCGATCGGGATCAGGATCGCATAGATGACCAGCTTCCCGAGGAGCGGCATATCACCGAGTGATGGGGCGAACAGGCCAAAGAATTTCAGGCCGTTCTTCCAGAGGCCAAATACGATCACGATGCTGATCACCAGCAAGGCCAGCAGACCGGTGACGATAATATGGCTGGTCGTCGTGAACGCGTAGGGCGACATGCCAATCAGGTTGGCGAACAGGATGAAGAAAAAGAGCGTAAACACGAAGGGGAAGAAGCGCAGGCCTTCTTCGCCGGCCGTGCTGCGGATCATGTCAGCGACGAAGCCGTAGCCAATCTCGCCCATGGATTGCAGGCGGTTCGGAACGACTTTGCCGCGTGACGCAGCATAGCCGAAAAATGCAATGCAGAGCACCACACCCAGCAGCATGAATCCCGCCGCGTTGGTGAAGGAAATATCGTAGCCAAAAACCGGTGGAAGTTCGAACCATTTCTGGACTTCGAACTGCTTCATTGGATCGGCGGCGCCGTAGAAAAAGAGATTCATAATCGCGTCTATTCTTCAGGGTTAGAGCCCGTTTTGTCGGGGCTCATGGCCGGATTAGTCGCATCCGTCAACTCCTTGTAGGCGCGAATAACACCTAGCACTCCAGCGGCGAGCCCGAAGCACATCATGATCAACAGGCCCCAGGGGCGCGTGCCGAAGAAATGATCGATGCCTAAACCGATCATAATCCCAACAAATACGGACGCCCCGAACTCTGCACCGTAGCGCAAAGCCATCGCGCCGGCTGATGCACCAGCTGCCGATTCCTGCTGTCTTTGCTTTTTCTCGAGCTTCTCCTGCGCGCTTTTGGCGCGGGCAATGCGTTCGGCCAGATCGTCATTCTTGTCGCTGTTCATGGCGAGTCGCTACCGCGTCTATTCCGCTGCAACAAGCTCTTCGGCGGTGTCGAGGTCGACTGAAACCAGTTTCGAGACGCCTTTTTCGCGCATGGTCACCCCGAAAAGGCGGTCCATCCGGCTCATCGTGACCGGATTGTGCGTGATCACGATAAAGCGGGTATCCGTACGCTGGCGCATCTCGTCCAGCATCCGGCAGAACCGGTCGACATTGGCATCGTCCAGCGGCGCATCGACCTCATCGAGCACACAGATCGGCGAGGGCCGCGACAGGAATACCGCGAAAATCAGCGCTGTCGCCGTCAGGGCTTGCTCCCCGCCTGACATCAGCGACAGGGTGCCGAGCCGTTTACCGGGCGGCTGCGCGAAGATTTCGAGGCCGGCAGCGAGCGGATCATCCGCATCGACGAGGCGAAGTTCCGCTTCACCGCCGCGGAACAGCGTCGTGAACAGGGCCTTGAAGTGCTCATTCACCTGATCGAACGCGCCGAGCAGTCGTGTGCGACCTTCATCGTTCAGCGCTTTCACGCCTTCGCGCAGCTTGGCGATAGCGGCGGTCAGGTCATTCTTTTCCTCGGCTTGCAGGCCGAGGCGCGATGACAGCTCTTCGGCTTCTGATTCGGCTTCCATATTAACGCCGCCCAGGCGTTCACGATCATGACGCAGGAGTTCGAGCTGGCGCTCAGCATCCTTCACGTCCAGAGCCGCCATCATTTCTTCATCAAGGCCTTCACGCGCGATTGCGAGCAAGCCTTCCGGCGCGCGCTGGAAGTGTGACTGGGCGATCTCAGACGCTTCAGCCAGACGCTCGGTCGCATTCTCGAGCTTGGCATTGGCGATGGCGAGTGTCTCGCGGGCGCTCATGGCCAGATTGTTGCTCGACCGCGCTGCGTCCTCGACTTCGCGGATCTCCGCCTCTCGCGTGGCCAGGGCGTCCGCAGCTTGCTGGCGTTCGGCTTCAAGTGTTTCCACGCGGGCCGACAGCGTATCCAGTTGGGTCTGCAGGGCTTCTGGGCGGGCTTTCGCCGCCGCTGCTTCGCTCGCCGCTTCTGCGCGGCGCTTGACCAGCGCCTCCACGCGCGTAGCCGAGCTTTGCAGGCGCCCGGTCCAGCGTTCGACATCCTGTTCGAGCGCCGTACGACGGGCCATGGCTTGCTGGCGGTTGCGGGTCAGGTCGGTCAGACGCCCGCGGCACTCAGTTTCCCGCTCGCGTGCGGCTGCCAACACATTTCGCGCCTCGCTCACGGCCTGTTCCAGACGCGCGAGATCTTCCGTATTCTCCGGCTTCGCGGCGGTCTCATAGGCTTCACGCGCGATGTGCAGGTCAGATTCGACGCGGGCAAGGTTTTCCTTGGCTGAGTCAGCTTTCAGGCTGGCCCGATCGGTATGCTGCTTGGCACTGGCCAGATTTCGCCGGGCCTGATCAAGGCGCTGCGTGGCGTCATGGGCGTTGCGGCGCAGCTGTTTCAGATCCTCCTCCGCGCCAATTCGGGCGCCGCGGATCTGTGCGTAGGTCGCTTGTAGTTCCGATACCTTCTGGCGTTGCGGACCAAGTGCAGCTTGCGCCGTCTCCAGGCGGGCCTGTTGTTCCAGGCGCTCGGCCGCGGCCACCGGCGCAGCGGGTGTGCGGGTAAACCCGTCCCAGCGCCAGAGATGCCCGTCCAGCGTGACAAGACGTTGGCCTGGCTTCAGGTCCGGCGCCAGTTCTTCGCCTTCTGAGCGCGAAACCACGCCGCATTGCGACAGCCGCGCCGCGAGTTCGCCGGGTGCTTCAACAAAATCCGTGAGCGGTTTGGCGTAACCGGGCAACGCCTGGGTCTGGACATTGCTGCCGCCCCAATAGATCGAGGCCGAACGATCGGTGGGCGCCTGCAAATCGTCTCCCAAAGCCGCAGCGACCGCTTTTTCGTAACCATCTCGCGTCCGCATTTGCTCAACGACAGGCGGACTTTGCGGTCCTTCGGCCTTGCGGAGCAATCGGGTCAGGCCGGCAATCTCGGTTTCCAGCGTGCGCAAAGCGTCTTGCGCCTCATCAGCCGGGGCTTTGGCCGCGAGTTCGGCTTCCTGCTTGTCGAGGATGTTCTGTTCAGCCGCATCCAGCGCTTCTCGCGCCGCGCTCAGCGCTGCCTCAGCTTCGCTTTCAGCCTCGCGGGCCACGTGTAGCTCATTGGTCAGTGCGGTTGTGTCCGGCAGAGAGGCGACCACGCTGCGCAGGTGTTGGACTTCCTGCTCGAGGCTCTCCATTCGACGGCGGTGCGCATTCGCATTGGCCTCGAGGGCCTGAATCTCTGCGCGTTTTTGCGCAAAGGCTTCGCTTTTCGCGTCCGCGTCCGCCTGCGCCCGCTCTAGCGCCTGTTTCGCCTCGGCCAGTATACGCTCTGCCTCGGCTTCTTTTTCCTTGTTGGTCGTATCGTTCTCAACCGGCAACGCGGCGAGCGCCTCGCGCGCATCAGCCAAGGTGCGTTCTGCTTCTTCTTTTTGACCTTGTTCGCGCTGGATATCCTCAGCCAGGCGTGAGGCTTCGCGTTCCAGACCAGCGAGCAGGTCAGCCGCGTTCTTGCGCTCGGTCTCGACTTTGGCAAGTTCGATGCGAGCCTGGCCCAGTTTTCCAGACGCAACGGCTTCGGCTGTCCGCAACGGCCCGATGCCTTCGCTGGCCTCGAGGCGCTTGGTCTCGGCCACCGCGGCTTCACGGGTGAGGCGTTCGACTTCGGACTTGGCGCGCGCAAGCGAAACGGCAGCGGTTTCCTGATCTTCCTTGGCAGTGTGCCATTTCAGGTGAGCTAGGAAAGCTTCCAGAGCTGAGATCCTCGCGCTCAATTCTTTGTATTTGCGGGCTTTTCGGGCCTGTCGCTTCAAGCTGTCCAATTGCCGTTCGACTTCGGCAGACACTTCGGTCAGGCGCTCAAGATTGGTTTCTGCACCGCGCAGTTTGAGCTCGGCTTCATGGCGACGGGTATTGAGGCCTGAAATGCCTGCAGCTTCTTCAAGAATGCGGCGGCGGTTCTGGGGCTTTGACCCGATGAGCTCACTGATTTGTCCCTGGCGCACCAGAGATGGGGAATTTGCGCCAGTCGACGCGTCAGCAAAGAGCAGTTTGATATCCTTGCCGCGCACGGTGCGCCCGTTCAATTTATAACTCGTGCCCGCGCCGCGCTTTAGCCGGCGCATGATCTCCAGGGTATCAGCGCTGTTGAACTCTGGCGGAGCCGTACGGAGCGAATTGTCGAGGACGAGCGTCACTTCAGCGAGTTCGCGCGCCGGGCGCCCAGCCGCGCCCGAGAAGATCAGGTCATCCATCTCTCCACCGCGCATGGCCTTTGCTGAGTTCGCCCCCATGGCCCAACGCATGGCTTCCAGCAGATTGGATTTGCCACAGCCATTCGGACCGACAATGCCGGTGAGGCCTGGCAGAATAGGTACGGATTCAGGATCGACGAAGGATTTGAAGCCTGCGATGCGGAGTTCTTTTAATTGCATGCAGCCCCCATTCTCCTTTATTCGCCCGCACTCGCCGCGATGGCGGCGTCCAGCTCTGCTGAAAAGGCTTCAACCGAAATCCGAGCGCTGCCATCCATACGCTCGCCGTTTAGGAAGAAGGTCGGCGTGGCATCAACGCCGTCGCTATCAGCGGCGGCAATCGAAGCGCGGATTGCATTGCGATTATCTTCGCTGTCCAGGCACGCCTGAAAGGCTTCATCGCCTTCAATGCCGTGATTGGCGCCGACTTGTTTCAGGGCTTCAACCACGGGGCCGCCTTGGCGTGCCAAGGTCAGGATCGCATCCTGGCGAACGAACAGTTCGTCCAGCAGGTCGTAATAGGCTTCACCCTCGGTGCAGCGAGCGAGCGCGAAGCCTGCCACGGTCACATTGGCAGGCGCCGTCGGAAACTCCCGAAACACCAATTTGACCTGACCGGTATCGATATACTCGGTTTTGATCGAAGGTAGGATGCGGACATGGAATGCGAGACAGGCCGGGCAAGTCCAACTTGCNTATTCNACCAGCGTAACTGGCGCATCCGGATCGCCGAACACGATGTCCTGCAGCACCACTCTATTGGTATCGGTGCCNCCNGAATTCGTTCCCGATTCGGACGATTCCGAACCTGAACCACAGGCCACAAGGGCCAGTGCTGCAGCGGCCATTACAGTACCGCGACGGGTGAAACGAAGCATGCTCATAACCTTTCCTTAACAGTCTGAGTCGGATTGGTTGCCAAGAAGTTAACGCTGTTGCGCGGGCGAAACGATGTCTATTCCGCGGTCGCTTCAGGAGACCCGGTCGCGCTGAGCTTGGCGTCGAGCACAGCCCGCATGCCATCTGCCGTGCGCCATTCATAGCCTTGCAGCTTTTCGCCATTGATGAAGACGGTCGGGGTGGAGTTCACACCCTGGCTGTCGCCTTTCATGACGGCCTCACCAATCGCATAGGTGACATCCTTATTGGCGAGACATTCGTTAAAGGCGTCGCCTTGCAGGCCATAGCTGGATGCCAGATTGCGCATCGCGCCTTCAATGTCGCCGCCGGAACGGGCCAGATTGAGAATATTAGTCTGCGCGGCAAACAAATCTTCAATGGCATCGTAGTACCGGTCTTCCCCGGCGCAGCGAGCCAATGCAAATCCGGCAACCGCAACGTTGGCGGGCGGGGTTGGGAATTCGCGAAACACCCACTTCACCTTGCCAGTTTCGATATATTCGGACTCGATCATGGGGATGACGTCAGAGTGAAATTGCAGGCAGGCCGGGCAGGTCCAGCTGGCATATTCCACCATTGTGATCGGCGCGTTCGCCTCACCGAGCGTGATATCCGTCAGCGCGATNTCGCCCGAACCGGAATTGCCCGTCTGTGCATTCCCAGTATCCGCCGCGCCGCAAGCGGTGAGTGCAAATGCTGAAAACGCGGCAAGCGCGATACGGCGAGTAAAACGAGGCATGTGGGGACCTTTCAAGGGGGACTAGAATGGAAGCGAGGAATCGTCTTCTGGCGCGGTTTCTTCAGGTTCAGCCGTTAGCACGGCTTCTCCCAATGCCACTAGGGCGGTGCGCAGTTTTTCATCCTCAATTGTCTGTGCACTTGCGATCAAGGCGTCTTTCTGGTCTGGCGTCAGTGGCACCGGACGCGCAGTTGGGCGCGATGTTGGTGCGCCAAAATGGCCTTGCAGGATCTTGATCGCGGTAATGTCCCCGCCTGCCGCCATTGAAACCCTTTGTCTGATCATCTCGCTCTGATGTTGAACAAGGCCCGCCGCTGCAGGCACCACCATCAGTGTCAATCGCCGTCCACCCTTAGCTGGCGTCAGTTTCTCAGGGCGACACAACCGAGCCAGCTGCTCGCCGACGATATCCGGCCATTGCACTTTCAGGCGGCTTAGCGTTGCGCCCGTCTTCGGCAGCGCTTTGCGGGTAAGACGCATGGCTGCCTTGCCGATCGTTCCGGGACCGGGATGCACCGGTTTGGCTTTGGCGTAACGCAATTTGACTCGCGCACGCGCTTCTTCCAGCGGATCGAGGCTTGATCGTTTCACCATTCGCGTCACCTTGCCCGGCATGAACATGGATGAAAAGTTACACTTTGCAGATCTTTCACGAAGGACCGACCTGACCGACAGGTTGCTCGATTGGTATGCGCAATCGGCGCGGGAATTACCATGGCGAATCGGCCCGACGGATCGCGCGCGAGGCGTGACGGCAGATCCGTATCGGGTCTGGCTCGCAGAAATCATGCTGCAACAAACCACGGTACCGCATGCGACGCGATACTATCTCGCCTTTACAGAGCGCTGGCCAACCATCGAGGACTTGGCAGCCGCCCGGGATGAGGACGTGATGGCGGCCTGGGCCGGGCTTGGTTACTACGCCCGTGCGCGCAACTTGCTCAAATGCGCGCGCGAGGTCAGTGCGCGCGGCAGCTGGCCCACGACTGAAGGTGAGCTACGCGGTTTGCCAGGGATCGGGCCATATACAGCCGGAGCGGTCGCTGCACTGGCCTTCGGCCGCCGAGCCGCTGCGGTGGATGGAAATGTCGATCGGGTGTTTGCGCGACTGATGGCGCTCACGGGAGATTGGAAAGCCGAAAAGGTGCGCCTGAAACGGGTGGTGGAGGGCCTGGTTCCTGAGGACCGGCCGGCTGAGTTCGCCGAAGCGTTGATGGATCTCGGCGCCACGATTTGTACGCCGAAATCGCCGAATTGCCTGATCTGCCCGATCGGCGATCTGTGCGCCGCGCGCTTGGAAGGGGCGCCGGAGCGATACCCGGTCAAACCAAAAAAGAAGGCCAAGCCGGTGCGGTTTGGACATGTCTATGTGTTGTTCGGGGCGGGCCGGACCGTGCTGACAGAACGTCGCCCGGACCAGGGCCTTCTCGGTGGCATGTTGGGCTTGCCGACATCTCCCTGGTCAGGCGAGTTTGGTTTGCCAGAATTCCCTTGTGAGGCGAATTGGCTTGAGGTTGGCGAGGTTCGCCATGTTTTCACGCACTTCGCACTGACGCTGAAAGTCTGGCGCGCTGACTCGGCGAAGACGGCGTTCGAAACAACGCGGTCACAGGCGGTGGATGGTCTGCCGAGTGTTTTTGCAAAAGGACTGAAACTCGCGTCAGGCTGAGTGGAGCGCGGAGAAAATTCGGGTTTGCCTCGCACACTGAGCGATCCATGTCATAAATCAGCTGAGGAGGAGCTTTCTAATGACGACAAATCAATCCTGGTACCTGCGCCGTCGTCCGGTCGGCGAAGTTTCGGACGGGGACCTTGAACTCGTCACAGAAGAAATGGCGTCGCTGGCTGAGAATATGGTTCGCGTGCGCACTATTTTTCTGTCCCTCGATCCCACCAACCGCATCTGGATGAGCGACATGGACGCCTATTTGCCGCCAGTGGACCTGGATACGCCTATGCGTGGAGGGTCGATTGGTGTTGTGGAAGCAAGCAATTTCGCCAGCGTTCCCGTCGGCAGTATCGTCAATACCGGCCTCGCGACCTGGGCGCTCTATAATGATTTGCCGGGCGACGCGGTGAACATTTTACCGCCCATTCCAGGCGTTCCGTTGACAGCGTTCATGGGGCCGCTCGGGGCGACGGGGATGACAGCCTATTTCGGGCTGATGGATATTGGGGCGCCGAAAGAAGGGGAGACGCTCGTCGTCTCCGCTGCCGCGGGCGCGGTCGGATCGATGGTCGGGCAGATTGGCAAGATCAAAGGGTGCCGCGTCGTGGGCATAGCCGGTTCTGATGACAAGTGCCGTTGGCTCACCGATGTTGCGGGTTTTGACGCGGCGATCAATTACAAGTCCGAAGACGTGGGCGCAGCTTTGGACCGGCATTGCCCGGACGGCGTCGACATCAATTTCGAGAATGTTGGCGGAGACATCATGGAGGCCGTGATTGCGCGCCTCAATGATTTCTCGCGCATGCCCTTATGCGGCTTGATCTCGACCTATAATGCCGACCCAGAAGCAAGTACCGGACCTAAGAATTTCGAAAACCTGCTGATGCGCCGGACCAAGGTCCAGGGCTTTATCGTTATCGATTATCTCGACCGGTTCGCTGAAGGCATCGCCGCGATGGGCGGTTGGTTGATGGAGGGCAAGCTGAAATACGAGACGGATGTGGTGGAAGGCCTTGAAAACGCGCCAACCGCGCTTGGAAGACTGTTCACGGGGGCAAATCTCGGCAAGCTCGTCCTGCAGGTGAGCGAACCACCAACTTGATCGGAGGAGCGGGCAGCGTGACGCAAGAAAAGGACACAGATACGTCTTCGGACCTCTCAGCGGATTCGATTGCCGAAGACCTGTTTGGTCTGAACATACGCGGATTGCATTCGATCCTGACGCTCTGGCGCCGGCCGCGAGATTACTTTGCGGCGGCCCGTACGCCAGACTGGCAAGATCGATACACGCCGTCGATCAGGCTATGGTTATCCTTTTTTGCCTTGTTCTCAGCCCTCAAGTTTTGGTGGTTCGGCACGAATGCTGGCATTGTCGGTGCCTATGCAGAAGGGTTCGCGCAGGCCGGCCTGATCTTGCCCGAAGGTGTCACTTATGAGGATGTTGGGTCCCAGGCTGTCATGCGGGCGTTCGGTTGGGTGCCGGTCCTGCAGATCGTCAGCATGCTCTTGCTTTCACTGATCTATGGCGTCTGGGGTGAGCGAACGACGCTGGCATCACGGCAACGATATCTGTTTGCAGTCATGATCCCGAGCGCGAGCGTGATGCCGATTTTCCTGACGGGCATGCTGTTTGTGCCTCAACACCTGTTAACCGCTTATGGCGTCATGTTGGCGCTGGCGGCTGTGCTTATCGATTTTCAGGCGGGGGATCGCGGGG
>JGI12316J14372_10004056_pt1 | contig 12987 bp, 10 predicted proteins | sample MarCyaLeptolynsp_FD_14372 | JGI IMG/M metagenome (IMG submission 14372) | reverse complement strand
CCCTTGGTGCCCCCGCCGCTGGGTTTGCGGCTCGAGGGCTCTTCCCAATCCTCAGGCGGTTCGGGCTCGCGCCCTTCCATGATCGCCTTGATCTGCCGCTCGTCGATGGTTTCGTACTTGACCAGCGCTTTGGCCATGACGTGCAGTTTATCGATGTTCTCCTCGAGCAACTGCCGGGCACGCTGATAGTTCGAATCGATGATCTTGCGAACTTCCTCATCGATGGCATGCGCCGTGTCGTCCGATACCTGCTTGTGCTGTGTCACGGAGCGGCCCAGGAAAACCTCGCCGTCATCCTCGCTGTAGGTCAGCGGACCGAGGCGATCCGAAAGCCCCCACTTGGTTACCATGTTGCGGGCAATATCCGTCGCGCGCTCGATGTCGTTGGAGGCACCCGTCGTCACGCCGTCGGCACCGTTTATCATCTCTTCGGCAATGCGGCCGCCGAACAGGCTGGAAATGCTGGACTCGAGCCGCTGCTTGGACATCGAATAGCGGTCTTCCTCGGGCAGGTACATCGTGACGCCGAGCGCACGCCCGCGCGGAATGATCGACACCTTGTAAACGGGATCGTGCTCCGGGACGAGGTAACCCACGATGGCGTGTCCGGCCTCGTGATAGGCCGTGTTCAGCTTCTCCTGCTCGCTCATGACCATCGAGCGCCGCTCCGCGCCCATCATTATCTTGTCCTTAGCGAGGTCGAACTGCTCCATACCTACCACGCGGCGATTGGCCCTTGCGGCGTACAGTGCTGCCTCGTTGACGAGGTTGGCCAGATCGGCGCCGGAGAAGCCCGGCGTGCCGCGTGCGATAACGCTTGGCCGCACGTCGTCGTCGAGCGGCACCTTGCGCATGTGCACCTTCAGAATCAGCTCGCGGCCACGCACGTCGGGCAGCGGCACGACCACCTGGCGGTCGAACCGCCCGGGTCTGAGCAGCGCGGGATCGAGTACGTCGGGCCGGTTGGTCGCCGCAATGACAATAATGCCCTCGCTGCCCTCGAAGCCGTCCATTTCGACGAGCATCTGGTTGAGCGTTTGCTCGCGTTCGTCATGTCCGCCGCCGAGGCCGGCGCCACGATGCCGACCCACGGCGTCGAGTTCGTCAATGAAGATGATGCACGGCGCCTGCTTCTTGGCCTGGTCGAACATGTCGCGCACGCGTGACGCACCCACGCCGACAAACATTTCCACGAAGTCCGATCCGGAGATCGTGAAGAACGGCACCTTGGCCTCGCCGGCAATCGCCTTGGCGAGCAGCGTCTTGCCGGTGCCCGGCGGGCCGACCATGAGGACGCCTTTCGGAATCTTGCCGCCGAGCCGCTGGAACTTCGACGGGTCCTTGAGGAACTCGACGATCTCGCCGACCTCTTCCTTGGCCTCGTCGACACCCGCCACGTCGGCGAACGTCACGCCCACCTGGTCCTCGCCCAGTAGACGAGCCTTGCTCTTGCCGAACGACATCGCGCCACGACCGCCGCCGCCGCCCTGCATCTGGCGCATGAAGTAAATCCATACGCCGATCAGGAGCAGGATCGGAAACGAGCTGATCAGAAGCTGGCCAATGACGCTCTGCGATTTGGGCTCGACCGCGTCGAAAGTGACGTTCTCACGCTCGAGGATGCCGATCAGATGGGTTGTGTCCGTTTCCGGGCTGATCGTGTAGTAGTTGAGCGTTTCACCCGAGCCGAAGCGGATGCGCTTGTTGTTGTCGCCGAACTCTACCCGGTCGACCTGTCCGGACTGGACCTGGCGCAGAAACTCGGAGTACTCCTGTTTCTGCGGCTGTCCGCCCGCCACGCCGTTCAGGCCCTGCACGACGGAGAGCAGCACGACGATAATGACAATAAAGACAAGTATGTTTTTGGTCAGGTCATTCACAGTAAAGTTTTCACCCAAGAGAGCCGCGCCAGGCGGCAGAATGCCGGAATAACAGGAACTTAAACTCGGTCTAGCAATTAGACCCTACATCATCCCATAGTTTCTCGCTACCAAGTAGACCTCGCGGCTGCCTGCCCTGGAAGCCGCGGGTTTCATGACCCGAACCTTGCCAAATTGCTTGCGCGTCGCAGCAATCAGCGCGTCCGAGCCCTCACCCTGAAACAGCTTGCTGACAAAATCGCCACCGGGTTTAAGCACGTCCCGACAGAGATCCAGTGCCAATTCAACGAGGTACATGGATCGCGGCTGGTCTACCGCCCTGTTTCCGCTCAAGTTGGGGGCCATATCGCTCATTACAAGGTCCGCCCGCTCACCGCCGAGGGCGTCCATGATCGCCTCGACGGTGGCCTGCTCGCGAAAATCCCCCTCGATGAAGGTCACGTCCGGCAGTGTATCCATTTGTAACAGGTCGACGGCCACGAGCCGCGCGCGGCCTTTGAGCGTTTCGCTGACATACTGCGACCAGCTGCCGGGGGCGCTGCCCAGATCCACACACAGCATGCCGGGCTTGAGCAATCGCTCCCGGCGGTCGATTTCGGCAAGCTTGTAGACGGCCCGTGCCCGCCAGCCCTCCTTGCGGGCGCGCTGTACCCAAGGGTCTTTTTCCTGGCGCTCACGCCAGCTGCCGCTGCTGCGGCGCGGGCCGCTCATGCCAATAGGGCCGGTGTTGTCCGGCCAGTATTGCTACACTCGCGCACATGTTGAGTGAACATCAGAAAAAGCACCTGCGCGGCCTCGGCCATCAACTCAAACCCGTCGTCACCGTCGGCGATGCCGGCCTGTCCGATTCGCTGTTCGACGAGTACGAAAGAACGCTCGAGCATCATGAACTGATCAAGGTCAAGGTCCGCCTGGGTGATCGCAAGGAGCGCGACTCGCTGATTGCGACCTTGTGTGAGCGGAGTAACGCCGAGCTGGTCCAGCGTATCGGCAACGTGGCACTCGTGTTTCGCGCCAACCCCGAGAAAAACAAAATTCTCCTACCGAAACGCTAGGGCGCGGAGTGTCCACCCGTCGGGCAGACGGCAAATCGCGCTGACGATCAGACGTAGCGAACCTCGATAACTTCGTACTGCTTTTCTCCACCCGGCGCTGAAAACGCCACTTCGTCACCTTCGTTCTTGCCGATCAGCGCCCGCGCGATGGGCGACGTAAACGATATGAGTCCGGTTTTGATATCGGCTTCGTCCTCGCCGACGATGCGATAGGTGAGTTCCTTCCCGGTGTCTTCGTCGACCAGGTCCACGGTTGCACCAAAAACGACTTTGCCGTTCTGATTCAGCGTGGTCACGTCGATGACCTGCAGGTTGGACAACTTGCCCTCGAGTTCCTTGATGCGGCCCTCGATAAAACCTTGCTGTTCCTTGGCGGCGTGATACTCGGCGTTCTCCTTGAGGTCGCCGTGCTCACGCGCTTCGGCAATCGCCTGGATGACCTGTGGACGGTCGACCGACTTGAGCTGCTTGAGCTCCGCCTGGAGCAATTCATGACCACGCACGGTCACTGGCACTTTGTTCATGCCACTACCTCGTTGTGCAAATCCTGCAAGCGATTAACGTCGCTGTCGTCTATATGCTCGATCGCCTTACAGGTGGCAATAGCGGCGCCGAGCGTCGTGTAGTAAGTCACCGCCCTGCGCACCGCTTCGGCGCGGATGGACAACGACTCGAAGATGGCCTGTTTGCCCTCGGTCGTGTTGACGATGAGGTCTATCTCGTCGTTCTTTATCATGTCGACGATGTGCGGACGGCCTTCGCGAACCTTGTTCGCTCGTCGACATGATACACCAGCCTTGGCCAGAGTTTTTGCCGTACCGTCGGTCGCCACGATATCGAAGCCGCGCTCGGTCAGGATTTTCGCGAGTTCCACGGCCCCCTCCTTGTCGCGGTCGCGCACACTCAGAAGGGCCGCGCCCTGTCTCGGCAGCACGACGCCGGAAGCCAGCTGCGCCTTGGCGTACGCCTCGCCGAAGGAGCGCCCGACGCCCATGACCTCGCCCGTCGATTTCATCTCGGGGCCGAGGATCGGGTCGGAACCCGGGAATTTGATGAACGGGAACACAGCTTCCTTGACCGAAAAATACCCGGGCACTCTCTGGTTCACGTAACCCTGGCTCGCGAGCGATTCACCCACCATGACCCTGGCGGCGATTTTCGCCAGCGGCATACCGATCGCCTTGGACACGAACGGCACCGTGCGCGATGCGCGCGGGTTGACCTCGAGCAAGTAGACGACGTTGTTCTGGATCGCAAACTGCGTGTTCATGAGCCCCACGACGTTGAGCCCCTTGGCCAGCTTCATGACCTGCTCCGTTAGCTCCTTTTGCAGTTTGTCCGACAGACTGAACGGCGGCAGCGAACATCCGGAATCACCAGAATGCACGCCGGCCTGCTCGATGTGTTCCATCACGCCGCCAACGAGCACGTTTTCGCCGTCGCTAATGCAGTCCACGTCCACTTCGGTCGCAAGATCGAGAAAGCGGTCCAGAAGCACGGGGCTGTCGTTGCTCACGTTGATAGCCTCGTCCATGTAGGCCGCCAGGTCCTCGTCGCTGTGCACAATCTCCATCGCCCGGCCGCCGAGTACGTAGGATGGGCGGACGACGAGCGGATAGCCGACGGTACCGGCCATCTTCAGTGCTTCCTCCTTGCTCCGCGCGGTCGAGTTCGGCGGTTGTTTCAAGCCGAGATTCTCGACGAGCTGCTGAAAGCGCTCCCTGTCTTCGGCAAGATCGATCGAGTCGGGAGACGTCCCGATGACAGGCGCGCCCGCGGCCTCGAGATCCCGGGCCAGCTTCAGGGGAGTCTGTCCACCGTATTGAACGATGACACCCTCGGGCTTTTCGATATCGATGATCTCCATGACGTCTTCGAACGTCAGAGACTCGAAGTACAGGCGATCCGAGGTGTCGTAGTCCGTCGACACGGTCTCCGGATTGCAGTTCACCATGATCGTCTCGTAGCCCGCGTCCTTGAGCGCCAGCGCCGCGTGCACGCAGCAATAGTCGAATTCGATGCCCTGCCCGATGCGGTTGGGGCCACCGCCGAGGATCATGATCTTGGAGCGCTCGGTCGGCAGCGCTTCACACTCTTCCTCGTAGGTCGAATACATGTAGGCCGTCGCGGTCGCGAATTCGGCGGCACAGGTATCGACCCGCTTGAAGACCGGCCGCACGCCGAGGGCGACACGCTGGCCACGCACGTCGGCCTCCGAAGTTCCGAGCAGCCTGGCGAGTCGCGCGTCGGAAAAACCTTTGCGCTTGAGCGCCAGCAGTTCCCGCTTGTTCAGATCGCTGAGGGACTGATCGCGGACTTCGGCCTCGGTGGCGACCAGGTCGTTGATCTGCGCGAGGAACCATGGATCGATACCCGTAACGGTCTGCAGCTCGTCGACATCCAGACCGGCACGCATGGCATCAGCGACGTAGCGAAGCCGATCCGCGCCGGGAATCCGGATCTCCTGACGCAACTCGTCCCGCTGGGTTTCGCTCAGTGGGAGTTCAAGGATTTCGTCCAGCCCGTCGACGCCGATCTCGAGGCCACGCAGTGCCTTCTGCAACGACTCCTGAAAGGTCCGGCCCATCGCCATGACTTCGCCGACCGATTTCATTTGTGTGGTCAGCCGGTCGTTCGTGCCGGCAAACTTCTCGAACGTGAATCGCGGTACTTTGGTGACGACGTAGTCGATCGTCGGTTCGAAAGACGCCGGCGTCGCACCCCCAGTGATCTCATTGCTGAGCTCGTCGAGCGTGTAGCCCACGGCCAGCTTCGCGGCAACCTTGGCAATCGGAAACCCGGTCGCTTTCGACGCCAGCGCCGACGAGCGCGACACGCGAGGGTTCATCTCGATGACGAGCATGCGGCCGTCGGCAGGATCGACCGCAAACTGGACGTTCGACCCGCCGGTCTCGACACCGATCTTGCGCAGCACGTCGATCGACGCGTTGCGCATGCGCTGGTATTCCTTGTCCGTCAACGTCTGCGAGGGTGCCACGGTGATCGAGTCGCCGGTATGCACTCCCATCGGGTCGAGATTCTCGATCGAACAGACGATGATGCAGTTGTCGTTGCGATCGCGGACAACCTCCATTTCGAACTCTTTCCAGCCCAGCACCGACTCCTCGAGCAGCACCTCCGTCGTCGGCGACATTTCCAGGCCGTGACTGACGATCTTCTCGAACTCCTCGCGGTTGTACGCGATGCCGCCACCGGTGCCGCCAAGCGTAAACGACGGTCGAATGATCGTCGGGAAACCGACGGACTGCTGCTTCTCAACCGCTTCCTCGAGCGAGTGCGCAATCTCCGCACGCGGCACGTCGAGCCCGATCGCCGTCATTGCCTTGCGGAACAGATCGCGATCCTCGGCCATGTCGATGGCGTCCCTCGAGGCTGCAATCATTTCAACCTGGTACTTCTCCAGCACGCCTTCGCGAGCCAGATCCAGGGCACAGTTGAGCCCAGTCTGCCCGCCCATCGTCGGCAGCAGAGCGTCCGGGCGTTCTTTCGCAATGATGCGCTCGACGGCAGTCCAGTGGACCGGCTCGATGTAAATGGCATCGGCCGTATCCGGGTCCGTCATGATCGTCGCCGGGTTCGAGTTGACGAGGATGACCCGGTACCCCTCCTCTTTGAGTGCCTTGCACGCCTGGGCGCCCGAATAGTCGAACTCGCAGGCCTGGCCAATCACGATCGGACCGGCGCCAATGATGAGAATGCTTTGAATGTCGGTTCGCTTGGGCATGGCGGGTTTACGGTACTCCTGGGTGGGCGGCGGTAGTCGAGGCGTGTATCAGGACTGGGACAGCACGGCGGCGGAAGACCGGCGCTTCGCCTCGTCCATGGCGGCAATGAAGCGTTCGAACAAAGGCTGAATGTCGTGCGGGCCCGGGCTGGCCTCCGGGTGTCCCTGGAAGCCGAACGCCGGGACGCGTGTATGTTCCACACCCTGAAGGCTGTCGTCGAACAACGATCGATGCGTTGGCACGAGCGTGTCCGGCAGGCTGTCCTCGTCGATCGCAAAGCCGTGGTTCTGGCTCGTGATGACCACCTGCCCGCTCTTCAGGTCTTTCACGGGGTGGTTGGCGCCATGATGGCCGAACTTCATTTTTACCGTGGAGGCACCCGCCGCGAGGCCCAGCAGCTGGTGGCCGAGGCAAATGCCGAACAACGGGATACCGGTCTCGAGGAACGTGCGAATCGCCGCGATGGCGTAGTCGCAAGGCTCCGGGTCGCCCGGACCGTTGGACAGGAAAATGCCGTCGGGATCGAGCGCCAGCGCATCGTCGGCACTCGTCGTCGCAGGCACGACGGTCATCCGGCAGTCCAGATCCGACAGCAGCCTCAGAATGTTGCGCTTGACGCCGAAGTCGTACGCCACGACGTGATACGGAGCGACCCGACGGCTCATGATGCGGCTGTTCTGTGAGAAGCTGCTGCCGAAGCACCATTGATAGGCTTCCCGTGTCGTGACGAACTTCGCGAGATCCATGCCGGAAATACCCGGAAACTTGCGGGCATGCTGCACGGCCTTTTCAGGGTCCGCGTCGCCGGTCATGATGCAGCCCGACTGCGCGCCCTTCTCACGGATGATCCGCGTCAGCTTGCGCGTGTCGATATCGGCAATCGCAACCGTGTCGCCCTGCCGCAGGAAGTCCTCGAACCCCCGCTCCGAGCGCCAGTTGCTGGTCACCATCGAGCTGTCGCGAATGATCAGGCCGGACGCGTGAATTGCGCTCGATTCCATGTCTTCGCTGTTGGTGCCGGTGTTGCCGATGTGCGGGTAGGTCAGCGTAACGATTTGTCTACAATAGGAGGGGTCGGTCAGGATCTCCTGATACCCCGTCATGGCCGTGTTGAAGACGACTTCGCCGATGGTTTTGCCGTCGGCGCCAACCGAGGTGCCGTGAAAGACGGTGCCGTCTTCCAGCGCAAGTACAGCAGGTGTGCTCAATCCGAATCCCCTGGCTAGAAAAGGAGTCGATCTCCTAAAGAGATCAGCGCCAGGCATCGTACGATCGGTTGGCGGGAGTTCCGCCGGTTGCAGATGTACAAAAGCGGAAGGACGCATGCCTTCCGCTTATGACTTCGCTGACCGCTCAGCGATCCGGCGTAGTTTACAGAACGCAACCATGGCACGCCAGAGGCGGCGCGCTTTTTTTAACCGGCGTCGAGCCCCAGCACGTCCCGCATTGCATACAGCCCGGGCGGCTGCTGTCGAACCCAGCCCGCCGCTCGCAGGGCACCAGCGGCAAACACATCGCGGCTCGTCACGCTGTGTGCCAGGGTGAGCCGCTCACTGTCGGAGACAAAGCGCAGCTCGTGCTCTCCCGGCACCTCGCCGCGCCGCTCGACCGTAAAGCGGATCGCGTGCTCGGGCGCGTCGGCGTCGGGCTCTTCCGGTGCATACCACATGAACTCCTCGAGCGAGCCGTCGCGGGCGTCGGCAACCGCCTCACCCAGTTTGAGGGCCGTGCCGGACGGTGCGTCGAGCTTGTGGACGTGATGCGTCTCGTCGATAAACACCTGGAATTCGCTTCCCAGCGCGGCAGCGGCCTGCCTGACGAGTTCCGTCAGGACCGCAACGCCCTGGCTCATGTTGCGATCGAACACCACGGGAACCTGCTTCGCCGCCGCCTCGAGCGCCGAGAACTGCTCCGGGTCGAGTCCACTCACGCCGCAGACCAGCGGCGTACCCTCGGCGGCAGCCCGGGCGGCAACCTGCACGCTGCCAGCCGGCAGACTGAAATCGATCACACAGTCAGAGGCGGCAAACAGTTGCCCAAGGTCGGCCGATACCGTGCCCGCGTCCGGGAATCGCGAGGCCGCGGCCTCCAGGTCGCGTGCCCACACTGCGGCCAGCTCGAGCGCCGGATCGGCCGCGATCTGCCCGGCAATCGCCTCGGCCATTCGCCCGGCACCGGCCAGCGCAATGCGGGTCAGCATGCGTTTCCCAAGGTGCTGTCGGGCTGGCAGGTCAGCAACTGGCTATCCGATGTTCTCGAAGAACCGCTTGACGCTGTCCAGCCAGCCGCCGGCGCGGGGGTTGTGCTTGCCACCGCCTGCCTTGAGCGACTTTTCGAACTGCTCCAGCAGCGTCTTCTGTTCACTGGTCAGGTTGACGGGAGTTTCCACCTGCACTTGCGCGAACAGGTCACCCTTGCGCGGATCCCGAACCGTCACGACGCCTTTACCCCGCAACCTGAACGTTTTGCCCGACTGCGTGCCCGCCGGCACCTTCAATGAGACGTTGCCGTCGAGCGTCGGCAGCTCTACGTCTCCGCCAAGCGTTGCCGTCGCGAAACTGACCGGCACCTCGCAGGCCAGGTCCGCGCCTTCGCGCTCGAAGATCTTGTGGGGATTCACGCGAATCTCGACGTACAGATCGCCGGGCGGTCCGCCGTTGCGGCCTGCCTCGCCTTCTCCCGACAGCCGGATTCGATCGCCGTCGTCCACGCCGGCCGGCACTTTCACGGACAGCGTGCGCGTCTTGCGCACCCGGCCCGCTCCGTGGCAGTCGTCGCAGGGATCGGCAATGATCTTGCCCGTGCCCTTACACGCGGGGCAGGTTTGCTGGATCGAGAAAAAGCCCTGCTGCATGCGCACCTGACCAACACCGCCGCAGGTGGAGCACTGCACCGGCTCGCTGCCCTTCTTGGCACCGCTGCCGCCGCAGGTCTCGCAGGTGACCTGGGTCGGCACGTCGATCGTCACGTTGTCGCCGCTGACGGCCTGCTCCAGATCGAGCTTGAGTTCGTAGGCGAGATCGGCGCCGCGAAAGACCTGGCTGCCGCCACCGCGGCGGCCCGCGCCGAAGATATCGCCGAAAACATCGCCAAAGATGTCGCTGAAGCCTTCGGCGCCGAAACCGCCGGGACCGGGGCCGCCGGCCGCGCCGGCGCGCACGCCGTCGTGACCAAAGCGGTCGTAAGCCGCCCGTTTCTCGGCGTCGTTCAGAACCTCGTACGCTTCCTTCGCTTCCTTGAACCTGGCTTCCGCGTCGGCATCGTCCTTGTTGCGATCCGGGTGGTACTTCATGGCCAGACGACGATACGCCTTCTTCATCTCATCGGCGCTTGCCGACTTGGAGACGCCAAGTACTTCGTAATAGTCGCGTTTTGCCATGAACCCTGAACCTTAAGAACGAGGCGCCTCAGCGGGCGCCTCGTCCGTCCTGCTTTTTACTGGCGCGATCGTCAGCCGGCCCTGGCCGACTTCGAGAACGCCCTATTTTTTCGAATCGTCCTTGTCGACTTCCTCGAACTCCGCGTCGACCACATCGTCACCCGCGTTGCTCTCCGTCGCGGAATCGCCGCCGTCAGCGGCCCCGTCAGCCTGTTGCTCGGCATACAGCTTCTGCGCCAGCCCGCCGGACGCTTCCGTCAACGCCGCCGTCTTCGCTTCGATCTTTTCCTTGTCGTCCGTTTCGAGCGCTGCCTTGAGGTCGGACACGGCCGTCTCGACGGCATGCCGCTCTTCGCCGGTCGCCTTGTCGCCAAGCTCGTCCAGCGTCTTCTCCGCGGCATGTATCAGACCGTCCGCCTGGTTGCGCACGTCGACCAGCTCGCGGAACTTGCGATCCTCCTCGGCATGGCTTTCGGCATCCGCCACCATCTTCTCGATCTCGTCGTCGGACAGTCCGCTCGACGCCTTGATCACGATGTTCTGGCTCTTGCCGGTCGCCTTGTCTTTGGCCGATACGTTGAGAATGCCGTTGGCGTCGATATCGAAGGTCACCTCGATTTGCGGCAAACCGCGCGGCGCCGGCGGGATGTCCGCCAGGTCGAAGCGGCCCAGCGACTTGTTGTCCACCGCGCGCTCGCGTTCACCCTGAAGGACGTGAATCGTCACGGCCGTCTGGTTGTCGTCCGCCGTCGAGAACACCTGCTCGGCGTTTGCCGGAATGGTCGTGTTTTTCTCGATGAGCTTGGTCATCACACCACCGAGCGTCTCGATACCGAGCGACAGCGGGGTCACGTCGAGCAGCAGGACGTCCTTGACGTCGCCCGACAGTACGCCACCCTGAATCGCCGCACCGAGCGCAACCGCCTCGTCCGGATTGACGTCACGCTTGGGCTCCTTGCCGAAGAAATTCTGCACGGCCTCCTGCACTTTCGGCATGCGGGTCTGGCCGCCGACGAGAATCACGTCGTCGATTTCGTTCACCTTGAGTCCGGCATCGGTCAGCGCCGTCTTGCAGGGCCCGATGGTCCGCTCGATGAGTTCGTCCACGAGCGACTCCAGCTTGGCGCGAGTCAGCTTGATGTTGAGGTGCTTCGGTCCGCTGGCATCAGCCGTTATGTACGGCAGATTGACCTCGGTCTGCTGCTGCGAACTGAGCTCGATCTTCGCTTTCTCGGCCGCTTCCTTGAGTCGCTGCATGGCGAGCGGATCGCCGCTGATGTCGACGCCGCTTTCGCGCTCGAACTCGGAGGTCAGATACTCGATGACCCTGAGGTCGAAGTCTTCGCCGCCGAGGAACGTGTCGCCGTTGGTCGCCAGCACTTCAAACTGATGTTCGCCGTCGACCTCCGCAATCTCGATGATCGACACGTCGAAGGTACCGCCACCCAGGTCGAAGACGGCAATCTTGGCGTCGCCGCGCTTCTTGTCCATGCCGTATGCGAGCGCTGCCGCGGTCGGCTCGTTGATGATGCGCTTGACGTCGAGTCCGGCGATCTTGCCTGCATCCTTGGTGGCCTGCCGCTGCGAATCGTTGAAGTAAGCGGGAACGGTCACCACGGCCTCGGTCACCTCTTCACCAAGGTAGTCTTCAGCCGTCTTCTTCATTTTCATGAGTACGCGGGCGGAGATCTCCGGCGGCGCCATCTTCTTGCTGTTGGCTTCGACCCAGGCATCGCCGTTGTCGGCCTTCACAATGTTGTACGGCACCATGTCGATGTCGCGCTGCACGACATCGTCTTCGAAGCGACGGCCGATCAGGCGCTTGACGGCAAACAGCGTATTCGTCGGGTTGGTGACAGCCTGGCGTTTTGCCGACTGCCCAACGAGGACCTGGTCGTCCTTACTGAACGCGACGATCGACGGTGTCGTCCGGTCGCCTTCACTGTTTTCGATGACCTTGGGAACGTCGCCCTCCATAACGGCGACGCAGGAATTGGTGGTTCCCAGGTCAATGCCTATTACTTTTCCCATTACCTATACTCCAGGGGTTAATTCTCATGGCTGTCAAGTGGGGACAGCCCGAGGAGATTCAAGCCTTTGCGGGCATATCCGGCGGCTCGTTCGACGCTGTGGCACGACGCTCGAAGCCTCACTCCGAAGGGAGCGGCGCCGCAACGATGACGCGGGCCGGCCGCAGCAGGCGGCCGTTCAGCGTGTAGCCCTTTTGAATGACCGTAACGACCGTATCCGGCTCGACGTCAGCGGACGGCTGCATGGTCATTGCTTCGTGGAGCTCGGGGTCGAAAGGTTCGCCCGCCGGGTCGAGCTGCTCGACGCCGAAGCGCTCCATGACCGTCGTCAGCAATTTGAGGGTTGCGGCACTGCCTTCGCGCAGGCTGTCCGCATCTGCCGCCTCACTCGCCTCGAGCCCCATTTCCAGGCTGTCGCGAACGTCGAGCAGGTCGCGACCAAAACTCTCCAGCGCGTATTTGCGCGCGTTCTCGACGTCGCGCACGGCGCGCTTGCGCACATTGTCGAGTTCAGCAGCCGCACGCAGATAGCGGTCCCAGTTTTCCTCGACCTTGGCCTTGAGCGTTTCGAGTTCGTCCTCGTCCGCCGTATCGGCCGCGACGGCTTCACTCTCTGCCGGACCATTTTCGTCATTGAAGCCGGGCTGGGCCTCGTCCGCGTCCGGGCGCTCTGACGTTCCGTTCATTGACACACCACTCCTCATGCGGCTTCAACACCGCCGCTCAGATGGCGCGAGTGTGGGGATTCGGACGAGAATATCAAGGCCATTCGTGTCCTTTCCTGCAAATAAGTCGGTCAATTCGCGGCATCTTTTTGCGCCTGGCGGCGTTGCGCCTCCTCGGCATATTCCCGATATGCCTCGTCGGCGCGCCTTGCCAGGCACAAAAATCTGCGCG
>JGI12316J14372_10004052_pt1 | contig 13012 bp, 10 predicted proteins | sample MarCyaLeptolynsp_FD_14372 | JGI IMG/M metagenome (IMG submission 14372) | reverse complement strand
CCCCGCAACGACACGGAACTCGCGGCGCTCGTTCCCGAGGTTCGGGCACGGCTCGGTGAGGCGGCGCTTGCGGAACTGGCTTTGTGTGCCGCGACCGCCGCCGTGTTGCCGACACTGAAACGGGGACTCGGCATTGCGACAACCTGTCAGCCCGAACAACTGCGTTTTGGCGCCGCGGCCGCGCCGGCTCGCCACGAAGCCTGAGTCGTGCCTGAAGGTACCCTTGTCGCTGTTCTGTTCGGCTGGCCCGCGCTTGTGCTTGGCATTGTGCTGGCGGTTTGCGGCGCTTGCCTGAAGAGAGCCGTGCTGCCGTTGCTCGGCGCGATCGTCGTGCTGCCGGTGGCGTGGTATCTCAGCGGTACGCCCCGTTTCGGCGGTTTTGCGTGGTTGCTGCCCGTGTTGCTCGCCGCCTCGGCGCTGTCGATTTACCGCCGGTGGCGGGGTGTTACCTGGAGTTTGCTCGCCGTTGCGGCGGGTTTTGTCGCGCTGCTGGTCTGCATCGTTGTCCGCTAGCACCCGGCGGCACGGTATTGTGTCGACGGCTACGGTAGTTCGCGAAAGTTTTCCCGGTAGCGCGACGGGGCAACGCCGAAACGCTGCGTGAACGCTTTGCTCAAAGCCGGCTGGCTGGCAAACCCGCACTCGTAGGCAATCTGCTTGAGCGGGAGATGCGCCTCGTGCAGCCTTGACCTCGCATGCTCGAGTCTGAGTTCGCTCAGGAGTTTTGCCGGGGTTACGCTAAACGTATCGAGGCATCGTCGATGCAGTGTCCGGACGGACATCGACATGCGATCGGCCATGTCGGTAACCGTAATCGCCTCCGACAGCCGGCCTTCGAGCCAGCTGATGAGTTCCTGAAGATCCTGGCCGGAAGCGCGGCTTTGCAGATTCATCGGTGCGGAAAACTGCGGCTGCCCGCCGTCGCGTATCAGGAAAACGACCAGACGCCTTGCGACGCGCAGCGCAATCTCGGCACCCAGGTCTCTGCGTACGATCGCAAGCGTCATATCCACCCCGGACAGGACACCGGCTGAGGTCCAGACGTTGCCGTCCTGTTGGTAGAGGCTGTCCTGAATGACGGAACTCTTGGGGAACTGCTCCGCGAGCGCCCTGGCGCCGTACCAGTGGGTAGTCACGCGGCGGCCGTCGAGTATGCCGAGCCTGCCCAGGAAAAATGCTCCGGAACACACGGATGTCAGCCGCTTGCTGCGTTTGACCAGCCGTCCTATTGCGCTGACGAGACCGTCGTCCTCGAGCGCCTCGAGCAATGGTTCCATCTCCGCGCCGGGGACGAGGAGGGTATCGATCGACTTTGGCATCGAGCGCCAGGATTTGCCGCTGACGATGAGGCCCGAGGAGGATTTCACCGAGCGTTTCGGCTCGAGACAAAGAAAGTGCACGCGATACACCTCGCGGCGCGCCTCGTGGTTGGCGACCGTAAAGACCTCGGCTGGTCCCGCGGCGTCCAGCAGTTCCAGCCCCGGGAACAGAGGTATGACGACGTGCCTGGCAGTTTCAGACATCCAATTATCATAACTGACAACACAGAAGGCCGCTAGCATGAGCGTGTCGTCGGCTTGCGTCGAGGCTGGCCGTCGACAGACGTTGTCGATCGGAAAGGTGAGTGCCCATGAAAATTTCGATGCTCTTGTATCCTGAGCTGACGTTGCTCGATCTGATGGGGCCTCTGCAGGTCTGGAATCACTGGCCCGGCGCAAACATCGAACTCGTGGCGGCATCTCTCGAGCCGGTGCGCTCGGACTCCGCCGCAACCATTCTGCCGACCCATACGTTTGAGACGGCGAGTGACGCGCCCGGTATTCTGTTTGTGCCCGGGGGGATGGAAGGCATGCTCGCGGCAATGGCCGACGACCGCACGCTCGACTACCTGGCGGACCGCGGAGCTAACGCACAGTGGGTCACGAGCGTTTGCACAGGCTCACTGTTGCTGGGCGCGGCCGGGTTATTGCGCGGTTATCGTGCAACGACGCACTGGGCAGTCATGTCGATACTGCCTCGCTTCGGAGCCAGCGCCGAGAGTTCGCGCTGGGTGATCGACCGCAACCGGGCAACCGGCGGAGGTGTGACAGCCGGTATCGACTTCGGGCTTGCGCTCCTTGCGGAACTCGCCGGCGAGCCGCTGGCCCGATCGGTGCAGCTGGGTATCGAATACACCCCGGCGCCGCCGTTCCTGTCAGGCTCGCCCGAGGAAGCCGGTGCAAGGGTCGTGGGTCAGGTGAACGACGTTTTTGAACCGTTGCGTCAGGCGCTGCTGGCTTCGGTTGACAGGGCAGGGCCGCGCTAGGCCAATGTGATGCGCGCACTGCGTCGATGGTGCCGAGGCTTCCGCCGCAGCAAGCCTGTTGACATGCTTTACGTCGCGCATCAGCTTGCCGGAGTTGCGCAGATCGCAGGGGAGGCACTTCTGAGTCGGCAGCTCGCGGAAACGGGTGCGAGGCAGAAGGCGTGCGGCGACTGGGTCACGTTGGCCGACGAGTACTCTCACGAGCTGCTCGATGGTCTCCTGACGGAGTGTTTTCCCGGCATACCCCTGATCCTCGAGGAACAGGACAATGCGCCGACGGTGCCCGACACATGCATTGTGGCGGACGAACTCGACGGGACGCATGCCTACATGAACGGCTGCCGCGAGTGGGGGATTACCCTGGCTTTCCTGGAACGCGGCAAACCGGTGGCGGGTGTGCTGTTTCAGCCGGCCACGGGCGTAATGATCCGGTCGGCACGCGCGGGCGGCACCTGGCTCGACGGCAGGCGGGTCTGGCTCGGCGAGGCGGCTTCACTCGACGGGCGGCTCATGAGTGGCGAAATCAACCGTCACCTGAAATGGCAGGAGTACCTGTGGCTCGGCGCTCTGGCAAAACAGTGTGCCGGCGTTCGCGGGCTTGCGACGACGGTGGGTAACGCCATCGAGCTGCTGCAGGGCAGAACCGTGCTGCTGGTGAATATGCGGGGGGGCAAGATCTGGGATTTTGCGGCGGCGGCGCTGGCGGTGGAGGAAGCCGGTGGAACAGCCCTGACGCCGACGGGCGAGCCACTCTGCTGGTCCGGTATCGAGATGGGGGTTCTGCTTGCTGCCGGGTCTTCGATTGCGGCAGAAGCCGTATCCGCGCGGCGCGAGCTGGAACGCAGAGCAAGCGTGACCGGGCCGGCCTAGATACTGTTTGCGACGCGTGTGTCGTCTGCAACAATGCACGCAATCGAAATCCCACGGAGTCGAGACGTGAATCAGCCAAGCCTGGAATCGGACCGCGTGCTGCTTCGGCCCTACGTTCTGCGGGACGCTGCTCGCGTGCAAAGCCTCGCGGGAGACCACGCCGTTGCGGATACTACCCTGAACATTCCGCACCCCTACGAGGACGGTATGGCGGAACAATGGATCGGCGGGCATGAAGCGCTGTTCGCGGCCGGGACACACGCGATCTACGCGGTAGTCGACAAAGCCAGCTCGGAACTGCTGGGGACGGTTGGTCTGACGATCGAACGCCGCTTCAACAAAGCCAATCTGGGCTACTGGATCGGCAAGCCTTACTGGGGGAGGGGATACGCGACCGAAGCGGCCGGCCTGATCGTCGCTTACGGTTTTCGTGAACTGGGCCTGCACCGGATTGCCTCGACGCACATCGTGCGTAATCCCGCATCCGGACGGGTCATGCAGAAGCTCGGTATGCAGTACGAGGGCACGCTGCGGGGCGATACGATGAAGTGGGATCGCTACGAAGATCTGTGTGTCTACGGTCTGCTGGCCGACGAATGGAGCGCCACACAGGGCGACAGCGCCTGAGCAGGCCGCACGTCGTCACGTTCGGGCATTCTGCAAAAGTGCGCGCCATTTCCGGGTACACTGCCTCGAAGACGGGCAAACTGTCCCGCAGTCATTGGGATTCTTGGCATCGACCACGTAACAGTGTGATGAGAGCGCTATTCGACAACGGAAGCCGGGGCAGCAAACGCCGATCCCTGTTTGCCGGCGTCGTGGCGCTCTGGGTTTGCCTGGGTATCCAGCCCTGCGCCGTTGCGGCGGTCAGCGACGCCGATTGTCCGCATTGTCCGCCGGAACTCCCTGCGCCGGAACCCGAGCAGAGCAGTCACTGCGGCGGCAGCGCAAAAGCGGCCGATGCTCCGCACATTATCGCTGCCGAGGAGTGCTGCGAGGCGGATGATGGTGCCGTCGACGGACGCACGGCAAGTGCCGACTTCAAACCGGCTTACGACTCCGCGGCGGTACTGCCGGACCCGGGGCGCCTGGCATGGACTGTCGCCCGTTTGCCCGTCACGCCTTCGCGCGCATTGTCGTTACGACGATGTTCGCCGCTTCCTCTCCACAAACTGCACTGCGTCTATCGGGATTAGCCAACTTCTTGCACTGAACCCTTAACCGGTTTTCAACGCAGGAGTTGCTCAGATGATATTCCCGTTCGGGCGTTTGCCCGTTCTTGCTTCACCCGTTTTCCGACGGTTCATCGCCGCGTGCCTCGGGCTTGCCCTGCCGCTGTCCGTGGCGGCAAACAGTGCCGTTCCGCTGACCCTCGCAGACGCGGAGAGACTGGCTGTTCGCAGTGAGCCCGGGGAGCAGGCCATGCGCGAGCAGGCTGCCGCGCTACGCGAACATGCCGCGGTTGCAGGAAGTTTGCCAAGCCCGGTTCTTCGGATAGGCCTCAACAATTACCCGATCGAGTCGGGCGGGTTTTCGACCGAAGGCATGACGCAGCTCAACCTTGGTTTGCGCCAGGCGTTTCCGGCCGGCAAAACCCTCGAACTCGACGAGCAGCGTCTCCGGCGACTCTCGGACGGGCTCAGCCAGCAGGCTGAAGCCCGCGGACGCAATGTGCTTGCGGGCGTGCAGAACGCCTGGCTGGAATTGTATTTTCTGGACCGCACCGAAGCGCTCATTCGCGAGTCGCGGCCGTTCTTTGCCGATCTTTCCGACACGACGCGATCTTTGTACGCCGTTGGCCGCCGCTCACAGCAGGACGTGCTGCGAGCTGAGCTCGAACTCAGTCGGCTCGATGATCGTCTCGTCGATATCGAGCGCCGGCGCGGGCTGGCGCGCGCAATGCTTGCGGAATGGATCGGGGGCGAGGCCGAGCGCCCGGTTGCCACGGACTGGCCGTCGTGGCCGCAGCTGCCGCCCCTCGAGGAATTGCGTGAGCGGCTGCATGCGCATCCGCTGGCGCTTGCGGCCGGGGCTGAAGTGGACGCAAGCGATGCCGGAGTCGGCATTGCCGAGGCACGGCAGAAACCGCAGTGGTCACTGGATCTGGGCTATGGCTACAGGGAAGGAATGTTGCCGGACGGTCGGCCGCGTTCCGACATGGTCACGCTCGGCGTCAGCGTGGAGTTGCCGTGGTTCCGCAAACGCTCGATAGACAGCGCGCTGTCCGCGGCTTTGCGCGAACGCAGCGCGATGCGGGCCTCGAGACAAAGGCTTGCGAGCGAGTTGCTCCGCCGCCTGGAATCCGGTTATGCCGAATGGCAGCAACTCGAACGCCGCCTGGCTCTGTATGACGCGCAGATTCTCGTGCAGGCAAGGGAACAGGCGGACGCATCGTTGACGGCTTACCAGAGCGATGCCGGCGACTTTGCCGACGTCATGCGCGCCTATATCGGTTATCTCAATACTCGTATCGAGCACGTTCGACTCAGAGTCGACCAGGCGCAAGCGTACGTCGTACTCGCCAACCTCGGAGGTCTGTCTCGATGAACAGAAACATCTTACTGCTTGCACTCTTGCTGATCGCAGTGCCTGCCGCTTTTTGGCTGGGGCGGGTTTCTGACGGAACCTCGATACATTCGGGTGACTCGGGCGCGGACGCTGAACGCGAAATCCTCTACTGGGTTGCTCCGATGGACCCGAATTTCCGGCGTGATGAGCCCGGTAAATCGCCCATGGGCATGGACCTGGTACCGGTCTATGCCGATGAGGTCGACAACGAATCGGGGATGGTGCGTATCGATCCAGCTGTCGTCAACAATCTCGGCGTGCGGGTTGCAACGGCGCAGTTCGGCAAACTCGGGCGGAGAATCGATACCGTCGGCTACGTCGGCTACGACGAAGGCACGGTACAGCACGTGCATACCCGGGTGGACGGCTGGGTCGAGCGGCTTGCGATCACGGCTGAAGGGGATCCGGTCGACGCCGGCCAGTTGCTCTTTGAGCTGTATTCGCCCACCCTGGTCAACGCGCAGGAAGAGCTGCTGGCGGCGGCTCGCAGCGGCAACGCCGCGCTGCTGAACGCATCTCGCGAGCGGCTCGCGGCGCTGGGAGTATCGACGTCCGAGATTGCCCGCATAGAACGCGAACGCAGCGTGGCCGAGCGCGTGCGTATCTACGCCGAAACGGACGGCGTCGTCGCTCGGCTGGGCGTGCGCGACGGCATGTTCGTCACGCCAGTGACGGAAGTCATGGCGGTGGCGGAACTCGAGTCTGTCTGGGTCATTGCCGAGGTCTTCGAGCGGCAGGCAGGGTGGGTAAAAGAGGGACTAAACTCCGTTGTCGAACTCGATCACCTGCCCGGGCGGCGATTCGACGCGCTGGTCGACTACGTTTATCCGGAACTCGACCCGGAGACGCGCACGCTCAGGGTACGCCTGCGCCTGGATAATTCAGACGGCGCGCTCAAACCCAACATGTTTGCACGTGTGCGCATCGATGCCGAAGGCTTTGGCGACGTCGTGCACGTGCCGCGCGAGGCCGCGATTCGCGATGGCCGGTCCGCGAGGGTCGTTGTGGCACTTGGCAACGGACGGTTCCGCTCGCAGCCGGTGCAGCTCGGTATCGAGTCGGGCGACCGAATCGCAATCAGACGAGGACTCAGGGCCGGGGACGCAGTGGTCGTCTCGGCGCAGTTCCTGATCGACTCCGAATCCAGCCTGAAGACGGCAATGGAGCGCATGAGTCCAGGGGGCGGTTCGGGCAGTCCTCCAGAGGCAGAACAAGTCGATTCACCATCGCACGCTGACGACCCTGGAGTGAAGCCATGATTGCGGCGCTGATTCGCTGGTCAATTGGCAATCGCGTACTGGTGCTGCTGCTCGCGCTGCTCGTAACGGCGCTCGGGTTGTACTCGGTGCGCGAGACGCCGGTCGATGCGATTCCGGATCTCTCGGACGTGCAGGTGATCGTCAAGACGTCGTTCCCCGGGCAGTCGCCGCAGGTTGTCGAAGATCAGGTGACCTATCCGTTGACCACGGCGATGCTCTCGGTGCCGAAGGCTGTCACCGTGCGGGGTTACTCCTACTTCGGCGATTCTTTCGTTTACGTCATATTCGAAGACGGCACGGACCTCTACTGGGCCCGGTCGAGGGTGCTCGAATACCTGAGCCAGGTAGCGGGCGATCTGCCGGAAGGTGCTCGGCCCGAGCTGGGCCCCGATGCCACCGGGGTCGGCTGGGTGTACCAATATGCACTGGTCGATCGCAGTGGCACTCACGACCTCGCCGAGCTGACCAGTCTGCAGAACTGGTTCCTGAGGTACGAGCTTCAGACCGTGCCGGGTGTAGCGGAAGTCGCCACAGTCGGTGGAATGGTGCGTCAGTACCAGGTGGTAGCAGACCCCGACAAGCTGCGCGCGCACGATTTACCGCTCGCCGATCTCATTTCGGCGATTCGCCGCGGTAACGCCGAAACCGGTGGCTCCGTCATCGAAATGGCGGAAGCGGAGTACATGGTTCGCGCCAGTGGTTATCTGCAGGGTGCTGAGGATTTGCGCTCAATTCCTCTCAGGGTCAATGCTGACGGGACGCCGGTGCTGCTTTCCAATGTTGCGGAAGTGCGAGTTGGTCCGGAGATGCGCCGGGGCATTGCGGATCTGAACGGCGAGGGTGAAGTCGTCGGCGGCATCGTCATCATGCGCTGGGGCGAAAACGCGCTGGCGACGATCGACCGCGTCAAGACCCGCCTCGAGGAACTCGAGGCGAGCCTGCCGGACGGCGTCGAGCTGGTCCCCACGTATGACCGCTCGGGGCTGATTCATCGCGCCGTCGACACACTCCGGGGGAAACTCGTCGAGGAATTCCTCGTCGTTGCGATCGTGTGCGCGGTGTTCCTGTTTCACGTCAGGTCCTCCGTCGTCATTCTGCTGAGCTTGCCCGTGGGCATACTCGCGGCGTTTGCCGTCATGAAAGTGCAGGGCATCAACGCCAACATCATGTCCATGGGTGGGATTGCGATCGCCATCGGCGCAATGGTGGACGCCGCGATTGTCATGATCGAGAACGTTCACAAACATTTCGAACGGCGTGAGGCTCGCGACGGACCACTCGATGAAGAGCAACGATGGGGCATCGTGGCGGACGCGATTACGGAGGTGGGGCGGCCGGTCTTTTTCTCGCTGCTCATCGTTACGCTGAGTTTTCTGCCGGTGTTTGCGCTGGAAGCGCAGGAGGGCCGGCTTTTTGCGCCGCTCGCGTATACCAAAACCTACGCGATGGCGGCAGCCGCCGGACTGGCGATTACGCTCGTTCCGGTGCTGATCGGCTACTTCGTCCGCGGGAGGATACCGCGGGAAAGGGAAAACCCGGTGAACCGGTTGCTGATCGCCGCATATCGTCCCGTGATCAACGCCGTCATCAGGTATCCGCGGGCTACGCTGTTCGCAGCGGCACTGGTTGTTGTTGCGGGTTTCTGGCCCGCGACGCAGATCGGTTCGGAATTCATGCCACCGCTTGACGAAGGAGATCTCATGTACATGCCGACGACCTACCCGGGCGTATCAGCGGACAAGGCACGGGAGATTCTGCAGCATACGGATCGCCTGATCATGCAGGTGCCCGAGGTGCATCGCGTTTTTGGAAAGATTGGCCGTGCACAGACGGCAACGGACCCCGCACCGCTGACAATGATAGAGACGGTAATCCAGTTCAAGGATCGCAGCGAGTGGCGCACGGGCATGACCCCGGCAAAACTCCGGGAGGAGCTCGATCGTGTCGTGCAGTATACGGGGTTGACGAATGCGTGGGTCATGCCCATCAAGACGCGCATCGATATGCTTGCCACCGGGATCAAAACGCCGGTGGGCGTGAAGATTGCGGGTCCTGACCTCGAGGTCATAGAAGGTCTGGGCCGCGACCTCGAAGCCGTGCTGGCCGGCGTTGACGGCACTGCATCGGTGTACTCCGAGCGTGTTGCCGGCGGCCGCTACGTGGATATCGACATTGACCGCCAGCGCGCCGCGCGCTACGGGCTCAACGTTGCGGACGTGCACGATATCGTTCGGTCCGCCGTCGGCGGGATGACGATTACATCCACGGTCGAGGGCAGCGAACGATACCCGGTCAGCCTGCGCTATCCGCAGCGGACCCGCGATTCGATACAGCAGCTCAGGCTGCTGCCCATTACGACGCCGGGCGGAGCACGACTTGCGCTGGCCGACGTGGCGTCGGTTTCCGTGAGTGGCGGTCCACCGATCATCAAGAGCGAAAACGCCCGGCTGAACGGCTGGACCTACGTCGATGTGAGCGGCCGCGATCTCGGCGCCTATGTTACGGAAGCCAGGCGGCGCGTCGCGGAGGGCATCGAGTTGCCCGACGGTTACTCGCTGGTCTGGTCCGGCCAGTACGAATACCTGGAGCGCGCGCAGGAGCGACTCGCGCTGGTTGTGCCGATAACGCTTGCGACGATTGTATTGCTGCTCTATCTGAGTTTTCGCCGCTTCAGCGAAGTGGCAATGGTGCTCGGAGCGCTGCCGATGGCGCTGATCGGCGGCGTCTGGCTGCTCTACTGGCTCGACTATGAATTCTCCGTTGCGGTTGCGGTCGGTTTTATCGCACTGGCTGGTGTAGCCATCGAACTCGGTGTCGTCATGCTCGTGTATCTCAAACTCGCAGTCGGCAGGCTGGCGAGTACCGCTGCCCTGGAGCAGCGCAAGCTTTACGCGCGTGACATCAGGCAGGCGGTACTCGAGGGTGCGTTGTTGCGCGTTCGTCCGATCATGATGACCGTCGTGTCCATTGTGTTCGGGCTGCTGCCGATCATGCTGGGCAGCGGCACGGGGTCGGAGGTCATGCAGCGCATTGCCGCGCCAATGGTCGGTGGCATGCTCAGCGCGACGGTGCTGGTGTTGACCGTCATACCCGCGCTGTTTCTCGTGAGCAACAGTGACCGCAACGAGGTTGCCGATGTGGCGGAGTCCGGTTGAGGCAACGGTCGGGCGAATCGTGGTCGGGTCAGTTGTCGGGCGAAGTGTTTGCCGGCGTATTGCCTGCGCCGTCAGCGAGCATAGGCCCCAGCGCTTCTGCACCGTGGGTTTCGACCAGTAGTCGATACTTCTCGTCCAGCCGCGCGTACCGACAGTAGTTGTCAGCCTCGTTGTCGGAATACTGTTCCGGCACTTCGTGGCCGCTGCAAACCTCGAGCGCTACGCGATAGTTGCGGACGTCCCTCGGCAGCTCCGCCGGCAATTCATCGAACAGGCGGTCGATCCGTTCGTGGAAGTTCTCGTGATGGGTGAAACAGTCGCCGCGGCCGCTGTGCCAGCTCGACGGTGTGCCGTCCTCGTAGAGGCACAAGGTCGCCAGCGGCTCGCCGTCCGGGTCGTACTCCCGGGCCGTATGCAGGCTGTCCGTGAAATACACTGCAAGATCCTGCGTGTTGGCGCGCCGCTCTGGCCTCCAGTCGTCAACGTACGCCAGCGCAGCGGCGCGAAATCCGGGCGCATCCGGAGACAAGCGCGTGTAGACCCAGAACGTAGAGTCGCCACGCTGCTGGAGGTGGCCGGGTCGACCGTGCAGGAAGTCTTCGCCAAGACGGGGGCTCGTCGCCAGTATCATTGTGGCAGCGGCAAGCGGCGGCAGCAGTGCAATCGACAGCTTGAAAGGCCAGCGGAGCGTGGGCCTGCGGAGCGCCGAGAGCCACAACCAGCTGACGGCGGCATCGGTCATCAGGCACAGTCCAAAATAGTTCCTGTGCAGACGGAAAGCGCTGGCTTCGAGATCCGTAGTCAGGTGGAGGTAGAGCCGTTCGAGGTTGATGAGTTGGGCAAGGCCCACGAGCGCAGCCGCAATCAGCGAAGCGCGAAGGAAAGCCGTCGCTGCATCGGAGAGGCCGGGATAGAGTCGCGCAATGACCAGCGCCGCAACAAATGTGGGTACGTGGAAGATCCCACCCGTTATGGGCGCGGGCACGATCAGGTCGCCAAACGCGGAGCCGCTGCCCCAGATGCCCGGCCAGCCGAACATGCCGGCAAGGACTGCAGGCGTGACCCAAAGGACCAGCGCGAAGGCAATGAACGCAGATTTGCTCATCTGCACAGTATTGACGACCGGCAGTCGGCGCGCTGCGACACAGGTCGCCAATCTTGTTGGCAGACGCAGTGCATGCGGCACTTTTCCTCTAGAATACTTTAAATTTATGCAGTAAATCTATAAATAATATAACTATTATTTGGAGAATTTCGTGGTAAAGCTTGGCGTACTCCAGTTGTTCCGAGCAAGACCGCGCCCCGGTTAGTGACAGGGTTTGTCACGTTCCGTAGTCCGGACAGATCGCGTATCGTCCTTCATGGGTTGCTCTGACAACACCGGCGCCCGCAGTCCTCAACCGATCAAACGCTACAGCTATGCGAGGTTTTATGCGCATTCTAATTCCTGTCCTGTTGCTCATGACGACAGCAGCGCCCCTGAGCGCCGCGGAGCGCATCGAGTACCGGATGTCTCCCGGGTTTGCCTACTCGTTCGACAACACGACGGATGCCGCTTCGGTGCTCGACGTCACGGCGGACGGTCAGCGGACGACACTGGAGCAGAAGCTCAAACAGCGCGTAAAAGGGGCGGTCGAAGTTCTGGAGTCGTCCGACGGCGTGCCAACTCGTCTGAAGATCTACTTCGACCCAGTGAGCGGCTCGACAACCACAACCTTCGGCAATACCGAGGAGTTGCCCTTTGCGCTCGCGGGAAAAACCGTCGACGTTGCCGTGCGCGACGAGCAGGTTGTGTCGATACGCGGCGCCGACGGCCGCGAGCTGTCGCGCGCGGGCGCGCTCGACGAGGACAGCTTGAGCATCGTCTCGGAGATTGCGGTGGCTGAACGCGCCATGTTGCCCGACGATCCAGTCGCAATCGGCGACGGGTGGACCGCAACGCTCGAACGCGAAGACCGCCCGCTGACTCCGCAACTCAACTTTGATGTTGCCGGCTTTGGCGACCGGGCCGGGCGGCGAATTGTCAAGGCGGATGCCGACGGCACGTTGACGGGGACGCAGCACGGTCTGGATATGCATGGAGAACTCAGCGGCCCCTTGATCTTCGACGTGCAGAGCGGCATGCCCGTGTCGTCGCGGCTGTCGGGATCGATTGCCGTGAACGGCACCGTCGAGCAAAACGGCACGGCCATGGCGGTGGCCGGCAGCCAGTTCGTCACGATTACGACCAACGTCGAGATCGGTTCGGTATCGATGCCCGAAACCGCTCCGGTTACAGCGGGTACCGTAGCCGTGAATACGGGCCAGGCAACCCCATCCGACTGGACCGAGTTCCGGCATAGCCTGGGCGCTACCCTGGAGCATCCGTCAGCGTGGCGTACCGAGGAATTCCCCGAAGGTGTCCGCATCCATCCGGCCGGCGCGGGCAGTTCGGAGACGATTGTCGTGACGGGTATTGCCGCCAACGGCGCGACCGATCCCGCGGCCCCGGACGTCGGCGCTTATCTCGATGCTACGCTCCAGCAGATGATGCCTGGACTCCGCCGCGTCGAAGGGCCGGTACCCGTCGACGCCGCCGGCGGCAGGGGCGCACTCTACAGCTATGCTGGCACCGGCTTCGACGGCAGCGAGGTCCTGTGCAATGTGTACGTGACGATCGAAAACGGCGTTGCGTTCAGTCTTTCCGCCGTTGCGCCTCCCGCGACGCTGCGTAGCAGGACCGGGACGCTCGAGAAGATTTTCGCCAGCATCAGATCCGGCAGTCCGGCGTCACCGGCCGCTGCTGCCGGCGGCAGCACGCCGACGGGTGACGACCCGCGCCTGATCGGCATGTTCAGAGGTGAGTCGCTGGCGGG
>JGI12316J14372_10004023_pt1 | contig 13097 bp, 9 predicted proteins | sample MarCyaLeptolynsp_FD_14372 | JGI IMG/M metagenome (IMG submission 14372) | reverse complement strand
TTTCATCAACGATGCCGAGCCGATTCCACGCCGCCAAGGCGGATGGCTGCGCGAGAACTCGGCCGCCTACGTGCTGGTTTCCGGTATGCTGGACTCGCTTCTGCGACAAGCGGACGAGAGGTTGGACTGGCGCGACTATTACCGATCCCTTTACGAGCCGGAAAATCCCGGCCGGGATGCAATGGTCTCAGCACTAAACGAACTTCATATCGCCGCACGGGCGGACGGTGTCCCGATCTTATTCGCCGTCTATCCTGAGCTGCGCGAACTGACCCCCTATCCGTTCGACGACGTCACCGACTGGATCATTACCCAAACGCGACCGTTCGGTTGGGTTACGATCGATCTGCTCGAGTCGGTTCGCGAAGAAGCGCCGGAAACCTTGTGGGTCACGGTTCCCGACCCTCATCCGAATGCAGTTGCCAACGCCTTCTTCGCCGAACAGCTACGCGACCCGCTGCATGGCCTGATTTCCGGCCTGCAATAAGGAGTTTGCCGCCATGAAAAAGACGCTGATCAACTTGGGGGTCATTCTGTCATCTATCCTCATTGGCCTGATAGCGATGGAAGCATATGTGCGTTTCGCGCAGCCCTACGAGCTCCGTCTTCGGGGTACGGAAATCAGACTGCCCTATTTCCAGACCTACGAATTGATAAACGAATGGACTGGTGATGGGAGGCTCGACCCGGTCGCAATGCATACAAAAAACGGGCTTGGATTTCGGGGGGCAAACCCGCCGGACAACTTCGACGAAGCGCTGACCGTCCTATTCGTTGGGGGCAGTACGACTGAAGGCTTTTATTTAGACGACACCAAAACCTGGCCGCAGCTGACGGACAATCATCTTCAAGAAAGTTTCTCAAACTTTTGGAGCAACAACGCCGGACTGGACGGGCATTCGTCCTTCGGCCATCTGCACCTTTTCGACCAACATTTGGCGGACCTAGCACCCGACGCGATTGTCTATCTGATCGGTGGCAACGACATGGATGGTCTCATCCAGCGAACCCGCTATGACGACACGCTGAACCTAAGTCCCGAACTGGACCCGAACCGACGGAACCCCGTGTTTCGAGAATGGTTGGCTAAAAACAGTGAGCTCGTCGCCGTGTTGCTTCAAATTTACGAACGCAGCAAAGTCGATGAGATCGTTGGCAGCCCGCTGAGAATTGTCACGGACCTTCCACCAACAGAAGAGATCGGCATCGATGAGTCTCGAGTCGAAGAGCATGGAACAGAGTATCTTCCATCCTACGAGACGCGCGTCCGTGATCTTGTACAACGGACCTTGGACACCGGTATCCTTCCGATCTTGATGACGCACCCGGCTATGTTTGGCGCCGATGGCACACTGGACGTCGCGACCGGATACGATCTTGGTCGCCTGGAATACCGCGACATGAACGGTGCGACAGCCTGGGCAGTGCTTGAAAGCTACAATGACGTGACGCGCGCCATCGCGCGCGAGTTCGATGTGCCGATGATCGACTTGGCGCGTGATCTGCCGAAGGATTCCCGTCACTATATCGACCAAATTCACTTCTCCATATACGGCGCTGATGCCGTTGCCGATTTCCTGGCTCCTCGGTTATGCCGAACTCTGCTTGAGGTATTTCCGGATCATGCTGTTGGAACCTGTCCGGCGCTGTAGAACGTCAGCTTTTCCGAATAAGAGCGACACTTTTTCCTGATTTCGCGACAAAAAGCGAATTGACGCGCCCCTGCGAAGGCGACTAGCTTCCGCTACCGAACTTCCCCAGGAGCGACCTTTCCGTGAGTGATACATCAGCGATGCCCACTGCGCGGCCTGCCCGTGCGCTGTTTTCTTCCGGCCCCTGCGCCAAGCGGCCGGGCTGGACGCCCTCTGTCCTGAGCGATGCGCTGCTGGGGCGGTCCCACCGATCTGGCCCAGGTAAGGCCAAGCTGGCGGAGGNGATCAATAGGACCCGGGCGGTCCTGGGCATTCCGGCTGACCACCTCATTGGGATCGTCCCCGCGTCCGACACCGGCGCCGTGGAGATGGCGCTTTGGTCCATGCTCGGTGCGCGCGGCGTCGACATGCTGGCCTGGGAGAGTTTCGGGAAGACTTGGGTCAGCGATGTTGCCAAGCAGCTGCGCCTCGAAGACGTACGGGTGTTCGAAGCCGAATACGGCCTGATCCCGAACCTGGACGCGACCGATCCCGACCGCGACATCGTCTTCACCTGGAATGGAACGACCAGTGGGGTGAAGGTCCCGGATGCAGATTGGATTTCGACCGACCGGGCTGGTCTGACAATCTGCGATGCGACCTCTGCCGCCTTCGCCATGGAGCTACCCTGGCAGAAACTAGATGTGGTGACCTGGTCGTGGCAGAAGGTACTCGGCGGGGAAGGCGCGCATGGCATGCTCGTCCTGTCGCCGCGTGCCGTGGAAAGGCTTGAAAGCTATACGCCGCCCTGGCCGCTGCCGAAGATTTTCCGCCTGACAAAAGACGGGAAGCTGATCGACGGTGTGTTCCGTGGGGAGACGATTAACACGCCCTCCATGCTATGTGTCGAAGACGTTCTCGACGCGCTTCGTTGGGCCGAAGAAATCGGTGGCCTGAAGACCCTGATCGATCGTTCCACGGCCAATCTGGAAGCGGTCGAAGACTGGGCCGTGAAAACGGACTGGATCGACTTTCTGGCGAACGATCCGGCCACACGCTCAAACACATCGATCTGCCTCAGCCTGTCGGATCGCTGTCCGCTGGAGGGTGAAGCCCGCGCGACGGCGCCGAAAAGAATTGCAGCGCTGTTGGGTAAGGAAGGCGTAGCCCAAGACATCAACGGATATCGCGACGCACCGCCCGGCTTGCGCATTTGGGGCGGCGCCACCGTAGACCCTGAAGACACGGCTGCCTTGATGCCCTGGATCGACTGGGCATATCAGCAGATCGCCCAGGAGGCTTAAGCCATGCCGAAGGTGCTAATCTCAGATCGCCTGAGCGAAAGAGCCCGAGAGATCTTCAAGAAACGTAAGATCGAAGCAGACTTCGAACCGGACCTGACGCCTGAGGAACTGATCGCCCGGATTCCCGAATACGACGGGCTGGCCGTTCGGTCGGCGACACAGGTTACCGAAGACGTGCTGACCGCGGGCGCGGACAAGCTCCGGGTCGTTGGTCGCGCCGGGATCGGCATCGACAACATCGATCTGCCGGCCGCGACGCGCAACGGCATCGTTGTCATGAACACCCCGTTTGGGAATTCGATTACGACAGCGGAACACGCGATTTCCATGATGATGGCCCTGGCCCGGCAGATCCCGGCGGCCAATGCCTCGACCCGCTCCGGAAAGTGGGAGAAGTCGAAATTCCTGGGCGTCGAGCTGTATGGGAAAACACTNGGCCTGATTGGTGTCGGNAANATCGGCAGCATCGTCGCGGACCGCGCCCANGGNCTGAAGATGAAAGTCATCGCCTTCGATCCATTCCTGACACCAGCGCGTGCTCAAGAACTGGGGGTCGAACGCGTGGATTTCGATGTGCTGTTGGCGCGCGCCGATTTCATCACGCTGCACACGCCCCTGACCGACAGCACCCGGAATCTGCTCGACGCCAGCGCTTTGGCGAAATGCCGGGACGGCGTTCGGGTGATCAACTGCGCACGGGGTGGCATTCTGGACGAAGCGGCCCTGCATGACGCGCTGCTGTCGGGAAAGGTCGCCGGCGCGGCGCTGGATGTCTTTGCCAAGGAACCGGCGCGGGAAAACCCGCTCTTCGACCTGCCGAACGTCATCGCTACGCCGCATCTGGGCGCCGCGACGGAGGAAGCACAAGAGAATGTCGCCGTGCAGGTCGCCGAACAGATGTCCGATTACCTGTTGAAAGGCGCGGTCAGCAACGCGCTGAACATGCCCTCGATTTCGGCGGAAGATGCACCACGCCTGAAGCCATACATGACGCTTGCCTGTCAGCTGGGCTCTTTCGCTGGGCAGGTCACGGAAACGGCGATTAAGTCGGTGACCATCGAATTTGAGGGACATGTCGCATCGCTCAATGTCAAACCCCTGGTCCAGGCAGCCCTGGCGGAACTGATGAAGCCCTTTTCCGATACGGTGAACATGGTGAACGCGCCGGTCTTCGTGCGCGATCGTGGCATCGACGTGTCCGAAGTGATCCATGATCGACCCGGCGACTATCAGACCCTGATCCGCCTGACGGTAAAGACGGAACGATACGAGCGCAGCGTATCAGGGACACTATTCGGCGGCGCCATGCCGCGACTGGTGGAGATCAAGGGCATCTCAGTCGAAGCCGAACTGACCCCGCATATGCTCTACATCACGAACGAGGATAAGCCGGGCCTGATTGGTGGTCTCGGCATGCTGCTGGGCGAAGCCGGCGTCAACATCGCGACCTTCCATCTGGGCCGCGCGGAACAGGGTGGAGACGCCATCGCGCTGATCGCCATCGATGAAGGTCTGTCCGACGACCTGCTGAGCAAACTGCACGACCTACCCCAAATCAAGCAGGTGAAGGCTCTGTCCTTCTAGCAAGTTGAGGCTTACTCGACCGTAACGCTCTTCGCCAAGTTGCGGGGCTGATCCACGTCCGTCCCCTTCCAGACAGCCGTGTGATAGGCCAGCAGCTGAACCGGGATCGTGTAGAGGATCGGTGCCACAAACGGATCGACCCTGGGCAGTTCCACCGACGCGAACGGCTTTGCCATCCGGTTCATCTTGGCGATGCCATCCGCATCCGACAGGAAGATGACCTTGCCCCCGCGGCTCACCATTTCCTGAACGTTGGACGCCGTCTTTTCGAACAGCGGGCCCGATGGTGCGATCATGACGATCGGCACGTCGTCTTCGATCAAGGCGATCGGTCCGTGCTTCATCTCGCCTGCCGCATAGCCTTCGGCATGGATGTAAGAGATTTCCTTGGTCTTCAGCGCGCCTTCCATAGCAATCGGATAGGCAGTACCGCGGCCCATGAAAAATACGTCCCGCGCTTCCGAGACGGTATGCGCAATCTCTTTAATGAAGTCGTCGTGGTTCAGAACTTCCGCCGCGCGTCCCGGTACTTCGGCAAGCGCACTGGCGAGCTGCGCCTCACGTTCCCGCGTGAGGGTCCCGCGCGCTTTGGCGGCGGCAATCGCAAGACAGGCAATGATCGTCAGCTGCGTTGTAAACGCCTTGGTCGAGGCCACGCCGATTTCCGGACCGGCCTTAGTGAGGATGACCGCGTCCGATGTCCGCGCAATGGTCGATTCCGGCACGTTAATGACGGAGAGGATATGCTGCCCCTCCCCCTTCGCATAGCGCAGCGCTTCCAGGGTATCCATCGTCTCCCCGGACTGGCTGATGAACAGCCCGACCCCGCCTTCCGGCAGCGGCGTTTCCCGGTAGCGCAGTTCGGACCCCAGATCGACTTCCATCGGCAGCCGCGCCAGGCTTTCGAACCAATACTTACCCACCATCGCCGCATAAGAGGCTGTTCCGCAGGCAACGCTGGTGATCTTTGGCACATCCGCCCAGTCGAATGGCAGATCCGGCAGCGTGATCGTCTGCGTCGCGGGATTGAGAACCGTATGCAGCGTATCGCCGATCACCGTCGGCTGCTCATGGATCTCTTTCTGCATGAAATGNTGNTAATTGCCCTTNCCGATCATCGCACCGGAAACGACGGTCTGAACAACCTTGCGCTCGACGGGATCGCCGGACTTGTCGAAGACCTCCGCCCCGTCGCGGGACAGGATCGCCCAATCCCCTTCTTCCAGGTAGCTGATCCGCCGTGTCAGCGGCGCCAGCGCCAATGCGTCGGAGCCAAAGTACATCTCCCCATCGCCATAGCCGATGGCAAGTGGGCTGCCCTGCCGGGCGCCGACAAGCAGGTCGGGGTGATCGGCAAACAGCATCACGAACCCGAACGCACCCTCCAGCATAGGCATGGTCTTCGCCACAGCCTCGCGCGGGCTTAGCCCCTGTTCCAGGAAGTCGGAGACCAGATGGGCGACAACTTCCGTATCCGTCTCGCTGGTGTAGGTCACACCTTTGCCGGCCAGGCCGTCGCGTAATTCCTGATAATTCTCGATGATGCCGTTATGGACGATGGCGACCCGGTCCGTCGCATGGGGATGCGCATTCTCTTCCGACGGCACGCCGTGGGTGGCCCATCGCGTGTGTCCAATCCCTGTCGTCCCGGAGAGCGGGCTTTCGGACAAGACATTGGCAAGGTTATCGAGCTTTCCTTCCGCTCTACGCCGACCAATAGCGCCATCCACCAGGGTCGCGATTCCAGCGCTGTCATATCCGCGATATTCCAACCGCCGCAGACCATCGACCAAGAGGGGCGCGGCCGGAGCTTGCCCTAAGATTCCAATTATACCGCACATAGGGTTCTAGGCCTTCGAATCCTTAATCTTTTGCAGGCGTTCCCGGCGCTTCGTCGCCGCACCCGGTATATTTTTTTGCGGCGATCGGGTCGTCGCTATCGCTTCGGCTTCGACGTCCTTCGCGATCGTCGACCCTGCCCCGACCAGTGCTCGGTCACCAACCGTGACAGGCGCGACCAACGCACTGTTGGAGCCAATAAAGGCCCCTTCCCCAATGATGGTCTTATGCTTCAGGACACCGTCGTAGTTACAGGTGATCACCCCAGCGCCGACATTTGCACCGGCCCCAACCTCAGCATCACCGACATAACTCAAATGCGGGGTCTTTGCGCCCTTGCCGAACTTCCCATTCTTCGATTCGACGAAGGTCCCTATCTTTGCGTCTTCTCCAACTTCGGCACCGCCGCGAAGCCGGGCGAAAGGACCGATCGATGCGCCGGATTCAATCCGGCAATGCTCGAGATGGCAGAACGGTTCGATCCGCACATTGTCGGCAATCACGACGCCCGGCCCAAGCACAACGTTCTGGGCGATGGTCACGTCCTGCCCGAGTATCGTGTCATAGGAAAAATACGTCGATGCCGGATCGAGGAGGGTAGCACCACCCTCCATCGCAGCACGACGTGCGGCGTCCTGCCAGGTCATCTCCGCCTCCGCCAGGCCCAAGCGGGAATCGATCCCCTGGAAGCTGTCGGTCACGATATGAGCGCAACGGTGACCGGCGGCACGGGCAATCGCCACGATGTCGGTCAGATAGAACTCGCCTTTCGGATTGTCGTCCGTAATTTGGTCTACCAGTTCCCAGATAACCGACGCGTCGAAGGCCATCACGCCGGTGTTGCACAATCCGATATGGCGGACATCGTCCCGGCCCGCCACTTCCACGATTTCCGTGAGTTCTCCGCTCTCCGGATCGACGATCATGCGCCCATAGCTGCCGGGATCGTAAGGTTCGATTCCCATGACGACGACGGCATAGCCCTCAGCGCGCTTGTTCGCCATTTCCTGCAGGGCGAATGGCGACAGGAATGCGGTATCTCCCAGCAGAACCAGGATCGTACCGTCTGTGAAATCGTCAAACAGGCCGCGTGCCGCCTTGAAGGCGTCCGCGGTTCCTCTGCGGTCGGTCTGAACGGCTGTCGGATGCGGGTCTACATAGTCCGCCAGATCGTCCATGCCCGGCCCGATGACCACGGCGACCCGATCGGGTGAAAGCGTGTCGACCGCCGCAATGACGTGGCCGACAAGCGGGAGACCGCCAACGGCGTGAAGCACCTTCGAGCGCGCGGATTTCATGCGCGTGCTCTTTCCGGCGGCGAGGATGACTGCGGAGACGGGAGGATTAGACATAGATAGGTTCTGCTTGGAAGATCACGGGACAAAGTGGAAATAACGACCCGCGGAAACTGCCACAAGCGCTTATCGCTTCCAAGTCACATGCTATTGCAGGAAATTTCGGATTGTTTCCGGTCGTTTCAGACGCACAACGCGCTGTTGAGCGGGCGATCAGTTGGTCCGGATCAGCGAATCGATCAGCGCCAGCGCTTGCATGCGCTTTTCCCGGCTCAACTGCTCAAGCCCATCATTGATCGCCAGTTGCATATCCAGGTCGAACTGGCCGCCCTTGCGTCCGGCACGAACAAGACTGTCCGCGAGGTCGTCTCCGACCACGGTCGCCATCTCCTCGCGAATCTGATTCAGTTTGTCGTTTGTCGTTTCCAACGCAAGTTACCCTCAAGCCCACGTCGGAACACTAACCGAAGATTCTTACAAAATCGTTAGCAAAATCGGGCGCTGGTTAATTTTTTCGCCTTAGTCCGCCAGGTTGTCGACGCCGGGTTGAAGAGCAAGCTCCGCGCCATCGTACCGAACCGCGGTCAGGTGAATGATCAGATCGCCGTAATCGGTCTCTACCTCGAGGCGCACCGGAATTGGCGGAGCCTCCGCGATTGGGCTAGCGACATAGATCAGCCGGTCGCCGGCTGTTTCCGAATAGCGCGACTGCTCGATGCGGAATCCGCCGATCCGTTCGACGGCAATTCGGCATTCCAGGGCCTCGCCGCTGTAGATGTTGTAGTCGCTCGGCTCCAGAGCCCGCGTTCCGACCGGTTCCAGGGACAGGTCGTAGCGACGCCGACCGTCGTAGACCGGCATTTCGCCCGAACAGAATTCCGCATCCCACAAGGCGCGCGACAGAGTGAGGATTGCGGTTATAGGATCGAACGTGCCGGGAATGGACTCCTCCGGGATGGGCGTTAGCTTGTTCGGATCGGGCGGAGACGTCTGCTCCAGTGCAATCGTCCCGTCGTCCTCGTAGGTCAGTTCGTTCGACCTCGTGTCGCCACGCCACAGTCCCGAATTCCGATGCAGCGCGGGAGCCGGCAGACCGTCCTCCTGAATTCCCCCCTCGGAATGCGCTTCGCCAACCCAGCCACCATACCAATCCAGAAGCCCACGCGATCGGGCCTGCGCCGAGGCACGATAAGCGTCTTCCGACCATATGAATTCCGTTCGGCCGGACGCGATATGCATGCCTCCGAAATACGCCTCGTACTGAAGGGCCATTTCCATACCGTCCACGACCGCTGACACGGAGGCCAGTTCGGTCCTGTCTTCCGCCATCGCACCGCTGGCCGCCAAGGCCAAAAGGCCGGCGCCGGCAAAATGGACTAAACTGCGCATCTTCATCGTCTCCAACTCATTGGGGCCTTAACCGATGTTGGGTCCCTGCTGCCACTATATATGGCAGGATTTGGGTGGGTTAATAGCCAATACGGATTTTCTGGTTATTCGGTTCATTCCGCAAATCCCCTCGGGACCATCTGCGGCTGCTTGACACTGTCGCGCCGTTTGGAGTATCGCATCCGCCTTCACGCGCGGTCCAGCGACGCGGCGCGGGCGGTTAGCTCAGCGGGAGAGCACTGCCTTCACACGGCAGGGGTCACTGGTTCAATCCCAGTACCGCCCACCATCCACTCTGAAATTTTGAACGATAGGCGTTTGATGCCCGTGCGATCGGAGCGTCAGTTAGTGCAATATACGAATGTGACGCCGCCGGGCCATAAACTGCGATTTTTTTCCGCAATGCCGCAGCATTGTAACCAAACTAGCATTTGAGAATCCGCGGCTAGCCTCTTATAAAATCAACCTGCGATCACCATATATTCAAAACCAGAAAGTTGTATAGGACGTAACGGAAGGGGAAAAAATGGCCGATTTTAATGCTGCAATCCAAGACGCTGAGGCACAGGTTCAAGAGGCCCGCGCGAAAATCGAGCAAATCTCCACCGTTATCTCTACCGCCGAAACAAAGATGAAGAGCGGCCAGGACATTTCGATCGACATCGACAATGCCTCGCTGGAAGACGTTCACGCCCATACCAATGCGATGGACGCGAATATCGCCGATCTGATCATGAACCTGGACGACATTACCGCCGGCTTCTCGAAAGATTTCGACGCCATGCGGGACAAGACGGGCTGGGAAAGCTTCGTTGGGTTCTTCTCGTCCGGAAAATCCGAGTCGATGCGTGAGGAGCGCATTCGCGCCGCGTCCATCGACGATAAGCTGCAGGATCTGATTTCGAAATCCGACACGATCATCTCGCTGCTTCAAGGCCAGCTTGCCGTGCTGAACGACCACAAGTCGCGGGTCGAAAAGAACCTGACCGGCACGTTGGATGAGCGCGAGGCGACCGTCGCGGAATTGGAATCCCTGAAGGCCGAGATTCTCGCCCTGGATCCCAANATCATCGANCTGGAAAACCAGATTTCGGTGGAACAGGACGCTGCGGCGCGCACGAAACTGGAAACCGAGCTGGCGGATATCAACAACCGCTATAACGAGCTGGTCCAGTCGGAACAGGTCACACTTGCGAAGTCTCAGACGCTGGAGCGGTACATCGAGAAAGGAAAATCCTGGGTCGACAGCCTGCAGAACCAGGCCGCCACGCAGATGGTCCTGATCAACAAGCTGCAGACAGATACGAAACAGCGTGTCGTTCTGTACGATGCCCTGACCAAGTCTTTGAAGACCGCGCAGCAGCAGGATGTCGCGCACCGCATCAACGAGATCGGCGTCGCCACCGACCAAGAAGCTCAGACCGCCATGGCGGCGATCGGCTCCGCCACCAATCAGCGCATGGCCGAGATGATGGAGAAGCACGAGGACCACATGGTCTTTGCCCGCAAGGTCTTGGAGGAAAAGGCCAAGTCGGATGAGCGCTTCGCCCGGCGGTTCGCTGCGATTGTCGAGAAGCACGATAAGAACCTGTACGGGGCCGAGAGCTGACAGGAGGGGTCGTGAACCTCCGCGACGACCATTTCCCGCTCCCGGACTCGGTTGCGACACGCCGCTACTTCGCCAAGTTCGAGCGTATCATCGGCCATCTGCACGACGTGTATGCGCTGACGCCGAACGCGACCGGGGAGCATGCGGAAGCCTATTTGGACGTGATCGGCACGCGTTTGGGCCAGCTGTCCCGCAGCTTTAAGGCGCTGTCGTTCAAGTATCTGGTCGCACGCCACGTGTCCGATACCATCCCCATGTCGATGGAGATCGACCGCAGGGACAGCGGGTTTCCGGTCTATAAAGAGCTGCTGCAAATGGGGAACGACCTCACCCAGGCGCAAAAGCATCTGGATGGCCTGCCGTCCGAACGCGTCCTGAAGCGCGAAATGGTGGAGCACATCCTGCGTGAACGCACGCAGCCGCGCCGCCTGCAATTCGCGCTGTCGCAGCGGATTTATTACGAAGCGCTGATGGAGGGGCAGGTCTTCCTGCCACAGAACCATCCAGAAGCGGTGTTACTCGGTGAATATGACGAGGGTGTTCGGGGTTATCTGGTTCACTGGGCCGTCTATGACAGTCAGGCAAATCTTCCTGCGCTTTATCTAATGGTGGTGGTCGACAGCGGAAAGGTACCCTTGGTCAAAGATGAGCGCCGCTGGCCGAGCGTACAGAGCCACCTGGTCGCGCAGTCTCTCAATTCGTTGAAGCTCCTCACCATCGCGTCGGGCTTCGATTCAGATTTCGAGGATCTTCATCCAAAGAGGCTACTTCGAATTCACATCGGCCCCATGTATTCGAACACGTTCACCCTGCAAGACGGACCTCTCCGCGAAGTTTTGTCCGAAGCCAATGGCGGCCCCGGCATGGACTGGGCCTTGGCCTGGACGGTCGAAGACCTTGTTTCCCAGCGCACCGAGACACAGACGAAGGGCGTTTTCGGTTCCGTGAAGCGCGAAATCTACGCTTTGGATCACTACGCCGTTAACGACGACCACATTGGGGCAACGACGGTCGACCGTTCGCTGATCCTGCCCCAACGTCCGTATCAGGTCCTGGTGAACCGCGACCCGCAAGGCCTTCGCAATATCCGAAAGTTTGTCGTCGGAGACGGCGGTCACGTCTCCGCGCATATGTAACAAGGAACCGTAAATGAACACGTCTAAAGACCTGATGGAGATCCGCGAAGACGACATCCGTGAGCATTACGCCGCGTCGACGGCCCTGCTGACGGGGTTCGATCATGCGCCGCGCATCGGGAAAGCGCGGGTCGAGGCAGCGGCGCCAGCGGAAAGATCGCCCGGCGTGCGCACATCGACCCGACGATTTCGTTCCACGACCCCTGGTCTTGCCACCCGCTCAACCCGGCGTCCTGAAGGCATTTCGCTGACCGCGCGCATTGAAGCGTGCGAGGATTCCGAGGACGATCTGATCAGCCCCTTACAGGCGACCGTCCTGCAGGCGTTGCGCCGCGCCCTGGCAACGGCCAATGCAGTTGCCGATCTGTATGCGGATCGCACAGCGCTCTCTGCCCTAAAACGCGACAATCTGGAGGGACGCCTGGATGGCGCCCGGCGGACGGAGTTTACCGAACTGCTGAGTGCAGCATCCCTGATCTCGCTGCATGTCTTCTCCAACATGACCGCATTCCTGCTCTCCGCGCAGGTTCAGGAAGCAGGTGAAGGCGAAAGTGACATCGGATCGCTGGAAGAAATCCTGCTGGATAATCCTCAGACCGCACTGCACGGCGCGCTCTGGGAACTGGATCAGGTTTTGGGCTCGACCGTGCGCGGTGAAAGCGATCTGGTCGGCACTGTGACAGCGTATTGCGAGCGGCTCATGGAAGAAATCGCCTTCCGTGCGGAGACCGCGCCGCGGCTCAGTCCCTTCAGCAGTGTTACCTATCGCGTCGAAGCGGATGATTTTCAAATCGACGGGTTTTCGCCGTCGGGTCGGGCGCGTTCCACGACCCTGACAATGACCTTCAAGAAGCCGCATGAGGTCATCGGCAACCACATCGCCAAGTACCAGGCCATGAAGCTCGCCAAGATGCTGATGGCCTATGATTTCGAACGGCAGTTCAACCCATTCGCGGATCTGGGCGGCTTCATCTTCACCTTCATGGGCGATGGAAAACCCGGCACCGGGAAAACCACACTGATCCAGATGATGGCCGGTCTGCTGAACGAATACTGCAACAATGCGGGATATCCGTTCCGATACGCAAACCTCTCGACCGAAAGCATCGACAGCTACCAGGGCAAATCTGGCCAGAACGCAAAGACCTTTATCCGCACCGTCATCGATCCGCATGTGATTGGCTTCGGCACGGTGGACGATATCGACCAGATCGCCGGTAAGCGCGGCGACCGACAGTCTTCCGCGGGTCAGCAGGAAATCACCGCCGTGCTGATGGAGAGCTTCGCCGGCGCAAACACGGTCGTGCGTG
>JGI12316J14372_10004021_pt1 | contig 13102 bp, 13 predicted proteins | sample MarCyaLeptolynsp_FD_14372 | JGI IMG/M metagenome (IMG submission 14372) | reverse complement strand
GTGCAAGTTCGACCCGAGCCTTCACAATCCAATACGTCCGTGTCTAACATGTCAATGACAGTTTAGATCTTGAGCCGGGACCATCGGAGCATGGCGACTTTACGGGAAGAAGCGTATGGGAAAATAACCGGTTTGCTGAATGCCGGCCGTCTGACGCCAGGCACAATTGTCAGTCAGCGCGAACTGGTTGAAAGCACCGGCTCGCCGCTCGGCGGGGTGCGCGAGGCCATTCCGCGGCTTGAAGCGGAAGGCCTGTTGATACCCTTGCGGAAGCGCGGCCTGATGGTGCCCACAATCGATGTCGCGTTTGTGCGCAATGCCTACCACCTGCGCCGGATCCTTGAGATGGAGGCGATCCGTGCCGCGCCGGACACGATCGGACAGGCCGCGCTGTCGCGCTGGGAAGCAGAACATCTCGATCTGCTTGACGAGATTGGCCGCAACCCGGAACAGGATCTGGTCGACAGAGTTCAGACCGTCGATTGGGCCTTGCACCAGAACTTGATCGATTCCCTTGGCAACCGGCTGATCACCTCAGTCTACAGCGTGAATGCCATCAAGGTCAGAATGGCAACCCAGGCACGTTTGCAGGTGACGTCGGACAATGCCGTTCGCGTCCTCAAGGAGCACATGGCGTTTTTGGAGGCGCTAAAAAAGGGCGACATTGCTGCCGCCGGCCGTTCTCTTGAACTGCATCTGCGAAACTCGCTGACATTGGCGCTTGGTGGGACCCTGATCCCCTGAAGGTAGAACAGCCACGGACAGCGTTCACTCGCAACCCGGGCTGTGTAGCCTTTCGCATGGTATCGGACACAAGCGGCAGGCCATCACCGGTCGCTGGACTGATCGTGTCCGTTCGATCCGCGGCGGTTCAATAGCGACATCCGGACAAGGTCGTCTTCAACAGGGCCCTTGGACGTTTGTTTTCGATCCCGCGTGGCGGCGGACCGGAACCGGGGCGATGAATGCCGGAACCCGGGATCAGATGGCCTTTCGCACTTCTTCAAGGAAGTTTGCCACACTTGTGCGCAGCGTCTCGCCTTTGTCGGACAACTCCTTTGACGCGCCAAGAACCTGTGCCCCGGCAATGCCTGATTCCTGCACGGCTTGGCTGATTTGGCCGATATTTTCGCTCACTTCAGTCGTTCCGGTGGCCGCCTGATCGATATTGCGCGCAATTTCGGATGTGGCCGCGCTCTGTTCTTCAACAGCCGCCGCGATTGTTGCGGCGATTTCATTGACGTTGGCAACGGTGTCGCCAATGTTTTTGATCGATAAAACCGCGGTATTGCTTGCGGTCTGAATGTCGCCGATCTGCGAACTGATTTCTTCCGTCGCTTTTGCTGTCTGACTGGCCAGCGTCTTCACTTCCGAGGCCACAACCGCAAAACCCTTGCCGGCTTCGCCGGCGCGCGCCGCTTCGATCGTCGCGTTCAGGGCCAGAAGGTTGGTCTGGTTCGCAATGTCGCTGATCAGCGAGACGACTTCGCCGATCTTTTCGGACGCCTCCGAAAGGCCGCTGATGTCCTTGTTGGTTTCCTGAACCAGAGTGACTGCATTTGAGGTGATTTGAGAGGAATGGGTTACCTGCTGATTGATTTCACTCACGGAGTTGGTCAATTGTTCGGTTGCGGCGGCGACCGAACCGACATTGACGGAGGCCTCCTCTGCGGCAGCAGCGACCGTGGTTGATTGCTGAGCGGCAGAGGAAGTCGCATTTTCCATAGTTTGTGCAGAGACTTCCAGTTCGTTTGCAGCTGAGGTGACGGACTCGACGACGCCACCTACCTTTTCTTCAAACTCCTCAATGACAGTCGAAAACATGCCGACCTTCTGTTGCATCCCGTCCATCGCGGCATTGACGGTGCGGCTGGCCTCGCCAAACGAGCCGGGCATGCCCTTTTCCGAGATGCGGCGGAAATATTTGTTGGCCGCGACATATTCCAACGATGCCCGGGACTCTCGCAGATAGGCGTCCGAGCGGTCGATGAGGCGGTTTATGGCGTGTTGCAATCGCGCGGCGTCGCCGGTCTCGGTGATATTTGTGATCCGTGCCTCAAAATTCCCGTCGGCCACGGCCTCGCAGACCTCGATCGCTTTCTGGACTGCCGATTTATAGGGGTTTGAAAACATGGGATTGATTTCCTTGATGTTGATTCGCGGCGTCTGCAACGGTCATGCGATAGGGGGACTGGCCGCACTCAAAGCGTGGCGATGAATTCGTCGTATTCCATGTTGTTTTTTCGCAGCATGTCCGTGATCATTCCGGTAGAGGCCGCCAATCCGGCTTTACGGTTGTCCTGGCGGCGCTCCTCGGCCAGCAGTTCCTTGTAAAGCGGGATAATCCGTGTTTCGAGAATGTTGCGGTCCGGAACCCTTCGGTTGGAATGATATCCAGTAACGGTCCCGGCACCGTTTCGGCTCGGTGTGACGTGAGCGTTGACCCAATAATGATCGCCGTTTTTGCACCTGTTGACGACGTAGGCGAAGATCTCGTTACCGGACTGAATAGTTTCCCAGAGCAAGCCGAAGACACATCTGGGCATCTCGGGATGCCGGATCATGCTGTGTGGCTGACCGAGGCACTCTTTTTCCGTATAGCCCGCAATTCTCAGGAACACATCGTTACAGTAAGTCAGTCGACCTTTGAGGTCGGTTTTACTGACGATGAGCTCGTTTTCTTCGAAAAACTGCTCGTTGCCAGTCAAGGCTATTTCTCTTTTCATACTAATTACCTCTGTCCATCAAGATAAGAATGGAGTGCAAGAGCTTGTTGAGCTTTTTATGGAATTGCGGCGGGATCTTGTTGCGGATTCTGGGTGAATATTTCGCCAATTTTATTAAAATTATTATAATGGAGCGGGTCGCTAATGTATTCAGATTTGTATAAGGGCTTATACGTAGGTAAAATGACGATGATTGACTATAATTCAATTGGTATTCGGTAAGGTCGTGATTTGGAAAATTGGTTTATTTGATTGTACATTTTGGTGTTCATTGGATTTGAGTTCTCTGAATTTTTGATCGGTTTATTGTAGTAAATATCAGGGATTCCGCCGAAAGTCGGAAAGGAATTTTTTGAAAAAATCGGGCCGACCGTTACAAATTTCGCATAATTGTGCGGATGATCGCCCAGGATGCTGTCAAATGTGCCTGCACTGCGCTGGCGGATCCGTCCGCATCGCGGTCTGCCAACCGGTCGATCAATTGCCAATGTTCGTTGACGGATGCTTCCGGGCGTTCGGGGATATTTGCACTGAGATAGCGGATACGATCCAGCTGTGCATTCACCTGCTCAATGATTAGGCCGATATGAGAAAACGCACTTGCGTCGACAAGTGCCCTATGGAACCGGTCGTCGGCTTCAATGAAACTCCGGTTGTCGCCGGAACGCGCGGCATCCGCCATCCGATCGGTTTCCCCTCGCAGGAAGGTCAGCTCCGGTTCGGAGATTTTTTCGGCGGCGATTGCGGCGGCGCGAACCTCCAGGGCTTCGCGGACGATCATACCCTCCTCGACACGGGTCCGATCGATTGGCGCAACGAAGGTTCCCGATTGCGGACGAAGATCCAGCAACCCGTCCTGTTGCAAGCGCAAAAACGCCTCGCGCACGGGGGTGCGCGAAACGTGGAGATAGCTGGCCAGGGCAGGTTCCTTGAGCGTCGTTCCAGGTTTGAGGCGCCCTTCAACAATCGCGCGACGCAGCAACCGATAGACTTGTGGCGACAGGGGTTGATCCCGTAATACGGTTGCCTGCTCCAGCCACGAGCCCGGGTCGGGAGCGGTGCGCGGCTGTGATGTGGTGTTCATGGCTGGCAACCGACCGAGAGATTATGTGTTTGCATCGTCCTGAACGAACACCTTGCCGACTTTCTTCTGCAATTCCGGCGGAGCGGCCGACTTCTGAAGGAACGCGTCTTCATGGCTCGCGTCGGAAAACTTCAACCCGGCCTTCCTGATCGCTGCGTCCGGGACTTTTTCCAGTGGTGTATAGCGCGGATGATGATGCTCAAGATAGGGGTCGTTGCGCGCGGCATTGTAACAGCAAATCAATGTCCAGCGGCGATCCGGTGAGCGATTCTGGTCGGAGCGGTGCAAGGTATTGCAATGGAAGAACACGACATCCCCCGGTTCCATTTCGCAGTAGACCAGGTCGAGCTGTTTTGACGCCTCCTCGACCCGGCGCAGGTCTGCGCCGACCTGGTCGCCGTCAAGCAGTCCGTGATCGATTCGGCCGAGATGATGGGATCCTTTGAGCACCTGCAGGCAGCCGTTCTCCTTCGTGCATCGTCCAGGGCTGTCATTGCCGATGCCATGTAGGGAAACAGGCAGCCGTTATTGTACCAATAGCCGTAATCCTGATGCCATTCCCAGGCGCCGCCCTCGTGCGGCTCCTTGGCTGTTATCTTGGAGTGATAGTGATAGACCTCCCCGCCGAGCAGATCTTCCATCGTGTCCACCATCTTTGCCGACCTGGCCGCGAGACCGTAGACGCTGTCGCCAGGATGATTCCAGGTCGCCATCTTGGTGGTGAGACCTTCCGCATCGCCGCGATTGTAGAAGTGGCCGCGTATGGCCGGGTCCTGCTCAATGGCGGATTGCAGCAGGTTCGCTTCCACCGGATCAAAGAACCCGCGCACGATCACATACCCGTCCCGATCGTAATCCGTGCGTTGTGACTGGCTCAAGACACTCGTCATTATCTCCTCCGTGATTGGTGAAATATTAATATATTAATTTGAGACATATGACAATGCCTCATATTGTCGGACGTTCAATTGGGGGATTTCCGGGAAAGCAAGGTGCGCCATTCCAACAGCAAAACAAGTGCATGGGCCGGTACGGAAGGAATTTGGGCGGCCAAGCCCGATCCGGCCTGTCGCAGCGCTGCCGACTGTTTCGCGTGAGGAGCGCCTGATTTATTGTTTGCGTGGAGTCGCAAAAGAGCCTTGCAACATTGCACGTATGATCCCGCCCTAATCCCGAAAACGTGTTGTTGTGCGTGTATTCCTTCCAGGCGGGGCGCGTCACCGCGGCTCCGGCGTTGCTCCGCCGAGGATCTGTTGAAACCAGTCGGTGTCGATGTTCTGTCCCGACAGGATGACGCCGACCTTTTGACCCTTCAGGTCGTCCTTGTCCGATAGAGCACCGGCAAGCGGGGCGCCGCCGGCGCCTTCCGCGAGATTGTGTGTCGCGCGATAGAGCAGGCGAACCGCTTCGGCGATATCGTCTTCGCTTACCCTGACAATGCGGTCGGCGCCGGCCCTGATGATTTCGAAGGCCTCTGCGCTTGGGATGCGCACCGCAATTCCGTCGGCGAAAGTGGAAACCGAGTTCACTTCTACGACGCGTCCGGCCTGCCAGGACAGGGAATAAGCGGCCGCGTTTTCCGAAACGACGCCGACGATCCGGGTCGAAAGACCGAGCGCGTCGCGCGCCGCGATCAGGCCGCAGATGCCGGAGCCGAGGCCGAGCGGCGCATAGACCACATCAAGGTCTGGAACCGCCTCGAACAGCTCCAGCCCGTAGCTCGCCACACCGGCCACCAGATCCCGATGAAACGACGGCACCATGTGCAACGCCTCGGCGTTTGCAAGCCGTTCGGCTTCCTGTCGGGCGTCGTCGAAATCCGAACCATGTTCGACCAGATCTGCGCCGAAGGCCCGCATTGCGGCGTTCTTTTCTGAAGAATTGCCATGCGGGACCACGACGCGGCAGGTCAGGCCATGCCTGGTCGCGGCATAGGCGAGGCTCTGGCCGTGATTGCCCCGTGTCGCCGAGACGATCCCCCGTGCATCCGGATCATCGTTTCGAAGGCGGTCGAGATAGACCAGACCGCCGCGCACCTTGAAGGCACCTGTCGGAGTATGGTTTTCATGTTTGACAAAAAGGTCAGTACCCATCTGTTGGCTGAGCAGCGGCCAGCAATATTGCGGCGTCGGCGGCATCGATCTGTAGACGATGTTGCGGGCGGCCAGAAGGTCTGGGAGTTCGATCATCGCACGGTACCTCCGTAAGAGTGCATTTTCGCCAATTCAGGCTGTGTTTCGGATAAATGTGCTCAAGCCATTCCGGACAAACGCTGCGCCACCTTGTCCATGAAATCCAGTCCCTGGGCCAATTCCCCGATCTCGATGTATTCGTTGGGCTGGTGGGCACGGCTGATGCTGCCGGGTCCGAAGACGACGGTTGAAAATCCGGCGTCGCTGAAATAGCCGGCATCGGTGCCAAAGGACACGACATCCCGGCTGTTCAGTCCCGTCAGGTCGCTCACAAACGCCGCAGCCGCGGCCGCATTGGTATCGTCAAGCGCGGGAACCGGCGCCTCGGTAATGATCCTTATGTCGGTGTCGGCGTTGATTGCCCGCATGGCGGGCAGCAGTTCGCGCACCGCATAGGCTTCGACTTCGGCGCGGACCAGTGTACCGTCTTCTCCCGGCATCGGACGAAACTCCCAATCGAAATTGCACCAGCCAGCGGTGGCGTTGCGCGCCGCGCCGCCCGCAATCGTGCCCACATTCACGGTGCAATAGGGCGGGTCGAACGGCGAACCCGAATCGGGATTGGCAGCCAGCCGCGCCCCGATTTCTTCTATTCTGGCAATGAGTTTCGAGGCGACGGTGATGGCGTTCACACCTTTGGTCGGATCGCAGGAATGCACGTCATAGCCGGTGATCTCGGTACGCATTTCATAACCGCCCTTGTGCCCGGTGATCAGTTGCATTCCGGTCGGTTCGCCGACAATGACGATATCCGGCCGATAGGCTTTGCCGGCCATGTGTTCCAGCAGCACCGGCATGCCGAGCCCGCCGATCTCCTCATCATAGGAAAAGGCGATATGGATCGGTTTCTTGAGACCTGCCGCCATGAATGTCGGCACGGAACCGAGAACACAGGCCAGGAAGCCTTTCATGTCCACCGCTCCGCGGCCATGCAGTCGATCGTCCCTTCGGGTCAATGTAAATGGATCGCTGTCCCATTTCTGTCCCGCGACCGGCACCACGTCGGTATGGCCGTTGAGGACGACGCCGCCGTCGATCTCCGGCCCGACGGTCGCAAACACGTTTGCCCGCTTCCCCGCTTCATCGAAGCTCAACGTGGTTTCGATGCCGCAATCGGACAGGACATCCTTTATGTAGCCGACGATGTCGCGATTCGGTTTTCCGGAAATGCTGTCGAAGCCAACCAGGCGTTCGAGGATTTCAATCGTGTTTTCCAGCCTGTCCGTCACGTGCAATTGCCTCCCAAACACATTGCCTGCAAACCTGCCGGGAACGACATCGGCGACCTGCCACCTGGAGACAGTATCGCCGCGTTGGCGGCAGTCCCATAAACTCTGCCTTCGGCGTATTGGCAAGACAAGCAATCCGCATGGATTTGCAGATCTCTACCATGGACCTTGGCAGAAGATGAGGCTAGGGTCTGTGGACAGTTGGTTTGTGTCGTCGGCGTGACCAAGTGGGCCGCATCCCTCTCCTGTTTCAAAGTAAAATGAGGGATTTGGCCGGATTGAACCAGGTTTGTGTCATTCGTCGTTGAATGTGCCCGGCATGTCCTTCCTCCTCACAACCAAACCTGGGTCAATCTGACCAAACCGGCGGTACAAACCAACTGTCCACAGACCCTGAAGCGGTTTGTCGAAATTCAGAAACGAGAATCGCATGACTGCGCCGCCGCCCGAAAATCTGTCGATTCGCGGTATTGAAGCCGACAGTTCCCATCCGCAAGGCGTGCTCGACCTGCTGCATCGGGCCTTCGCCTATATGGAGGCACGGATCGATCCGCCGTCCTCGCTGCACCGCTTGACCGTGGACCGCATCCGTAACGATGCGAAAGCTGGTGGACTGATCGGTGCCTTTGCGAGCGAGACCCTGGTCGGCTGCGCCTTCGTGAAGCCCGATGGCAATACCCTGTATGTCGGCAAACTGGCGGTCGATCCATCCTGTCAGGGACAGGGGATCGGAAAACTGTTGCTGGCCGAAGCCGAGCGACGGGCCATTGAACGCGGCTTGCCGGCCCTGACCCTCCAGACCCGGATCGAGTTGACCGAAAATCATCAGGCATTTGCCCGTGCCGGGTTCGTGAAGACCGGAGAGACCGCGCACAAGGGCTATGATCGCCCGACCAGCATCACGATGACCAAGGTGATCTGATCCTCATCGGGACGACCTGAATCGGAAACGGGCCCGCAGTCCGGGCCCGTTGAATCCTTGCCGCTGGAATGGAGTCGCTGGATCAGAACTTCAGCGTTGACCCGGCTTCGGCATCGCCATTCTTGGAACGTTCAAATTTGCGTTGCCGCAGTTCCGCCAGATGTTTCGTTCGCATCGTAGCGGAATTGAAAACCACGATCTCGACATGGGAGACGGTTTCGTCCCCGTCGAAGGCCAACGCGTAGAAATCCGGGCAGGCTTCCAGGAGGTCAAGCGTTGCGGAGTCGATATCCGCCTTGGCCTTTTGCTGGTTGAAAAGCGTTTGCAGCGCATCGGTGCCAGCCTTTCCCGGCGTCAATCCGACAACGTCCTTGCAAGCTTCCGAGGAAGAAACGATGCCGTCGTCGTCCGACAGCAATTGCGGATATCGGCCGGCCATTTGTCGTTCAAGGAATGCCCGTTTGACCGGTTTCTTGAAGGTCAGCGCCCGGCGAATGAGATAGGCCGGCTTTTCAGTTTCATCCACGGAGAATGCGATTGAAATCTTGTCCGACATGCTCTGGTTGTCGGATGAACATACCATGGTGGAATCGTCTTCGGAGCAGTTCCGGTAGCCGTTTTCCGACAACTTCTTGCGCACATCCGAACGTCCGTCGCCTGCCGTGATGCCGAAAATCTTGGGTTGCCATTTTCGGCTGCCGAACGGGTTGGCGGACGGCTGGGCGCGGGGCAAAGGCAGCGGCAATGCCCCGGGCGGCAGGGTGATCACGAAACCGTCGTCGATATTTGGCACCGGTGCGACCGCGGTCTGCTGGGCGATAATCGTTCGCACGTCGGACCCTTCAGCGGTCTCGTCTTTTGTGCTGTTCTTCTGTGCCTGCACACCGACCGGGAGACCCTCGGGCGTGAAGACAGGCCCGACGGCGGGCGCATCGTCGGCATTATTCGAAGCGGTATCGGTCACGATCGGATCGGCGCGCGCCGGGATCACTTCAACCGAACTCTGTGGTGTGTAGCCAAGGCGGTCGGATTTTGTGCTGTCGTAGAGGGCCGCGACCTGTTCACTGGTCAAATATCCTGTCGCGCGGGCGCCAAGGCTGCGCTGAAACGATGCCATTGCGGCCCGCGTCAGATCGCCATAAACCCCATCGACCGGTCCGGCATTGTAGCCCAATTGATTGAGGCGCCGCTGCACGCTCTGGCGACCCTTGGCGGCAAGGGATTTCGAGGTTCCGCGGACCCTGGGGCCACGATAAGTCTGGGACCGGTAGCCCGGATCTCTGTAGACTTCGGATCTGTATCCGGGTTCGCGATAGATCTCGACCTCGTAGTCCGGTTCCACGTAGCGCGGACGGTAGGTCCTGTAGCCCGGGTCCCGATATCGCCGATGGGCCTCGCGGTAGGGTGAAGGGTCGCGGAAGCTGCCGGGAAAGGCGCCGAAAAAGTTTCCGAGCGTCTGCGATTGTGCCGGCAATCCGGATGTGAGAGCGACGATCGACGTCGCCACAAGGATCACGCCTTTTCGAGCGAGCATGACACTGATCTCCTTACTGTTCCTGCCGGCGCCCGATGCCCAGATCCCGCTTTCGATCCGCAGAACGTTTCTGCGAGCGGCGGACCGGTTCCGACAGAGCCTTGGTATATCCACCGGATTGTGGCAATTCCATGATTCCAACACCATTGTGATACGAATTGCCTGCAAACGATAGTGCAAAATAGTTAAGTTTAATCAAATTGTTAACTCGATTTTCCCGCGGATGGATGCCANGCTGGCAGAAAACCTTCTTTCAGAATTGCGATCATGGNCGGCGGTGTGACCGTCAGGACCTGGCCTGTTGCAGGACGTTTTGCGATTTCGCAATATCCCGCATGTGACCAGCGCAGCAACCTGTCGCCGCAGACCGCCCGCCATACCGGATCATCCTGCGAATCGTCTGAGATAATGGCCCCATCCGGCAATTCGGCGATATCCCGCCGCTTCATTGTTCGGGTCACTGCATGCCGCTCGGCATGCAGGCAGGCGTCCATCTCTCCGGCCCTGGGCGGAGAGGCAAGTGCGAACGCCGTTTGCCAGGCTTCGGCGAACCGGATGGCATCGGCGCGGCGGCATTCGTAGCAGGGCCGGTGTCCCGCCGACAGGGCAGTGACTTCGTCCAGGAAAAAAAGATGCGTGTACCCCGGCCCCATGACGACGCGCCGGCGTTCGCGAAACCGGGTGACGCAGCAGATCCAGGCCTTGCTGGCCCAGCGTCGCTTGGGCAGCAGAGCCCGCGTTTGCGGATCGTGAATCCGGCCGCCGCGATTTCCCATGAGAAGCCCGCGCGCCGGATCGCGCATGATCTTGCCGGTGGGATCGACTCTGTTTTGCAGGCTCATGGGCGTGCCGGTGGTCCGGGTGGTTTCCACAGCGCGGTGACACTTTGACGAGCGTATCGCCTCGCTCTACAGACATAGCACCTATGCGGGAGCATGTCTTGACACAGTCCTGCCAACGCGGAGGATGGAGCCTGATAAGCAGCGGGACCTGGTTGCCGAATCCTGACCCTGCGGCGTGACGGAGCCAGACAAGGAACATTGCCGGACATGGTGGATCTGCAAGCGGCTTCGCCGCAAGAAAGCGGCGAGACCCGTTCCGTCGCTCCGATGCCCAAAACCACGCGCACCGAGTTTCTGGAAGGGCTTCGCGAATGCCTGCCTGTGATCGGCGCGGCGGCGCCCTTTGGCGCGGTATTCGGTGCGATAGCCGTCGATCGGGGATTGCAACCGGTCGAGATCATCGTGATGTCGGCATTCGTCTATGCCGGCGCCAGCCAGTATGTTGCCCTGGAATTCTGGGTCACACCCTTTCCCTATCTGGCAATGATCCTGTCTGTCTTCGCGGTGAATTTCCGCCACATTCTCTACAGCGCGTCCCTGGGTCGCAAACTGCACCGTTTCTCGCCGTGGCAGAAATCGGTCGCGTTTTTCGGCCTGGCGGACCCGCAATGGGCGGTGATGGAAAAACGCGCGGAGACCGAGGACGTGACCATCGCGTTTTACGCCGGGATGGGCGTCCCGCTTTATTGTGCATGGGTCGCGTCGACGGCCATCGGCGCCATGTTCGGGCGATTGATCGAGGACCCGGCCGCCTTCGGCCTCGATTTTCTGCTTCCGGTTTATTTTCTCGCCCTGCTGATGGGGTTTCGCGGGCGGCCGCGGTGGCTTCCGGTGGTGCTGATGAGTGCGGCGGTCGGAACCGGGTTCCATGTCCTTGTCGGTCCGCCCTGGCATGTGGCGGTCGGTGCATTTGCAGGCATCATCCTGGCCGCGGCCATGGGCGGCAAGGAGAGCAAAGCATGAGCCTGGAAAGCCTGCTGGTCATTGTCGCGCTCGCCGTGGTCACCTACGCCACCCGGTTTGGCGGCCACGTCCTGCTCGCCCGGTTCGGCGCCCTGCATCCAAGGGTCGAGGCCGGGCTCGATGCGGTTCCCGGCGCAGTCATTGCCGCTCTGGTCGCGCCAAGCGTGTTTTCGCAAGGTCTCGCGGGTGTCATCGCCGCCGGTGCCGCGATTCTGCTGTGCTTCCGGTTTTCCATGATCTGGTCGATCATGATGGCACTGGCGGTGCTTGTCGCGGTGCGCGCACTCCTTGGATAGGGATGGCTATCCCACAACAACAATATGCAGGTCCCGCGGACCATGCGCGCCCAGAAGCAGAACCTGTTCGATGTCGCCGGACCGCGATGGGCCGGTTATCATGTTGACCGTTCGCGGCATCACGCCCTTGCCGTATTTCTCACGGATTTTCGACCAGACACTTTCATAGTCGCCGGCAATGTCTTCGGCTTTCACAACCACGATATGGGTGTCCGGCAGGAAATTGAGCGTGGTCGGGTTGTCGGCGCCTGACTCCATGATCAGGGTTCCCGTTTCCGCGACACCGCCAAAGGCATGCGACAGGCTGACGAGATCGGACCCGTCGCTGGGCCCTCTGGTCACTTCAAGCGAGGGTGTTTTGCCGGCAAAGTCCAGACGATCAAGCCGTTCATCCGCGCCCATTTTCAGCGTTTGCGGGAGGTTGCGCGACCGCAGATAATCCGCGACAGCCTCGGGGACATCGTCTTCCGACGACACTTCCGCAACGCTGGCCTGTACGTTTTTTGCCATGCGGGCAAACAGGGCTTTCTGCGCCAGCGCGTCAAGCTGGCCGCGTTGCGGAACCAGTCCGCGCGGCGCGCGCTGCAACCGGTCCGTGACGGCTGCGCGGCGTTCGGTTTCCGTGCCGGTGACACCGAGCGAGCGTCGGATTTTCGACAGGATTGCATCGCGTCCGCTCATGGTTTTGCACCCTGTTTGCCGCGTTCGCTTCGCCATTGATCCATGAAGGTCCTGCCCTGGGGAGCGGGCAGGTCACGGTGGGCGGTCCAGCCGCCGGCAAAGGCAAGCGACCGGAACCGACCGCGGCCCCGGCCGATGATGCCAAGGGTGGCGTTGGCCATACGGGTGGCGAAACGATAGAGCCGAGGCCGTCTTGCAAAAAACGACCACAGTCCCAGTCCGGTACGAACGGCCGCAGGCGACAGATTGCGTTCGAATTCGCGTTCGCGCCAGTGGCGCATCATTTTCGGCAGGGGAATGCGCATCGGGCACACGCTCTCGCAGCGGCCGCAGAACGTCGATGCGTTCGGCAGGTGCCCGCCCTTGTCGACCCCGATCAGGGTGGGCGTCAGAACCGCGCCCATCGGCCCGGGATAGACCCAGCCATAGGCGTGACCTCCGACCGCATGATAGACGGGGCAATGGTTCATGCAGGCGCCGCAGCGGATACAGCGCAGCATATCCTGGAATTCGGTTCCCAGCATTGACGAACGGCCATTGTCGAGAATGACGACGTGATAGGCCTGCGGACCGTCGACATCGGCGGCCCGCCGCGGGCCGGTCGAGAAGGTCGTATAGACAGACAGGTCCTGT
>JGI12316J14372_10004016_pt1 | contig 13132 bp, 10 predicted proteins | sample MarCyaLeptolynsp_FD_14372 | JGI IMG/M metagenome (IMG submission 14372) | reverse complement strand
AAGCCGATAGTTCGGGACCGTCCTCCGACTACAGCGCGGCGGACCATTCGCCGACGACGTCGACGATCGCACCGGTCAGCACGGCAAGGTCATCCGCTTCGATGACCAGGGGCGGCATCGCATAAACGATGTCGCCGAACGGACGAATCCAAACGCCCTTTTCCACGAACCGGCCACGCAAGGCGGAAAGGTCCATCGGCCCATCCAGTTGAACCACCCCGATCGCCCCAAAGCACCGTACGTCGGCAACACCCGGAAGTCCGGCACAGGGTTCAAGTTCCCGGATCAATTGCCGCTCGATCCGTTTCGCCTGCTCCTTCCGCGGCTCGCGCTCGAACAGGTCGAGCGACGCGTTCGCCGCCGCGCAGGCCAGCGGATTGCCCATATAGGTCGGGCCATGCATCAGGGCCGCGTCGAACCGGTCCGATAGAAACGCGTCATACACCCGGTCCGTCGCCACGGTCGCCGCAAGCGCCATGGTCCCGCCGGTCAAGGATTTGGAGAGCGTCACAATGTCGGGACACACATTCGCCTGATCACACGCGAACATCGTGCCCGTGCGGCAGAAGCCGGTGGCAATCTCATCCGCGATCAACAATACGTCATGGTCCCGGCACGCTGCCGCGATCCGCTGCAACACCGCCGGGTCGTGGAATTTCATACCGCCCGCCGCCTGCACCAGCGGCTCCATGATGACGGCGGCGATCTCGTCCGTACGGTCTGCCAGCATGCGGCTGAACCGTTCGAACCCGGCCTCGTCGCGCGGCAGATCGACGACGATCTGCTCCGGCAGCAGGCCGTGGAACATCGTGTGCATGCCTTCGTCGGGATCGCACACCGACATCGCACCGATGGTGTCGCCATGGTAGCCGTAGCGGAAGCTGACGAACCGCGCACGTCCCTTGACGCCTTGGTTGAGCCAATACTGGACCGCCATCTTCATGGCGATCTCGACCGACACCGATCCGGATTCGGAAAAGAACACATGGCCGAGGTCACCGGGCAGGATTTCCGACAGGCGCCGCGCCAAGGTCAACGCCGGTTCATGCACGAAACCGCCGAGCATGACATGGGGCATACGCTCCAACTGCGCCGTCACCGCAGCACGGATATGTGGATGGTTGTAACCGTGGCACGCGGTCCACCAGGACGAAACGCCGTCGACCAACTCCCGGCCGTCGGCAAGCCGGATTCGAACGCCGTCGCTCGCCACCGCCTCGACCGGGCGCGGCGTGGTCTTCATCTGCGAATAGGGTAGCCAGATATGCGGAAACCCGGTCTCACTCCATTCCGGGCGATCCGGCGGGGTCATTCCCCTGCTTCGACCTCGTAAGGTTCGATGCCGAGCCGGTCGAACAGCGCATCGTCGGCATCGACCTCGGGATTGCCGGTGGTCAGCAGTTTCTCGCCGCAGAAGATGGAATTCGCCCCGGCGAGGAAACAAAGCGCCTGCGCCTCGTCCGTCATCTCCTCGCGGCCGGCGGACAACCGGACGAAGGATTGCGGCATGAGGATACGCGCCACCGCGATCGTGCGGATAAATTCGAGGATGTCGAGCTGCTCGGTCCCGGTCAGCGGCGTCCCCTCGACCTGGACCAGCATGTTGATCGGCACGCTCTCCGGATGTTTCGGCATGTTCGCCAAGGTCATCAGCATGCCGGCGCGGTGGTCGCGGCTTTCGCCCATCCCGACGATACCGCCGCAACAGACGTTCATGCCGGACTGCCGCACATGCTCCAGCGTGTCGAGCCGGTCCTGATAGGTCCGCGTCGTGATGATCTCGCCGTAGAATTCTTCCGACGTGTCGATATTGTGGTTGTAGTAGTCCAGGCCGGCCTCGGCGAGCCGCGCGGCCTGCGCCGCACTCAGCATGCCGAGGGTCATGCAGGTTTCCATGCCGAGCGCCTTCACGCCCTGCACCATGTCGATAATGGCGTCCATGTCGCGGTCTTTCGGGCTGCGCCAGGCGGCCCCCATGCAGAACCGGCTGGCGCCGCCGTCCTTCGCCTCGCGCGCCTGCGCCATGACCGCGTCCACGTCCATCAGCTTCTCGGCATCGACGCTGGTCTCGAAATGCGCCGATTGCGGGCAATACTTGCAGTCTTCCGGACAGCCGCCGGTCTTGATCGAGAGCAACCGGCTTTTCTGGACCCGGTTGGCGTCGAAATGATGGCGATGGACCGCCTGTGCGCGGAACAGCAAATCGTTGAACGGCAGGTCGAACAGCGCCCGGATTTCCGCCTGCGACCAGTCGTTGCGAAGCCCGCCGGAGTCGGCCTTCAACGCGGCGCCGGGGGTTGGAGTTGCGGCGTTCTCGGCGGCCGTTTGCGCATCACTTTGGTTCGCGAAACTCATCGATTGGTCGGTCCAGTGTAATTCTCAGGGATGGGCCCGCCGTGGAGGGCCCGGTCGCCCGCATCATCTTTGAGCGCCGCAGCAAAGTCAAACGCACGAAACGCCAACGGCACCCCTATCGACTGGGGCGTTGACAGCGGGCCGGACGGCGTGAAAATGCACCCTCATTCATGATCCCAAAAGAGCGAGAGGCATGGACTCTCTGGAACAGTTTGTTCGCGGCAAACTCGAACGGCTCGAGGCGCAGTCGCTGAAACGCACGCTGGCGGAAACCGACCGCTACGAGGCTGCGCTGACCCGGCGGAATGGCAGGGAGATGATCTCCTTCTGCTGCAACGACTACCTCAATCTGTCGCACGACAAACGGGTGATCGCGGCCGCGAATGCGGCGACGCAACGCTACGGCGCGGGGTCCGGGGCATCGCGACTGGTTACCGGGAACCATCCGCTCTACGAGACTCTGGAAACCAGGCTTGCCGCCTACAAGGAGACGGAAGCGGCGGCGGTGTTCGGAAGCGGCTACCTGACCAATGTGGGCGTCATCCCCACGCTGATCGGTCCGGACGACCTGATCGTCGCGGACGAATTGTGCCACGCCTGCCTGTTCGCGGGATCGCAGATCAGCCACGCCAAACTCGTCATCTTCCGCCACAACGACTTGGCGCATTGCGAAACGCTCTTGGCCGAACACCGGGCGAACCATCCACGCTGCATGATCCTGACCGACGGCGTGTTCAGCATGGACGGGGATCTCGCGCCGGTGGTCGAATTGACCGAGCTCGCCGAGGCCCACGATGCTTGGCTGATGACCGACGATGCGCACGGCCTCGGCGTCGTCGCCGGCGGCAAGGGCAGCAGCTTCGTCACCGGCGAGAAAGCCCGCGTGCCGCTGCAGATGGGCACGCTGTCGAAAGCGATCGGTGTGTACGGCGGCTATCTCTGCGCCAGCCAGGCGGTGATCGACTTCATCAAGACGCGCGCCCGCAGCTTCATCTACACCACCGGCTTGCCGCCAGGTGCGGTCGCCTCGGCGATCGCCGCGCTGGATATCATCGAAACGGACGCCGAGCTGGTCGCGAAGCCGATGCAGAAGGCGCGGCTGTTCACGCGGGCGCTCAACCTGCCCGATCCGGAAAGCTGCATCGTGCCGCTGATCATGGGCGACGCGGATTCCGCCCTCGCCGCGAGCCAATCCCTCGCCGAACAGGGTTTCCTCGTCACCGCGATCCGTCCGCCGACCGTGCCAAAGGATACCGCGCGGCTGCGCTTCACGTTCACCGCCGAACATCGCGACGAGGATATCCAGCGCCTCGTCGACGCGGTGCGGCCCTTTCACCGCGACGACAGGAACGCCGCGTGACAACCCTTTTCATTACGTCTTCCGGCACCGGCGTCGGCAAGACGCTGGTGACCGCATCGCTCGCCCATCAGCTGCGCCAGGCAGGCCGGACGGCCCGCGTGCTCAAGCCCGTGATCAGCGGATTCACGGCCGAGGCGTTCGACGAGAGCGATACGGCGGTTTTGCTGCAAAGCCAGGAGACGCCCCCGGCCGACGACGCGGTCGACCGCATGTCCCCGTTCCGTTTCGCCGCCCCCTTGTCGCCGGACATGGCGGCGGTTCGGGAAAACAGGTCGATCGATTTCGAGGCGCTGGTCACCTTTTGCCGGGATGCCGCCGCCGGTCCGGAGGAGATTACGCTGATCGAAGGCGTCGGCGGCGTCATGGTGCCGCTGACGGAACGCGAAACCGTGCTCGACTGGATGGCCGCGCTCGGCGCACCCTGCCTGCTGGTCGTCGGCAGTTATCTCGGTACGATCAGCCATACCCTGACCGCTGCCGGAACCCTCGCGACCCGTGGCTTGGACATATCCGCGATCGTCATCAGCGAGTCCGAAGAAAGCCCGGTCCCGGTCCCCGAAACGGCGGCGACGATCCAACGGTTCCTGCCGGATATCCGAATAGCCACGGTCCCGCGTCTGCCGGAGAGCAAGCCGTGGCTGAAGGCGCCCGACCTCACGGCGCTGATTTAGCTAGGCGCGTACGTGCGAACATACGAATACGTACGCGCCTCGAGATCACGCTAAGTCTGGGCCTGCATTAACTTTCCGACAGCACGTACGCAAAATTGCAGCATCGCGTCTGGTTGCGCAGAATCCATGTTTTTGAGCACCTTAAGATGTACGCAATTTGATCAGGTTGCTAACGCAACTCGGCGCGCGCCACATATACAATGCGTACAGAAATCAAGGCGGCGCCATTCCTACATTCGCAGGCGCCTCGTCGGGATCGTATTGCCCAACGATATTGCCATCGCACAACCCGGCAATCTTCTCCTCGCTAAAGCCGAGGCTGGTCAGGATTTCGACGGTATGTTCGCCGATATGCGGCGCGTGAGAAAGCGGATCGCCGGATTTGGCGGGCGGCAGACCGGGAATCTTCGTCATCGGAATGGTTCCGACGGTTTCGTGCTCCACATGGGCGACCACGCCGGTTTCCTGTACGTGCGCGTCGGCGAGATAGTCACCGTAGTCATTGACCGCCGCATGCAGGATATCCAGCTCCGTCAGATCGCGGTCCCATTCCGCCGTCGTCCGCGTCTGGATGACGTCCTCGATCATGGCGAGCAACGGCGCCTCGTTCTCGACCCGGGCCGCCGGCGTCTTGAACCGCGGATCCTCGATCAGGTCCTCCCGCCCGAGCAGGCGGCAGAATTTGGCGAAGACCGGATCGCGGCGGGCGTTGATATTGATGAACCCGTCCTTGGTCTTGAAGGCTCCGATCGGCACGCCGATGCCCTCGGCGCGGTTGATGCCGAAATGATGCTCGACCACCGGCGCGGATTGCAGGGCGGCCGCGGCCTCCATCAAACTGAACTCGATATGCGTGCCGACACCCTTCATCGCCTTGCGGTACAACGCCGCGCTGACCGCCTGGAACGCGTACAGCCCCGACATGACGTCGATTGCGACCATATTGACGCGCTGCGGCTTGCCGGACGGGTCCTTGTTGATCGACATCCAGCCGCTGAACGCCTGCAACACCATGTCGGTCGCGGGCCGGCTGCTGTATGGGCCGGTCTGACCGAACCCGGTCAGCGACATATAGACCATGTTCGGATTGTTGACGCGGACCGACTCGTAATCGAGGCCGAACCGTTTCATCACCCCCGGCCGGAAATTCTCCAGCATGACATCGGCCTCGGCGGCCAACTGCTGGGCGATCGCGCGCCCCTCCTCCGTCTTCAGGTCCAGTGAGATGCTGCGCTTGCCGCGGTTCACGATCAGCGAATAAGGGCTGTAATCCCCGAGGCTCTTGCCCAGCACCCGCCCCCAGTCGCCGTTCAGCGGTTCCATCTTGACGACATCGGCGCCATGTTGCGCCAAAAGCAGCCCGCAATGCGGCGCGGCCACACCTTGCGAGGCGTCAAAGACCTTAAGGCCGGCGAAAGCCGGTTCATCACTCATGGGAATCCCTATTCCGCTGCCAGTTTATTGTCGTAGGCCGACACCGTACCGTCCGCACAAAGTGCGTCGACCTCGGCCTCAGCCATGCCAAGCTCTGCCAGGATTTCCCGGCTATGCTGGCCGATATGCGGGGAATGCGACCGCGGATTGGCCGTCGCGGCGGCCGGGATGCCTGCGATATTGCCCATCGGCACCGATCCCACGACGTCATGCTCCACCCAGCGCACGGCATCGACCGCCTTGACCTGCGCCTCCTCGAAAAGGTTGCCGTAATCGTTAACCGGCGCATTCAGGATATCGTACTCGCTGAGCGCCTCGACCCATTCCGCCGTCGTCCGTGTCGAAATCGCGTCCTGCACGATCACCAACAGGTCATCGCGGTTGGCGACCCGCGACCGCGCGTCGGCGTAGCGCGGATCGTCGATCAGCTCTTCGCGGCCGAGCAACCGGCACAACGCCTGGAAATGCGGGTCGCGGCGCGCATTGACGCAAATATGGCCATCCTTGCTCTTGAAGGTGCCGACCGGCGCGCCGATCGGTTCCGCGACCGGGCCTTCGAGCTGGAATTCCACCATCTTGACGTCCTGGAAACTCAGCGCGGATTCCAACAAGCTGGTGCGGATATGCTTGCCGCCGCCTTTCGTGGCCCGACGGTACAGCGCGCTGGAGACCGCCTGGAAGGAATAGAGGCCGGTGATCACGTCGATCGCGTAGTAGTTGATGCGTTGCGGCGTTCCGGCTTCGTCCCGGTTGATCGACATGAACCCGGTGAACGCCTGCATGACGGAATCGGTCGCCGGGAGCTTCGCTTTCGGGCCGGTCGGGCCGAACCCGGTTAGGGAGAGATAGACGACATCCGGATTACCGGCGCGGACCGAGTCGTAATCGAGGCCGAATTTCTCGATCACGCCGGGGCGGTAATTCTGCAGAACCACATCGGCCTCGGCGGCGAGGCGCTTGGCGATCTCGTTACCCATCGGTTTCTTGAGGTCGAGCGCGATGCTGCGCTTGCCGCGGCACAGGATCACCGAACTGGCGCTCTGATCGCCATAAGGCTTGCCCATCGCGCGGCTCCAATCGCCGGGCGCATGCGGCTCCATCTTGATGACATCGGCGCCGTTCTGCGCCAGCAGCATGCCGCAATACGGCGCCGCCACGCCTTGCGACATGTCGAATACCTTGAGCCCTTCGAAGGCGAGTTCGTCGGCCATCCCTAACCATCCTCCGGATTCTGATGTGACCTCATTCGGGCCGCTGCCCGGCCGGGCACAGCCCAAAAACTCCGGGATTCCCGCGACCCTGTCAAATCCGCCGCCGATCCGGAAATTTCCGGCCGGCCGGCCTCGCCCACCGTCCCTTAAGCCTGTATGATGGCGTGACAATCTTCGAGCAGGAGCAGGACGATGGCGGCGAAACTCACCCAGGATCAGGTCGACACATATTTCGAGCAGGGATACCTCGTGCTCCCGAATGCGGTCGCGCCGGAACGCATTGCCGAGATCAAGGCAGAAGTCGACCGGATGGTGGCGGACGCGGTCAACCTCACCGAAAGCAACGACGTGCTGGATCTCGATCCGGCGCACACGCCGGAAGTGCCGCGCGTGCGCCGCATCAAGTCGCCGCATATCAACTCCGAATTCTTCCACGCCCATGCAGCGGAACCGCTGATCATGGATATCCTCGATCCCATCCTCGGGCCGAGCGGCATCCGGACGCACAACACCAAGGTGAACATGAAATCCGCCGGCCACGGCGAGTCGGTCGAATGGCATCAGGATTGGGCCTTCTACCCGCACACCAACGATGACGTGCTTGCCGTCGGCATCTATCTCGAAGACTGCACGGAAGAGAACGGCCCCATGCTGGTCCTGCCGGGAACCCACAAGGGCCCGACCTACGACCATCACGCGCAAGGGTATTTCTGCGGCGCGATGAATCCGGACGACTGCGATCTCGACTTCTCCGCCGCGGTGCCGCTGACCGGACCGGCGGGCACGCTGACGATCCATCATGCGCGGTTGGTAGCATGGATCCGCCTTCAACCGGTCCAACCGGCCCCGCACCTTCCTGTTGCAGGCCTATGCGGCAGTGGATGCCTGGCCCATCGCGGATATGAAGGGCAGCCTGGAGGACTTCAATAATAGGATCGTCCGGGGCGAACCCACCTTGTCACCAAGGATCGCTCCCGCGCCCATCCGTATTCCACTGCCATACGAACCCAGCGCGGGGCCAGGCTCGATCTACGATAACCAAAGCATCCTGCAGAACCGCTACTTCGGCGGCGAAGGCAAAATCGCGGCGCAACCGGCCCACGTATAGGCGCGGGAATGACAGTCGTTGCGGTAAGCCCCGAGAGCGAGGGCGTGGTCCGGGTCACCCTGAACCGGCCCGAAAAGGCGAATGCGCTGAACGAAGAGATGGTCGACGCACTCGCGGACGCCATCGTGCAAGCGGAAGACGGCGATACCCGCCTGCTGATCCTCGATGCCGCGGGAAAGCACTTCTGCGCGGGTTTCGACCTCAGCGACGTCGCGGAACGCAGCGACGGCGACCTTGTGCTGCGGTTCATCCGGATCGAGACCCTGCTCCAGAAACTCTACCATCTGCCCTTCCCGACACTTGCCTTGGCGAAGGGCCGCGCGATGGGGGCCGGCGCCGATCTGTTCTGCGCCTGCAGCAAAAGGATCGCAGCACCCGGAACCGCCTTCCGGATGCCGGGCCTGGCCTTCGGGATCGTTCTCGGTACTCGGCGGCTGGTGTCCCGGATCGGCATCGATGCCGCCCGGGCGATTCAGAACGAAACACGTGCGTTCGAGGCTGAAGAGGCGGTGAATACCGGCTTCGCCACCGAGCTGGCCGCAGAAGACGATTGGCCTGCGATCATCGAAAATGCGACCGCGGCGGCCCGGACACTTCGAACCGATGCGACACACGCCTTGTTCGAGACCACGGTGCGGGACACCCGGACAGAGGATATGGCGGATCTGGTCCGCTCTGCGGCCAAATCCGGGCTGAGGGACCGTATCCAGCGTTATATCGAATCAATGCAGCGGAACCGCTGACCGACCATCCGATACCCCAAAAGTCGCAAGAGGGCTATCCTTTCGAGGGATTCGGCTTAAACGGTCCCATGGCGGTACTATCTGTCCGAACACCGCAAGGACGAAGGATACCGCATGAGCGAGGCACAGGAATCCGCCGCCTTCGAGAAAGCTTCCGAGGCCGCCAAAAACGATCGGCTGGAGGAAGCCGAGACGCTTCTCGCCGCCGTGCTGATCGAAACGCCGAAGGACGCCAAAGCCCAGACCCTCGGTTTCTCGATTGCCATGAGACGCGGAGATTTTGCCCTGGCCAGGAAACGCGCCGAGGCGGCTTTGGCCCTAACGCCCGAGGATCCGAGCGCGCTCAGCAACCTCGGCGCAGCGCTGCTTCAGGACTATGATTACCACGCCGCCTTGCCGCATCTGAACGCGGCGATCGATGTGGATCCGAACCATTTCTTCGCTCGGCGCAATCGCGGCATGCTGCACACGTCACTCGGCCAATACGCGGAAGCCATCCAGGATTTAAAAGCTGCCGTCACCGCACAGCCGAACCGCGGCGATGCGCGCATGGCACTGGCCGATACGCTAACCGAATCCGGACAGTTCGAAGAAGCCGCGGCGGTAATACGCGAAGCCAAGGAACTCAACGCCGGATCGCAGATCGAGCGGACCTACTTCTGGGGCCGGTTGATGTTTCGCATGAACCGCTTCACGGACGCCCGGCATTCCTTTGCCGCCGTCCTGTCGGCGGACTCGAGTCAGATGCGGCATTACCAGGGCCTTGCCGCCGCAAGCTTCCATTGCGGCGACACGCTCCATGCCGAAAGGGTCACCGCCGCTGCCTATAGAAAATTCCCGAGTTCCCAGCGCGGTACAGACACGGCGGATTTAAGGGTCCTCATCCTGGAGCCAATGGGCGGAGAGTCCTTTACCGATATTGGGCCACACTCGGTCAATTATGTTGCGGGGAATTTTCCATCATATCTGCCAACCGGACGTGCCAATTACACGCACGCCGTCGTCGACACCGGTAGCGATTTGAACGAGGCGCTGGACCTCAACCAATTCGATGTCGCCATCAACAATCGACCGGTCTTCGAGCGGATCGAAGCGCGCGGGCACGCCGACAGATACGAAAGTTGGGTGGCCGAATTGCCAATCCCCACCGTGAACACGCCGACCGCGGTGCGTGGGATGACGAGGGAGGCGAATGCGAAACGGTATGCCGATGCCGAGAATTTTGTCTTTCCGCGCACGATCACGGCGACGCACGGAACAGACATCGACGCCACCCGAGACTACATCCTGGCCCATACACGGTTCCCGATCATCTTGCGTCCACGCCACACCCATGTCGGTCACGGCGCCATGCTCATTGAGGACGAAGAGAATCTGCGCGAGGTCCTCCGCCAGAACCCGTTTTCCAACTTTTACGCCATCGATTACCACGACTGCCAATCACCGGACGAGATGTACCGGCGCTACCGGATGGCTTGCGTGGACGGGCATCTCATTCCCGAAGGGTTGCGCGCCGACTTCAAATGGAACGTGCATAGCTGGGAGCACGGCCGCGAAAAATGGCTGGAGCGGGGACTCGACAAGGAGGAGATAGAATTCTGGGAGAACCCCGAAAAAATGCTCGGCGCGCCACCCGAAGAATTCTTCCGTGACATTGTCGATGCCACGGATTTAGAGGTTTTTGGAATCGATTTCGGCATCCGGAAGGATGACGGCCGGATCATCGTCTATGAGGTCAACAGCGCGATGGCCATCGCCAACGGGGGTGACTTGGTGATGTTCCCCTACCGCATCCCGCAATGCGACCACATCAAGGACCTGATCATCGGCCATCTGTTCGCGAAGGCGGGCAAGAGCAGCGGCATGGTTCCGGATTCGGCCGACTAACGGGCAAACACGAAAGATCGCCGCATGGATAACCAGACCGGAACAACAGCGTTCGAAAAAGCTTCGGCGGCCGCGCAAAACGGACGGTTCGACGAGGCAGAGAAACTCCTGGCCGGCATCCTGGTCGAAACGCCGACGCACGAGGAGGCTCAAACCCTCAGCTTCGCCGTCGCCATGCGACGCAGGGACTTCGCGGTCGCGAGGAAGCGCGCGGAGGCGGCCCTGGTCCTCCTGCCCGACAACCCGACCGTACTGAGCAATCTCGGCGCGGCGCTGATACAGGCCGGCGAATATGACGATGCCAAGACGCGTCTCGACACCGCAATCAAGTCGGCGCCAAAGCTCTTTTCGCCCCGATACAATCGGGCACTTCTACACGTCACCCTCGGCCAGTTCGCCGAGGCCGTAGACGACCTGACGGTCGCGGCTGACGCCGAACCCAACCGTGCCGACGTCCAAATGGCATTAGCCGATGCCTTGATCGAATCCGGCCAGTTCGATAAGGCCGCAACGCATATCCGGGAGATGGCAAGGCTCGGCATCGGCGCACCGGTTCATCGGGCGTATCATTGGGGCCGACTGCTGTATTTCACCGGTCGCTATAACGATGCGCGCAAACCCTTCGCGGAAGTGCTGTCTGCAGCGCCGGATGAAATGGCGCATTATCGCGCGCTTGCCGCGACGAGATTCCAGTGCGGCGATTGGGAACGGGCGAAAACTTTGACCCGTGCCGCTTTCGAGAGATTTCCAAAAAACGAACGAAGCGACGGAACGCCGGCGCTGCGGGTTCTGGTCCTCGAAGCGTTCGGGGCGGATTGCTTTACCGGCATCGACCGCCATCCGATCCAATATACCCAAGGCAATTTCCCGGCCTTCCTGCCGGCGGGACGCATCGCCTACACGCATGTCATCACCGATGTCTTCGACGACCTCGGTGACGTCCTGGACTTGTCACACTACGACATTGCCCTGAACAATCGGTCGGTCTTCGAACGTATCGACGCGCGGGGCCAAACCGAACGTTTCGACCGCATGACGGCGGCGCTTCCGATGCCGGTCATCAATACACCGGCGGCGACGAAGCATGCCACACGCGAGGGAAACTCGTTACGATTCGCCAACGCCGAGCGATTCACCTTCCCGCATACGCTACGCATCTCTCACGAAGCCGACGCCGACGCCACCCGTGACCGCATTCTGAAGCAACTGTCCCTGCCGATCATCCTGCGGCCGTTGCATACGCATTCCGGTCACGGCGTGTCCCTGCTGCAGGATGAAAAAGAACTATCCGAAATCCTTACACTGCATCCCTTGTCCGACTTTTACGCGATCGCCTATCACGATTGCCAATCAGAAGACGGCTTGTTCCGACGGTACCGATTGGCTTGCGTGGACGGTAAACTGCGGCCTTGCGGCATGCATGTCGGATCGGATTGGAATGTCCATGGCGAAGGTCGCGATACCGTCGACTGGGTGGGACTTGGCCTGGACAAAGAGGAAATCGCATTTCACGAGGCTCCTGAAACAGTGTTGGGCGGCCCGCCAGAAGAGGTCTTCCGGGAAATCACCGATACGATCGATCTGGACATCTATGGCATCGATTTCGGGTTCCGCCGCGAGGGCGGACTCATCGTCTACGAAATCAACGCAGCCATGGGGCTATCCTTGGCGGGCGCGCGGATGGGCGCCGGGTATCGCGCGCCATATAAGACGGAAGTTATACGCAGCATCGAAGCCTGCTTGTTCAACCGCGCCGGAAAATCGTTGCCTCCGGACCAGACTTGAACCGGCAAGCCAAGTAGAAATGCCGACCTGGAACACGTCATGCGCCGCATTACGCTGATCAACCCCAACACCAATACGAAGACGACGTGGTTGATGGCGGACATCGCCCAAGCCGCGGCGCCGGCAGGCGTCACCGTCACCGGCGCCACCGTCGCGGAAGGCCCGCCGCTGATCACCGACGAAGTCGGCCTGGAAACCGCCGCGGGCGCCGTCATGGCGCTGCTGACCTCTATCGACGACGACGCCGACGGTTACATCATCTCCGCCTTCGGTGATCCGGGACTCGACGCCGCGCGGGAAAGCTTGCCGGTGCCGGTGGCGGGAATCGCCGAGGCCGGCATGACCGAAGCCGCCGACGGTGGAAGACGGTTCGGCGTCGCGACCACGCTGCCCGGTCTGGAAGCCGCAATCCGGAAACGCGCCGAGGCTTACGGCTTCGCGGGACAGTTCATTTCGACCCGCCTCACCGATGGCGACGCGTCCTACAACATGGCCGATCCGGCCCGGCTGGCCGACGCGCTCGAAGACGCCATCCAGCGTTGTGTGGACGACGGCGCGGAAGCCGTGGTGATCGGCGG
>JGI12316J14372_10004011_pt1 | contig 13150 bp, 13 predicted proteins | sample MarCyaLeptolynsp_FD_14372 | JGI IMG/M metagenome (IMG submission 14372) | reverse complement strand
TGATATCCAGCGTGTATCCGATAACCGCCGCGTCAGCCGACTGACCCCAGCCGAATGCGCCTACGCCGGCAGCGATCGCCGCCGCGAACAGCTTTACCCTCATCCTCGCAATCCCCTTGTCAGACAGTTCCCCAAGCTTGGGCAACGCGCCCACAGCAAACTGCGACCCTGCGGTCCCGAGAGGCGCGCCGCCTCGCCATTCCCCGATGGCAGGCCGACCTCAGCGGCGCTCCGGCCTCTCGTTGCTCCTACGACATCTACACTGTAACTAAATAAAAATCAAGAAATTTTAAAAGATATCTATGTATTAACTCAATATATTTATGTTAATATTGTATTTAGCTAATATTTTTAGTTAAGATATCAAGAATTATCAATTGCTGTTTTTCAGCGGAGGTCTTCGCGTGACGGAAATCCGCAGGCGGGGGCCTGTCGGTCAGTCGTACCCTCTCGAGAGCAGAGTGCGGTGTCGACGGTGCCGCTGGTCGGCGAGATACAGAAACTCGTAGAGACGGCGCCCATCCTCAACCGATGCCCGGTCGTCGGTCGGGAGTTCGCAGTCGCAGCTACGCTCTGCCAGAAGGCGAGAAAAACGAGCTAGGCCTTGCCGCCTTGTATCGTGTGCAGACGGGCGCGTTGTGGCCGGGGACTAGGGATTATGCCGGCGAGGGTGGCGTGGCGGCGCAAAGCTGCGGCTTGGGCCAAGAGAATGTCGTGGCAGCTTTGCAGCTCACGACAGTCTGGCGCGTCTTCGCCGAGTTCGCGCGACAAGGCGACTAGCCGGTCCTCGACCAGGCCAACAAGGCATGCAATCTGTCGCTCGGATAGCTCTTCCACGAGGCTCTCCTGTGCTCAGCTCTTTTTCCGCTGGCACGGGAACCTGGGCCCTTTAGGATTAAGAACGCACTAACTAGCCCCGTCGTCGACCTTTCGGAGATTTCTCACTGCTGCCCTCATCAGTGGTTGGGACTGCCTGCTGCGGCAGTGCCGTTGGCGTCATCGCCTGCAGCCAGGGTGCCCACATGGCTTGCGTCATCTGCAGCCACGGCAAGAACGGGTTTATCGAGGGTGTAGTCCAGGCCGCAAAGAATGGTGAGAAGGGAGAGTTGGTCGGCTGCGGCATTGCCCTGGCGAAGGCCTCGAGCGAGGGCATGGCTCTCATGTACAGCGTGATCGTCTCCGCGTTCTCTTCGGGCAGTTCCCGACGCGTCATCTCGATATCCACCATAGGCAGTCTGCCCGTGATCTTGGTTTCATCCATGGGACAGCCTCATGTGGGTTGCGACGGATCGCTGATGCAGGCCTAGATGTACGACGCGGCGGAGCGCGGGTCCAATGAAAGGCGATAACTTGTTGTCTTTCTCTTCGCGATGCACCACGCCATGGTCGCAATTCGGCGTCAGTGTGACAGGCGGTGTGGCGGACGTGGACCAGCGAAGCATCAAGGCAAGGTCATGAAGGTTTTTCTGCGGCTCGTCGGAGCGGGGCTGGCGGTCTGTCTTGGGCTGATCGTGTTCTTCTTTTTTGAGTACCATTTGAAGGACCGAGGTGCCTTCCTCCCGGAGGAAGACAAGGAGATGGCCCGCCGCCTTCTTGAGCTCGGCGCGGAGCAGGAGGTCTTCGATCTCTCCCAAATCGTCGGACAGGGTTGGGTGATAGGCTGCGCCTTGCTGGAATACGACGATCCCAACCGTGTTATGCCCGACCTGCTGCAGGGCAGCGGCCTTCGCTGGCGAGAGATCGAGTACGAGAACCATCTACGCGAGGGGATCTGGCCGATCGTGGTGCTGCACGGCGAAGACAGAGTCACTCTGTTCCACATCCCACGGCGCGAGCTGTCGCATCATCCCGGCGAGGCTTTCTGCTTTGAGAAGCAAGATGCTTTCTTTGGCATTCGAACCGTGCCCCAAGGGCAGGTTGAGGTGAGAGCGCTGGTCCGCATCGACGCAGCGGAGCGGGACACGCAGCCGGAAGCCATTGGAGCCGGCGCGACCGAATAGAACTGAAGCGTGCAAGTGCCTTGTGCGAAGCGAGGAGCGCGGCGGGGCCGGAACCGCACTAAAAACGCATCCCGGGCCGAAGGCGCTGGTAGTCTACTGTCTCTAGGCGGCAGGGGTTGGCGCCGGGGGCCTCGGCATAGAGGATGCGTCCGGCAATGGGCTCGAAGTCAGCGCGGAAGTGCACCGTGCTTTTGACAGCCAGAATGCGTTGCGCGGAAGGGTCGACACCCAGATGGCTAAAGACCGCCTGGTCGAGGCACTGGCAGCGTTTTGAGCCAACGGCGACGCGGACGTCGGCTCCGCCGTCAACAACCCGCAAGAGAGCGGTCGGCCCAATCTCGGCAACGCTGCCGTGGTACATCTCCCCGGTGAAGGGGAAGCGGCCTTCACTCAGTGCCTCGACCCGGAAGCGCCCGGCGTAAGGGGGCTGTCCCGGCAGCCCTGCCTTGCCGCCAAGCGCTGCCTCGAATTCTCCGCCGAGGCTAGCGGCTTGGGCCTTGGCGACCGTCTCGGGGTCGTCGAGCAGGCCCAGCAGTGCGCCCTGTGCGCCCTCGTTGACCAGAGCCGCGAGCAACCCGGTGGTATCGGCGGTCGCGCCGGCGCCGGGGTTGTCCTGCACGTCTGCCAACACCACCGGCTTCCCGCCGTTGAAAGCCATGGCCTCCCGCACCGCGTCCCGAGCGGGTAGGAGTTGCGGGTCAAAGGCGGTCTCGACAGCTTCAAGCGCGGCCAGCAGGCGGTCGGCCTCCGCCTCCGCCATAGCCTGGCTTTTGCCGTAGACAACGATGGAGGGGCCAGCATCGAAGATGTCGGCGGCCGGAAAGCCCATGGCAACATCTGCCGAGATCACCCCGGCGAGCGGCACTTTCAGCAAACCGTAGAGACCAGCACAGGGCTCGGCGCCAGTATACTGTGCCGTGAGTGGCACGAGGAAAGGTGCCTGGCGGAAGGCCGCATGAAGTGCTCCGCCGGATAATAAGTGCCGCAACAGGGTGAAGGCTCGCGCGCCTGTCGCAGCCATGTCGATGTGGGGGTAGGTGCGGAAGATAGTGAGGGCCGAGGCTTGCTTGACCATGTCGCTGGTGACGTTGGCGTGGAAGTCCAAGCTGACAGCGATAGGTAGGTTCGGGCCGACCGCTTGCCGGACACGCCTCAGCAGTTCGCCCTCACCGTCTTCGTGGCTCTCGGTAACCATAGCGCCGTGAAGGTCAAGGTAGAGTCCGTCGAGCGGACCAGCCTCGGCGAGCCCCGCCAGAATCATGCCGGCGATGCGGTCGAAGGCGTCGTCGGTCACGTAAGAGGACGGCTCGGCCGCGCACCAGAGCAGTGGCACCAACTCAATGGATGGGTCCATATGCGCAGCCTCGATGAAGCCGGCCATAGGCAGGTTGTGCTCAGCCGTGCCGGCGATGACGGCCTCACCCACCAGCAAGCCGGGCCAGGCATCGGCTTGGACGAACTCGGCAAAGCCCGCTTTCGTCGCCCCGAAGGTATTTGTTTCATGCTGAAACCCGGCGATCGCGATACGGGTCATTCACTCGTCCTTTCCCTATAGACCTCCTTTGCGCCCTGACCACAGCCTGAACGGTCGTGGGCTTTGAGGGTCGGCGCCGAGGGCCAAACTGCGGCTTTTTACCAAGCGATGATGGAAAGCCCGTCGCTGCCATGTCCAGCATCGATGTATCGACTTGCCACCGCCTCGGGGGCCGCATGCGTTGGTTAACTTGCAATGCGTGCGGCCGGTGTTAACTGTAATTGCCGACCCTATTGAAGCATACCGTGTAAAGTGGTATGGTAAGGCATTCTGGTAGTGCGCTTTAGATGGGGTTTTGGTTAAGCGCGCTTGCCAGGATGGCTAGGTGGTAAATGGGGTGACTCGGCGAGTACGTGGCGCCGATTAACCAATGATCGATAGTTCGTTTATCGCTTCTGGCGATAGCACTTGCCGCCCGTAGTGCGGGCGGCGACAGCCTGGCCTTGTTTCTTCGTCTTGGGGTGTAGGGGATGAATAAAACGATGTCTGGGTTCGCACAGTTCTACAAAGCCATCATCGGTGCGCCAGTCGCTCTGGCGCTGGGCGTTGCCGGCGCGGCAGCGACACCGGTTAGCACCAGCACCGTCCCAGAGGGTCCAGTCGGTGTCCCCAGCGTCAAACCGGCAGCTGGCAACGCCGTCGGGCCGCTCGGTTTCGAGGGTGTTAGGGGCCTTTCCTTCGATTCTGGCGGCACGCTCTTCGGCATCGACTCCGGCAACCGGCAGCTTATCGTCATCGATACAGCAAGCGGCGCCGGGCGTGTGGTTGGGCAGCTCGATTCCGGGAATGTGAGGGGACTTGCCTTCGCGCCCGATGGAACTCTTTTTGGCGCCGATGCCCAGCGTGGCCAGCTCGTCGTGATCGATCGCGACAGCGGGGCGGGCCGCGCTGTCGGGCCGCTCGGCTTCGAGCGCGTAGCCGGATTGGCTGCCTCTCCGGACGGCCGCCTCTTCGGCGTCGACGTCGCCGGCGGCCAGCTCATTACGATCGATCGCGAGAGCGGATCGGGGCGTGCCGTTGGGCCAATCGGCTTCGCAGCCGTTGAGGACCTCGCCTTCGCCCCGGACGGCCGCCTCTACGGGGTCGACTTCGCCAGCCGTCAACTCGTTGCGATCGACAGCGAGAGCGGGGCAGGGCAAGCCGTCAGGCCGCTCGGCTTCGAAGGGGTCAAGGGTTTGGCCATCGACGGCAAGGGCGCCGCGTTCGGCTCCGACGAGCCGACTGCCCAGCTTGTCACCTTCACACCTGAGACCCAGCGCGGCGGAGGCTTCGGTGGTGGCCCAGGCGCTGGTGGCGCTGGTGGTGGCCCCGGTGGTGTTGGCTCAGGTGGCGGCTCTGGGGGTGACAGCGAATTCGCCGGCGGGCCGCTCGCGCTCGCCGTTGAGCCGGCTGCCGGCGATGATTGGCCTGGACCGGACGAATTCAAAGGTCCTGGTGGGATTCCTGGTACGGGACCTGTCGATCCACCGCCGCTCTTCGGCGAGGATGATCCCCCGCTCGATCCCAGCAGCCCCCCCGACAGCATGCTCCCGCCAGGCGGCGGCGGTTCCGGTGGCGGTGGCTCCGGTGGCGGTGGCTCTGGCGGCGGCGGCTCTGGCGGCGGCGGCTCCGGTGGCGGCGGCTCCGGTGGCGGCGGCTCCGGTGGCGGCGGCTCCGGTGGCGGCGGCTCCGGTGGAGGCGGCCTCGCTGGAGGCGGCTCAGGCGGCGGCGGCTCCGGTGGCGGCGGCTCCGGTGGCGGCGGGTCCGGGCAGCTCCCCGGCAACCAAGTCGCTGCAGACCCGGATCCGCAACGTCTGCCCGAACCTGGCAGTTTCGCTCTCCTCGCCCTTGGCCTCGCCGGACTGTACATCGCCGGACGTGGCCACGCCCGCAGACGCGCGCGTTAGAGCACTGTCCTACAAGTAAGGGGGCCTTCTGACGGGCGTGCCCCGTTCGAAGGCCCGCCTTGAGCAAAGTGGCCACCCCTTTGGGCAAAGTCGGCAAAGTCTGCCTTCGTCGCCCCGAAGGGGTTGGTCTCATGCTGGAACCCTGCCGCGGCGATGCCGATCATAGCCTCAACCCTCGTCTGTGCCGCTATCTGCCAACCTGATCTGCTGAGTCGGTGCCACTTCGACTTTCCGTATGAACAGGACGAAGTGAGCAGAGGCCCCTCTTACCGCTCCCAAACCATCGTGGCGATGCGGGGGTCTGGGGCGAAGGCCTCTCGGTCGAAGGCGAGGGCTTGGCGGGGAAAGTCGCAGAGAGCCTGGATGCCGCTGGCGCGCAGGTAGATGCGCCAGGTCTGGGGCTCTTTGGGCTGCTTGTCCGTGAAGGCGCCGCAGGTCAGCAGTGCGAGATTGGCGCCGGCTCTGGGATCGCGCACCGATCTGTAGCGCAGGACTGCGATGTCTGCCGTCCGCGCAGTTTCGGCCAAGCTCTGGCAAGCCTCATAGCTGTCATGCTGTTCCCAAAGTCTCTTGTCGCGGTCGAGCGGTGGGCGCGTGAGGTCGAGACCGTGCGTTGTGGCATAGCCCACCGCGAAAGCCGTGTACTCGCCGGGGTTGGCGGGCCAAGGCGTGTCCGGCGACTCGGCGAAGAAGAGCAGGCGATGAAACGCCAGCTCAGCGGCCGCAGTCTCGAGGCGCTCGGAGGCGTAGTAGATGCCGTCGGTGAAACCGGCGCGCCGGAAGCGGGAGCCGAAGGGGTAGGGCGCGCCATAGCGAAATGGGGTCGCGAGCAGGTAGTGCAGGTGCTGGCAGTCCTCGGGAACCGGCGGCTTGGCCGCTTCGATCAGATCCTCCAGCAGCGCCTGCTCTGCCAGGTCGTCTACTAGCTTTAAGGTCGAAACGCGATGCTGCGCCTCGACGAAACGCCAGCAGTCGCTCTTTAGACTGCCCGCGCTAGACGAGAGCGCGTCGGGCGTCCAGGTAGTCGATGACATTAAGCAGGCCCGCGATGCTCTGTATCCGCTTGATTGGCTCGGCGTCGAGCACAGTATTTCTGTTTCGCAGCCAGGCGCGAGCAACGCCGTCGTCACCGCCGACGATGGCATCGAGCGAGCGATAGAGCCGGATGAAGAGCACCGCCAGCTCGAAGGACTTCTGCCCCGGCTGCAGGCTGTAGCTGCCGTGGCGCATGCGCGAGACGCTGGCTTCCGAGAGGCCAAGCACCTTGGCCAAGATCTTGTTGGACAGATCGAGCCGCTCAGCCACGCGGACGGCGGCCTTGGTGACCACTTCGGCCTCGCGCGACTCGGTTTGAGCCTGAGCTGTCATGGGCATTGGAATATCCTTTCTCAGGAAATATATAGTATTAGTTATTGCATGCGCAATAATTATTGGGCTTAACGACCGCACCCGTCCCACAGCGCTTTGCAGACAAAGGACGGCATTGAGGGCTTCGTCCTCCACCGCCTCGGGAAGGGTTGATCCGCCCCTGTCTCTTGGGCGTACTGGCCACCAGCCGCAGGGTTCCTCCAGCAAATCGGTACCAACGTGATGGCACGCTCCTACGACAAACGCCTGCTGGTCATCGGCGCCAGCCGCGGTATTGGTCTTCAGGTGGTCGAGCGCGCGCTCGCCGAGGGGTACTCTGTCCGTGCCTTCGCACGGGGGGCGGCAGGCATCGGGCTATCCCATACTCGACTGGAGACGTGGCCCGGAGATGCGCTAAGCCGCGTCGACGTTGACATGGCCCTCGAAGGCGTGGCGGCCGTGGTCCAGGCGCTCGGGGTAACGCCTAGCCTCGAAAGGACCTTCCGTCCCGTCACTCTGTTCTCGGATGCCACTCGCGTGCTGTTGCCGGCTATGGCCAAGGCTGAGGTCAAACGGCTTGTTAGCATCACCGGCTTCGGCGCCGGCGACAGTGGCCCGCGCATGCGGCCCATTGAGCGTCTGCCGTTTCAGTTCTTTCTCGGTCGGGCCTATGCCGACAAGAGCGTGCAAGAGCGTCTCATCCGTAACAGCGATCGCGACTGGACGATCGTGCGGCCGGTGGTGCTGACCAACGGTCCCCGGACCGGCTGTTATGAAGTGCTGACGGACCCGGTGAACTGGCGCAACGGCTTCATCTCCCGCGCGGACGTGGCAGACTTCGTGGTTCGCGCCCTCGACGATCCCGCCACCGTGGGTGAGGCGCCCGTCATCCTGCATGCGCCCCTGCCGTTCTGACCACGAAGTGCTGCCGTGGGTGGCGGCACCACCACAACCCAACGCGAGGTTTGTGAGGATTATTAGATCCTCGAACTCTTGCTTCCCGAAACGGAGTGGCGCTGGGTCACCGACTCCGGTGTCTGATGTCATGTCTCGATTGGAGCTAGGTCGTCCCTGCCTCCGACCGCGCCGACACCCGGCATCGAGTCCCGACGAGTTGGCTCGCCCTTATCCGGCTGGCCTTTGAAATGCTATGGTCAGTCCAGCTGGCCGATAAGACTGAAGACTTGCTGTCATGGATGTCGACGCGCGTCTTGCCCAGATCGAAAAGATTTCGTTGAACGCACGGACCGCTTGGTTCGGACTCTTGGCGCTCTTGGTCTTCATTGGGGTCACCTTGATGGGCCATCGGGACAGCGACTTCTTCGCCGTCGGTGCCGAGACCAGCTTGCCGTTGCTCAACATCGCCGTGCCGACGGAAGCCTTCTTCATCGCGGCCCCCGTGCTGGCAGCGGCGCTCTACATCTATCTGCATATCTATCTCAACGGCCTCTGGGTGGCGCTGGCGAAAGCCCCCTCCGTTGTCGGAGGCGATCCGCTCGACGAACGCATCTATCCTTCCATGATCGGCACTGCGGCACTCATCCTGCGCCGTTGGCTGCGGGCCGAGCCGGCCCCGCCCGTGAGGAACCGTGGTCTGGCGACTCTCGGCATCAGTCTTCTGATGACCTGGATTTTCGGGCTGGTTGTGCTCGCTGCCGTTTGGATCCGCTCCTGGCCCTATCACGAGACCTGGCTCAGCCTGTGGATCGCCTTCTGGTTCTGGCTCGCGCTGATCGCCGGTATCGGCAGCGCCGTGCACCTTATTATGCAGATGCGCCAGGCCGATTGGCAGCCTACAAGCTTTTCCTGGCGTAGGCTCTTGCGAGGCGATGCCAAGGCCCGCGACAGCGCCCGTCGTCTCTCCAGCCAGATCGTGGGGAGCGTTCTGCTATTCTCTCTCCTTTGCACGCTCAGCCTCGCGACGACCACGAGTGGCTTTGGTCCGCCGAGTCTCCTCGCCGGCGCCGACCTGCGCGAGGCCGAATTGACTCCCAAGCCCAGGGACTGGGTGCGGTATGCGCTGTGGCTTGAAGAGTGGGAGCGACAGTTCCGACTGCGTGAGGGCATTGCATTGGAGCGGCCTATCCGCGACTGGCCAGAGCATGTCCGCAGGGCTTTCGCGGCTGAGACGCGGGAACGTTGGATTCTGCGGACTCGCTCTCTAGACACAGCTCGGCTCGCCCAACGGGACCTAGAGGGGGCTAGCTTGGTTGGCGCTTTCGTCGCTGGAGCGAACCTCCATGGGGCCAGCCTGCGCGGAGCGATCCTTACAGATGCGGAGATGCCCGGCGCTATCCTCAGTGAGACGGAAATGCAGCAGGCTTACCTCAGCGGCGCTCAGCTGCAAGGCGCCGACTTGAGCAACGCCAACCTCGAGAAAGCCCAATTGCACGGGGCCGACTTCACCTCGGCAGATCTTCGTGGTTGGTCCATTCGAGGCGCCGTCCTTCGCGGCGCTGACTTCACCGATGCGCGGCATAGCATGACGCAAGAGCGACTCGAGTTGGCCTTTGGTGACAGCACCACACGGCTACCGGAGGGGTTGGTTGCACCCTGCCATTGGGACGAGGAGGCGCTCACGCCTCTAGCCACGATTATGGACGGCGATAAGGCTCACGAGGCCTGGATTGCAAATGGTGCCAAGCCGACTCCACGAAACCCCGACGGCACCTGTCCAGAGTAGGGTGCCGTCCCAAAACAGTCTCCATCGCGCCCTGTCCTAGGCGCCGCCCGGGAACGGGCCGATGCAGCTGAAGTGCTTTTCCGCCTGGAAGACGTTGTTTTGGAGGCTGGTAGGCTCAAGCTGTCGTTCTAGTTATCGTAGCAGCTCGAAAGAGGAATGACCGTCGGGAGAGCGCCGTGACCAGCCTTTGCAGAACATCCTGCAGCGTCTTGGCCTCCCTCGTCGTGCTGTTGCTCCTCGCGTCCTGGGCCGGGGCGCAAGATGTATCGAGGATCTTCGGCGAGGAGGCGTCTGAACAACAGGGTCCGCCCATTCGACCGGTGCGGACTGACAGCCCGCGCGATACGCTGATCACCTTCCTGCGCCTGCGCGATGAGCTGGAGGCGGCGGTCCTCGACTACAACGCTTCGCGGTCGAGCGAAGGACACGATCAGATCACGCTGCTGTTCGATCAGCTCCGAGCACTGATCAATCTGGAAGCGGTGGCTAGCGCCTCGCGCCGGGAAGTCGGTGACGACACGGTCGCGCTGCTACTCGACATCTTCGGCCGGGTGGCACTGCCTCCGCTAGGAAACGTGCCCGACGCTGAGGGTTTCGCGGATGAGGGCCTGGCGCAGTACCGCATACCCAAGACTCCGCTAAGGATCACTCGCATCGAAGGCGGGGCGCGGGACGGCGAGTTTCTCTTCAACGGTCGTACGGTTCTCGTTGCGCCGCGCTTTTATCGCGGGATCGCAGACGTGCCTTTGCAATCGAGTCTGCCAATTCGTAGCTGGAGCGCCTCCCTGCCGCAGCTGACCGGACCGCTGATGCCCAGCGCGGTGGTCCAAGCGATGCCACCGCGCTTGCGTGATTTGTGGATGGACACACCGATTTGGAAGGTGATCGCTACGTCGCTGGTCGCTGCCATAGCAGCGCTGCTGATCGCCTGGCTGCACCGCTGGCTATCTCGCCACGAACCGGAAAGCCGCATCGGAGCCCTATCCTGGCGACTGCTTCGTCCGCTCTCAATCCTGCTCGTGGTTGTGGTGCTGATCCCATTCGTGGATTTCCAGATCAATACCTCGGGACTCTTCTCCAGCGTCGTCGACACTGTCGTCATCGTGCTGATCTATGTCTCCGCCGCTTGGCTGTTTTGGCTCGCCAGCCGGCTGTTGTTCGAATGGGTCATTCTCTCGCCGCGCATTTCAGACGAAGGCCTCGATGCCAATCTGCTGCGCCTTGTCGCCGGCGCGATCGGTGTAGTCGGTGTCACGATCATCCTGGCCTATGGCGGTCAGGCGCTCGGCCTGCCCATCCTCAGTATCCTTGCCGGCCTTGGCATTGGCGGCTTGGCCGTCGCCCTCGCCATCCGGCCGACGCTGGAAAACCTGATTGGCGGCGTGATTCTCTATATCGACAAGCCGGTCAGGGTTGGCGACTTCTGCAGCTTCGGGGATAAGACCGGCACGGTCGAGTCCATAGGCATCCGTTCGACACAATTGCGCGGTCTCGACCGCACCCTCGTCTCGGTTCCGAATGCTCAATTCGCCGATATGCAGATCACGAACTGGGCGCGCTGTGATGAGATGCTGATCAGTGAGGTGATCGGTCTGCGCTATGAGACAGCGCCTGACCAACTTCGCTACATTCTGGCTAAGCTCAGGGAGATGCTGCATGCCCACCCCCGCATCAACAGCGAAACGGTACGGGTGCGGTTTTCGGGATACGGCGACAGCTCTCTTAACGTGACCATTCGCGTCTATGCCAAGACGCGGGAGTGGAATGACTTCCACGCCATTCGGGAGGATATCTTTCTACGCATCTATGACTTAGTAACCGAGGCAGGCAGCGGTTTCGCCTTCCCCTCGCGCACGATCTACATGGGCAAGGACGATGGCCTCGACAGCCAAGCCAAGGCCAAGGTGGCGGAGCAGGTGAAGGCTTGGCGGCGCGCCGGTCAATTGCCTTTCCCGCGCTTTGCGCCGGAGCGGCTGGAACGTCTCGACGACACACTCGATTATCCGCCCAAGGGCTCGCCTGAGGCAGGGCACGAGGACTTCGAGGCGGCGGCCGGCGCTGAGCGTCTCTCGGCTGAACCGTTGCCGGACGAAGAGCCGCAGGGCGACGACGAGGCGCTGCGAGACGAGGAGTTGCCGAAAGACGATGAGGATACGGCGCGCCGCTAGCTGGAAGGCCAAAGCAGCATGGGACCTCGGCAAGCAGCCTCTCCCGCCAAGTAACCCTCACGCCCCTGGGAATGGGCCGATGCGGCTGAAGCGTTTTTCCGCCTGGAAGACGTTGTTGTAGAGGCTGGCGAGCCACTGCTTGCCTTCGGTGGTCAGCTCCAGGTAGCGCAGCGCCGGCTCGATGTAGGGCTGCACGCAGCCCCAGAAGAATTCCGGGTATCTGTGCAGAACATCGGCGGGGCTGGTGTAGCCCAGCTCCTCGGCCAAGCCGATCTCGACGAACTCGTGGTACAGCGCGTTGATCTTGCGGTGATAGAAGGGGTCGGCGAGCTGTCCGATCAGGTCGGCCGCCCGCACCAGCGCCGCTTCCGAGCGGGTCTCTAGATGGTCCTCGTCGTTCGGCACGGGAAAGCGCGTCAGCTCGATGGAGCGGACGATGCGTTCCTCGTCGATGAAGCGCGAATTCTGGAAGCGCTCCCGCGCGTAGATCTTGCCGCGCTCGATATGATAGGGCGAGAGAAAGGCGTCGGAGGCGCCGCGCGGTGGCGTCAAGCGCCGCCCCTCCTCGTCGATCACCACGTCGGCCGAGCCGTCCGCCTTGCAGGCGCCACGCACGTAGCCGATGTCGTGGATCAGCAGCGCACAGGAATAGTGCAACCAGTCCTCCGGCGTTAGCGCTTCTGAGAGCAGCCGTCCGCGCAGGATCTGCTGGCCCACGAGGGTGACCATCATGGTGTGTTCGACGTCGTGATAGAGCGCATCGCTGTTGCCTATCCGCTCTAGCACCAGGCGCGCCGCGCCGCCCAGGTAAGCCGCATACTCCGGGTTCCGGTTGGAGAAGTACTGTAGATAGAGATTGGAGAGATAGTCGCCGAGATGATCAGCCATGATCGAAGTCGGGTTGAGCATCGCGCGATCTCCTGACGTTCCGCTCCAAAAGGCTGCCTGGCCACACCATGCCGACCGATGGCTCAGAATGACGGGCAACAGAGGACCCAACCAGTCTATGCGTTCACGCCTTCCGCGCATATGCCCTTTTGTGACGACGCTTGTGGGCTCAGACAGCACGTCCTATCGAGCAGCCAAGCGGCGGAAGGCGCCGATGGTCTCGGCGACGCCGCGCGCGAGCGGGGTCATGACCGACGGGCCGAGCAGCGCCTCCAACGGCGCGGTGTCGAAGCCGACGTCCGGCCCTGGGCGGTCCACCGCCTTCACCGTGATGCGGGCGTCCGGAACGCTGGTGGCGATGGCGGCCTGCAGGTCGGCGACGGCGTGCAGCTCTCCGCTTACGTCGCTGACGTGCGCGCCCTCGCGCAGGGCCTCGGCGCAGCCCAGGAAGAGGTCGGCCACGTCGGCGGCATATTGGAAGCAGAAGCGCCCGCCGAAGGGTAGCTCGAAGGGCCGGCCCTCGGCGGCGGCCTGCATGGCGGCGGTGAAGGCCGAGGTCTCGCCCTGGTCGCGGCCGATGCCGTAGACGACGTACGGCCGGAGGCCCAGGCTCGGCACGCCGTGGTCCCGCCAATAGAGCCGCG
>JGI12316J14372_10004004_pt1 | contig 13166 bp, 14 predicted proteins | sample MarCyaLeptolynsp_FD_14372 | JGI IMG/M metagenome (IMG submission 14372) | reverse complement strand
GTTCATCCTCGCCGTTGGCTTGGCCTATGAGTGGAAGAAGGGAGCTCTGGACTGGGAATGAGCAATTCTTCGAACACGATTATCACGCCGCCCACAGCGCCGCTGAACGCGGCCGAGGCAGCCGCGACAATGCCCACCGCGCAAGGTGGCGAAGTGCGTCAGCCCGATGCTGATTACTTCAATGCCTTGCAGACTGAGGTGAATGACAAGGGCTTTTTGCTGACGTCGACGGAGGACGTGTTTCAGTGGGCGCGGACCGGATCGTTGTGGTGGATGACCTTTGGCCTGGCGTGCTGTGCTGTGGAAATGATCCACGTCAATATGCCGCGCTATGACATGGAGCGTTTTGGCGCCGCGCCGCGCGCCTCTCCGCGCCAGTCTGACCTGATGATCGTCGCAGGCACGCTGTGCAACAAAATGGCTCCGGCTTTGCGCAAGGTCTACGACCAGATGTCAGACCCGAAATATGTCATCAGCATGGGATCATGCGCCAATGGCGGTGGCTATTACCATTACAGCTACAGCGTGGTGCGCGGATGCGATCGGATCGTTCCGGTCGACATCTATGTTCCGGGTTGCCCGCCGACTGCCGAAGCGCTCCTTTATGGCGTGATGCAATTGCAGCGGAAGATCCGCCGCGCAGGTACGATTGAGCGCTGAGGGCCAAGATCATGACAGTGGTTCACTCCGCCCCGAAGTTTGCTTCAAATGAAGGCGTGCGCGAGGCGCTTGCCGGCGCTATGGGCGACCAAGTCCTTGCTTCGGAAGAGGCGCATGGCGAGATCATCCTCACGGTAAAGCGTGAAGCGGTCGCTACAGTCCTCGAAGCGCTGCGCGACGAGCATGACTATCAGCAGCTGATGGAAATCGCAGGCGTCGATTATCCAGAGCGCGCTGAGCGGTTCGAAGTCGTCTACATGCTGCTGTCGCTGACTAAGAACCACCGCGTGATGGTCAAATGCTTGACCGATGAAGCGACGCCGGTGCCAACCGTGACGACGCTGTGGCCGAATGCTGGCTGGCTCGAGCGCGAAGTGTTTGACCTCTACGGCGTCAAATTCGAAGGCAACCAGGATCTGCGCAGGATACTCACCGATTATGGGTTCGAAGGTCATCCTTTCCGCAAGGACTTCCCGATGACCGGCTACACCGAGCTGCGCTATTCCGAAGAGGAAAAGCGCGTTGTCTACGAGCCAGTTGAGCTGCCGCAAGACATGCGCACGTTTGACTTCCTCTCCCCATGGGAGGGTTCGGACTACGTGCTTCCCGGTGACGAAAAAGCCGATGATGATGCCGAGGAGGGCAAGTCATGAGCCACGGCATGCAAATCGAAGAATCGCCCACCACTGACGGCGATGTCATCACCAATTACACGATCAATTTCGGGCCTCAGCACCCGGCTGCGCACGGCGTGTTGCGGATGATCATGGAGCTTGATGGCGAAGTGATTGAGCGGATCGATCCGCATGTAGGATTGCTTCACCGCGGCACTGAAAAGCTGATTGAGCACAAGACCTATCTGCAGGCTTTGCCTTATTTTGATCGGCTCGATTATTGTTCGCCATTGTGCATGGAGCATTCCTATGTGCTGGCGATCGAGAAGCTGCTCAATCTCGAAGTGCCCGAGCGTGCGCAATATCTGCGGGTTCTGTTCGCTGAGCTGACCCGCATCTGCAACCACTTCCTCAATATGGGCGCGCACGTGCTCGATGTTGGCGCATTCACGCCCAACCTTTGGATGATGGATCTGCGCGAAGATTGCATGAACTTCTTCGAGCGGGCGTCAGGCGCGCGCATGCACTCTGCCTGGTTCCGCCCGGGCGGTGTCCATCAGGACGTGCCTGAAAAGCTGCTGGTCGATATCGGCGATTGGCTCGACAACCGCCTGTTCCAGATGCTCGATGACGCGATGAGCCTGGTGATCGACAATCGCATCTTCAAACAGCGCAATGTCGATATTGCCGTGGTCAGCCGCGACGACGCAGTCAAATGGGGCTTTAGCGGTCCGATGATCCGCGCCGCGGGCATCCCTTGGGATCTGCGCAAGTCGCAGCCTTACGACGTCTATGATCGCATGGAATTCGATATCCCAGTGGGCACCAATTCGGATTGCTATGATCGCTTCATGGTGCGCGTGGCCGAGATTCGCGAAAGCGCCAAGATCATCAAGCAATGCCTGCGTGACATGCCGGAAGGCCCTGTCGCCAGCACTGATGGCAAGGTCTCTCCGCCGAAACGCGGCGAGATGAAGCAATCGATGGAAAGCCTGATCCACCACTTCAAACTCTACACTGAGGGCTTCCACGTGCCAGAGGGCGAGGTCTACGTCGCGACTGAAAGCCCGAAGGGTGAGTTCGGCGTCTATCTCGTCAGCGATGGCACCAACAAGCCCTATCGCTGCAAGATCCGCCCAACCGCATTCAGCCACCTTCAAGCCATGGACATGATGAGCAAGGGCCACATGCTGCCCGATGCCACCGCCATCCTCGGCGCGATCGATGTCGTCTTTGGGGAGTGTGACCGCTAATGGCTGACCGCACACCCGCACCCGATACGCCAGAGCTTCGCGAGCGTTGGGGCAAATTCGCCTGGACCGATGAGAACAAGGCCAAGGCCGACTATCACATCGCCAAATATCCTGACGGGCGCGCCAAATCGGCGGTGATGCCGCTGCTCGATCTGGCGCAGCGCCAGGTCGGCGCGGAAACAGACACTCAGGGTTGGCTCCCGCTTCCGGTGATCGAATATGTTGCTGACTATATCGACGTGCCGGTGATCCGCGTACTCGAAGTCGCGACCTTCTATTTCATGTACAATATGAAGCCGGTCGGAAAGCACCACGTGCAGGTATGCGGCACGACGCCGTGCATGCTGCGCGGCTCGGACGACATTATCAGCGCTTGCAAGAAGCGCGGGATGGAATTCGGCAAGGTCTCTGAAGACGGCTTGTGGACGCTCACCGAAGTCGAATGCATGGGCAATTGTGCAACCGCGCCGATGGTCCAGATCAACGACGACAATTACGAGGACCTGACCGTAGAGCGGCTCGACGCTGTGCTCGATGCTTTGGCCAAGGGCGAGCAGCCCAAAGCTGGCACTCAGGAGCCGGGACGTCACACTTCCGAACCCAAGGATGGTGCCACCACGCTCAAGCAAATGATTGATGCCAATCACGACTACAGGAGTGAATGGTGATCAAGAAACAGGCGGGAGACAAGCAATGAATGCCGGCACTGTGGCTCTCGCCTTTGCCGGCCTGTTTGGGTTTGGCTCGGGCGCCTATCTCAGCGCGACGGGTGAGAGCACTGTCGGTATCGCGCTGATGGCGATGGGTCTGATTTTTCAAGTGCTGGCTTTGCGACAGCTGAAGGCGGCAAGAAAGAAGGATGGCAGTGATGCTCTCTGACAAGGATCGCATCTTTACCAATGTCTATGGCTTCCAGGATTGGGGCCTGGCTGCTGCACAGGCGCGCGGTGATTGGGACAACACCAAGGCGCTGATCGAACGCGGCCAGGACACGATCATTGATGAGATCAAGGAATCCGGGCTGCGCGGTCGCGGCGGCGCTGGCTTCCCAACCGGCCTCAAATGGTCGTTCATGCCGAAAGAGAGCAAGGACGGCCGTCCCAGCTTCCTGGTTATCAATGCCGACGAATCCGAGCCGGGATCGTGCAAAGACCGCGAGATCATCCGCCACGATCCACACAAGCTGATCGAAGGCGCATTGGTCGCCGGTTTCGCGATGCGGGCGAGAGCGGCCTATATCTACATTCGCGGCGAGTATATCCGCGAAGCAGAGACGCTCCAGAAGGCCATCGACGAGGCTTATGATGCCGGCCTGATTGGCAAGAACGCCAGCGGCTCCGGCTATGATTTCGACGTCTTCATGCACCGCGGGGCAGGCGCCTATATTTGCGGCGAAGAAACCGCGATGATCGAGAGCCTGGAAGGCAAGAAGGGCCAACCGCGGCTGAAACCGCCATTCCCGGCCGGCGCTGGCCTCTATGGCTGCCCGACCACGGTCAACAATGTTGAGAGCATCGCGGTCGTGCCGACGATCCTGCGGCGCGGCGCGAGCTGGTTCAACTCCTTCGGGCGCGAGAACAATCACGGCACCAAGCTGTTCCAGATCAGCGGCCATGTCGAACAACCCTGCGTGGTTGAGGAAGCGATGAGCATTCCCTTCCGCGAGCTGATCGAGAAGCATTGCGGCGGCATCACCGGCGGATGGAACAATCTGCTGGCGGTTATCCCAGGCGGATCTTCGGTTCCGCTGGTTCCGGCTGAGCAGATAATGGACGCTCCGATGGATTTTGACGGCCTCAAGGACCTCGGCTCAGGCCTGGGTACGGCGGCTGTTATCGTGATGGACAAATCGACCGACATCGTCCGCGCGATCAGCCGGTTGAGCTATTTCTACAAGCATGAGAGCTGCGGGCAGTGCACGCCGTGTCGCGAAGGCACAGGCTGGATGTGGCGCATGATGGAGCGCTTGCGCACGGGCGACGCGGCCATCGAAGAAATCGATATGCTGCAAGAAGTGACCAAGCAGGTTGAAGGCCATACGATTTGCGCGCTTGGCGACGCAGCAGCGTGGCCGATCCAGGGCCTGATCCGCCATTTCCGTCCTGAACTTGAGCGTCGCATTCAGGAACACAATGCCCAGTTCGCGGAGGCCGCCGAGTGAGGACTCTGGTCGCTCTTGGACTGCTGATCGGCTTGTGCGCGCCCGCAACGGCGCAAGACAATGTCGATCGCATGATGGAGCCCGACATCCAGACCGGCACGCGGTTCAAGCAGGCGCCCGAGACGGCACAGGAAAAAGAGGCGCGCGATCTCCAAAAGCGCGTGGCGCGCTGTGTCACCTATCGCAACAAGAAGCAGGTGCGTCAGCTGCTGATCCACAGCGATTACGATCGCATTCGTTTCGAGGAAGCGGGCATTGAGCCTGCGACGATGTTTGACGATCTGGATGTTGGCGATTGCCTGGGCCGGGCGATGAAGCATTCGACCTATCGCATCCATATGCGGATGCCGCTTGGCACCTTGCGCAATCTGCTGACGGAAGAAGTCTATTTGATGGACAACAAGAAGCCGATGCAGCTTGCTGCGGACGCGCCCAAATATCTCGAAGTGCGCGAGGCAGAGCGCCGCCTTGGCCCGCGCGCCGGCGTGCTTGCCGAATTGGCGGATTGCGTGACGCATACGGACATTGCGGCCGCGGATGAGCTGCTGCGCAATCGGCCGGGCTCAGAAGGCGAGTCCGAAGCACTCGAAGCGCTCTATCCCGCATTCGCTCAATGCGGCCTCGAAACCTCTGAAGATTCCAACCTCGACAAGTCCATGATCCGATCAGTTCTGGCTGACGGGCTATGGGCGCGCAGCTATTATGACAGTGAGGATTTCTTGGCTGCAGGGGAGGGTGAATGATGCGCGGCACATTCCTCATTTGCCTAGGCGTTGCAACCAGCCTGATTGCAGCGTCAGTGCAGGCGCAGCAAGAAACTGAGCCGCAAACCGGAACTCGCTTTCGGGCCGAGCCGGAGCGGATGAAAACCAATCCGAAAAGCAATGATGCCGACAATTCTCGCAGGGTAGCGAAGAAGTTTGGCCAATGCCTGTTTGATCGGCGAACCAAGCAATCTATCGCTCTGCTGACCGTCAGTGACTATTGGGCGATTGATTACGGGAATTTGGGTGAAGCCCAGTATCTGCTCGAGAACCGTATTCTCATGGAAGATTGCCTGGGCAGAGTGGGGCGCGGTGGTCTGGGCGGAATCGGAATGACAATTTCCAACACAATCATCCGCGGCGGGTTGGTTGAGGCTGCCTATTTGGAAGTCTACAATGACGAAGACGAACCAATTGTGATCTCGGATAGCGAGCCGGAGGTTCTGCCAAATCGCTTCTTCGTATCCGGCCCAACCAATTATGACGCTCGGGCCATTGCATCTCTATCAGACTGCGTCGTCTACAATGCACCGGCGCAGGCGCACGCAATCATCCACACAGAGCCGGCATCAGACGAAGAGCGCGCGGCAGTCATGGCGATCGTCCCGGCCTTGGGCAATTGCCTTACTGCAGGGAACGAACTTCGTTTGGACGAAACCAGCATTCGGGCGTTCGTTGCAGACGGCCTTTGGGCCCGCATGCATTACGGCCAAGAATTCAAAGATTCAGAAGGTTCTGACTGATGCCTAAAGTCATCGTAGACGGCGAAGAGCTAGACGTTCCAGACGGCGCGACCGTGCTGCAAGCATGTGAACTTGCCGGCAAGGAGATTCCGCGTTTCTGTTATCATGAACGCTTAAGTATCGCCGGTAACTGCCGGATGTGCCTGGTTGAAGTGAAGCCTGGCCCGCCCAAGCCGCAAGCGTCTTGTGCCTTGCCCACGAGCGAGGGGCAGGAAATCCGCACCGACACCGAAATGGTGAAGAAGGCGCGCGAAGGCGTGATGGAATTCCTGCTCATCAACCACCCGCTGGATTGCCCGATTTGCGACCAGGGCGGCGAGTGTGACTTGCAGGACCAATCCATGACCTATGGTCGTGGTGGTTCGCGCTATGAAGAGAACAAGCGCGCGGTTACCGAGAAATATATGGGCCCGCTGATCAAGACGATCATGACCCGCTGCATTCACTGCACGCGCTGCGTCCGCTTCTCGGAAGAGATCGCCGGCGTTGACGAAATCGGCGCGCTCTATCGCGGCGAGGACATGCAGATCACGACCTATCTCGAGCAGGCCGCTGCGCACGAATTGTCAGCCAATGTGATTGATCTGTGCCCGGTCGGCGCATTGACGTCACGGCCCTATGCTTTTGAGGCGCGCCCTTGGGAGCTCAAGCGCACGCTCAGCATTGATGTGTCTGACGCGGTTGGCGCCAACATCTCGCTGCATTCAAAGGGTCGTGAAGTGATGCGGGCGCTGCCTCGCATCAATGATGACGTCAATGAGGAATGGCTGTCGGACAAAGGCCGCTATCAGGTTGATGGGCTCAGCACGCGTCGATTGGACAAAGTGTTCATGCGCAAAGGCGGCAAGCTCCAGCCTGCCAGCTGGGATGAGGCCTTCAAGGCGATCGCTAAGCAGCTCAAGGACGACAAGGCAAAAGTGGCCGCCGTCGCAGGTGACATGGTCGATTGCGAGACGATGTTCGCTGCCAAGTCACTGCTCAAGGCTTGCGGTTCATCGCTCGTCGAAGCGCGCCAGACCGGCATGACCTATGACGTGTCGAACATCGCCGCGGTCAATTTCAATTCGACGCTCGCGGGCATCGAAACCGCCGATGCGATCCTGATTGTTGGCAGTCATATTCGCTGGGAAGCCGCACTGGTGAATGCGCGGCTGCGTAAGGCCGTGAAGAACGGCGCCAAAGTGTTCCTGATCGGCCCGGAATGGGAAACGACCTATCCCGCAACCTTCCTCGGCAATGATCTGTCGCTGCTGTCCAATCTCCCGACAGAAGTGACCGAGGCATTTGCTGCCTCAGAACGCCCAGCATTGATCATGGGCGGGGTTGCGCTGGCCAAGGGTGCCTTGGCCGCCGGATTGGCCCAGATCGGCCCTCTCGGCCTCCTCAAGGGCGATTGGAACGGCTTTAACGTGCTGCATATGTCAGCGGCGCGCATGGGTTCGCTAATGCTCGACTTCACGGTCGAGGGCGGCATGGGTGAGATCGCGCAGGCGGCGCCCAAAGTGGTGTTCTCGCTGGGTGCCGACGAAATGGACCACGAGCCGTTCGCGGACAGCCTCAAAGTCTATATCGGCCATCACGGCGACAAGGGCGCGCATGCGGCGGACATCATCCTGCCGGGCGCGAGCTATGCCGAGAAGGACGGAACCTACGTCAACACAGAGGGCAGGGTGCAATTCGCCGAGAAGGCGGTGTTCGCTCCCGGCGATGCGCGCGAAGACTGGACCATTCTGCGGGCTTTGGCTGACGCACTGGATGTGAGCGTCGGATTTGACAGCTTTGCCGAGCTGCAGGCCAGGATGATCGCCGAAGTGCCTGCTTTGGGCGAAGAAGGCCTGGCCGATTACGGCGCATTGCCAACGGGCGACGCTTCGGCGACCGCATCGGGCGAAATTACCGCCTATCCGATCGCCGATTTCTATCTCACGAATCCGATCGCTCGCGCCAGCGCCGTGATGCAGCAATGTTCGGCCGAACTGCTGCATGCGGATGAGATCAAGGAGGCGGCAGAATGACCGAATTCTTCCAATCCCTTGGCATGAATTATGAGTTTGCGTGGCTTGCTTCCACGCTGACCGGGATCATCGTGATCTCGCTGCTGGTGATGCTGGCGGTGGCGATGGTGATCTATGTCGATCGCAAGGTGCTTGGCGCGATCATGCTGCGGCGCGGTCCCAATGTGGTGGGTCCGCTTGGCCTGCTGCAGAGCTTTGCCGATGGGCTGAAAGTGTTCCTGCAGGAAACCATCATCCCCAGTGCGGCGAACAAGGGCATTTTCCTGCTCGCCCCGATCATCACTTTCACGGTCGCACTGGCGGCATGGGCGGTTATTCCGTTCGACGCGGGCGTGGTGCTGGCCGACATCAATCTTGGCCTGCTCTACATTCTCGCGATCAGCTCGCTCGGTGTTTACGGCGTGGTGATGAGCGGGTGGGCATCGAACTCCAAATATCCGTTCTTCTCAGCCATGCGCGCCGCCGCTCAGATGATCTCTTACGAGGTCTCGATCGGCTTCATCCTGGTCTGCGTTGCGCTGTACACGCAAACCTACAATATGACCGGCATCGTGATGGCGCAGAAGGGCCACGGGCTGGGTGTGATCAATGGCTTCTTCGTCAATCCGCTACTGTTCCCGATCTTCGTGATGTTCTTCATTTCGGCGCTGGCAGAGACAGCCCGTGCTCCGTTTGACCTGACAGAGGCCGAGTCTGAGCTCGTCGCTGGCTACCAAACCGAATATTCGTCGATGAGCTTTGCCCTGTTCTGGCTGGGTGAATATGCCAACATCCTGCTGATGTGCTCACTCTGCACTTTGCTGTTCATGGGTGGCTGGCTGCCGCCGATTGAATGGGCGCCGCTCTATTACGTGCCGGGCATCATCTGGTTCTTGCTCAAGACGTTCTTCTTCTTCTTCCTGTTCAGCTGGATCTGGGCGACCGTACCGCGTTACCGCTATGATCAGCTGATGCGGCTTGGTTGGAAAGTTTTCCTGCCGATGAGCCTGCTGTTTGTCGCGCTGATATCTGGCTACCTGATGGCATCGGGCCATCTGGGTGAGCAATTTGCGCTGTTTGGAATGGCTGCATGATTGTTCTCGCTGCCTTGGCTCTGCAATCGATGCAGACACTGGCTCCGCCGATCGAACAGGCGCGCCCGGCCACCGCCTGGCGTTGCTCATTCACCGACGGTGCGGGCAACGATTTCTGGCTCAAAGGCAATTTTCCGGAAGCGCCTGCTGGCTGGGATCCGAACAAGGGGATCACCACTGCCATTGAGGGCCAAGCGCCCGACCACCTGCTAGGCACGGTGTCGGTCAAGGTGTTCGATCAGACCGAAGAGACGCGCGACTACTTCTTCGCCAAGATTGGCGCAGATGGGAGCCGCTACAATTTCACGCTCCTGCTTCGTGATGGCAGGACTGGTGTGGCCACGGCCACGCATTACCAACCTGACCCAACGACTGGACGCGGGGTGCTCTCGGCTTTTGCCGTAGGGCGCTGTAAGGCACAATTTGCCCCGCCGGAAGAAGCTCTATGACCAGCGCAACCCAACTCTTGAAAAGCTTCACGCTGTGGGAATTCCTCAAGGCCCATGCCTTGACCCTGAAGTATTTCTTCAAGCCCAAAGTGACGGTGAATTACCCGTTCGAGAAGAACGTGCTGAGCCCGCGTTTCCGCGGTGAGCATGCCCTGCGGCGCTATCCCAATGGCGAAGAACGCTGCATCGCCTGCAAATTGTGCGAAGCGGTGTGCCCGGCACAGGCGATCACGATCGAAAGCGAACCGCGCGACGATGGCAGCCGCCGGACGACGCGCTACGACATCGACATGACGAAATGCATCTATTGCGGGTTCTGCCAAGAGGCGTGCCCGGTCGATGCGATCGTCGAAGGGCCAAACTTCGAATACGCGACCGAAACGCGCGAGGAATTGCTCTACGACAAGGCCAAATTGCTGGCCAACGGGGACAAGTGGGAACGCGCAATCGCCGCGAACCTTGAAGCGGATGCACCGTACCGCTAGGCGGCGCGGCAATCGACAGGGATCGAGAAACAGGGGTTATGATTCAAGCTATCGCCTTTTATCTGTTTGCGGCACTGGTGATCGCCAGCGCTGTCATGGGATCATGGCGCGCAACCCGGTCCACAGCGTGCTGTGGCTGATCCTCGCCTTTTTCAACGCCGCTGGCCTGATGGTGCTCGTGGGTGCCGAATTCATCGCGATGTTGCTGGTGATAGTCTATGTCGGCGCGGTCGCGGTGTTGTTCCTGTTCGTTGTGATGATGCTCGATATCGACTTTGCGGCGATGCGCGCCGGCTTCATCAAAAACTTCCCGCTAGGATTGGCCATAGCGGTCATTCTGTTGGCTGAATTGCTGCTTGGGGTCGGAGCCTACCAGGCGGGCGGAATCACGTTAGGATCGCCTTCTGAGGCCACTACAGCGGCCGCTGCGAGCAACAATATCGAAGGGATCGGAGCGCTGCTCTACGGCCCCTATGTTCTGCTGTTCGAAATCGCCGGCATCATCCTGCTGGTGGCAATGATCGGCGCCATCGTGCTGACCCACCGCGCGCCCAAGCCGGGCGCCCGTGGACGTCAGGATATTGGCAAGCAGATCGCGCGCCGACCGCACGAAGCAACCGTTTTGAAGAACCCCGAAGTGGGCGAGGGGGTCGAGCTATGATCGGCGTTGAGCACTATCTTGTCGTCGGTGCGATCCTGTTCGTGCTCGGCGTGCTGGGCATTTTCATCAATCGCAAGAATGTGATCGTGATCCTGATGTCGGTTGAGTTGATCCTGCTAGCGGTCAACATCAACCTGGTCGCGTTCAGCGCGTTCATGAATGATTTGGTCGGTCAGGTCTTTGCCATGCTGGTGCTGACAGTGGCTGCCGCCGAAGCAGCGATCGGCCTTGCCATTCTGGTGATTTATTTCCGCAATCGCGGCACGATCGCTGTCGATGACGTCAATCGGATGAAGGGATAATCATTACCATGCATCCGATCCTTATTATCGTCTTCCTGCCGCTGCTCGCATCGATCGTTGCAGGGCTCGGCAACCGCATGCTTGGCAACACGATTGCCAAATCGCTGACCACCGGTGCACTGTTCGTTTCGGCCATGCTGAGCTGGCCCATCTTCATCGGTTTCCTCAATGGCACGGCGACGGCGGAAGTCGTGCCAGTGCTCGATTGGGTGCGTTCAGGCACGCTGACATTCGACTGGGAGCTTCGCGTTGACGCGCTGACAGCGGTGATGCTGGTGGTGATCAACACCGTGTCCGCGCTCGTCCACCTCTACAGCTGGGGCTATATGGAGGAGGACCCGGATCAGCCGCGTTTCTTCGCCTATCTGTCGCTGTTCACCTTCGCCATGCTGATGCTGGTGACCGCCGAAAACCTCGTCCAGATGTTCTTCGGTTGGGAAGGGGTCGGCCTCGCCAGTTACCTGCTGATCGGCTTCTGGTTCAAAAAGCCCAGCGCTGGCGCTGCGGCGATCAAGGCCTTCGTGGTCAACCGCGTGGGTGACCTTGGCTTCATGCTCGGCATTTTCGGCACCTATCTGGTGTTCCAGACCACTTCGATCCCTGAAATCCTGGCCGCTGCGCCGTCTATGAGCGGATCAACCATCGGCTTCCTCGGCTTCCGACTCTACACGATGGATATCCTGTGCATCCTGCTGTTCATCGGTGCGATGGGTAAATCAGCCCAGCTGTTCCTGCACACCTGGCTGCCTGATGCGATGGAAGGCCCGACTCCGGTCAGCGCGCTGATCCACGCCGCTACGATGGTGACCGCAGGCGTCTTTATGGTCTGCCGCCTGTCGCCGATGTTCGAAACCGCACCGACTGCCTTGGCAATCGTTGCCGTTATTGGCGCTGCAACCTGCTTCTTCGCTGCAACGATCGGCACGACGCAATGGGACATCAAGCGCGTCATTGCCTATTCGACCTGCTCGCAGCTTGGCTACATGTTCTTCGCCGCCGGCGTTGGCGCCTATGGCGTGGCAATGTTCCACCTGTTCACGCACGCCTTCTTCAAGGCGCTGCTGTTCCTGGGCGCAGGCTCGGTGATCCATTCGATGCATCACGAGCAGGACATGCGCTATTACGGCGACCTCAGGAAACGCATTCCGATCACCTTCTGGGCAATGATGGCGGGCACGCTCGCAATCACCGGCGTTGGCGTACTCGGCGTGTTCGGTTTCGCTGGCTTCTACTCCAAGGACGCGATCCTTGAGGCTGCATGGGCACGCGGCACTGGCGTGGCGCATTTCGCATTCTGGGCCGGTGCTTTCGCGGCACTGCTGACGAGCTTCTACAGCTGGCGCCTGATGTTCCTGACCTTCTGGGGCAAACCACGCTGGATCGAGAGCGAGCACATTCAGCACACCGTCCACAAAACGCCGGAAGAGGCGGGTGAGGACACCACTGGTGGCTACCATCCGCATGAGAGCCCGTGGTCGATGCTGGTGCCTCTGCTGGTCCTAACAGCTGGTGCCGTTTTCGCCGGTTGGGTCTACAAATACCCCTTCATCGACGGCGCGGCGGACGCTGTGAACGGAGCCTTCTGGGGCGGTTCGATCTACTTCAACGAGAACCTGGTCCACGCGCTCCATGCGGTGCCGCTCTGGGTCAAGTTGACGGCGACGATTGTGATGGTGATTGGCTTTGTCGGCGCCTATGTCGCCTATATCGCCAAGCCAGACATCCCGGCCAAGTTCGTCGGCACGTTCGGGTGGCTTCACCGCTTTGTTTACAACAAGTGGTATTTCGACGAGCTCTATGATCTCATCTTCGTAAAACCGGCATTCTGGTTCGGTCGCCAATTCTGGAAATTGGGCGATATCGGAACGATTGACCGGTTCGGACCCAACGGGGTCGCCTGGGTGGTTGAGCGCAGCTCGGTTGCCGCCAAGTCGATCCAATCCGGCTATCTTTACACCTACGCTCTGATCATGCTGCTTGGCGTGG
>JGI12316J14372_10003988_pt1 | contig 13217 bp, 13 predicted proteins | sample MarCyaLeptolynsp_FD_14372 | JGI IMG/M metagenome (IMG submission 14372) | reverse complement strand
GGATTAAATCAAGAGGGGAATTTACGTGATCCTTCCAGTCGATGGGGAGGTATCATGCGAGACATTAGTGTTACCAATTTTGAAGAGCAAAATATTGAGTTCATTCAGTTCTGGATGCTCAATCCCTTCTATGGTGCAGATGGGGATCCACCTCCGGGAGGGGATTTATATTTTAACCTAGGGAGCGTTTCTGAGGATATTTTGCGGGATGGAGTTCAAGCGATTGAGAATAGTATTCCCGTAGATGGAGACCTCTCAAAATTAGACTCAACACAATGGGGTTATGCGACCAACGTTCGTCCGCCAATTGTGGCATTTGATGCCGATCCTAGCGCTCGAAACTTACAAGATGTTGGTTATGACCTTTTAGATGATGTAGCGGAAAGAACTTGGGATAATGATACCGCCTACGCTAACTATATTCAGAGGGTAATTAATGCCTTCGGCCTTGCCTCTCCTGCATATGTTCAGGCCAATGCTGACCCCGCGTCGGATAACTTCCAGTATTACCGAGGTGACAATCTAGATGCTGATGGGGCAAATATTTTGGACCGCTATAAAGCATTTAATAACCCTGAGGGCAATTCCAATCCTACCCCCGTGGGAGGCGTTTCCGCCTTTGCCACCAACCTTCCCGATATTGAGGACATTAACCGCGACCAAACCTTATCAAAGGCGGAAACTTATTATCAATATCGGATCAGTATTCGTCCCCAAGATTTGAACGAGGTAGGGCAGAATTATATCACTGATATCCTTGAAGCCGACGTACCGGTTCAGCCGGATGGGAATAGTCGAAATGCCCGCTGGATTCAGTTTAAGATTCCCGTATTTAATCCAGACTCTAAGGTGGGGCCCATTAATGATTTCCGTTCCATTCGCTTTATCCGGGCTTTCATGAAGAATTTCCCAGACGATATCGTCCTGAGATTTGCTCGGATGGAACTGGTGCGAGGGGAGTGGCGCAGATATCAGTTCTCCCTCGACGGAACCCGCGATCGTCTAACCCAAGATGATCAGGATAACACCATTTTCGAGGTGAATGCGGTTAATATCGAACAGAATGGCTCACGCTCGCCCGTGCCTTATGTTTTACCTCCGGGGATTGATCGTCAGGTATTATTCGGGACGACTTCCGCTAACCAACAAAATGAGCAAGCACTTTCTCTACGAATCCTAAATCTAGAGGACGGTGACGCCCGCGCAGTATTCCGGAATATTGACTTCGATATGCGTTTGTATAAGCGATTGAAGTTGTTTACCCATGTGGAGTCCGCTACAGAGAACCAAATATTTAATGACGGCGATGTTACGGTTTTCATCCGTTTGGGTAGTGATTACGACCAGAACTTCTATGAGTATGAGATTCCAATGACCGTTACACCTTGGGATGTAAGCAACACCGACATCAATTTGATTTGGCCCGCGGAGAACCAAATGGATTTCGCCTTACAAATCTTGAAGGACGTTAAATTAGAACGAAACCGGGCCTACCGGAATAGCGGTGATCCGATTAATGAACCTTATTCTGTAGATCGAGCCGGCGGCCGGGTTACCGTGGTTGGAGCACCTAACTTGGGTAATGTTCGCACCATTATGATAGGGGTTCGCAACCCCAAAAAGCGTTTCGCTAATGATATTGATGATGGCTTAGCGAAGGACATGGAAGTTTGGGTAAATGAGCTTCGACTTACCGATTTTGATCAAGATGGGGGCTGGGCTGCCAATGCTAGGGTAGCGGCTAAATTGGCGGATTTTGCCAATGTTTCCTTAACCGGTAGCACGAGTTCTATTGGTTGGGGATCCTTAGATCAGTCGGTGAGCGAATTCCAACAAGAACAACGCTATGCCTACGATCTTCAAACCAATGTTGAATTGGGTAAGTTCTTCAATAAAGATCTTGGCATTCGCATCCCAATGTTCTATGGCAGCAGTGAAACTTGGATCAATCCTCGTTTTAATCCTTTGGATTTAGATATTGAATTTGACGATGCGCTTCAGAACATCGAAAATCCCTTGGATCAAGATTCTTTGCGCCAAGCAACTCAAGATTATACCCGCCGGCGTTCCTTAAACTTCACCAATGTTCGGAAGGAGCGAAACGCGAACAAAGGGAATCGGAAACCACAGATTTATGATATTGAAAATTTCGCGGTGAGCTATTCGTTCTCTGAGACTTTCCGCCGAAACATCAATACTCGATTCGATATGAATCGACAGCATACGGGTAATATTAACTATACCTATCGTACCCGACCCAAGGCCATCAAACCTTTTAGCAAGGTGAAATGGATGCAGAATGATTTATTGGCAATCATTCGCGATTTCAATTTCTATCCTTATCCCAAGAGTTTTACCGCTATCGCAAGCTTTGACCGGAATTACACCGCGATGCAAATGCGTAATACGGACGCCATTCTAAACGATATACCGCCCGAATTACTGGGGAACTTAGAGGCTACCTATAACAAGAATTTCAATCTGAACCGTCAGTATAATCTCCTCTATGATATTACTGAATCCCTTCGTTTCGACTTTGGGGCACGGGCAGGCTTCCGGGTAGATGAAGCAGCCGGAGATCCAAATTCACAGAGGAACCGAGATACTATTCTCGACAACTTGAGGAACCTAGGTCGCCCGATGACCTATCACCAGCAGGTAACCTTAAATTGGCAGGTACCTATCAATAAGCTCCCACTTTTGGACTTCATCAACCTTACGGCCACTTACAATGGGGATTATGATTGGCAAGCGCCATCCTTGGCCACTACTCGAGGAAGTACTCAAACTCCGGGGAATACCAATTTTAATTTGAATTTCGGAAATACCATTCAAAACAATCGCCAAATGCAGTTGAATGGAACCCTGAATTTCAATGCCCTCTACAATAAGGTTCCTTATCTGAAAAAGGCTCTAGCCGGGGGACGTAGCGGTGGCGGCGAGCGACGCCGTCCTCGTGGGGTACCAACACCTGGTCAGAGAAGTCGTCAACAGTCAGGTGAAGACAATGGCGAGGAGGATGAACCGACCGCATTTGATAAGGCCCTAATGGGAGGAGCAAGATTCTTGATGATGGTTAAATCCGGATCGGCGAATTACAGTCAGGCTAATGGTCAGGTGCTCCCAGGTTTTGCTTTAAGTCCAACCTTATTTGGTTTATCGGAGGCAGGTTCAGCACCGGGATTCTGGTTCACGGTTGGTGGGCAAAATGATATCAGGACTATTGCCGCCAATAATGATTGGCTGATCGAAAACCCTAGCTTGAACACCCAATATTCCCGAACCTCTAATGAGAATTTGAACTTACGACTTACCCTGGAACCCGTAAACTCTTTGCGGATTGTTCTCACCGCCCAAAGGCAAGGGAGTAGTAATCTGAATTCTTTCTTCCGTTCGGATTCGGTCTTTGATCCGGTTACAGGTGACTTTACTAACCTGGAATTTAGGAACTTGAATGAGTTTCAAACTCAAACCTTCTCTACTTCCTGGTTTATGATGAATACCGCCTTTGAAACCCTGGAGGCGCCCAATTATAATTCTGCAGTTTATGATCAATTCCGTGAAAATCGCATAACGATTTCCCGCCGTTTATCAGAGCGCTTAGAAGCGGCAGATTCCATTGCTGGTTACACATCCGAATTGGTCGGAAACCCCGACTCTTCTAATTATGGCTATCGATACTACAGTGTAAGTTCACAAGAGGTGCTGATACCAGCCTTTATTGCAGCCTATTCAGGAGAGGACGCCAACACTACTCCTTTGGATTTTGGACGAAGTATACCGCTTCCCAACTGGCAGGTAACTTATGATGGCTTGAGTAAGATGAAGATGTTCAAGAAGTACTTCAATAGCTTCACCTTGAACCATGCCTATCGTTCAACTTATACCGTGTCAGCCATTACGACCAACCTTCTTCAGCAAAAGGCATTACAAGACCGACCCTTGGAAACTCCGCTGGATGCAAATGGTGATTTATTGCCTAATCTTCAGATCAATTCCATTAGCATGACCGAGCAATTCTCACCTTTAATAGGTTTGAATACTAAGCTCAAGAATAACATGACCTTACGCGTGGAGTACAAGAGTGATCGAAATATGATTTTGAGTTTAACCAATAACCAGATCACCGAAAACCGGGGAAGCGAGTGGGTAATTGGCGCAGGATATATCATTAAGGATGTTAAGCTCAAATTCGTGCGAGTAGGTTCTCGACGTACCAATCCAGTCGCCAATTTAGAATTGAGAGCGGATATTGGCATTAGGGATAATATTATCCTTATCCGTAGAATTTTAGAAGATGTTGATCAGCCTACATCTGGGCAAAGGGTAACAACGGTTAAGATTTCTGCAGACTACCGGCTAAGTCAAAGGATTCAAACCAAGTTATTCTATGATTTAAATATGTCGCGATTTAAGACCTCGAATGCCTTCCCNTTGACTACAAATCAATTTGGAATCAGTGTACGNTTGAATTTGGGTNAATAATCGAAATAAAACCATTTATTTTGTGGCATCAAAAAAGCCAAGCAGCATGAATATTCCAAATGACTTAAANTACACCAAGGACCACGAGTGGATTAAAGTGGATGGTGATGTAGCTACCGTAGGTATTACCGATTTTGCCCAAGGNGAATTGGGTGATATTGTGTTTGTCGAGATTGAAACTGAAGGTGAGACTTTGGATCGCGAAGAGACCTTTGGATCTGTGGAGGCGGTTAAAACCGTTTCGGATTTGTTCATGCCGGTATCAGGGGAAGTAATTGAGTTTAACGAAGCCATTGAATCCAGTCCTGAGGTGGTGAACGAAGACCCTTACGGAGAAGGTTGGATGATTAAAATCCGACTTAGTGATGCAGCCGAACTAGAAGACTTGCTGGATGCGGCCGCTTATCATGAATTAGTAGGCTAAAACCTACTTTGCATATGAAACTATACCATGCCCCAGCTTTGATCTGGGGCTTTTTGTTGTTCTACTTTACTCTAATCCCGAGTGAACGCCTTCCCAGTGACTTGGTGGATGTGAATGATAAACTCATGCATCTCTCGATATTTTTTATTTGGGCAGGGCTAATAATGCTGGCCATTGCTCGTTATCCTAAAACGAAGGCGCTCAAAAGAAATCAATTCATCGGTGTTTGGCTTTTATGTTCCCTTTTAGGGGGGCTAATTGAGATTCTTCAAGATACTCTGGTTACTGGTCGTCAAGGAGATTGGCTAGATTTTTGGTCTAATAGCATTGGCGCCATGTTGATGGTGGTTTTGTGGTCTATAATTCAGGGCCGCAAGTCCTGAAATAGTAGAATTATAACCCTAAATCAAGGTGGAACTATGCAAAACAAAAAGAACTGGTCTCAAAATCTAGAGAACTACCGTGGCTTATTTTTCATGGCCGGATTAGCCCTTAGCTTGGCTATAGTTACCGAAATCTTTCAATGGACAACAGAATATAAGGTACCAGAACTAAAAGGAGAAAAACGGGAAATTGTGGAGTCTGGAATTCGCATTCCCATTACCGTTCCAGAGAAACCGGAAATTCCTGAACCTGAGACAAAAGAGCCCGAACCTGAGCCTGTGGAGCCAATTAAACCTACCACTAAATTTAAGGCGGTTGATAATAATACTAAGATAGAACCTTCCCCGAAGATTGATCTGACAGGCCTAGATACAGTTGGAATNGAACCAGCACTTGGAGGAGAGATAATAGCACCAGTCGAAGCTTTTAGCGTTGAAAATATGGCCAGACCTAAGGAATGTGAGGAACTACACGGTCATAAGGAGCAAATGGATTGTTTTAACCGCTGGATTCAAGGATACCTAGCCGAGGAAACTATCTTCCCCGAGCGTTCTCGAAGACTGGGGGAAAGCGAAAAGATATACGTGGAATTTGTAATTGGCGTAGAAGGGGAGGTGCAAGAGGCCAAGGTTATTCGCGGTGAAAACGAAGATTTTAAAGCCGAGGCACTAAGAGTGATTACTCAAATGCCCAGTCTGGTGCCTGCCAGTCAAATGGGGCAGGCAGTACCTGTTAGAGTTCGGATTCCGGTTAATTTTAAATTACGCTAGATTAACAGATTTAGATGGCGAGCCTTTGAGATTTTAATTAAATTAGCCCACTGCAAATCCATTGAATATGCAACCAAAGAAATCAGAAAAAGCTGACTTGGAGAACTACCGGGGATTATTTGTCCAGTTTGGATTAATCGTCTCTTTACTCCTATGCATCATTTTGATCGAGTGGAAAACTTACGACCAAAGCATCGCCGACCTTGGTGAGCTAGATGTTGAAGTAGATGACGAGATCATCCCAATTACCAACCGTGAGATTGCTCCACCACCCCCTCCACCACCCCCTCCACCAGAGGTGATTGAAGTAGTTGAGGACGATGTGGAGCTTGAGGAAGAATTGGAGATTCAGACTACTGAAACCGATATGATGGAAGAGGTTGAGGTGATTGAAATCGAAGAGGAAGAATCCGATGAGGTTCTAAGTTTTGCGGTGGTGGAATCGGTGCCCATTTTCCCTGGATGTGAAGATGCCAAGGATAACAATGAGCGCAAGATGTGCTTCCAGCAAAAAATACTTCAATTCGTTAGTCGCGAGTTTCAATTCCCGGAAATGGCCCGCCAGATGGGTATTCAGGGTCGAGTTTATGTGAACTTTGTGATTGAGAAAAATGGCTCCATCTCCAATGTACAAGTTATGCGTGGTGTGGATCCACTTTTGGATGATGAAGCAGTTCGAGTAGTAAAAAAATTACCGAAGCTAACTCCCGCTAAGCAGCGTGGAAAACCAGTAAGGATGAGCTTTACTTTGCCCATCAACGCTAAGCTTCAATAAGGAATACTTCGTACCTTTATAGCCGTCCCGAGTGCTCTCCGGACGGCTATTTTTTTACCTCAAAATTTAAAACCATGGACCGTATCGAAACCAAAGTTCTAGCTTATGACGCCATTTTGGCGGCCATAGAAGCAGGCAAAGAAATTTTAGATGTTTACGAGAATACCTTCGAGGTAGAGTATAAAGACGACAAGTCACCATTGACCATCGCCGATAAACGTGCGCATAATAAGATTATGCATATGCTGGAGGAAACTGGAATACCGGTATTAAGCGAGGAAGGTCGGGAGATGAATTATTCCGAACGCAGTAAGTGGCGTGTTTTATGGGTGGTAGATCCATTAGATGGCACCAAAGAGTTCATCAAGCAAAATGGGGAATTCACCGTTAATATTGCCTTGGTAGAAGAAGGGGTGCCCGTTTTGGGAGTGGTATATGTGCCGGTAGAGGAGACCTTATACTTCGGTGCACAAGACTTTGGGGCTTTTCGAGTGGATCAAGCTGCACATGTTAAAGATTCCGAAGATCTGGAAGATTGGATTTCTAGAGGTAAAAGTTTACCAGAGAAGCGAGATCGACCCTACACGATGGTTGGCAGCCGGTCACATATGAGCGATGAAACAGCCGCTTTCTTTGATGAAGTGCGCAGGGAATACCCTGATTCCGAGGTCATAAGTCGTGGTAGTAGCCTTAAAATATGCATGGTAGCCGAAGGTTCTGCCGATGTTTACCCAAGATTTGCTCCTACTATGGAGTGGGATACGGCAGCCGGACATGCCTTGGCAAAAGCAGCTGGTTTTGAAATTTATCAGGCTAAAAACGAGGCCCATCCTCTAGAATACAACAAAGAGGATTTATTGAATCCTTGGTTTATTGTGAAATAAGCTTAGTTAGAATCATTCTATTTTGTAAGGCTGGCTGGCGGTGCGTATTTTTGCGGCCCAATTAAGGCCATTGAATAGTACCTCAAATATCAAAGTTCAAAAGCTCACTTTCGGCCAGAAGGCATCGGCGGTAATGGAATTGACCAAGGCCCGCCTGAATATGAGTGTGGTTTATTCTGCGCTGGCGGGTTATTTTCTAGGTGCGGAAAGTATTTCTCTTAGCATCATTACCCTTTTGGGCCTTGGAGGATATTTGGTTGTTGGCGCCGCTAATGGATTTAACCAAGTCATTGAGCGGGATCGAGATGCCTTAATGGATCGGACAAAAAATCGGCCAATACCCTCAGGGCGATTAAAGATTAGCGAAGCCATGATTGCCTCTAGCTTAATGGCTATCATTGGATTGATGCTTTTGTATTACATCAATCCATTGACCTTGGGCTTCGGAGCTTTCTCACTCTTTGTTTATGTTCTTATTTATACCCCGCTAAAGGCCCACGGTCCAATTGCGGTATTCGTTGGAGCTTTTCCCGGTGCTATACCTGCCTTATTGGGATGGGTAGCTGCGACGAATGATTTCGATATTGAACCAGGAACTCTTTTTGCAATTCAGTTCTTATGGCAATTCTCGCATTTTTGGGCTATTGCTTGGATTGCAGATGACGACTACAAAAAAGCAAAGTATGTGCTGCTTCCCTCTGGGAACCGTGACACGAAAAGTGCTTTGCAAATTGTACTTTATACCATCTTTTTGGTACCGGTTAGCTTATTGCCAGCCTTTGGTTTAAGCGGTAGTCTAAGTCTATCCGTAGTCGGTATAGTTATTACGGCCTTACTCGGTGCTGGCTTCCTTTATTTTGCTTGGAACCTGTTTAAGGAACGTAGCATTCCATCTGCCCGGAAGCTAATGATCTACAGTATTATTTACCTGCCTTTACTGCAACTCCTATTAGTGATCGATAAATACCTTTAACATTGAGTAAACTAACAGCCGCAGAGAAGAAGAAAGTACAGCTCCCATTGCTTTATATCGGCATCGGCAGCATTGTCATGACCTTTGCAGGACTAACTAGTGGTTATGTAGTGCACCGCTCCGCCAAACTCGCAGATAATGGTTGGATAGAGTTTCCATTGCCCGTGGAATTTGCCTATGCTAGCCTGGCGATTATTTTGAGTAGTGTGACCATGATTCTGGCTTCCCGCTCCTTAAAAATTGATAAAGTCAACAGAGCGGGGCAGTTAACTCTTATAAGTCTCATCTTGGGCTTAGTCTTTTTAGTTTTTCAGCTAAAGGGCGGTGGAAGCCTCATTGATCAAGGTTATTTTTTTACAGGGGGTAATAGCGCTAGTAGTTGGGTATGGGTAATTACCGGATTGCACTGGATACATGCCCTTTCAGGTATCTTGGTTTTAGCCTATACCTGGTATCGCACCGCAATTAAAAAAGTTCATTCTGCAAAGGAGTATCAAGGATTTAGAGCAAGTGCCTTATATTGGCATTTCCTCGACGCCCTCTGGCTTTATTTGTACGTATTTTTATTATTTATTCGCTAAACTTGCAAAAATTTTAATGCATGGCTAACGGAGCTGCTTTAGACCAAAACACAACCGCCCTTTGGGGTGGAGGACGCCAACCTTTCGGCGTTAGCTATGGCAAGATGATGATGTGGTTCTTCCTCTTGTCCGATGCCCTTACCTTTTCCGGTTTCTTAACCGCAATGGGTCTTTACCGTTTTAAATTTGAGACTACTTGGCCGGTGGCGGAGGATGTGTTTACCCACTTCCCCTTCCTTCATGGAGATCATCCACTGCTTTTCGTAGCCTTAATGACCTTTATTCTGATCCTTAGTTCAGTGACTATGGTATTAGGGGTAAATGCCGGTCATAAAATGAATACCAAAGGCGTAATTCTTTGGTTAGGCTTAACCATCGTAGGTGGTTTTACCTTCTTAGGCTCACAGGCTTGGGAATGGTATCACTTCATCAATGGTGATAAAGGAGCGGTAATCTTGGAAAGCGGTACCGTTATGTATGTAACCCCTGTGGATGGAGACGGCGAAATAGTTAGTCTTTATGAATTGGTAACCGGGCAAGAAAAGCCCCATGGTGATCATTCTGAATTTAAAACGGCCGATGTTATTTCCGCTTTCGGGATTAATGAGAATATGACTCTTCGTATGCCTGGAAAAGGAACCGAAGAAGGCCCAATTACTTTAAGTAGGGAAGAAGCCCGAGCGGCGATGCAAAATGCTGCGGTATTGCAAGGAGCGGGCATGGTAGCAAACGAATACGGCAATACTCTATTTGCAAACTTCTTCTTCTTTGTAACAGGATTCCACGGAACACACGTGTTCTCAGGGGTAGTGCTTAATATCATTATTTTCATCAACGTTATCATGGGAACCTACGAGCGCCGTGGGCACTATGAAATGGTGGAGAAAGTTGGTTTATACTGGCACTTCGTGGATTTAGTATGGGTATTCGTATTTACCTTCTTCTATCTGGTTTAAAAACAGTTTTAGCGCAATATTATCATGGCAAACAACAACGCATATCCTAGCGAACATCACGAAGGTCCAGAAGGAACCAAGTGGATTTGGAAAGTGTTTTGGATCTTATTGATCGTAACCACTGTTGAGGTGGTATTAGGTATCATTAAGCCACCATTTTTGACCGACACCCATTTATTAGGCACTAGCTTGCTCAATGTAATCTTTATTGTACTTACCATCGGTAAGGCCTATTACATCGTAGCTGAGTTTATGCACTTAGGGCACGAGCGTAAAAACTTTATCTGGACCATTACCTTACCGATCATTATTTTGATCCCTTACCTAACCTTTATCCTTCTAACTGAAGGTGGGTACATGAATCAGTTCATGAAATAAGATCTAATGGCTAAGAAAACGTCTTTACCGAAGGCAGTACTAATTATGGTATTAGTGCTGCCTTCGGTGCTTTACTTCATCTTTGTCTACGGGGCAGAGGGTAACTTCTTCCAGACTTTGGATTATGTAGGTCCTAAAACTTACATAGAAACTGAGCTTGATGGAGAGTTGCAAATGGATACTATTCCTTATAGAATTCCTGAGTTTGAATACACCGATCAGGATGGCCAGGTCTTTTCTTCCAAGTTCTTAAAGGGTAAGATTTATGTGGCCAACTTCTTTTTCACCTCATGTCCGGTGATATGCCCGGCTATGAATTATAATCTTAAACAGGTACAAGATCGTTTTCTGGGATATGATGAAATTGTTTTCATTTCTTTCACGGTTGATCCCGACCACGATAGCGTTCCGGTATTGAAGGCTTATGAAAGTGAAATTGGCGCCGAGAATGGCAGGTGGTTTTTCCTAACGGGAAATAAGGAAGATATCTATCAAACTGCAAGCACCTTCTTTTTAAGTGCCCAGGTTGATGAAGCCGCGGCAGGGGGATTTTTGCACTCCGAGCAATTAGTTTTGGTAGACTGGGAAGGTCGAATTCGCAGCCGCACCGATGAACAAGGTAATCCAATAGGAGTTTATACTGGTACATCAGCCGTGGAAATTGGCGACCTTAAGGACGATATCAAAGTCTTAATCGCCGAGTATGAAAAGAAGAAGTCAGTAGACGAATACCGTGCTTCGAAGAAATAGAACGAGATGGGAGAAATTAGAGAGTTAAAAACACCGAAACCTCAATCCGATAGAATTGCGATTCCGGTTATTATCCTGCTTTCCATTTTGGTGCCGGTAGCGGTAGCCTTACTGATTTTATTTCCGGAGACCTTCAAAGCGGATATGGGTATTGATCGGGGTACTTTGCCCGCCTTTCATGCCATTCTTAATGGATCAACGGCCGTTTTATTATTACTGGGACTATTCTTTATCATGAGGAAGAATATTGCGGCACATCGTTTCGTGATGATGGCGGCATTTGGCCTTAGTGCCGTATTTCTAGTTTCTTATGTGATTAGCAAACTTAACGCAGACCCCATCCCCTATGGTGGAGAAGGCTTCCTGCGTAGTCTCTATTTCTTTATCCTTATTTCGCACATCCTCTTAAGCGTACCGGTATTGCCCTTAGCGATGCTGGCTATTTATAGAGGCTTCACTCAAGAGTATTCTAAGCACCGCAAGTTGGTGCGATATACATTTCCGGTTTGGCTCTACGTAGCGGTTACCGGGGTCTTGGTATATTTGTTCATGCAACCTTATTATTAAAGATGCGCTTACGAATTCTAGTACTCATTTTGGCCATGCTGGCTTTAAGTCTTCCCGCAGAAGCACAATGTGCCATGTGTGGAGCGGTTGCGGAATCTAGCGGGAAAACGGGTAGCACCGTTGCTACAGGCCTCAACAGCGGAATTTTGTACCTCATGGCTTTTCCCTATCTAATTATGGGGGCCATTGCTTATGCCATCTATCGCCAAAAAAAGGCAAGTAAGGAGGCCGAATCTGCATAATAAGGGTACGAACGTTTATCTTTGTGGGGCTACTTGAACGGGTAAAGTCCCAATTATGTCAAAAACTTTATTAAGCCTTATCCTATCTCTTGGTTTGGTGCTTGCCGCAGAAGCTCAAAGCCCTTTCCCCGAAGTGTGGACCTTAGCAGATTGTGTTGAGCATGCCTTGGCACAAAATATTACCGTCGAACAAGCTCGCTTACGAGGGGAAATTGCGTCTAATAACCTGCAAACTGCTCAATTCGATTATCTTCCTGATTTGCGATTAGGGAATAATTTGTTCTGGAATTTTGGTTTGAATATTGACCCTGTAACGAACCAAATTTCTCAGCAAAGTCGGCAGACCGCCAATTTTCATTCTGGTGGCTTCAAGCTATTTGCAAATTCTACTCAATCAAGAAATAGCCGATGTTGCTAAGGAGCAGGTGCGGATAACTGGTCTTCAGGTGGATCGTACTTCTAAGTTAGTTAGAGCCGGAACTCTGCCAGAAGGTGAGCTTTTACAGTTGCAAGCCCAGCTTGCGCGAGATGAGCAAAATCTAATTGCCACAGAAAATGCCGTGTTGATTGCAAAACTACAATTGACTAATATTCTTCAACTGGAAGATCCTTCCAGCTTTGAAGTTGGACGCCCCGAATTAGGTTTACCCAGTTCTTCCGTATTAGGCACGCCAGCGGCCAATGTGTATCAAGTCGCAGTAGATAAACAGCCCAGCATTCGCGCCGCAGAAATGCGCTACTTATCAGGACAGGAAGGGGTAGACATCGCCTTCAGCGGATTTATGCCCAGCTTATCGCTTATAGGCCAAGTAGGCACCAACTATTCTGATCAGATTCCCAATATCACCGGAACTGCGTTTTCGGACCCATTTACCATTGGCTTTGTTGAGGGTACTCAAGACCCTGTTCTTGCTGTTCAGAATATTCCGGTAATCGATGGAGTGAAACCTTTTAATGCTCAATTAGCGGATAACATCAATGAGCTGATCGGTTTCAACTTATCTATACCCTTATTTAGCCGTCGGGCGGTGGCCAATAATGTTCAGAA
>JGI12316J14372_10003979_pt1 | contig 13236 bp, 9 predicted proteins | sample MarCyaLeptolynsp_FD_14372 | JGI IMG/M metagenome (IMG submission 14372) | reverse complement strand
TCGATCAGCACTTCCCTGGCGTGACGGCGATGGCTTCTGTGGCACTCGCGCGCCGTGGCGGCATCCCCCTGTCTGATCGCGTCATAGACTGCCCGGTGGTCTTCATTGGATTTGACCGGCAGAGGCCGGATGTAAAGTGTCATCGCCCTTGCGCGCCTTACCTGATTGGCCATCATCGAGACGATTGTCTCCACGCGTGAATTGCCGCCGAGCCGGACCAGCTCTTCGTGAAAGTCATTGTCGCCCACCGCCCAGGCTTCCCTGTCCTCGCGCGCCAGCGCATCTTCCATTGCCTCGATCGCCTGTTGGAGGGCGCCCAGGTCCTCTTCGGAGTAGCCTTTTTCGGCCGCCTCTTCGGCTGCAAGGCTCTCCAGTTCGGTCAGGATCGCATAGATTTCTTCCATGTCCTTAAGGGAAAGCGTCGCAATGCGAACGCCTTTTCTGGGACGCACTTCGAGCAAGCCCTGCTGGGCGAGCATCAAAGTTGCTTCGCGGACCGGGGTACGCGACATTCCGAGCCGGTCGGCGAGTTCGCTTTCAAGGTGGTCGGAGCCAGCTGCAAGTTCACCGTCGAAGATCAGCTGACGGATCTGCTCCATCGCCTGTGTCGTGATCGTCTTCGGTTTCGGTGCTTCAAGCACTTGCAAACTCCCGGATTTTCTTCCCCTGGCGGTCTGACGCGTAAATCGCCTCTTCGATGGCAATCACCTTGAGATAATCCCTGGCTTGGTTTTCCAGCGGTTTTGCGTCGATGATCCCGTCGACAACGTGACATATCAGATTCTTGACGCAGTCGCCGCCAAAGCCTTGCCAGTTTCCCGCGGCGAGCAAAACGGTCTCCTCGCAAGCCCCGAAGTGACGCAAGCGAACGCTGCCATCCCCAAACAGCGACAGCGTGCCGGCTGTTCCCTCGACAAGCGCTTCGCCGAGTGTTGTCCTGCAGTTCTCGGCTGCGTGGTCGAGCAGCCTGTTGCCATCAAAGAGCGCACGCGCGCCGTTTGGGTAGTCGAAGATGAAGTAGCCCGCATCCTCGCCTTCAATGACCGGATTGAGTTTCCTGAGGTCCGCGTAGACTGCCTCCGGTTCGCCAAGCAGATACCGGAACGTATCTATCCAGTGGACCCCCGTTTCATGAATGAGCAGCTTCGGCATCGTCTGGAAGTATGGCTGCCGGTCCAGGTAGGCCTGAGGCCCCTGCCCGTCGCCTGTACGCAGGCGGAAAGTGAGTTGCAGCACATCGCCGATGAGCTCCTCTTCAAGAGCCTGTTTGATCGTACGGTACCAGGGCTGGAACCGGAAATTCTCATGAACGACAAGAGGGATCCCGGCAGCCTCGGCAAGGTCGGCGGCTTCGTTTGCTTCGGCCAATGAACTGCAGAATGGTTTCTGGCAAACGATCGCCCGGACACCTTGTGCAAGCGCAGACCGGATGGCCGCGAGGTGGGTCTCGGGCGGTGTGATGATGTCCAATATGTCCGGCCGGGTCATTTTCAGCATCGTGTCGAGACTGTCGAATGCGGAAAAGCCGGTTGCCCTTGCCTTTTCAAGATCTAGATCGCAGGCACCGACGACCCTGACCTGTGGAAGCGACCGCCAGGCGTCGTAGTGAAACCTGGCGAAATAGCCGGCCCCGAAGCAGGCAACCCGCAAGGTTTCACCGCCTTCCGTCATGACATTCCTCCCGCAAATCCGGCTCCCATGTTCTCACCCGGCGTGCTTGCCGTTTCCGAGGGCAGCGTCCGGCTTGTCCCCAATTTTGATAGTGGAGATCTGCCAAGTTGACAAGGGATTGAATTACGTATACGCAAATAAATGTGCAATTTGATACGATCATCAATCCGATCGTGGGAGGAGACCCAAATGCTTGATAAGAAATCCCTGCACCGCCTGTTGTTGAGCGCGGCAATCGTTGTTGCCGGTGCGGGTGGCGCGCTTGCTGCCGAAACGCTGCGGTTCAGCCATACCGACAATCCCGGCGGATCACGCCAGGCCGCCGCAGAACTTTTTGCGGAGAAAGTCGCTGAATACACCGACGGCCGCTACGAGGTTCAGATCTTCCCCTCGGGACAGTTGGCAAACGACCCGAAAGCGATCGAACTTCTGCAGCTGGGAGGCATTGATTTCACCGTGTCGGCGACCGGCAGCTACGCCACTCACCTGCCGACCCTGAACCTCACTGCCATGCCGTTCCTGGTGGACACATACGAACAAGGCTGGGAGCTTTACGACAACTCCAAATGGCTGCAGGGTGAGTTCGACCAGCTTCCGGAAAAGGGCTTCCGTGTCCTGTCTACCTGGGAAGCCGGCTTCCGCAGCTTCACGACGAATGAGCCGCTCGGTTCTCCCGAAGATGCCCAGTCCATGAAGATGCGCGTCTTTCCGAACGACATGATCCGCTGGTCCATGGAAGCCATCGGGTTCCAGACCGTTGTCATGCCGATCACGGACGTCTACCTGTCGATCCAGCAGGGCATCGTGAATGGGCAGGAAAACCCGGTCGACACGATCAATTCACTGCGATTCTACGAAGTCGCGCCGCACATCACGCTGACGCGTCACGTCTACAGCCCGCTGCCGCTGACGGTCGCGGAGAAAACCTGGCAGTCTTTCTCTGACGAGGACAAGGAAGCCGTCCTGAAAGCGGCCGCCGAATCCGCAGCCTTCAGCCGCGACCTCGTGAAGAGCTCTGTCGACAGCCAGCTGACGCAGATGACCGAGGCAGGCGCAAAGGTCAGTGTTCCGAACATCGAACCTTTCCGCGAAGCCGTGCAACCTGTCTATGCAAAGGCGAAGGACGTTTACGGTGAGGAAGCCGTCGACAATATCCTCGCTGATGCTGCAGCCATCCGGCAGGCGCTCCCGGCACAAAACTAATCGAGCAACGTGAGCGTCAGCTCGTCACCCGGATCTGAAGTTCGTCTCATACTTCAGTGTTCCCTGAACGAACTTCAGATCCAAAAGCGTGACTGGCAAGTTTATGGAAATAGTGTGGTTTTTGAATTTGAAATACGCACCTGAAACCTCTGAAGAATAAGGCGTATTTCAAATTCACCACACTAACCGGAGCCTTTCTGGCTCCGGTCCTTTTCAAAAAAGAGAAGACCGTTGGATTACCGAGATCATTATCCGGCTGCGCTGCGCTGGCTCAGCCATCTGGTGGACTTTTGCCTGATGCTGGGCGGATTCGCGATCGTCACCCTGGTGTTCTGCAATGCCTGGCTTCGCGGGTTTGCCGGCTTTGACCTGGCCTGGTCGCTGGAAGTCACAAGCTTTCTGTTGCTCTGGAGCACCTTTATCGGTTGCGCGGCAGCCGCGGCACGCGGGGCGCATATGCGCGTGACGGAAATCGTCGAACGGCTTTTCCCCCGCACCGGGCAGCGAGTCCTCGCCATTGCGATCGATGTGATCATCGTCGTTCTGCTGATCAGCCTGATTTACACCGGGTACAATATCTCGGTTCACACCTGGGCACAGAAGACCACCGTTCTCTACTGGCCCGTCGGTCTGCTCTATGCCTCCATGCCGGTCGGCATGGCCGTAACCCTGATCTTCCACCTCTACAACATGGTGTTCGATATCCGGAATCCCGTCATTCCGCACGGAACCCATTCAGACGGCGGCGAGGCCCTGTCATGATCCTAATTTTTGTCGTCGCGGTTTTCCTGACCACGGTCTTTCTAGGTATCCCGCTCGTCTGGGCGATCCTGATCACCGCTGTCCTGCCGATCATCGTCTTTGACCTCGGCTACCCGCTTCAGGCGCTGTTTCTCAATTTCATCGGCGGTGTTGAACCGAACCACTTCCTGGCGATCCCGCTATTCATTGTCGCCGGGGAAATGATGAGCCGCGGCGGTGTCGGTTTGCGCATCATCGGATTTGCCAAGGCGGCATTCGGCTTCATGGCCGGTGGGCTCGGCATGGTCGTCGTCGGGGCTTCGATGATCTTCGGCGGCATCTCGGGATCAGCAATCGCCGACAGTGCCGCCATCGGCTCCGTAATGATCAAGAACATGTCCCGGGAGGGATACAACACGGCATTCGCGGCCGGACTTGTCGCTGCGGCCGGAACGATCGGCATCATCATACCTCCCTCCATTCCGATGCTGATCTACGGCTTTGTCGGCAATGTTTCGGTCGCGGACCTTTTTCTTGCGGGCATGGTTCCCGGCATCCTGTTCGGCGCCATGTTCATGGCCGTCTGCTACTATGTCGGCAAGACGAGCAATTGCGACCCCGGCGGCCGGACCACGACGCTGAAGGAACTGACAAGCTCCTTCATCGGAACCGCGCCCGCACTTTTCATGCCCGTCCTCATCCTGGGAGGTATCTTCACCGGGTGGGTCACACCAACGGAATCCGCGGCTGTCGCCGTCGTCTATGGCCTTTTCGTCACCACGGTCGTCTATCGCGACTTCAAACTGAGAGACCTGCCGCGGCTCCTGGTCGATTCCTTTGTGACCAGTTCGGTCGTCATGGTGGTGATCGGTGCGACAACGGTTCTGGGATGGCTGATCACGCTGGAACAGATGCCGCAGATCCTGGTGGCATTCGTGCAAGAGTTCTCGAGCGGGCCGTGGATGTTCCTGCTCCTTGTGAACATTGTCCTTCTTATTCTCGGGCTGGTGCTCGATCCGGTCCCGGCCATTCTTCTGACCGCGCCGTTGTTCCTCCCGACAGCACAGGCCTTTGGCGTCGATCCGGTCCATCTGGGCGTCATCATGACCTGCAATGTTGCGGTTGGTCTGTTCACGCCCCCGGTCGGAGCGACCCTTTATGTGGCCTCCAGGATCTCCGGTGTCGGCGTGTTGTCGATCGCCCGCAACATGGCGCATCTTTATCTCGCCGCCATCGCCGCTCTTCTTGCCGTCACCTACATTCCCGTCGTCTCGATGGGGATGGTGCATCTGTTCCGCTGAAGGAGACGGCCGATGTATGCAGTAACAGTTCGTTTCCGGATCAAGGACGGCATGTTCGAAACTTTCATGCCGTTGATGATCGAAAACGCCAGGACGTCGAACCGGGTCGAGCCAGGGTGCCGGCAGTTCGACGTCTGCACAGACCCCGAGCGCCCTGGTGAAGTCTTTCTCTACGAAATCTACGATGACGCGGCGGCGTTCCAAAGCCATCTCGCGTCAACGCATTTTCTGGCCTTTGACTCGCAAGTGTCTACGATGATTTTAGAAAAGACAGTTGCGACCTATTCAAAGGTGACCTCATGACGCCCTGGGAAGTCTTCGCCGTCAAATACGCGGACCGGAACGCGCGCACCCGAATGGACAGTTTTCTGTTCGACGACGACCATCACCTGCCGCACGACATGGACTATTTCATCTGGGTGCTGCGCCGGGACAACGACGTCATTCTTGTCGATACCGGATATGATCAGGAGGAAGGCGACCGGCGCGGCCGGCCGATCCGGCTGCACCCGGTCGAAGCGCTCTCCCCCCTCGGCATTGATCCGCTGGCAGTGTCGACAATTATCGTCACCCATCTGCATTACGATCACGCAGGTGGCCTGAAACACTTTCCCAACGCAACCATTCACCTGCAGGCCGCCGAAATGGCCTATGCAACAGGTCCGTGCATGTGTCACGGAACGCTGAAAGCCCCCTTCACTGCCGACCACATCTGCGAGGCGGTGCAAAGGCTCTATTCCGGGCGCGTCGTCTTTCATGAGGGTGACGGAGAAGTCCGGGAGGGTGTCACCGTTCATCACACGGGTGGCCACAGCAAGGGCCTTCAAGCGGTGCGCGTTCTGACGGAAGCGGGCTGGATGTGCCTTGCCTCCGATACCTCGCACTACTACGAGAATTTTCTCCAGGCGAAACCCTTCCCGATCGTCGTCGACCTCGACGACATGCTGGAGGGGTTCCGAACCATTCGAAATCTCGCAAGCTCCGACAAGCTTGTTGTTCCGGGACACGACCCGCTTGTGCGCGACTACTTTCCAGCACACGGACCGGAGCACGTCATCCGCCTCGACCGCGGCCCGATAAAATGGGAGGCGTCATGAAGCTCGGCGTGATCGCAGACGATTTTACCGGTGCCTCCGACATCGCCCTCACGCTCTCGGAAGGCGGCATGCGGGCGGCACAGTTCGTCGGCGTTCCGGATCGGCCGGCGGCGGCGGAAATTGACGCCGGAATCGTTGGGCTGAAGTCGCGCACGAGCCCGGTCGGCGACGCAATCGACATGTCTCTCATGGCCTGTGACTGGCTTCTGGAACAGGGCTGCGAGCAGATCGTCTTCAAGGTTTGCTCGACATTCGATTCCACGGACGAAGGCAATATCGGGTCTGTCGCAGCAGCGCTTGCCTCGCGCCTCGGCGAGACGTCGGTTCTTGTCTGCCCGGCCTTTCCCGAGAACGGGCGCACGGTCTACGAGGGCCATCTCTTCGTGAAAGACAAGCTCCTCAGCGAAAGCGGCATGCAAAACCACCCGTTGACGCCCATGAATGACCCCGACTTGCGCCGCGTGCTGGAGCGGCAGACGGATTGGCCGGTCGGCCATGTTCCTATCGCAACGGTTTGGGCCGGAGCGGATGCAATTGCGTCTCTTACGTCCATCGTCGGCAAAGCCATGCTCGTCGCCGACGCCATTCGAAACGAGGATCTGATCGAGATTGGACGGGCCGCGAAAAGCCGAAAACTGATCGTCGGCGGTTCGGGTGTCGCGCTCGGACTTCCCGAAAATTTCGGCGTTCGCAATCATAATGTTCGATGGACAGGGCACGCGGGCAAGGCAGTCGTCCTTTCCGGATCGTGCTCGGCGGCAACGCGGGGTCAGGTCGAAGCATACCGTAGCCACGCCCCTTCCCGCGAGCTCTCGGTCGCGGACATCATGGAAAAGCGGCTATCGCTGCAGGAACTGGTTGAATGGGTGCTCCAGCAGGAAACGCCGCCGCTTGTATATTCGTCGGCCGACCCGGAAGCCGTTGCCGCGGCACAGCGGCAATTCGGAAAAACCGAAAGCTCTGAATCGGTTGAGCGGCTTTTTTCGAACCTTGCCGCAGCTCTCTCACAATCCGGTGTAAGCCGGATCGTCGTCGCCGGCGGTGAGACGTCCGGCGCCGTCGTCTCGGGTCTTCAGGTCGAGACGCTGGAAATCGGGCCACCGATTGCGCCCGGCGTTCCGGCGCTCAAGGTGTCCGGGCGCGGACTAGCCCTAGCCCTGAAATCCGGAAACTTCGGCGGCCCTGACTTTTTCAGCGAAGCCCTGTCGGTGCTGGAGGGCCACGCATGAGCGGCGTCGACGCAACCCGGGAACAGATAGCGCTTAATGCGAAGTCACTCTTCGACAGAGGCCTTACCCATGGCTCGACGGGCAACATCTCCGTCCGTCTTCCAGACGGCAGTCTGCTGGTGACGCCGACCGGGTCAACCATGGGGTCCCTCGATCCGGCCCGGATCAGCCATCTTGCGGCCAGCGGCGAGCATCTGTCGGGCGACAAGCCGACAAAGGAAATGCCGCTTCACGCGGCCTTTTATGAAACCCGCCGGAACACCGGCGCCGTTGTGCATCTGCATTCCTGTTACTCGGTCGCACTGTCCCTGCTTCCGGATCTCGACCCAGACAATGCCCTGCCGCCGTTGACTGCTTACGGGATCATGCTTCTAGGGAAGGTCCGGTTGCTGCCGTTTTTCGTACCAGGAGATCCGGCCATGGGAGACGCCGTGCGCGGATTGGCCGGGCAACGCTCGGCAGTCCTGCTTGCCAACCATGGTCCGGTCGTTGCCGGGAAGGACCTGGCAACGGCGGTGAACGCAATGGAGGAATTGGAGGCGACGGCAAAGCTTGCCTTGCTGCTGCGCGGGGCGGGTGCTGTCGCCCTGAAAACAGATCAGATAAATCGGATTGTTGACCGGTTCGACGTCGACTGGACTTAAGGAAAGACCTTATGAGAATTGCCCTGATCAAAGGTGACGGTATCGGCGTGGATGTTGCAGAAGCTGCACTTTCGGTCGTTGAGGCTGCTCTTGGAAAAGTCGGCCAACAGGCACCAGTATGCGATGAAATCAATGCAGGCGCCGGCTACTTCAGCGAAACAGGTCTGGATATCGAAAGCGATAGCGAAGCGCGCATCGACGCAGCCGACGCGGTCTTTCTTGGCGCGATCGGATTACCCTCCATCCGCCACGCTGACGGAACCGAAATTTCGCCGCATCTCAGGCTGCGCGATGCTTTCGGACTTTATGCAGGCGTCCGGCCGGTAAAGGCTTATCCGAACGCGCCCCAGCGTCTGGCCGATCCGCGCGCAGCGTCTATCGACCTTGTGATTTTGCGGGAATCCACCGAAGGGCTTTTTTACTCGGCTGCAACGCATAACCGAAGCCTCGTCGTCACGGACGACGAGGTTCAGGACGTATTGCGGATCACCAGGGGCACGACCACCAAGCTACACACATTCGCCTTCAATCTTGCGCGCAAGAGACGTGAACGCGGCAGGCCCGGAACATTGACCTGCGTCGACAAGGCGAACGTGTTCACCTCACTCGCCTTCTTCCGGCAGCTCTTTGACGAGGTCAAGGACGGCTTTCCGGATGTGCCGGTCGGCTACAATTACGTCGACGCACAGGCGCTTGATCTCGTGCGCAAGCCCTGGGACTTCGATGTCCTGGTGACGGAAAACATGTTCGGAGACATTCTTTCCGATCTGGCCGGCGGGCTGGTCGGCGGTATGGGCATGGCGGCTTGCGCGGAAATCGGTGACAGCACCGGCCTGTTCCAACCGGCCCATGGCAGCGCGCCCGACATCATGGGCCAGGACAAGGCTAATCCGCTCGCGGCAATCCTGAGCGGTGCCCTGATGCTGGATTACCTTTCGGAGAAACTGGATCAGCCAGAACTCGGCGATGCAGCCGACGTCATCAACATGGCGGTGGAAGCCGGCTTTCAGGACAATGCGCTCAGGCCCATGGAGTTCGGCGGTGACATGGGCACCCGTGCGGTCACGAACCAGATCCTGTCGCAGATCGAGGAAAAACGCCCTCTGAGAGCTTCTCTTGGGGCCTGACAGTCCAGACGGCATTTTCTTCGGCATGAGGCATTGCGCATTGCATGACGCAGGTGCTTCACTGGCCACCACCCGCACCATATGACCGGCGCACCCACAGACGGCTTCCATCTGCTCAGGGGGCCTAGGGTCAAATCGCCGGCAACCGATACGTTGAAGACTTTGCCGTTTCATAAATCTTATCCAGAACGAGTGTTTAATCAGCGCCCACCCGCTTCCTCTTGGGCTGGATTCCGTGTAGTGATGTAATCGATTACATAGAAAGAGCCCATTGCAATCAGGGCGAAAAGGAGTAGCGACATGGCCATCGAAGGAAAAGACAACCCGCAAACGCGCCCGATCCGCCTTGGCATGGTCGGCGGCGGCAAGGATGCGTTCATCGGCGCCGTGCACCGTATCGCCTCAAGGATCGACGGCTGCTACGAGCTGGTTGCCGGCGCCCTCTCCTCGACCGCTGAAAAAGCACGTGAGTCCGGTCGTGCGCTCGGCCTCAAGGAGGACCGGATCTACGCGGATTTTGAGGAAATGGCCAAGCGTGAGGCCCGCTTGAAAGACGGTATTGAGGCCGTCGCCATTGTCACCCCCAACCATGTTCACTACGCAGCTGCCAAGGCATTCCTGAAACGCGGTATCCATGTCATCTGTGACAAGCCGCTGACGTCTACGCTCGCGGATGCGAAAAAGCTGGTCAAGGCGGCGGAAAACTCCAGCGCACTCTTCTTTCTGACCCACAATTATACCGGTTACCCGATGGTCCGCCAGGCGCGGGAGATGGTTCAAAACGGAGATCTCGGGACAATCCGCGTCGTTCAGGTCGAGTACCCGCAGGACTGGCTGACGATCGAGCAAAACAACAAGCAGGCTGACTGGCGCACCGATCCGGCCCGGTCCGGAGCCGGCGGCTCCACTGGCGACATCGGGACCCATGCCTTTAACCTTGCCTGTTTCATCACCGGAGAAACGCCCGAGAGCCTGGCTGCAGATCTGCAATCCTTCGTTCCGGGCCGGCAGGTCGACGACAATGGGCACGTGATGCTCAGATATGCCAGCGGCGCTCGCGGCATGCTCTGGTGCTCGCAGGTGGCGCCGGGCAACGAGAACAATCTCAAGATCCGCGTTTATGGCGACAAGGGTGGCCTCGAGTGGCACCAGGAGAACCCGAATTATCTGCACGTCACGCCGTTTGGCGAACCGAAGAAAATCGTCACCCGTGGCGGTGCCGGCATGCTGGACAGCGTTGCACCGGCAACGCGGATCCCACCGGGGCATCCGGAAGGATATCTGGAAGGTTTTGCAAATCTCTACAAAGACGCGGCCGATGTGATCCGGGCACACCAGGCTGGCCAGGACCTGCCCCATCTTGTCCCCGGCATCTCAGACGGCCTTGCCGGTGTCCGGTTCGTTGATGCCTGCGTCCGCTCATCCGGCAGAAACGCCGCCTGGGTGAAGCTGGAGAGCTGACGCCACAACGAGGTCCAAGTCTGGACTGGAAGCTCAAGCGATTGGCGCGCGGGTGCATGTGGTCATGTATCCGGCGTTTCGCTCTCACTGACGTGCACCAACCAAAACCGGCTCAATTCGGTCTTGCGGGGATCCGGATCTTCCTCTCAAGGAGGAAAAAGTGCGGCAGCTATCCTCGTAGCAAGGCACTCTCCATGCGTGTTTAAAGTCTCAAAACACGCACTGATGATACCAGGTGTTGGCGTTCTGCTGGCCTCATCCCGAATACAACCTCNGTTCAACCTGAGTAAACTAAATCTGATTAACTAAATAGAATTTACAATAAAGAAACGGTTNATCGCCGCAGTCAGAATGTCACCCCCCAACTTAAGCAAATATTAAATAATAACACGCTTCAAGACAGCAAATATCCAGCACATNGAATATAAAATTATCCTTTTAAAACAAAACTTTGCCGCNTGAGTGCANGNTGCAAATTTTACTCAAAATACTTGGGTCCAACTTTGATCGAAATATTGCATTTTTTTTGCCTCATTTGGCCTGATTTTTCGACAAATTGACGCGAATACATTAAGAGCACAACAACGACTCATCGAACAAATCGCTTGGACACATTCCGTACAAATGCCGAGAGACCCTCGGCGTAACAGGCTCTTTTTGCCTGAATTCAGGGGTACCGAGTATGCAGTCGTCAAGATCTTCCATCCTGCCTGCACCTGTCTTCACTCACTCCGGAGAAACCGTTTTTTCCGGTGAGAAGGGCGATTACCACGATGCAGGGAATGTGGCGGCACTTTCCCTGGCCGCCGGCACCATCGCCATGACCTTCAATGCGGACCATGTTTCCGGACAGCAGGCGCTGTTTTCCAAGGACGGGCGCGGCTACGACGAGGGCGGTCATCTGACCGTCTGGCTCAAGAACGGCGAGATCATCGTTCGCCAGCAGACCGACGATCGCACCGAGTATCTCAAGGTTCCCGACCTGAAGATCGAAAAAAACACCGACTATCACCTGGCCGTTTCCTTCGGCGAGGACGGTCTCAACGTCTATGTCAACGGACAGCTCTGGGCAGCCGAGCCGGAGATGAAGCAGGGCATGGACATGAACGAGCGCTCCTTCCTGGTCGGCGCTTCCGGTGCCTGGCGCTCCAGCGACAGCCAGACCGCGCACCAGCAGTTCAAGGGCACCATCGCAAACGTCATGGTCTTTGACGAGCAGATCGCAGGTGAAGACATGGCAGCCCTTGCCGGTGCCGTCGATCCCAGCTTCGAGGCGGACGCGCTGGCCGCCATGGCACAGGACGACCTGATGCCTGCCTTCCAGCAGCTCCATCACGGCTCCGACGAAGCCAAGGCGCTGGCCATGGCCTACGGCTTCAACCACATGGGCGAGATGACCGCGAACGCCACCACTCAGGACGGCACCGATCAGGGCGAGACCATCGAGGGAACCGATCAGGCCGACGCCATCAATGCGGGCCTCGGCGACGACACCGTCAACGGCAAGGCCGGCAACGACATCCTCCAGGGGTCCTACGGCAACGACATCCTCAACGGCGGGGCCGGCAACGACGTGCTCGACGGCGGACACGGCGAGGACATCCTCAACGGCGGCGCAGGCAACGACCTCCTCATCTCCCAGTCCGACGGACGCGAGGGACCGGTTGCCTACGACCCGAACCGCGACGAGGGCGATCCGGACAACGAACTCACCAACGGCAAGGTCTATCCCGACCAGCCGCTTCATGCAGACGATGTCATGACCGGGGGCCTGGGCGCCGACACCTTCTACTTCCAGACCCTCATCAACGCCAAGGCCCGCTTCCTGGAAGAACACACACAGGACGACGGCACCATCAGATGGCACGGCGTTGCCGGCGAGAATGACGACATCCACAATCACTGGGTCGATGTCATCGGCAACGACATCATCACCGACTTCAACCGCGAGGAAGGCGATACCATCCTGATCGAGGGACACACCACCAAGGTCAGGTCCATCACCTATGGCGATGCCAATGGTGACGGCATTGTCGACCATTCCCTGATCTCGCTCTATTCCGACCAGGGCAGAGGCGGCGGAGCCCACAACAACGACGACCTGGGTACCATCACCGTCTATGGCGACTTCGTCACCCTGTCCGACATCTCCACGACGGCCAAGCCTGCCTACGGCATCGTGCGCTCGATCGCAGATATCGACGAGGCCATCACGCCCATCGAGATGGGAACAGACCGCGGCGAGATCGCACCGCCGGACGATATCCCCGGCGCCGACGACCTGCCCCTGCCAGGTGAGACCGCTCCCGTCTTTGCAATCGCAGGGGAAACGGACTTTTCCGGTGAGAAGGGCGACTATCTCGATGCGGGCAATGTGGAAGCACTTTCCCTGGCAGCCGGCACCATCGCCATGACCTTCAACGCCGAACAGGTCTGGGGAACGAACCAGGCCCTCTTCTCCAAGGACGGGCGCGGCTACGACGAGGGCGGTCATCTGACCGTCTGGCTCAAGAACGGCGAGATCATCGTCCGTCAGCAGACCGACGATCGCACCGAGTATCTCAAGGTCCCCGACCTGAAGATCGAAAAAGACACCGACTATCACCTGGCCGTTTCCTTCGGCGAAGACGGTCTCAACGTCTATGTCAACGGACAGCTCTGGGCCGCCGAGCCGGAGATGAAGCAGGGCATGGACATGAACGAGCGCTCCTTCCTGGTCGGCGCTTCCGGTGCCTGGCGCTCCAGCGACAGCCAGACCGCGC
>JGI12316J14372_10003978_pt1 | contig 13243 bp, 12 predicted proteins | sample MarCyaLeptolynsp_FD_14372 | JGI IMG/M metagenome (IMG submission 14372) | reverse complement strand
AGCACCTGGCAAGATGCTGCGATCGAGGCTCGTGAACGATCCGCTAAGTTCACCGGATGGACTATAATCTGCCCCGGTCAACGGAATCGACAAGCCATCTGGCGCATTCTGTACGATGCGGAAGAATTCAATCTCGGAAGGCGTGCTGCGCGCCTCGATGATGAACGCCGCCTCATTCGTTTGCTGAACGATCGATCCGGACGGTGACGCCTGGCTAATCGTGGCAACATTGGTGACACGATCGCCGAGATCGGCATGCGCCGGCAGGGCGCACGCGATGAACATCACGCACGCCAGGACGTACGCAAGCATCGCATCAAAGATTAGCTTCCGCCCGAAGCCCATCCCCTTATCTCCACCACCTTGCGGCCGACCTCTTTGGGTCCGTCCGCGCTCTTGAAATCAGACGATCTTTTGCCGCCGTATGAGGAGAGGCTATCGGTTTATGGTTAGGATCAGATTTGAGCGATCGATGAAATTTAATCGATCGGGCCCGGAAACCCCAGATTTTGTTGGGCTATTACAGCTTCAGGCACAGATCTTTTGCGCATAGAAGAAGCCCTGAGTGTGCGAAACACTCAGGGCTTCAACTTGTAGTGGATTATCTGCCTTACTTCACTTCGGCGCGGATAATGATCTGACCGATCTCTCCGGCATCGAGGATGGCATCAGACAGCTGGATCACGCAGGTCGTTGCGCCATCGCAATCGCTGTCGGCTGGTGTGGTCGGAACTGTCAGGACCGGCCCGGCCCCGGCAACGCCGGTATCGTCGGCAAAGCCAGTTGTCGTCGTCGTGGCCAGAGAAGCCGCGATGAAATTGACTTCGGCGGGTAGAATATCATCAATCACCAGATTGGTCGCCGACGCCGTCGCGCCATTGTTCTGAACCTGGATGACGTATTCCACACACGCGCCAGGCACCGCTTTGGCTCCAGCAACCGCCGTCGCAGTGGCGCAATCAGTCAGCGCCACGAATGGGTCGGCAATGTCTGGCTCCTTAACCACAGTCACTGTTTTGGATGCAGCTAGGCTAGCGGATTCGACTTGGATGATACCTGTGGCTGCATAGAGCCCATCCGCATCGCCTGCCGCTTCAGCGGCCGCAACACCGGTGCTGTCGGCGAGGACGTTCTGCGCCGAACCCGTCAGAACATTCGCGCCACCGGTCGCCGTCGTGACTGCTGCTGGTGTCGAAGAGGCTTCGTTCAGGAATGCCGTTGGATCACGCGCTTCCGCAACCAGAGTGATATCGTCGGTAAACGCGTCAGCGATGGCTGCATCGACGGTGCCCTGCACCTGGACAAAGACCAAAACGCCCTTCGGCACGTCTCCGGTAATGAAGGCTGATCCTGCTGCAGTCCCGATTGGAGTTTGCGTGATTGCTGTATAGGCGCCGTCGTCTGCGGTGCCATTGTCATTGGTATCGACCAGATAGCGAACGATCAGTGACGTCGCATCGAACGTTGACGCACCTGAGTCCAAATCATCGATCGAGAACGAATAAGCCGATGTGTCATTGCCCTCGTTCAATAATTCAAAGGTCAAGGTCGCATTCGTGTTTGGCGCCGATGTCAGGGTCGAATTGGTCGCCGTGACAATCAGATCGACCTTCCGGTCAACGGTGAATACAGTCGGTGAACCCTGCACCACAGCCCCGACCGGCGGACTGACGCTATCATTGGTGATGACCGGCTGCGCCGTTCCTGACACGCTATAGCTCAGTTCGAATGTGTTGGAGACCGAAACACCGGCTTCAGTCAGATTGTTCGCAGCTTGCGCTGCATTGGCCAGTCCGAGGCATACCGCCGCGACCAGGCCGAACCGGGAGAATATCCCCCGTGCCCCTTTTGTACTCATTTTCGCCCGCTCCAATTATATTTTTTAAAGCAGGAGGAGTGTTCCACATCACTGTTAACAGGACGCAAAAATGGCTCAACTCAAAGTTAGAGCGGCGAATCTACCGGCAGATTGACGCTGCCCGATCGATCGCATTTGACGATCCGGTGAGAGAAAAATGATAGGTGACGCGGGTGTTTCGCGACGAGGTTGCCTCAACCCTCAGCTCGCTGCCGCGCTTCAGCTGACGCACCAAAGGAGCGTCGTCTGCGTCCTGAGCAAACGCCTCGCGTCCAACCCCAAACAGGGACCAGTCGGCGCGACCGATCTTGGCTTTGCCGGGCAAATCACCGCGCAACTCATAACCGACTTTCAAGCTCGGTTGATTGCGCGCTTTGCCGGAACGCCAGTTTGAGACATAGAACCAGACATCGCCATGGTCCGCCGATCGAGGCGCCTTGTCCGTCGCCTGGGTCGCGGCGTAGCACAGCCGCTCGCCGCCAATATCCTCGGTAAACACGATCCAGTCAGAGTACTGTCGAACGACGCTTGGCGCAGCTGACGCTGTCATTGTTCCAAACAAAGCGACAGTGCTTAGCGAGGCCAAGGCGAGGCGCAACATATAAATTCTCCTACATGCAATAAGATATCTAGCCAACAGCCAGATTCTTTTGTATCAGTCTTAGGGCTGAAATAAGACACACCAGATTAACGGGCGATTATGACCTTGTTGTCGCGTAGCGGTTGCAATCATCACCAGAAACGCGCTTTATACGAGTGCGAAGCTGATCAGGGGAATTGCGTGTCCGTCGAAATGACCGGAACAGATACGACCGAACGGGATCGACTGGCCGATTGCGTCGAGCAAATCGCGCAGGTGCGATCGCGCACCGCCTTCTCTGAAATTTTCGAATATTTCGCACCACGCCTGAAAAGTTATCTCATCCGCCTTGGCAGCGAGGCCTCCGCGGCAGAAGAAATCATGCAGGAAGTGATGCTGAATGTCTGGCGCAAGGCCGAGCAATATGACCGCCGCCAGGCTTCGGTTTCGACTTGGATCTTCCGCATTGCCCGCAATCGTCGGATCGATACGTTGCGCCGCGCGAATAAACCGGAACTCGATGCCGAAGATCCGATGCTGCGTCCGCAGGAAGCCGAGACTCCGGACATTACGGTCAATCGCGCGCAGATCGAAGAGCAAGTGCGTGACGCGATCGAGACACTGCCTGAAGAACAGCTGATCCTGCTCAAGGCGGCTTTCTATGAAGGACTCTCGCATTCTGAAATCGCCAAGCGTTTTGACCTTCCTCTTGGAACCGTGAAGTCACGGATCCGTCTTGCTTTCCTGCGTTTGCGCGGGTCTCTGGAACGCGATCATTAACCGCGTCGCTGCAATCTGGAGCTGCATTTGCTTGACGATAACCTTGATCCAACAATATCGCCGTATGTGAGACGGAATTTCGAGGAGCGATCTTAGCTCATGGGCAAAGCGCAGATGTACGATTTTGGTGAGGTCTACTCCAGCTACGCTGCTGGGTGTCTGGACCCGGCGTTCTGCCTGTTGGTGGAAACCCAGGCCGCCCTGCGGCCGGATGTCAGCCGCGCGGTGGCGCGCGCCGAAACGATTGCCGGGATCTTTCTGGAGTCTGAAGTGCGCGCTGAACTCAGCGAAGGTGCCGCGGACCGAGCGCTGGCCATGATTGATGCGTTCGAAGCGGGAGAGCGTCCCAGCAATGTCGCCGTGCATGACGCCAATGAGGGGTTGGAGGAATTTCTCGCTTTGCCAGAACCTTTGCGCGAAACAGCCTTGCAATCATTCCAGACCCATAAGTGGCAAAACCTGACACGCGGCATACGTCGCCTGAAACTCGACGCCGATAGCCAGGCAGAAGTCGAACTTTACCGCATCGAACCGGGCTGCACCGTGCCGCGGCACAGCCATGAAAGCAGCGAATTCACGCTGGTCGTTTCGGGTGGTTTCTCGGACGAATCAGGCAGCTTTGGCCCTGGCGATATCAGCGTCAAAGGACCAGACGATACGCATCAGCCGACCGGTGATATGGACGGCGTCTGCTATGCCCTGGCCGTGCGCGATGGTGGCTTGAAATTTACCGGCATGATGGGACTGGTGCAGCGCCTGATCGGTCAGTAATCAGCCAACAATCTCGAACTTGCGAGTTTCGAACACGCTGAGGACCTGCTTCAACTCACGTCCGCGTTTGAGCATTTGACCCTGCGCACCGAGCACGGCGTAGGCACCCTGCATCCGTGCCAGCGAAGGCGTTTTGAGAATGGTCCAGTTCGGGGTCTCTGCGTGGCGTTTGAAGATCGCGAAAACGGCCTGGTCCTTATGCGCGCCGACCGCGTAATCCTTGGCCTGTCCTGACATGACCAGACGACCGTAGACGTCGAGAATCGCACTCATCTCATCGCGCTGAAAAGCAATCTTGGGTTTGGCGGATTTTTTTCTAAGTGGAGTAACTTGAGCCATGTAGTTAATATTCGGGACAGATCTTTCCTGAGTGACGTATTTTTAATGCAGAATAGGGCAGTTTTGCCCCAATCATGCCTTGTATCGACCACCGATTACGATCAGTTTGCAATTGTCGGGCGGCGAAGTCTAGCAGTCATTCCGGACCCATCAGCCCCCCCAGCCCCCCGGGGCGACTGTTTTTGGCCGCTCGACACTTCGCCATTTCGCACAAAATCAGAGCTCCAGTCGCACGCGCGCCTTGCCGTATGTCTTGCGCATGAACGGAAATTTAGCTGCACTGTTTTCGTGATCCCTTTACTGGCCAGCTCTAACGAATGACGCTAGCCCGTTCCGGAATAAACACTGCGAAGATCAGATGCTTGAGCTGCAAAACCTAAACAAGGCCTTTGGCGATAATGTTGCGGTCTCCGGCCTGACGTTCAGTTTACAGCAAGGCGAGGTTCTCGGCTTTCTCGGACAGAATGGTGCTGGCAAATCCACGACCATGCGGATGATCGCAGGCGTTCTGGAGCCTGATTCGGGAGATGCGCGTCTGAACGGCCATTCGATCATCACGGCGCGCCGCGATGCCCAAAGCCAAATTGGCTACTTGCCCGAAGGCGCACCGCTTTATCGCGATATGACGCCACTGACTTTCTTACGTTTCATCGCCGATGCGCATGGGCTCGGCCGGAGCGCGCGCAAGGACTCAGTCGACCGCGTCATTGCTGACGCTCGAATCGCGAATGTCGCGGACCAGCCGATTGCCAGCTTGTCGAAAGGCTATCGCCGCCGCGTCGGATTGGCAGCGGCCTTGATCAATGATCCGCCCATTCTGCTCCTTGATGAGCCCACAGATGGACTTGACCCGATTCAGAAGCGCGCTGTGCGTGCTCTGGTCGCCCGTATGGCGCCTGAAAAGGCCATCGTCATTTCCACTCACACACTGGAAGAAGTGCCCGCCATGTGCTCACGCGTTTTGGTCATCAATAATGGCCTGATGGTCGCAGATGACACACCTACGGCGCTCGCGTCACGCAAGCCGGGCGGCCTGGAAGAAGTGTTCATTTCTCTCGCCAATGGTCACGAGGCAGGAGTGAAGTAATGGACTGGCGCGGCACACTTACCGGTATCAAAGCCGCCTGGCGGCGGGAAATCTCTGCCTATTTCGCAACGCCGCTTGCCTATGTGTTCATTGCTATCTTCCTGCTCGTCCTCGGCGTTTTCACCTGGGATCTGTCGCGCTTCTTTGACACCGGTGCAGCCGACCTCGGTCCGTTCTTCTACTGGCATCCCTGGCTGTTCATGATGTTCATGCCAGCGCTCGCCATGCGGCTTTGGGCCGAGGAAACAAGTGCAGGAACGGCTGAGCTGCTTCTGTCGCTGCCGGTCAATCTGCCCGGGCTTGTCGTCGGCAAGCTGCTCGCTGCCTGGACCGTCGCCGCTTTCGCGCTGATCCTGACCTTTCCCTGGTGGGTCACGGTCAACATCCTTGGGCCTGCAGACAATGCCGCCATCGCGCTCACTTATTGTGTCAGCCTGATCATGGCTGGGGCGTATCTCGCCATCGGGGCCGCGGTCTCCGCTTTGACCCGCAGCGCGGTACTCGCCTTTGTTATCGGAGTTCTCGTCGCGTTCATTCTGACGGCAGCGGGATGGCCTTTGGTCTCTGGCGCTATCGCGGATTGGCTGGGTCCAGGAGCAGGCGATGCCGTCGCACAATTCTCCTTCCTCACCCATTTCGAGACCGCTCAACGCGGTGTTTTGGAGCTGCGAGGGTTGCTCTTCTTCTTCGGGTTTATAACGCTCTGTGTGGCGCTGAACACGCTTTTCGTGGCGCAAAGACGGGCAGGCGCTCAATGAGCCCGCGTCGCTACATTCTGGCCGCCAGTGTTCTGTTGATTGCCATATTCGCCGCCGCGAACCTGCTCGCACAGGCCTGGTTCTCCGGTGCGCGCGCCGACTTTACCGAGAACAAGCTCTACACGCTGTCCGAGGGCACTCGGGCCACCTTGTCCGAGCTCGCCGAGCCAATTGACCTGACCTTTGTCTATACCCGCGACGTCGGTCAGGAATTCCCGGCAGTGCGCGCCTACGCGGTCCGCGTGCGGGAATTGCTGGATGCTTATCGCACGCTCGGCGGCGCCAACGTACGCATCCGCGAGATCAATCCGGCACCCTTCTCCGAGGCCGAGGATGAAGCGCTGGCCGCAGGGCTTGTGGCAGTCGATACCAATGGCGGCGATCCGCTCTATTTCGGACTGATCGGGCGCAATGCCGTCGATGATGAACGGGTTATCCCGTTCCTGGCGCCGGAACAGGAAACCAGCCTCGAATATGATATCACGCGCATGCTGGCGCGGCTCGACCGTCCAGAGCCAGCGCGCATCGGTCTGCTATCGACGCTACCAGGGATGAACGCGCTGACGGACGAGGCCGGTTATGCGATCCGGCGAGAAATGGGAAAGACTTTCCTGATCGAACCGATCGAAGAAAACTTCGTCGAATTGCCGGGCGAGATCGACATCCTGATGTTGGTGCATCCACCCGAGCTGAGCCCCTGGCAGCTTTGGCAGATCGACCAGTTTGTCCTGCGCACCGGACGCGCCCTGATCCTACTCGATCCAGCGGCCAAGACGGCGCAGGGGACGGGGCCGTTCAACATGACGAACCGGCAGATTCGCTCCGACCTCAATCATTTTGCGTCCGCCTGGGGCGTGCGCCTGAGCGAAGCGGCGATTGCAGACACCGAAACCGCCTTGTCGATCGAAGCCGACACCGGCGACGGTCGTACGACAATTCTCCAGCACCCCCTGTTTCTAGCGGTACCGCCAGGTTTGATGTCGCCGACAAATATCGTCACCACCGATATCGGGCGAGCGGTAAATTTTGGTGCACCGGGGCGGCTCATCCTCAGCGATACGGCGCCTGGCACGCGCGAGATCCTGATGCGCACCGGGCCCGCGCCCAGCGATATTCCGCCAGATCGTGCCGCGCTTGATCTTTCGGCAGGCGACGCGCTGTCGCTCTACCAGGCAAGCGATACCGGTGCCGCTGCTCTTGCCGTGCGCCTGACCGGCCCCTTGATCAGCGCCTTTCCGGAAGGCGCGCCAAGCCCCGACCTGCCAGATGATCCCATCTATGCTGAACTTGCCCGCGCCGCCGCAGAGGAAGCGCCGCCGCATATGACCACCAGCGCGGTGGACGCGGATATCATCATCCTCTCCGACGCCGACATGCTGGACGATGGCCTCCACCTCGACTTGCAGACTGGTGTCCCCTTCGCAGACAATGCCGCTTTGATCCTGAACGCACTCGACAGCCTGTCTGGAGGCTCCGAATTGATGAGCCTGCGTGCTCGCGCACCCAGCCGACGCCCGATGGAGACGGTCGACCGCATGCGCGAAGCCGCCCAGACGCGCTTCTTTGCCGAACAGGCCCGGCTCGAAGCGCGGCTGACGCAATCACAACAACGGCTGGAGGAATTGCAGACGGTCGGCGCAGCCGGTGGATTCTTTGATGGCGATGTCGGCTCCGAACTGACAGAGGAGGAGCGCGCCGAACTCGCCCGACTGCGCGAAGACATCATCGATACGCGCCAACGCTTGCGCCAGATCGAGCGCGACTTTCGAAAAGAAATCGATGGGCTGGAACTTAGGCTGCGTCTGTTTACGATACTTGGGGGACCAGTATTGATAGGCCTGATTGGTCTGGCCCTGTTCACGCGGAAGCGACGGGGAGCAACGGCATGAGCGCGACCAGTGCCACCAATCGCCGTAAGAGCGCGCTGACCCTGGCCGGGATCGCGGTCGGACTTTGGGTCATACTCGGTCTGACCGCGCTATCCACCGGCCCCAGCGGAGGGGCTCATGACCGCCTGGGCGAACCGGTCCTGGAGAGTTTCAGTCAGACCCGGGCGGACGCGCAGCGCATCCGATTTACGCTTGCTGATGATTCCTACACACTGATCCGGTCTGCCTCAGGGTGGCTGCTTGAAGAAACTGGCGGATACCCAATCCGGGCCGACCGGCTGTCAGAGCTGGCGGGCGGACTTGAAACGCTGGCGTTTGACGAAAGACGGACCGACGATCCCTACAAGCATGACCGGATCGGACTGGGCGATCCAACCGAAGGGGGCAATGGCGCGCTGATAGAAATCTTTGACAGTTCTGGAGCACTCGCGAACAGTCTGATCGTCGGCCGCAAGAACGACACGCTTTATGTCCGCGCGCCGGATGAGGCGCAGACTTATCGCGCCGATGGCACCTTGCCGCCATTTTACAGTCGCCGTGCCTGGCTCGATCTCGACATTATCAATATTGATCCCTCAGCGATTCGCTCCGTTCGAATAATGGACTCAAATAATCACATGCTCTACCTTCGCCGCTCGGAGGGCAGCGACATACGCAGTTTCCGTCCTGCACCGCCCAATCAGGATGATGTATTGATCTCTCGCCTGGCCGCTTCGACCACAGCGCTTGCTGTGACCCGGCTTTCACCAAGCGATGTCAAACCTGCCAGTGATCTCGTATCGGATCCCATTGCCCGCCATATCAGCGAGACGTTTGATGGTCTGGAGGTTGATCTGCACGCCTATCGCGAGCCGACCGGATTCTGGGTTACTTTGCGAGCTGTCGAAGCAGGTGAAGGCGCGCGCCGGGCCGAGGCGATCAATGGGAAAGCTGAAGGCTGGGCGTTCCGCATCACGGATTATGATTTTCAGGATTTTACCCCGACCGTTTCGAGCATTGTCGAACGGACACCCTAGCGTCTAGCGTCGCTTAAGCCACGTCCCGAGGCGAATGAACGGAACCGCCATCTCCACCACGACGCGTTCGAGTCTGCCGCGTGCGAACTTGCGGAAGTAGAAGGCGAGCGAGTCAGCTTTGTGCGCTTGCACGACCCGACTGGGCGCATCCGACGTCGAGCCATAATGTAGGACAGCGGCGCGGGGGTCATAAATTACGCGCCCTCCGGTCTCGCGACAGCGCCGACATAGATCGATATCCTCGACATGCAGAAAATAGGCTTCGTCGAATCCGCCTAGCACCGCGAAACTGTCTTTGGAGCTGAGAAAGAAGGCCCCGGAAATGACTGGCATATCGACTGGAGCGCTCGGCGCCGGGCTGTGCTCCAGCGTCCAAGTGTTCCAGCCCAACAACCGGGTCATCGCGCGAAACAGAGTGAGCTCCTTGCGGCGACCGCCACGCTCTTCGCGGCCGCGCAAATCAAAAATCTTGCCGCCAACGATCCAGGGCTCGGGCAGGTTACTTGCCGTCTCTTGCATGGCAGGCAGTGACTTCCGGCGAAGAACCGCATCTGGATTGATGATCAGCAGATGAGGACCGCGAGCACGCGTTTCACCCAGGTTAACCGCCGCACCGAAACCGATATTTCCGTGCCCGGCCAGGATCTGCATCTGCGGACGTTTCGCTGCGAAGGCGTGTAACCATTCCACCAGGTCATCGGGGTTGCCATTGTCCACCAGAATGATCTCCGCCACCTCAGGATCAGCGTCGAGCGCGTAAAGACATTCCTTCAAGCGCGGACCCGTCTGGTAGGAAACGACAATGGCTGAAACGGCCGGCTGGCTCACGCCGCAGCCTCGCCGTCATGACGGGCCTGCAACAGAATGACCGCGGCGGCCAGGACAGAGCTCGCCCAGAACGCCTCATTCCACATACTGTAGGCAAAGCTACACACCGCCACATTCACACCAATCAGTCCGGCGGCTGCGTTGCGGGTGATCGGCGACCAATCTTGTGGAGCCTTCAGGCGCCAGCCCAGGAAGAACAGAAAGATTGCCGCCAAGCTCGCGCCGATCATGCCCGTTTCGGCCCATACCTGCAGCGGCATATTGTGCGGATGACCGGGAACGACTGGGTAAATCTCCCAGGCGAATGCCATCTCCTGATTGTAGCGTGCGACAGCCTCTGCCAGCCATTCCGGGTGATCGCCATAGGTGTCGGTCCAGGTATAGGAGGCTTCGAGGCCATGTCCCATGAACGGCGCCTCGCTGATTTTCTCCCGCACCAGTTCCCAACTATAGGTTCGCGAAAAGAAGGAATGCGGCAGAGGTACGCCCAGCTCGCGCAGTTGTGCCACGCCCCAGCCCAGTAAGAGCGGCGCCAGCGTGACATAGACGGCAAGGCCGGAAAACATGATCCGGAACCCGTTCTTCGGCCAAAGCTTCACAATGCCCATGCAGATCAGCATCAGCACGGTTCCAGTCAATCCTGTCTGTGTGCCGGTCTGGGCGAAGGCTGCGAAACTGATCACGCCGAGCCCTACAGCGGCGGCACGCCAATAGTCGCTCGATGTGCGGTGCCAAATCCAAGCCAATAGAAAGGGCAATAACAGCATGAACGAATTGGCGTTGCGGATCAGGTTTTGAGGCATCTCAAGAACCGGATCGCTGATTGGTGCGAGCAGAGCCAGGATTTGCGGCGAGAACAAAGCGGTTACAACGACGCCAACAAATTGCACCAAGGCCACGCCGACGATCACGCCCAGGCTGATCCGACTGGAACGCGCCGCCACGGCTACAGTCGCAACAATCACCCCCAACCCGGCGAGCGCAGTCAATCCGAACCGAACTCCTGGCATGTCCATCGAGAACGAACCTTGGAGCAGATCACCGACGAGAAGGGCCTTAGTCTCTGGTGCCCAGAACTGAGCCGCCACAATCCAGGCGACGCAGGCGATCAGCGCTAACGCGTAGATGCGCACCTCGCGCACGCGGACATAAACCAGCCCGAGCAAAGCCGCGATCGCGACCGCGCCCGTATACCCTTGCGCGCCCATATAGGCGATGATGGGCCAGAGAACCAAAATCCCCGCCAGGAAGGGCGCAAAGGTTCTCGGGCCCAAGGACATCTAGGTGCTCGCCTTACGTTTCTGGTCTGGGGCCAGGGCTTCAAATGCGAGCATTGCTTTGCCTTCGTCCAGCGTGACAATTTCCTGTGCTTTCGAGCCGAACCGGCGCAGGGCCAATTTCCGCTCTTCCGCCTCGCGCGCACCGACCACCGCGATGACGGGCACTTTTTGCACAGAGTGTTCGCGGACCTTGTAATTGATCTTCTCTGATCGAAGGTCGGTTTCGACGCGCAGCCCTGCCGCACGAAGCTCCGCTGCGACTTCCATCGCATAGGTATCCGAGCTCTCCGAAATGGTCGCCACGACCACCTGGACAGGCGCCAACCAGAATGGGAACGCGCCGGCATAATGCTCGATCAACAAGCCCGTGAAGCGCTCAAACGTTCCAAACACAGCACGGTGCAGCATGACCGGCCGGTGCTTGGCGCCATCTTCGCCGATATAATTCGCGTCCAGGCGCTCCGGCAGGATATAATCGAGCTGGAATGTGCCCGCCTGCCAGGTCCGGCCGATCGCGTCGGTGAGATGGAATTCCAGCTTCGGGCCATAAAACGCGCCCTCGCCTTCGGCGATCTCAAACTCGAGCCCGGCCGCAGTGAGCGCATCTGCGAGGTTTTTCTCAGCCCGGTCCCAGGTCTCGTCGTCACCTGCACGCATCTCTGGCCGCGTCGCCAGCTTGTACGCAATGTCAGTCATCTCGAAATCGTCATAGACCGAGGCAAACAGTTCCAGGAAGCGCTTGGTTTCGTCGACCACCTGGTCTTCGCGACAGAAAATATGCGCATCATCCTGTGTCATCTGGCGCACACGCAACAAACCGTGCAGCGCCCCATGAGCCTCATTGCGGTGGCAGCATCCAAACTCCGCCATACGCATGGGGAGATCGCGATAGGAACGCTGATCGCTGTTGAAGATCTGGATGTGAGCCGGGCAATTCATCGGTTTCAGAGCGAGCATGTCTTCCGCGTCGGCGAGTTCCAATTCTTCCGTCTCGAGCGAAGGGATCATATCAGGCACGATAAACATTCCGTCCCGAAATTTTGCCCAATGGCCAGACTTTTCCCATAGAGCCTTGTCAAGCAATTGCGGTGTTTTCACCTCATCATACTCAGCTTCATCGAGACGTCGGCGGATATAGGATTCCAATTCGCGCCACAGCTTGAAGCCTTTCGGATGCCAAAACACTGACCCTTGTGCTTCCGATTGGAAATGGAACAAATCCAATTGTTGTCCGAGCCGGCGATGATCGCGTTTCTCGGCTTCTTCCAACCGGTGCAGGTGGGCTTTCAGCTCTTTCTCATTGGCCCAGGCCGTACCGTAAATGCGTTGCAGCATTTCATTCTTGCTGTCGCCGCGCCAATAGGCACCGGCCAACTTCATCAGCTTGAACGCTTTCGGTAGTTTGCCAGTGCTCGGCAGGTGCGGACCGCGGCAGAGATCATACCAGTCGCCCTGACGATAGACCGTAATCGCCTCGCCGGGCGGGATGATGTCATCAATGATTTGAGCCTTGTACTCTTCGCCGATTGACTTGAACGTCTCGATTGCCTGGTCCTTGTCCCAGACTTCGCGCACGATCGGATAATCGGCGTCGACAATCTCGGCCATCTTCTTTTCGATCTTCTCGAAGTCTTCCGATGAGAAGGATTCTTCACGGGCAAAGTCGTAGTAGAAGCCATCATCGATCACAGGGCCGATCGTGACCTGCGTGCCCGGGAACAGAGCCTGGACGGCCTGTGCCAGAACGTGCGCGGCGTCGTGCCGGATAAGCTCGAGACCTTCCGAATCCTTGGCCGTTATCAGGGCAAGCTCGACGTCGCCTTCCAGCGGGCGTGTCAGGTCGTACATCTCGCCATTCACCTTTGCGGCGAGGGCTTTCTTGGCCAGTGAGTTGGATATGCTCAAGGCTACATCGTGTGGTGAAGCGCCGTCCTCATATTCTCTTACAGCGCCGTCAGGGAGCGTGACTTTAATCATCAGTTTTGTCTTTTCATTTCGTCTTCTGGCCCATGATCAGGAAATGGACGTTCTGTCAAAGCCCAATCCCCGTAGCGCCA
>JGI12316J14372_10003977_pt1 | contig 13246 bp, 13 predicted proteins | sample MarCyaLeptolynsp_FD_14372 | JGI IMG/M metagenome (IMG submission 14372) | reverse complement strand
ATCTCTTTCAAAAACTCCGACAGCGGCCGGTGCCCCTCCCCGTTTGCCTTGAGTTCGCGCCCGGCAATCGCAACAACCCGGTCGTCTTCCATGAGCGAAAGGGCGGCCTTGCCGTTTGCCGTGTCCGTCATCGGAAAAACCTCACCGACAGCGGAAACGGTTCGAAGGCGGTGAGTGCCGACCACCTGATCCAGGAACACCATGTGATCATCCCGGAAAACGGCCAGGTCGACCGTTTCCTTGGTCTTCTTCGCAAGATCGGTCAACACGGGATGCGCCAGCTCGCTCATGTTGACCCTGCCGGCTGCAGCAAGGGACTGAATCTCAGAGCCAAGGCGCAGCCCTCCCTCTGCGCTCGAGGACATGACCAACCGCTCCGCCAGGAGCGCGTTGACGATCCTCTGTACCGTAGAGCGGGGCAGTCGTACGCGTTCTGCAATTTGCCCAAGGCTTAGGCCTGAATTGTCCTGCTTCAGCACGCGCAGAATTTCCGCGGCCCGCGATATGACTTGAACACCTTGATTTGATTGAGTCTTTCTTTCAGGTTCCATCGTCAAAACCATTTTCGCCCTCTTTGACCCAACGCTGATTCCGCGTTTCATGCACAGTGTTAAATGCAGCATATAGGTCAAATTTCACAATAAGTCGAGAATTCCTCTTGACCACATTATGATGCATCTGTACCGTTTAGCAATACAGTAAAACACTGACTGACGGGAGGAACACATATGTCAGTGACGATTCGCGGCATCGATTTTCAGGAAAACCTGAACAACGATATGGGCCTGGAGTTCTACAACCTCTCCCACCGCTACGGCTTCCAGTGCCCGAACTGGCCCTACTTCCAGGACGTTCAGATCGACCGGAAGCACTACATGGCCAAATCGGGAGTGCTGTCACAGACCATCACCACGACCATGCACGTGACCACGCATATCGATGCGCCGGCCCACGTCGTTCAGGGCACGCCCTTCATTGACGAGGTCCCGCTGCCGCACTTCTTCGGGTCCGGGCTGGTCGTCTCGGTCCCCAAGAAGAAATGGGAGCAGATCACCGGCGACGATCTGGAAAAGGCCTGCGGTCATGCCATCCGCAAAAACGATGTGCTGATCATCAACACCGGCTGGCACAAGCAATATGAGGATGGTGACTACTTCGCCTACTGTCCGGGACTGGTCCCGTCCGCCGCCGACTGGATGATCGAAAAGGGCGTCAAGGTTGTCGGCCATGACACCCAAGCCAATGACCACCCGCTTGCAACAGCCATCGGCCCGCAGCGTAACGGTCCGATCATGCCCCACCTGGAAGCCGAGTATCTCGAATGGTCGGGCGGTATCGACTGGAAGGATGCTTTCCCAGAATGGGAGCCGGTCCACAACAAGCTCTTTTCCAACGGCATTCTCGGCATCGAGAACGTCGGCGGCGACCTCGACGCGGTCACCGGCAAGCGCTGCACATTCGCGTTCTTCCCATGGAACTGGGATCGCGGCGACGGCTGCATCATCCGTCTTGTCGCCATGATTGATCGCGGCCAGGGGTATCGCATCGAACCGGGCGAAGACTTCTGATCAATTGAAATACCGAGACCGCCGGGCTGCCCGGCGGTCCCGAATGCCGCGTCTGGGAGGAAGCGATGCATGTAAAGCGTTTCGACGACGCCGAACCTTACGAAGCCCCCAATCACCGGGGTGTGGTCGGCTTGCGTTTGCAAGGTTTTGAGGAAGGCGGCCCTGAAAATCAGTGGCTCGGTCTCAGCCAGTTTCTTCCGCGCGGCGGTGCCGGACCCGACTCGACGCCGTTTGAGAAGGTTTATGTCGTCCTGGAGGGCGAAATGACCGTCATATCAGGCGCAACCGAGACGGTTTTGAAGAAATACGACAGCTGCACGATTGCGCCGGGCGAAGTGCGCACCATCGAGAACCGGTCCAATCACATCTGCACGATGCTCGTCGTCATTCCCTATCCGCCGGAGGCAAGCTGATGGCTGACGTCTGGACCCATCCACTCGAACTCTTTGACATCAAGGGCAAGGTTGCTCTGGTCACGGGAGCGACCGGCGCTTTCGGTGCGGTCGCTGCAAATGCGCTCGCCGGTGCCGGCTGTGATCTCATTCTGGCCGCTGGCAACAGCGAGGCGCTGGAGAAGGTTGCGGAAGAATGCCGTGCCAAGGGGGCAGCGGTCGAGACCGTCAACAAGCGCCCCACGGACGCCGCGGTCTGTGACGAAATGGTCGAAAACTGCGTGAAGCATCACGGATCTCTCGACATTCTCGTCGTCGCGTCTGGCATGAACAAGGTTGCGAAGATCAATGACATGGAACCGGCCGACTTTACCGGTGTCCTGGAGGCCAATGTCACGCAGTCCTGGTTGCTGGCACGCTCCGCAACCGCTCAGATGATGCAGCAGCCGCAAGGCGGCAAGATCGTATTGGTTTCCTCGGCACGTGGTCTTCTGGGTCACCCCGCGGGTTACACTGCCTACTGTGCATCGAAAGCAGCGGTGGACGGCATTACCAAGGCGCTCGGCTGCGAACTCGGCGCTGACAACATCACCGTCAATGCCATCGCCCCGACCGTCTTCCGCTCTCCGCTGACCTCCTGGATGTTTGAGGACGACGAGCTCGCCAAAGGTTTCCGCGACGGGTTCCTGGCCCGTGTTCCCAAGGGACGTCTGGGTGAGCCGGAGGACCTGATCGGCCCGCTCCTGTTTCTGTCCTCCAAGGCTTCGGACTTTTACACCGGACACATTCTTTATGCCGACGGCGGCTATACGGCAGGATAGGCAATGAGCGAGAACAAAAACATCGCGGTTCTCGGTGCCGGACTTATGGGACACGGCATAGCGCTGACATTTGCCCGCGCCGGCCACTCTGTTCAGGTCTTTGACACCTTCCAGGCAAGCCTCGACACGTTGCATGAGAGGGTCAGGACGAGCCTCGCGGCTCTCGGCGTAGAGGGCGACGATGCCGATGCAGCCATTTCCCGCATCACATGCCAGCCGGATTTTTCAGCGTGTGTTGCCGATGCGGACTTCGTGTTTGAGGCCGCACCGGAAAAACCGGACCTGAAACGCGCCCTGTTTGCAGACGTTGAACGCCATGCGCCGGCAAGGACTGTTTTTGCATCCAACACTTCGGTGATCCCGATCACGAAGATCATGTCGGACCTTGAGGATCGGTCACGGGCGCTCGGCACCCACTGGTGGAACCCGCCGCACATGATCCCGCTGGTCGAAGTCATCCGGACAGAGTGGACGGCTGAACCTGCGATGGTCGCGATGGTGGATCTGCTGGCTTCGGTCGGCAAGACGCCGGTCCGGGTGGAAAAGGACGTTGCGGGCTTCATCGGTAACCGCCTGCAACACGCCATGTGGCGCGAGGCCATCAGCCTTGTCGAAAACGGCGTGTGCGCTGCTGCAGACGTCGACACTGTCGTCAACGCAAGTTTCGGCAGGCGCCTTGCAGTTCTTGGGCCGATGGTAAACGCCGATCTGGTCGGTACGGATCTGACGCTCGACATCCACGAAAACGTTTTGGCTGATTTGGACAATCGGCCGGCCCCTTCCCCTTATCTGCGCGAACTTGTGGAGGCAGGAAAGCTCGGAATGAAAACGGGTGAAGGATTTCAGAGCTGGACGCCGGAACAAGCGGACGAAGTCCGTCAGCGCGTTGCAGCTCACTTGCGGAAACTCGAAACCATCTTGGGTTGACGCGCCTTGCGACCATGAGTGGCGCATCTGGGAGGAAAAACGATGACGCTATTGGGAAAGAAATTTGGCATTACCCGCCGCGGCTTCATTGCCGGTGCAACGGCGGGGCTTGCTGCCCCTGCAATCCTGACAAGAACCCGGGCTTACGCGGCTGATCCGATCATCAAGATCGGTCATGTCAGCCCGCGCACCGGACCGCTGGCCGGTTTCGCCGAAGCAGACGATTTCGTCCTTGCAGGGATCCAAAAGGCCCTCGCCGGTGGTGTTGAAAACAACAACAAGTCCTACAAGGTCGAGATCATTTCCAAGGACAGCCAGTCCAACCCGAACCGCGCGGCCGAGGTCGCGTCCGAACTGATCCTGAGTGACGAGGTGGACATTCTGGTTGGCGCATCGACGCCCGATACCACCAACCCGATCTCAGATCAGGCCGAACTCAACGAGGTTCCGTGCATCACCACCGATTGCCCCTGGCAGCCTTACTTCTTCGGCCGCAATGGTGATCCGGCACAGGGTTTTGATTACACCTACCACTTCTTCTGGGGTCTGGAAGACGTCATCAAGGCGTTCCTGGCGCTTTGGGAAGAAAGCGGTGTCGCGCGCAAGGTCGGTGGGCTCTTTCCCAACGATGCGGACGGCAACGCCTGGGGCGATGACAAGGTCGGCTTCCCGCCTGCCCTTGTCGGCAGCGGGTTCGAGTTGACCGATCCGGGCCGTTACCAGCCGCTGACCGATGATTTTTCAACCCAGATTTCCGCCTTCAAGGAAGCTGGCTGCGAGATCGTCACCGGCAACATGATCCCACCCGATTTTGCAACTTTCTGGTCCCAGTCCGCTCAGCAGGGCTTCCAGCCGAAGGTCGTCACGATCGGCAAGGCACTCCTGTTCCCGTCAGTCATTGAATCGCTCGGCGACCGTGGCGATGGCCTGACGTCGGAAATCTGGTGGACGCCGGAGCATCCCTTCTCCTCGTCCCTGACCGGCGAGTCCGCCAAGCAGCTCGCAGACGGTTACGTCGCCTCGTCGGGTCGTCCCTGGACCCAACCGATCGGCTTCAAGCACGCGCTCTTCGAAGTCACCACCGATGTGATCAAGCGCAGCGCCGACCTCGACGACCCGAACGCGATCCTCGAAGCCATCCAGGCAACCGATCTGCCAACAGTCGTGGGTCACGTCAACTGGGGCTTCGGTCCGGTCAAGAACGTGTCCAAGACGCCTTTGGTCGCCGGACAGTGGCAGAAGGGCGCAAATGGCATGGAACTGGTCATTACGTCCAATCACAGCGCACCCGAGATTCCCACCACGGGCGAGTTGAAACTGCTGTCGTAATGAACCCTGGCGCACGGCGGCAGCGCCGTGCGTCATCAGCTGCATAGAGTCTGCGAGACATTCATGGCGCCTGTTCTTGAATTAAAAGGCCTGTCAAAGGCTTACGGTGCAATCACGGTTGCTGACGAGTTGTCCTATCAGCTCGCGTCCGGCGAAGCACTTGGTGTCATCGGCCCCAACGGCGCGGGAAAGACGTCCATGTTCAACCTGATCACCGGAACGGTCAGGGCCGATCGGGGGCAAATATTTTTCAACAGCGAAGAGATCACCCGTTACTCGGCTGCAAGGAGATGCCGTCTCGGCATTGCCCGCTCCTTCCAGATACCGCAACCGTTTGCCGGCATGACCGTTTTTGAAAACGTCCTGGTCGCAGCAACACATGGCGCAAAGATGCCAGCGCCCCAGGCCGACAAGCATTGCCTGGAAATGCTGGAACTCACTGGCCTGATCGACAAGGCGAATGATGTCTCGGGAAGTCTCACACTGCTCGGCCGCAAGCGGCTGGAACTTGCGCGTGCGCTTTGCGCACAGCCCCAAATCCTGTTGCTCGACGAGATCGCAGGCGGGCTGACCGAAAACGAATGTCACGCGTTGGTGGAGTCCATCAATACGATCCGGAAAACCGGCATCTCGATCATCTGGATCGAACACATTGTACACGCGCTGCTGTCGGTTGTGGATCGCCTCATCGTTATCGACTTCGGTCGAAAGATCGCCGAGGGCGATCCGAAGGAAACCATGGCAAGCCGCCAGGTTCAGGAGATCTACATGGGGGTGGATGCCGATGCCTGACACGCTTCTTGCCACCAGCCGGCTCGACGCCCACTACGGTGATTTCCAGGCGCTTTTCGGCGTCGACATCGAAGTTCATAAGGGGGAAGTCATTGCCATCATCGGCGCCAATGGCGCTGGCAAGACCACGCTTATGCGCTCGATCACCGGGCTTTTGAACAACAAGCCTGACATGGTGACCTTCCGTAACACGCCGATTGGCGCCCTAAGGGCCGACCAGGTCGCCAAGACGGGCATTGCGATGGTTCCCGAAGGACGGCAGCTCTTCCAGTCGCTCTCCGTTGAGGAAAACCTCATCATCGGCGGCCAGATGGGCCGCAACGGTCCGTGGGAACTGGAAAAGGTATTTCAGCTCTTTCCCGTCCTGAAGGAGCGCCGCGCCGTTCAGGCAACAGCGTTATCAGGTGGCCAGCAGCAGATGGTCGCTATCGGCCGTGCGCTCATGTCCAACCCGGAACTCATTCTCTTCGACGAGATCAGCCTGGGCCTGGCTCCCATCATCATCAAATCGATCTACGAAGTGCTGCCGGACATCATTGGCGAAGGTATGAGCGCGGTCATCGTCGAACAGGACATCGCCAAGGCGCTCAGCGTCGCAGGCAGGGTTTATTGCATGCAGGAAGGCAGGATTTCGCTCGAGGGACGTTCCGACGAACTCACCCGCGAGCAGATCAGCGCTGCCTATTTCGGAGTCTAACATGGAGTGGATCAACGCCATTGTTCAAGGTGTGCTTCTGGGTGGCCTCTATGCCCTGTTTGCCGCTGGCCTGTCGCTGATTTTCGGCGTCATGCGGCTGGTCAACATTGCCCACGGTGACTTCATTGTCCTGGCCGCCTTTCTGGCCCTGTCCATAACCACCGCGCTCGGTGTCAATCCGATGTTGACCCTGGTTCTGGTCGTGCCGCTCATGGCCGTTATCGGCTACTTCCTCCAGCTCGGCATTCTCAATCAGACCTTGGGTGATGACATCCTCCCTCCGCTTCTGGTGACGTTCGGACTTTCGATCATCATTCAGAACGGCCTCCTGGAAATCTACAGCGCCGATCCGCAGAAGATGAATGCCGGTGCAATCGAAACCGCCAGTATCGCGCTGCCCGGTGATCTTAATGTCGGCGTTCTGCCGCTGTTGATGTTCGCCGTTTCCGTTGCCGTCATCGCAGGACTTCAATGGATTTTCTACCAGTCCGCGCTCGGTCGGGCATTCCGTGCCGTATCGGACAAACAGGACATTGCGCAGCTCATGGGGCTCAACAAGGCCCATGTCTTTGGACTGGCCATGGCACTTTCCCTTGCCGTGGTCGGCATCGCCGGCGTGTTCCTGGGCATTCGCACCAGCTTCGATCCGTCGATTGGCCCGGGTCGCCTTATCTTCGGCTTTGAAGCCGTCATCATCGGCGGGCTGGGGAATCTCTGGGGCACGCTCATCGGCGGCATCATCCTAGGTGTCAGCCAGAACATCGGTGCCCAGATCAATCCGGGCTGGCAATTGCTCGCCGGACATATCGCCTTCCTGATCGTACTCGCTGTGAAACCGCGCGGCCTCTTTCCACGGATCGACTGATGACAACAGCTTCCTACACCATCTCCAGATCATCCCCGGCAAGCAGGATTGCCGCGGTGATCGGCATATTGTTCCTTGGCGCGCTCATTGCGGCGCCCTGGTGGGCAGGCCGCGCAGACATGCGCCTCCTGAGCGAGATATTCCTCTATCTGTCGCTCGCCTGCCTCTGGAACCTGCTGGCCGGTTACGCGGGGCTTGTCTCCGTCGGCCAGCAGGCCTTTGTCGGTTTCGGCGGCTACATGCTCTTCGCGCTTGCGATCTTTGCAGGATTGTCGCCGCTTGCCGCGATTCCGCTCGCAGGCATTCTCGGAGCCATCGTCGCCGTGCCGGTCGCGGTTCTGATATTTCGGCTGCGGGGCGCCTATTTCGCGATCGGAACCTGGGTCATTGCTGAAGTCTTCCGCCTCAGCTTCGCGCAGGTCTCGGCGCTGGGCGGCGGTTCGGGAACCAGTCTTCCCGTCGGTATCGTGCGCTCCATGGCTTCCAGCCGCTCGATGCGTGAAGCAACCACGTATTGGCTTGCGCTCGGCATGGCCATCCTGGTCATTGCGGTGATCTACCTGCTGCTCAGATCCCGAAACGGGCTCGCCCTGACGGCCATCCGGGACAGTGAAGTCGCCTCCAACAGCTTCGGCATCGACATCTGGCGCCACAAGTTCATCGTCTATGTTGTCACCGCCGGGCTGACCGCCTCGACGGGAGCCCTGATCTTTCTTCAGAAACTGCGCATCTCGCCGGACGCGGCCTTCAGCGTGAACGACTGGACCGCGTTCGTGATTTTCATCGTCGTCATCGGCGGCATCGGCACCCTGGAAGGTCCGATCATCGGCGTCATCGTTTTCTTTCTCTTGCGCGAAACGCTGGCGGACCTGGGCACCACCTATCTCCTGATACTAGGCCTCGTCGCAATCGTCGTCATGCTCAAGGCACCGCGCGGCATCTGGGGCTTCGTCAAGGACAGAACCGGTCTCGAAATCTTCCCGCTGTCGAGGCGGGTGGTCGAAAAAGAATAGGAGGCGACCTTGGCTCGCAAACGCAAAAAAACGATCATCACCTGCGCAATCACCGGCGCGATCCACACGCCGACCATGTCGGACGCCCTCCCCTTCACCGCCGAAGACATTTCAGACCAGGCGATCGAGGCGGCCAAGGCCGGCGCCTCCATCCTCCACCTCCACGCCCGCAACCCGGAAAACGGGTCCGTCTCGATCGCACCGGAGCATTTCAAGGCCTTTCTTCCCGTGATCAAGCAGGCCACGGATGCGGTCGTCAACGTTTCCACCGGCGGCAGCCTGGTCAACACCATGGAAGAGCGGATCGCACCGGCCAAATGGGCATCACCTGAAATGTGTTCGCTCAACATGGGGTCCATGAACTTCTCGTTCCACCCGCTCGCCGACCGGATCCAGGACTTCAAATACGACTGGGAAGAAGCCTATATCCGGAATTCGGAAGGGTATATTTTCAGGAACACCTTTGCCGATATCCGCTATGTCGCGACTGAACTTGGGGGCACCCACGGCGTCAAGTTCGAGCACGAATGCTACGACGTCGGTCATCTCTACAATCTGAAATTCTGCATGGACGCCGGCCTCTTCAAACCACCGGTCTTCATCCAGTTCATTTTCGGCATTCTCGGCGGCATCGGTCCCGATATCGACAATCTCATCTTCATGAAACGCACGGCTGACAGGCTCTTTGGCGACGATTATCAGTGGTCGGTTCTGGGTGCTGGCGGTGCACAGATGCCGTTTGCAACGACAGCAAGCCAGATGGGCGGCAACTTGCGCGTCGGCCTGGAAGACAGTCTTATGATCGCGCGCGGTCAACTGGCCAAATCGAATGCGGAGCAGGTCACCAAGATCCGGCGTATCGTCGAAGACCTCGGCTGCGAAGTCGCGACACCGGACGAGGCCCGTGAAATGCTCGACCTTAAGGGCGGCGACCGCGTCGCTTTCTGAGGTACATTAGAAGGAGCCAGGCGACATGCCGGAAATCGAACCGCGAGACCCGAGCTTGAAGGATCTTGAAGGCCTTCATTTGTGGCATGCGCCGATGTCGAGCTGTTCACAGCGGGTTCGCATCGTGCTCGCGGAAACGGGCAAGGACTACACCTCCCACCTCGTCGACCTTGCCAAGGACGAGCATGCTTCCCCCGCCTACCAGGCGATCCACCCGAATGGGCTGGTTCCGGCATTTGTCGACAACGGGCACCTTTTCATCGAAAGCGTCGACATAATACAGCAGATTGCCGGGCCGGCGTCTGACCTCGCCGGATCTGCATCACCCGATTTGTTGAAGCTTGCCGACGAAGCTCAGCTCGATCTGAAACTTGCGACCCACGAATTCCTGTTCAGAGGTGTCGAGCGCGGTTCGGAAGAGAGTTTCGACGCATTCCAGGAAAACCACCAGAACGAGTGGCTCAAACAGTTCCGCCGTGACTTTAAGGCCGGCTTTGAAAAATCACGCGTAGATGCTGCCGTAACGCGAACCGACGATGCCTTCCGGAAACTGGACAACCTGTTGTCGGACGGGCGGCTTTTCCTGACCGGCGATACGTTCTCTCTTGCCGATGTTGCCTGGATGCCGAACGTTCACCGTTTTGACCTCATGGGCTGGCCGTTCGAGCGAACACCCCATTTGCAATCCTGGTTTGAACGGATTGCAGCGCGGCCAAGTTACAAGGACGCCCTTATGGCCTGGCAGAATGAACACGCTGCCGGCGCATTTGCGGCGTACACACGTGAACGCCGCTCAGAGAGGACCGATATCACTGCATTCGGCAGTTTGAGCGGCTGAGACAGCCGCTTTTTGGTATCTGCAAGTTCAAAGTCTAGGATACGGTCCTAGGGTACGGACCCATAAATGAAGTCGATTTGGTTTGGATCGTTTTGACCAGATGAAAGGAGGGAAAGCGCTGGAAATGTGGTTCATTTTCAAGCCTTTCCCGACGCAGCAGATGGCCAAAACGGCCAAATCCGAAGGACGGCAAAATGGCTTCACCTCGCAGCGTCACCGTGCTCGACCGGGCAACAAGCCCGCTCTTCACACGCTTCCTCGCGAGATTTCGCCATTTCTGCCGCCAAATCGGCTTCATTTATGAGTCCGCACCCTAGACCCAGCAATCTCGTCGAATGGACGCTTCATGAACCAGCAACCGCCGAAAAGTACGTTTTCAACCTGTCCGCACGATTGTCCGTCCTCGTGTTCGGTTGAAGTTCACTTTTATCCTGATGGCGACGTGCGGCGTTTGAATGGCGCGCGCGACAACGACTATACGGCGGGAGTGGTCTGCGCGAAGGTTGCGCGCTATCCCGAGCGCCTCTATCACCCGGACCGGCTGATGCAGCCGCTGCGGCGGGTCGGCAAGAAGGGGGAAGCGCGGTTTGAGGAAATCTCCTGGGATGCAGCGCTGGATCTGATTGCCGAGAAATTCCTGGCTGCAGAAGCGGAATACGGTGCCGAAAGCGTTTGGCCGTATCATTATGCCGGCACAATGGGTCTGATCCAGCGGGACAGCATTCACCGGCTGCGCCACGCCAAGGGCTATTCACGCCAGTTCGACAGTTTCTGCACCAACATGGCCCCCCGCCACCGGACGGCTGACTGGTCCTGATCCGCGGGAAATGGCCCGCTCCGACCAGATCGTCATCTGGGGAACAAACCCGGTCGCGACCCAGGTTAACGTCATGACCCACGTGATTGCGGCACGCAAGCAACGCGGTGCGCGTATCATCGTGGTTGACGTCTACGAAACTGAAACGATGAAACAGGCAGATATCGGCCTCGTTCTGAAGCCGGGCACGGACGCAGCGCTTGCTTGCGCAATCATGCACGTGCTTTTCCGGGACGGTCATGCCGATTGGGACTATCTCAACGCCTACACGGACTGCCCGAAAGAGCTGGAAGAGCACCTTTGTTCCAGAACACCTGAGTGGGCGGCGCAAATTACCGGTCTCGACGCGGACCAGATTGAAGATGTTGCGCGTCTGATCGGTGAAACAAAAAAGACGTTCTTCCGTCTTGGATATGGCTTCACCCGTTCGCGCAATGGCGCGGTCGGGATGCATGCCGCCGCCTCAATCGCCAGCGTCGCCGGAAACTGGCAATACGAGGGTGGCGGTGCGTTCCACAACAACGGCGGACTGTTTCAGTTCAACAAGGAGATGATTGAGGCAACGTCTTTGAAGGACGTCTCCGTCCGCGCACTGGACCAAAGCCTTATCGGCCGAATTCTGACTGGAGACGCGGAAGCGCTTCAGGGCGGGCCGCCCGTCAAAGCCCTGCTGACGCAGAACACCAATCCGATGTCGGTCGCTCCCGAACAGGAACTGGTCAGGAAAGGTTTTGAGCGCGAAGATCTCTTCACCGTCGTCCACGAACATTTCCTGACCGAAACGGCCCAAATGGCCGATATCGTGCTGCCTGCGACGCAGTTCCTGGAGCATGACGACATCTACAAGGGCGGTGGCCACCAGTATCTGTCGCTCGGTCCGAAGGCCGTCGAGCCACCGGATGGACCCAAAGAAAATATCTTTGTGATCAACGAGATCGCCAAGCGCGTTGATTCAAAACCTCATCCCGGTTTCGATATGAGCGCGCGCGATCAAATCGACTGGATGCTGCAGAATTCCGGTCACGGAACACTGGCGCAGCTGGAAGCGGAAAAGTGGCGCGACCTGCAGCCTGATTTCGAAACCTCACATTACCTGAACGGGTTCGGCCACGCCGACGGCAAGTTTCATTTCCGGCCCGACTGGGGCCGCTCTGCCGCCCCGAACAAACCCGATGGTGACACGGTCTTCGGTCCATGCGCCGAGATGCCGAACCTTCCCGACCAATGGGACATTATCGAGCTTGCGGACGATGAGCATCCGCTCCGGCTGGCAACGTCACCGGCCCGGTCCTTCCTGAACTCTTCGTTCAACGAGACAGAGACCTCCAGGAAGAAAGAAGGCAGGCCGGAAGTCTGGATCACACCGGCAGATGCCGCGCGGTTCGGGATTGAAGATGGCGCCAAGGTAAAAATGGGAAACCAGCGGGGCGCAGTGACGCTGCACGCGCGCCTGGTAAAGGGCATTGCACCCGGCACGGTCATTTCGGAAGGCATTTGGCCGAATTCCGCGTTCGAGGACGGAAAAGGCATCAACACGCTGACCGGCGCCGATCCCGTCGCGCCCTATGGCGGCGCAGCCTTTCACGATACGGCGGTTTGGATAAAGCAGGACTGAGTGTTCGAAACTGCGTACCGCCACTGCAGAAAAAACAAAAATGGCAGCGCATCCCGCGAGGGCGCGCTGCCTGGCCTCATAGAGCCTTGCCTGAATTCAGGTTTGGGGCTCCCGGTCGTCAGGTCGGGCTTTCTGAGGAGTTCGTGTCCGGATTGGCCAGCCGGCCTTCTTCGGCCTTGTAGAAATACTGGCTCGCCACCAGCCATCCTTTCAGCGGACGCAGCATGGGAATGCAGGTCAAAAGGATCAGCGGTAGGGTCGTGACCAGATGCACCCAGTAGGGCGCGGTGTAGGCGATTTCCAGCCAGATGGCGAACGCAACCGCCGGCACGCAGCCGAAGCAGATCACGAAAAAGGCCGGACCGTCTGCCGGGTCGGCGAAGCTGTAATCGAGGCCGCAGTGATTGCAATTGGGCCTGAGTTTCAAAAAACCATCGAAGATCTTGCCTTCGCCACAGCGCGGGCAACGGCCCTTGATACCGGTCCGTATCGGCGGGAGTTCGGGCCAGCTTTGTTGAGTCTGCATGGACTGTCCCACTTCTGACTGTCAGGAGTGCCCTGAACTGCTCAACAGTTTCCGGTCACTCGTTTAATGATAGGAATATGTATGCATTCAATTTATGG
>JGI12316J14372_10003960_pt1 | contig 13311 bp, 13 predicted proteins | sample MarCyaLeptolynsp_FD_14372 | JGI IMG/M metagenome (IMG submission 14372) | reverse complement strand
CCTACATGGACCTGATCTGGGGCATTCCGGAATTTGTCGCCGAAGCCGATGCGCTCGCGGAGAAATACGGCGACCGCTTCCAGGTCCCGCAGCTCCTGCGCGNCATGGCGGCGAAGGGTGAGACCTTTTACTCTCGCTTTCCACCGGGCGGCGTAAAAGAAAAAGCCGCTGCGTAAAGTAATATACATTCATTGTATTAGGGCCAGAAGTATTTTCTGGCCCTTTTTTATTTCTTCTGTTGACGATTCAATCTGAGATGGCAATCAAGTGTTACAACCAGTTCATGGTTGGGGATCTTTAAGAGGGAAAATTTGATGAAAAAGATCATGATGGGCGCTACTATATTGGCAGCGCTTTTGATGAATACTGCGTGTGCAACAATTACGCGCGGCACCACTGAAGCGTTTGAAGTACAGACCACTCCGTCTGGGGCGAAAGTTACCACAACACTTGGTTTGTCGTGCGAACCGACTCCATGCGTCATTCCAAAAGTAAGTCGCGAAGCAGAGTTTGCGGTCACCATCGAAAAAGAGGGGTACAAGACGGGCACCTATAACGTAACGCACGAAATGTCGGGCGGTGGCGGCGCTGGCATGGCCGGTAACGTTATTCTGGGCGGTGGCATAGGTGCATTGATCGATGCCAATAACGGCGCCACGCAACAACTTGTGCCAAATCCTTTGGTTGTGGAGTTGGAGCCGATTGAGGACGAATCTGACGACCAATCAACCAAGGACATCGCAGAAGAAGCACTGGAGCGCGCAGCGGACGCCACCAGCTAGATTTTTGTCGGATCAAAAAAAGAAAGGCCGGAGCGTTCAGCTCCGGCCATTTTTAAATCTCAGGCGCCGTCTTCGACAATTGGCGTGAGAAGAATCTCTACGCGTCTGTTGGCTGCACGGCCTGCCTGAGTTGCGTTATCGGCGATGGGTTGCGTCTCTCCCATCCCGATTGCGTTCAGTCGTACGCTCTGAACGCCGCTATTGGCCAAATAGGTCTGCACGGATGAGGCACGACGTTCCGACAATTCCTGATTATAGGAATCATCGCCATCGGAGCTCGCGTGACCGACCACATCGACCGCAGTCTTTGGATATTCTTGCAAGGTTGCGCTGACATCATTCAGCGGCGCATAAAAATCGCCTTTGATGGTTGAACTGTTGACGTCAAAGGTGAGACCGGACGGCATGGATAGCGCGATCTGGTCCCCGACGCGCTCAACACCAATGCCGGTTCCAGCTGTTTGTTGGCGCAGTTTTTCTTCCTGTTTGTCCATATAGACGCCGACCGCGGCACCTGCGAGGCCGCCCACGACAGCGCCAATTGCGGCGTTCCGCTTGTCGTCGCCGCCGGCCATCATGCCGACGCCTGCGCCAATGATTGCGCCGCCCGCAGTCGTCCCCAGAGTGCGGTTGGATACGTTCTGACAGCCCGCGATCAAGGTCGCCGCCGCTAGAATGGTAAGTGTGGTTTTCATCAATAGATCTCCCAGCTTCGTTTAGAACACGCCATTACGACTCAAAATTTCCAAGTGAATAATTGGAAACGTTGTGGATCGTTTGATCCGTCGCAGGCAAGCAAGTATTTCCCCTTATTTCGCCATTTCCGGCGCGTTCCTACGTGATTGAAGACACGAAAAGGAGCGAAACTATGGCCGTATTGTGCGTTCTGGGCGGTGACGTCGATCGCTGCGCCCCTCATCTGGAAACTTCAATTTCACTGGCAAAACAACTCGGTACGGGTCTGACCGGTTTGCTCGCTATGCCCGATCCGGCCAATACGGCGATGTATTTTGTTTCCGCCGAAGCCGTTATGGCCGGGGCTTCAGGGGTCAGCGCGGTATCGGACGCGCAAACGTCACTTCGCGAGGATTTTGACGCGGCGTTTAAATCTGTTGCAGCCAGCGCTGGAAGCTGGCTCAAAGCCGATATCCTTCACAAAACGGGACATGTTCAGTCGCTCGCGGCAAATCATGCCATTCTCAGTGATGCGACGGTGTTTCCAAAAGAGGCTGCTCTGTCCGGGCATCCTCTCAATCCGGTGTACGAGTACGTACTGATGGAAGAGCGACTGCCAGCGGTCCTCGCTGCATCGTCGGGACAAATTTCCGGTCCGGTCGTGATCGCCTGGGATGGCAGTCCGCGCGCCATGCGGGCCGTACGCGCCCATCTGCCGCTGATCCAGTCGCTTGGAGAGGTGGTGGTGGCGCACAATCCGGACAAGGACCGCGAGCTTGGCGGCGCGCCTGAACTCACCAAACCAGAGGCGCTGTCAGACTGGCTGCACGATGAACGCGTGAATGCAAAGGTCGAGACCTTCTCGGGCAAGGTCTCTGATGGCCTGCTCAAGATCGCCAAGGATCACAAAGCCGGCCTGATCGTTATGGGCGCCTATGGGCATAGCCGCATCGGTCAGATGCTGTTTGGCGGCACCAGCCGCGCTCTGATGCAGGCTGAGGATGCACCGGCCTTGGCTCTAGCGCATTGATGAAGGGAGACAGATGACATGCCTTTGAGACGAATTGTATTGCGCCTGGCCCGCAATCCCGGACACCCGGACGGCGATGATCAACAGGGCTATGTGCTCGTCGCACCGCTGGATGCGTCTGGGAAGATCGATCTGGAGCTCTGGCAGGCCCTGCGTGCCAAGTGCACGGTCGATCGGTTTCATCCCGACCCTGACGAGAAAGCCGATGGCCTGCTGACGCATCGCGGCAATCAGTGGCGGTTCCACTATGACGAGGAAGCGGAAGGTCCGGACGAGGGCGGGTTCCGGCTTGGCGATCATACGTTCAGGCCCGGCGAGTACGTCACCATTGCCTCGCACGGGGAAGACCCGCTGACTTATGTGGTCACCGAAGTCGACCGCGTGCATGAGGGCTGACACGGCGCCAGCGTGAATGGAGGGCAACTGAACACAGGGCAACGAAAGCGGGCTAAAATGCCCTGATTCAGCCCTGTTTTTGTTGCGGAACTCGGCTTATGTCAGACGCTCAAACAGGAGTGTCCCGATGTTATCTGCCACGGTTTCTGCCATTGCTCTGGTCATGGCGATTGGTCCGCATCTGCAAGTGGGTTTGCAGGCGGCGATCGATGAAACGCAGCCGACCCCCGCAACCATCATCGCCGAACCGGCCGTGGATGAAAGCCGGATANAAGTTGATGAAAGCATGCCGAAACTTGATGAACCCCTGCAAGAGGACAGTTCTGCAGGGCAGGTTTCTGCGACTCCCGGTGCGACAGCGGCGGATGAGGTTGAAAGCGTGGAAAACACCGTGACCGATCCGGTTGCGGAGGCGGTTCTGACGGCGCAACCGGAAACCACCGAACCTGTCACCGAGTCGCCGGAGCCGACTCCGGTTCGCTCTAATCAGGTGGATGAAGCCGACTGGCCCGCAATCCTCGATCAGGTTAGCGCCGCCTTGACGTCCGTGCGGACTGCGCGCGGTAATTTCGTTCAGACCAATGGCGATGGTAGCGTCACCACCGGCACATTTGCGCTCAACCGACCCGGTCGGATGCGGTTCGACTATGACGACCCGACGCCGATCCTGATCGTCTCGAACGGCACCACGGTGGCGATGGAGGATAGCGAGCTGGAAACCGTGGACCGGGTTCCGATCGGCTCGACCCCGCTCGGCCTGATCCTGTCCACGGACTTGCGGTTCGATGAGGATGTTGAAGTGCTCAGCGTCTTGCAGAACGAGGACCGCATCGGCGTCCGCGTCAGTGACGCAACTGGCGAGCTGGAAGGCACGCTGACCATGGTGCTGGATGCGGCAAGCTACGACCTGCTCGGCTGGCTGGCGACCGATGGCAATCTACAGACCACAGTCGTTGATCTGCTCGATGTAGAGACGAATGTACGCCTCGACCCGCGTCTGTTCCGCCTCGATGATGCCGAGGACGAGGAAGACGAACGCTGAGCCATGATCGGCGCCCCTGAACGCGAAAAGGCCAGAGCGGGATGTCCCGTCTGGCCTTCTCTCAGGTCCGCGTTACGTCCCCACGACTCACGAACTCAAAAGTGTACGCGCTGGCAAGTATGCTCACCTGTTGAACAGGCGCTGTACAAGTTATACATACCAGCGGTATGTTAAACGTCAATCGCTGAAAGCTGGGAAATGGCGCGACGCTCCAGAGCTGATGCAGAAAAGACACGTGAGCAATTGCTCGACGTGGCGACGCGGCTGTTCGGTGCGCAGGGCTATGCCGACACCTCGATCTCCGACATTTGCGCTGAGCTGGACATCACCAAGGGCGCCTTGTTCCACCATTTCAAGACCAAGGACGCGCTGTTTCGGGAAGTCTGGACGCGTGTGCAGGTGGAGATGGACAGCGAAGCGCGCGAGGCGGCCATCGCCGCACGCAGCCTGACCGACCCGTATGCCGCCTTCATGGCTGGCTCTCGGACCTATCTGAAATATGTCGCGCGTCAGGATTTCCAGCAGATTGTGCTGATTGATGGGCCGTATGTGCTGGGGCTGAAGGGTTGGTATGAGAGTGACCACGATCTCGGCATTCAGAACGTCACGGCCGGGGTTCGCTATCTGTCCAAGAAGGGTCTCGTCGCGCCAGAGAATGTGGAGCCGATCGCCATCATGCTGCAAAGCGCGCTGAATGGCGCCGGGTTCGCGCTTTTGCGCGACAAGGACGGGACATCGTCGGAAGGCTTCTATCGGGCCTTCGAGACGCTGGTAAAGAGCCTGCGTTAGGCGTCCATCAGGTCGGCAAAGCGCTTGAACAGGTAGAAACTGTCCTGCGGGCCTGGGCTGGCTTCCGGGTGATGCTGGACCGAGATGATCGGTTTGCCTGCCACTTTCAGACCCGAATTGGTGCCATCAAACAAAGAGCGATGGCTCTCTTCGACGCCGGCGGGCAGGGTGGCGACATCGACGGTAAAGCCATGATTCATTGAGACAATTTCGACCTTGCCGGTTTCCAGATCCTTGACCGGATGATTGGCGCCGTGATGGCCCTGTTCCATCTTCATGGTCTTGGCGCCCAGCGTCAGGGCCAGCAATTGGTGACCCAGGCAAATGCCGAGGATTGGCAGGCCGCTCTCGACCAGGGCTTTCAGCATCTCGCCCGCGCGTTCAAATGTCGCCGCCGGATCGCCCGGACCATTGGAGAGCACAACGCCGTCCGGTTTGAGCCCGGCAATCGTCGCAAAGTCTGTGTCTCCGTTGACGATTGTGGCGCGGATACCGACATCGGCGAGATTGCGTAGAATGTTCTTCTTCACCCCGAAATCGACCACGACCACGTGCTTGTCGCCGCTGCTATCGCCAGCAAATCCGGTCCCGAGCTCCCAGAGCCGCTCGGAATGGTCAAAATTGGCGTCGGCATCGACCTTTGCCGCCAGATCAGCCGCCTCGAGCCCATCCCAGGCCTGTGCCGCCTTGACCAGGGCCTCCGTGTCGATCTTGCCGTCAGGGGCATATTGGATGGCACATTTCTGCATGCCTTTTTCGCGGATCAGGCGCGTCAGTGCGCGCGTATCGACGCCGGACAGGCCGACAATGCCCTTTTTCGCGAGCCAGGCATCGAAATGATCGTCAGCGCGCCAGTTGGAGGGCGGGGTGATGGATTCGCGAAAAACCGTGCCGACGGCGGCTTTGGCGGCATTTTCGCTCGATTCTTCGTGATCTTCGGGATTCGCACCGACATTTCCGATGTGCGGAAAGGTGAAAAGCACAACTTGTTCAGCATATGACGGATCTGTCAGAATCTCCTGATATCCGGTCATTGCGGTGTTGAAACACAGCTCTCCGACCGCTGTACCTACGGCGCCTGAGCCGATTCCTAGGAATACTGTCCCATCCGCCAGAGCAAGGGCGCCGCTGGCCTGGCTGGCAAAGTTGGATTGATTTTTGTCCATCTTACGCTTATCTCCGCCACTTCGCTGGACTCTTGAGGTCCACTTTGCCTTAATGTTTTTTGGGCAAACGGGTGGCTGATAGAGTGTTGCGGGCCGAACCGTCAAGCGGATTCGGCGCATAAAAATGAGGCTTTTGAGGCGTCAATTATGGGTCAGATGGATCAAACCATCCAAATCACACTTCGTAACCGCATAGACGCGGCCCTTTCACAGGCCGAATCCGAGAAACCATGCGGGGTTGAGGCGCAGACATTGCGTCTGATCAAGTGTGCCATGGATGATCGTGATGTGATCGCACGCAAACGCGGCGAGTGCTCCGGCTGTGACAATGAGGTGATCGAGGCTTTGCTCGAGACCATGGCGCAGCAGCGCGAGCAATCGATCAAGCAATTCGATGATGCGGGTCGCATCGCCGATGCCGAGCGCGAGCGTGAGGAACTGGACGTGATCCTGAGCTTCTTGCCTGAGCCGCTGTCGGGCGATGCGCTGCAATCGGCGGCTGCCGAGGTGGTGACGGAATTGAAGGCGCACAAGCTGAAAGATGTCGGTCGCTGCATGACCGCGCTGCGCAAGCGCTTCCCGGGCCGGATCGAATGCGGACCGGCCAGCAAGGCTGTTCGCGCGGCGATAGGCTAGACGAACCCCTACAATTGAGGGCATCTCTGTCGCATCAAATGCGGGAGACTTGCTATGCGGTCGATTCTAATCGCCATTGCCGCCCTTCTCATCGGGGCAGCTGCCGGTGTGTTCCTCTATACGCGGGTCGTGCCGCTTCCGAATGACGCGATTGCCCGCGGGCAGGCATTTGAGGGCGATAATGATTATTTCTTCCAGAATGCCAGCGAGCTCTACCCGACGCGGACCGTCTCCGGGCCAGAGGCTTCAACGCCTCTGCCAAGAACAGACGGCGCGCTGGACGGCTTCACGTACGAATATGACGGCAAGACCCGCACCCTCGCGGATCTCTACACCGATATGGAAACGTCCGGCCTGATCATCATCCATGATGGCCAAGTCGCGCATGAAAGCTATGGCCGCGGCGCCGATGCCGGCACGCGCTTTACGACCTGGTCGCTGGTCAAATCGATCACCTCGACGCTGGTCGGTGTGGCGGTGGCCGACGGCAAGATCGACAGTGTCGATGATCCCCTGTCGAAATATCTGCCCGAGGTTGAAGGCACCGCCTATGAGGGCGTGACGATCAAGCAGGCGCTGCAAATGTCGTCCGGGGTCCGCTACGATCCGCGGCTGTGGGAAGGCAAGATGGACGATACGATTGCCCTGATGACCAAAAGCGTCGTCACCGGGCAGGAGCCCGCCTATGATCTCGCCATCGAGTTCAAGCGCGAAAATGATCCGGGCACCAAGTTCAATTACAATACGGCCGAAAGCCAGGTTCTGGTCGAACTGGTCCGGCGTGCCACCGGCATGAACGCGGCGGATTATCTCGAACAGACATTGTGGCGCCCGCTCGGCATGGAGCATGATGCGGGCTGGATCATCGATCTTGCCGGTGCTGATGGCGCAGAGATTGGCGGCGCCATGTTCAATGCGGCGCTGCGCGACTGGGCCCGGTTCGGCCTGTTCATCGAGCAAGGCGGCGTCTGGAATGGTGAGCAGATCCTGCCGGCCGACTGGGTTGATCGCGCGACCGTGTCGGACGAACCGCACCTGATGCCGGGGGAAGTGCACCCGAACGGCAATCGCGGTTATGCCTGGCACTGGTGGACCTATTCAGACGGGACGTTCACGGCCTCGGGCGCGAATGGACAGACGCTCTACATTGATCGTGACAATGACATTGTCGTGGCCCGGTCCAGCGCCTGGCCGGAAGGCTATGTACGTGAGCATGATGATCAGAGCTTTGCCATGTACAAGGCGCTCGCCGACTGGTTTGCGCGTGAGGAGACAGGGTCTGCCGACGCGGAAGTGAGCGCTGCAGAAGCGCCCTGATCAGCTGCGCTAAGCGGCGATCACGAACCGGTTGCGGCCTTCATCCTTGGCGTCATAGAGCGCGTCATCCGCGCGGGTCATGACCGAGCGAACCGTGTCGCGCGGGTGGGCAATGCCGACCCCGACACTGGCCGAAACCTGGATGCGGTGTTCGAAATAGGCGCACGGCTTGGAGGCGACGCGGTGACGGATCGCCTCGGCATAATGGTAAATCTGCGAAATGTCGGCATAAGGCAGCAGCACCGCGAACTCTTCGCCCCCGAGGCGCGCGACCATGGCGTCTTCTGGCAGGGCTTCGACAATTTGCTGCGAGGCGTGGATCAGAACTTCATCGCCGGCCTCGTGCCCATAGGCGTCATTGACCTTCTTGAAGTGGTCGAGATCGATGATGAAGATAGACAGGCCGTGAAATTCCAGGTCGGCTGAGTCGAACTGGTGCCGGGCTTCCTGCATGAAGGCGCGCCGATTGGCGAGGCCGGTCATCTCATCCGTATGCGCGAGATGGAAGATGCGCAGCATGCGGCGATGGTTCATGATGCTCTGATAGCCGACAATCGAAGTGCAGAGCGGAACGATGATCAGCGGCAGGATGGTCGCCGTGCGCAGCGCCTTCTGGTGGATATGCGGCTCATAGTGGCGGGTCGTGAACCAGGTCGCGGCCACGGCAATTGCGGTCGCAATCACGAGCATGATTGCGGCGACCATGATCAGGTTCGACGCAAACTCGCGTTCGCTGGGTACGGATCGGATCTCGTTCTGTTGTTTCACGTGCTTATCCACCAGAACAGACCTTAGAGACCGCGCCCTAGAATACGGTTTCCGCGATGGGTGAAATTTGACCGATCAGGCCGTTTTTGTCGTATTTTTATGTGACATCCGGCGGTTTCGGGCATGACAACCATGTCATCTTGTTCAAAACGCCTGTGCGAATTCTTAATCTGATCCTTCGCGCAGCGGACCTGACGGGTTATATGAATCAGATGAGCGCCCCGATCCGTATTCCCGAAGGCTTTGTCGACGAGTTGAAAGCGCGCATTCGGCCGTCTGAAGTGATCGGTCGAAAGGTGAAGCTGAAAAAGCAGGGCAAGGAATGGGTCGGCCTGTCGCCCTTCACCAATGAGAAGACGCCGAGCTTCTACGTCAATGACCAGAAGAAGATCTTCAAATGCTTTTCCTCCGGCATTGGCGGCGATGTCATCTCCTTCGTCATGGAAACCGAACGCCTCTCCTTCATGGAGGCGATCGAGAAACTCGCCGACGAAGCTGGGATGCAATTGCCCAAGGCGACGCCGGAAAGCCAGGAACAATATGATCGCCGCTTGCGCCTGATCGCGGCCTGTGAGGCGGCAGCGGCCTTTTATGAAGAACGCCTGCGCGCGAGCGAAGGGACGGAGGCCCGGACCTATCTCGAAGGGCGCGGCCTGAAGCCGAATACCTGGGGCAAGTACCGGCTCGGCTATAGCCCGGATGATTGGCGCCAGACCTTCGAACACTTGAAGTCCAAGGGCTTCTCTCAAAGCGAGATCATCGAGGCCGGACTGGCGGTCGAGAAGGATGGCGGCGGCGAGCCTTATGACCGGTTTCGTGGCCGGCTCATGTTTCCGATCGAGGACGCCCGCGGGCAGGTCATCGCCTTTGGCGGCCGCGCCTTGCAGCCGGATGCCAAGCCGAAATATCTCAACTCCTCCGACACACCACTCTTCCACAAGTCGCGCGTCCTGTATCGCTATAAGGCCGCGCGCGAGGCCTTTGGCGGCACAGATGAAGGCGGGCTGATTGTCTGTGAAGGCTATATGGACGTCATCGCCTTGTGCGAGGCAGGCTTTGGCCATGCTGTCGCGCCGCTCGGTACGGCGCTGACGGAAGAGCAGCTGGGTCTGCTCTGGCGTGCCGGGCCGGAGCCAGTGCTCTGCTTTGACGGCGACCGCGCGGGTCTCGGCGCCGCCTACCGCTCGATCGAACGCGCCTTGCCGGGCCTGCAGCCGGGGCGCAGCGTCTTCTTCTGCCTGCTCTCGGACGGTATGGATCCCGATGATTTGATTCGTGAGCGCGGCCCCGGGGCAATGGGCGCGCTCTTGGACAATGCCCTGCCGCTGGTTGAAGTCCTGTGGCGGCGCGAACGTGATGCCGAGGCGGTCGATACCCCCGAGCGCCAGGCCGGGCTTGAGCAGCGCCTGATGCAGGCGGCGAGTGCGATCCAGCACGGCGCCGTGAAGTCCGCCTATGAGCGCGAGCTGAAAGCGCGGATGCGGGATTATCTCTGGCAGCTGCGCTCAGCCGGGCGCGGCACGGGGCGGCCCCCACCGCGCGGCGGCAAGCGGCTGGATTCCTCCTTGCGTGGCGGCGCGCCGGCCAAGACCAGAGGGCTCGGCCTGATTGTGCGGGCAGTGGACCATCACCACCTGGCCGAGATCGGGTTTGAGGCCCTGGCTGTTGCAGATTTGCCAGATCCCGACGTTTCCGCCATTCGCGACGCCCTGATTAGCCAAAATACTGCAGATTCAGGTGTTGACCGCAGGGGACTCAGCGACCATTTAGAGAGCCTTGGAAAATCGCGCGCTGCAGAACTGCTAACAACTTATCCCGACACCCCAGAGATTGCCCGAGGCGGGCCAGAGGAACGGGAATGGCTAATCGCCCTGGAACAGTATGCACGCCCGGAAGGTACGGATGGGTCCGGCCGCAATTCTGGTGAGGCTTTTGCCACGCCGGAGGATGCGCGTTTCCGGCACCGTCTGGTATCAGAGAGAAGGGCTCGCACAGCGCGTCTCAATGAGGCAGCGGAAAAAGCAGATCAGGATTGATCCGGCTTTTATGGGATAAAAAGTGTATGCTGCGATGCGGCTCGCAGCGGACAGGAGCAATACATGGCGAAAGCCAAAGCGGAAGTACTCGAAGAAGGCGAAGACCGTCCGGTCCTCGACCTCAGCGACACCAAAGTCAAAAAATTCCTCAAGGACGCCAAAGCCAAGGGCTATGTCACGCTTGAGCAATTGAACAAGGTTCTGCCGGAAGACGAGCTGTCTTCCGATCGCATCGAAGACACGATGGCGATGTTGTCTGAGCAGGGCATCACTGTGGTCGACAGTGAAGAGGAAGGCGAGGCGGCGGCCAAGTCGACCGCGGTTGCGACGACGACGGCGGCAGGCGCGGTCACCAAGAAGGGCAATGCCCGCGGCTCTGACCGGACCGATGACCCGGTGCGGATGTATCTGCGCGAAATGGGCGCGGTCGAGCTCTTGTCCCGCGAAGGCGAGATCGCGATTGCCAAGCGGATCGAAGCGGGCCGCGACGCGATGATCCGCGGCCTGTGCGAGTCGCCACTGACCTTCGAAGCGATGATGGTCTGGCGCGACGAGCTGGTGAATGAGCGCATCCTGCTGCGCGACCTGATCGATCTGGAAGCCACCTATGGCGCGGAAAACCCGCCGCCTGAGGAAGAGGAGCTCGACGAGGAAGAAGCCGAAGCCCGCGAGAATGAAACCGTCGAAGAACGCCACGCCCGCGAAGAGCGCGAGGACGAGGAAGAAGGCGCCGCCATGTCCATGTCCGGCATGGAAGCCGAACTGCGCGACGGTGTCCTGGAAAAGCTCGACGAGATGGCCGGCGGCTTCACCAAGTTCCGCAAGCTGCAAGAAAAGCTGGTCGGTCGCCGGATGGAAGGCAAAGGCCTGACCCCGAAGGACCAGGAAAATTATGACGGCATTTCCGCGAATATCGTGGAATCGCTGAAAACCATGCACATCAATAATGCGCGGATCGAAGCGCTGGTTGAGCAGCTTTATGCGATCAACAAGAAGCTGATGGGCCTGGAAGGTCAGCTGATGCGTCTTGCCGATGCGCATGGTGTGCCGCGGTCTGAATTCCTGAAGAATTATTTCGGCCGCGAGCTGGATCCGAAATGGATCGAGGAAGTCGCTGCCATGTCCAAGAAGTGGGAACGCTTCACGGACCGCGAAGCCGAGAAGATTGCCGACATTCGCGGCGAGATCCAGATGGTTGCACAAGAGATCGGTATTCCGATCGACGACTATCGCAAAATCGTCCAGCGCGTTCAGAAGGGCGAGCGCGAAGCCCGCATCGCCAAGAAGGAAATGGTCGAGGCCAACCTTCGCCTGGTGATCTCGATCGCTAAAAAATACACCAATCGCGGCCTGCAATTCCTGGATCTGATCCAGGAAGGCAATATCGGTCTGATGAAGGCGGTGGATAAGTTCGAATATCGCCGCGGCTACAAGTTCTCGACTTATGCAACCTGGTGGATCCGCCAGGCCATTACGCGTTCGATTGCGGACCAGGCGCGCACGATCCGTATTCCGGTGCACATGATCGAGACGATCAACAAGATTGTCCGCTCACAGCGCCAGATGCTGCACGAGATTGGCCGCGAGCCCACGCCGGAAGAGCTGGCTGAAAAGCTTGGCCTGCCGCTGGAGAAGATCCGTAAAGTACTGAAGATCGCCAAGGAGCCGATCTCGCTGGAGACGCCGATTGGCGATGATGAGGATTCCAATCTCGGTGACTTCATCGAGGACAAGGCAGCCCTGCTGCCTGTCGATGCAGCGATCCAGTCCAATCTGCGCGAGACCACGACCCGCGTGCTGGCCTCACTCACACCGCGCGAGGAACGCGTTCTGCGCATGCGGTTCGGCATCGGCATGAATACCGATCACACACTGGAAGAAGTCGGCCAGCAATTCTCGGTCACCCGCGAACGTATTCGCCAGATCGAGGCGAAAGCGCTGCGCAAGCTGAAACATCCAAGCCGAAGCCGGAAGCTTCGCAGCTTCCTGGATACCTAAGACCCATTCAGAGAAAGCGGCCTCCGGGCCGCTTTTTTTGTAAAGTGAGGGCGCCATGCAGGCGACATTCGAACTCTCGACCACCGGATCCGGCCTGTATGAGTTTACCAGCGACGTCGAAGCTTTCGTCCGCGGCGAACAGGTCGCGACAGGGCTTCTCACGCTGTTCTGCCAGCACACCTCATGTTCGCTGGTGATTCAGGAGAATGCCGATCCGGACGTGCAACGCGATCTCGATGCCTTCTTCAAACGGCTGGTGCCGGATACGGATGACCCGTCCATGTCCTATCTGCGCCATCGCGCCGAAGGCCCGGACGATATGCCGGCGCATATCAAGGCGGCGCTGACCCAGACCAGCCTGTCCATTCCAGTCTCGAATGGGCGCATCGCGCTTGGCACCTGGCAGGGTATTTACCTGTTCGAGCATCGCACGCATCCGCATACCCGGCGAGTGGTGGCCCATCTCAGCCACTAGGCCGCGTCACAGGCTGGAAGACTCGCGCCTCCTAGTCCGAAGCTCCATCCCCTTTGACCTGCCACTCAACCAGATAAGCGAACGGCCAGTTCAGGATCAGCAGGAAGCCGGCAAATGGTCCGACAATTGTAAACCCTGCGGTCAGCGCGACCACGATGCCGATGGCAACCTCACCGCGAAAGCGCCAGACGGAGCGGCGGG
>JGI12316J14372_10003949_pt1 | contig 13346 bp, 14 predicted proteins | sample MarCyaLeptolynsp_FD_14372 | JGI IMG/M metagenome (IMG submission 14372) | reverse complement strand
CGGATTCTATCACGTGGTGTCATAAGCGGGCATATAGCGAGTGTTTGCGGGCCCGCCTAGCGGGATTGTGTGTGCCGGGGCGGTATTCACCCTCAAGACCCTCATCCTGAGCGAAGTCGAAGGATCGGGGGCCGGGCTTTTGGGCACTTGCATCAAGCCCGCCTCGTCCTTCGACCCTCGATCGGGCCGAGGGCAGGCTTCGCTCAGGATGAGGCTGAAGGGGGTTTCATGCATGTCGAAATCCCTCACAGCGTTTCCGCTTGAGGTTATAGAAAGGCTAGGCGCGTCTGACACAAACGCGAAGTGACTGCCGCTCTCTCGAGACGGCGTATAGCGCCTGGGTGAGACGCGCCTGCGGCGGCATGTTTTCCCCGTTGGTTCCTATGGTCGCTATGCCATAGGCAACTCCGGAAAGCTTGGATCTTACAGCCATGACAGCTCGCCTTGTATCATCGGACCAAGGGCTCACAGTCCCGACCGGCACCGGGCAAAGGGGTCGGAGCCCTAAGCTCAGCCACCGGACCGCCGCTCTCCTCCCCTGCCAAGCCGTTCCGGACAAGCCTTTCGTCAGGAGGAGATGGAGAGGAGTATACCCTGGTTTTGAAGGGTGGGGATTGAGGTGGGGATTAAGCGCCCTGAATCCTCTACGCGCGCGCCCTTCTCCCAGATGCGGGAGAAGGGTCGGGGATGAGGGCACCGGCGTTTCATGCCGCGCCGTCATTGCTTCACTGAAAACATCTTGCCCTCACCCCACCCCCCCTCCCGCAATCGGGAGAGGAGCTTTATCGCGTGGGGAACGCCGAGGAAACAGGTGGGGATTGAGGTCTGCTTTGGGCCAGGAGGAGACATTGGCTCCCTTAGGCCCTCATCCCGAACGAAGCTTGCCCTCGGTTCGATCGAGGGTCTCAGGAAAAAGGGCGAGCCCGATCAGGCTCGCCCCATCAATTGGTCAGGCGTGAGGTCTAGAAGGACTTGCGAACCGTCACACCAAACTGTTGGCCACGCGGCAGAAATGACACATGGGCCCGGGCGAAAAAGCGGAAATCACCCGGATCGACATAGCGAAACACCCCGATCGGCGCATCGTCATCGAGGATGTTTCGGCCCCAGAGCGAAATCTCTGTATTCGAGTCCGCGTGATCGAGCGTCAAACGAAGATTGGTTTTGAAACTCTCGCCGGTTTCGATCAGATTCTGAACCTGCGCGTATTGCGATGAGCGATAAATGCCATCAACGCGAAGGTTCGGCGTCCAGCCCGAAACGACAGGGAACGTGTAATTCGCCATCACTGTCGCGGTGTCTTTCGGCACGCGTGGCACGCTGAATCCGACAATTGTGTCAGATGGTAAAATCGTCGCCTGAGTGGGATCGCTGCCTTCGGTGAACTCACCATCGGCCCGCGAATACACGGCCCCAATCGTCAGATTGTCGGTGACATCAAACTGGCCATCGATCTCAAGACCATTGATCTCGGTTTTACCAGCGTTCAACACGACCGTGACCTGGACCTGTTGGGGTGTGCCTTCATTCAGGATGACAACCTGGCTGATCTGCTGGTCTTCAAGATCGATGCGATAGAGCGCCCCTGACAGACGCAGTCGATCATTGAGATACTGCCCCTTCAGGCCGATTTCATATTGAGTCGAAATCTCTTCGTCGAATGAAGAGAAGGGCGCCTCGACCGGGTCATCCGGATTCACATTCGTGTTGAAACCGCCCGCTTTGTTGCCGGTTGATACGCTGCCATAAAGCAGGGTTCCATCGGCAAATGTATAGTCAGCGGTCGCCCGATAGGTGAAGCCGTCAAAGGTCGCGCCTAATTCACGTCCACGGGCGTTCGCAACCGCCGTGACGACGCCGACATCCTCTTCATAGTACCGCCCTTCCAGGCCGAGGGAAAAATTGTCAGAAACGTCAAATGAAAGCGCCCCATAGACGGCTTTCTCTTCATTGCTGCGTTCCCCGTCAAAACCGTAAGTGGCTTCCAGGATGTTGCGATCCGTGCCGGAGGATTCCTCATCATAGACAAACGCCCCGAGAATCCAGTCCAGCTGATCATTGATCGTGCCGTTCAAGCGAAGCTCGTGAGACCAGTAATCGCGTTCGCTGCGGTCATCGGTCACCCAGGCCGACGGGAAAGAGCCGAAGGAGTTGCCAACGATCGTGCCAGAATAAGACTGGTTGGTGATGGTCTGGCCTTCTTCGGAAGTGTACCCGCCCATATAGGTTAGCGAGAGATTTTCAGAGAAGTCGTAAGTGACATCCCCGGTGACGCGGCGGATTTCTCGATCCAGCCCGGCCTGAAAATCCCAGGCGGCGGGAATGCCGCCAAAGAATGGCGATACGATCTGTCCTTGATCTGCAGATGTCGCAATGTCTACCGAGCTTGGGGTCGATGCCTCGCCGCAGAAATAGGATCGAATGACTTCCGGACACGCCATTCCGCCTGCAACAACTGAGTTGTTGAAGGTTGAGTCGAACAATTGCCCGGCAAATTGACCGTCTTCATCCTTCGAGTAATAGGCGCGGAAATTCGCCTCGAGTTGAGGCGTTTGCGGGGGTTGGAAATTGATTGCGCCATAGACGGCATTGGTCATCTCCTCGCCAACGTCACGTGCATTGGAGTTGACGTTCGTATTGTCATACTCGCCGCCATAGGCGTAGTAGCGACCGCCAATGGCAAGGTTGAAACCCTCCGCGAGCGGCCCGGATATACGCGCGGTAAACTCCGTCTGGTCATGCTCGGCATAGGTCGCAGACAGGTTGGCTTCGAATTCATCGCTTGGTTTCTTCGAGATATAGTTGATCACGCCGCCATAGGTTGAGCGGCCATAGAGCGCCCCTTGTGGGCCCTTCAAAACTTCAACGCGGTCAACATTATCGAGAATCTCGGAAATGATGCCATTGCGGACATAGACGCCATCAATAAACAACCCGACGGGTTGCGCCGTTTCGGTGCGCAGGTTTGAGATCCCGCGAATAACCGGACGTTCTCCCGAGCGACCAAAGTCACCCGCGATTTGCAGTCCAGGCGTCAGGTCGGCGACATCTCTCGCACTGACCGCGCCGAAGGATTCAAGCAACTCAGCCGAATACGCAGACACCGAAATCGGGGCTTCAAGAAGTGTTTCCTCTTTCTTCCGGCCGGTAATGATGACGACGTCTTGTCTCGCTTCAGGTTCGTCTTCGCCGCTTTGTGCGATCGCGGGCACGGTAAAACAGGTTAGAGCCAGCGCGGTTGCACCGGCCATCAAAAATGACTTGGACATTCATTCCTCCCTATGCGCCAGCGCGATCCTCAACACGCATGACAGTTCGTATACCACTCAAATGATATACCATTTAGGGACTGCATTTTTGAGACATTGACAACCTCAATCTTTATCCCCGTGCCAAATGTCCGGACATTGTTGCAGAATGAACACAAGCCAAAGCGGTGTGACCGACCAGATTCTCGGTTTCTATTCCGCGGGTTTGCACCGGATGCGTGCGCGATTTCGAAACATCAAAGAGCGACTGACCTGGAGTGATTCAGGTGACCGAGCCGATGTCCGTTTCGGGTCAGGAGCGGATATTGTCACATTAGGCCCTCATCCTGAGCGACGTCGAAGGATAAAGGGCCGTGCGTCCGGGGAGCCCGCCTCGTCCTTCGACTTCGCTCAGGATGAGGCTCAATGGAATTCCCGATGATTATTTCCGCTCTGACGTCGAAAGCAGACATTGTGTCCCTACGCTGCGCCGCGCCACATGACGCCACGCGCGTGCCGCGCTAGACCCGCCCTCATGTTCCGACTCTTCAAACGCGACGAAACCGGCAAGATTGCCGCCTATCATGAGGTTTGGGTTGAGCTGAAACCGCGGCGCATCATTGAGCATTGGGGCATGGTCGGGACTCGCGGAGATACGGACGCGCACCGGATCAAGCTGCTCAGGTCGCTGGAAAAGCAGGTCGATGACCTGCTCGACCCGGCACGCGAACTGGGATTTACCGAGATCGAGCCTGGCGATTATCAGACGCTGATTGTCGAATACCTGCTTGGCGAGGCCTGGCGCGGCGATGATGTCTTAAAAATCCGTGAGGCTGAGGAGGCCCTGACCGAGGTGCTGGGCTGGACCGGGCTCGGGGTTTGCGAGGGCGAAACCGTAACAGATACAGCGATTGAGCTGACCTGTCGGGTGCTCGACCCGGATCTCGCCCGCGCCCGCATTGCCGAACAAATGGCAGGCACAGAGTTTGCTGACTATTCCCGCATGTATCAGGAATAGCTATAGGTTGCGCATGGCCGACACCAATACCCTTATCGAGACCAAATCCAAGGCACAGACCGGCCTGACGCCGGAAGGCTGGCTGACCGATAGCTGGTATCTGGCCTGTCTGTCATCGGAACTGAAGCCCGGAAAACAAGTGCGCCGGATCGTTCTGGGACAGCCTTTGGTGGTCGCACGGACCGACAAGGGCGAAGTGTTCGCGCTGCGCGATATTTGTCCGCACCGGCTGGTGCCGCTGAGCGCCGGGCGCCAGGTCGAGACAGAGGGTGAAGCGACGCTGGAATGTCCCTATCATGGCTGGCGCTTTGGCAGCGACGGTGTGTGCCGCCACATGCCGAGCCTGACCGGCTCCGAGCCGTATGATCCGAGCAAGGTCAAGGTGCGTCGCTATCCGGTGCATGAGGCACATGGCGCGATCTATGTGTTCATCGCCGATGATCCGCGCTTTACCGGCGCCCCGGACGTACCGGTGCCGCATTTCGGGCCGCTGCCGGAAAAACCGAAATTTGTCATCGAGGACGTGTTCAACGCGCATATGGACGATGCTGTGGTCGGCTTGATGGATCCGGCGCATGTGCCCTTCGTGCATAATCAATGGTGGTGGCGCCCGCCTTCGGTCGGCCTGAAACTGAAGGAAAAGCCTTTCATTCCAGCCGATCGCGGCTGGGCCATTGATCGGCATAAACCGAGCTCGAATTCAAAACTCTACAAATGGGTGTTTGGCGACGAGGTGGAGACAGAGATCCACTTCCAGCTGCCGGGCTTCCGGTGGGAGATCATCTCGAATGACACGGCCCGGCTGCTGACGCTGACCTGTCTGACACCTGAAGGACCGAAGCGGACGCGGATCACTCAAATGACCTGGTGGACCGGCGCGCCGCTGCTGCATCTGGCGATCCCGATTGCCAAGCCGATGGCGCGCAAATTCCTGCGCCAGGACGGCGACATGGTCGACCTGCAGAATCTCGGCATGGAACACCAGAAGGCGATGATGTGGATCGACGATATCGATGTGCAGGCCAAATGGTATCAGATGCTGAAGAAGGAATGGGCCGCTTCGCGCAAGGCCGGCCGGGAATTCAAGAACAAGATCAAGCCGACTGTGCTTCGCTGGCGCAGTTAAGCCACTGCTTTCATTCAACTCGCGAAGCATCTAGCCTGAGCGAATGATGGCTGAGATTGATCATTTCGTTTGGGGTGTTCCGGATCTTCGGACTGGATGCGCCGAGATTGAATATCTGTTTGGCGCCGCGCCTGAACGCGGCGGGTCGCACCCGGGACTCGGGACTTGTAACGCCTTGCTGAGCCTCGGCCCAGGCACCTATCTGGAGGTCATGGCGCCGGAAGATCCGCAACCTGGCAGCGTCGGTGAACGCCTTGCTCAGCTTGATGCGCCGGGGCTCATAACCTTTGTTCTGCGTCGCACAGATCTCGCACAAGTCATGCAAAGCGTTGCAGGATGCGGCACAGATGTTTCCGCACTCGGTCCGATCAAGACCGAGCGGTTGACGCCGCAAGGGGAGCGCTTGTCCTGGCAGCTGCTTTTCCTCACGCAGCATGCGTATGGCGGCTTGCTGCCATTCTTCATCGACTGGCAGGACACGCCACATCCATCGGTGAGTGCCCCATTGGGCGGGGCGGCGACGGACCTGACGATCAGGTCCACGCAGGCGCAGCGTCTCAATCAGCTATTTGCCAGCTTGGAGATCGATGCGTCGGCCGCCGAAGCGGAGGCGGATGCGCTATCGGTTCAATTCAAGACGCGAACAGGCCTTGTCGTGCTGCAAAGCACGCCGCAATCTCTTGCTGTGCTGCAAATGTGAGTGCTATCGCGTCGGCACCGGTGCGTCGCCGCTATAGTCATAGAAGCCGCGACCGACCTTGCGCCCGAGCCAGCCAGCCTCGACATATTTAACCAGCAACGGGCAAGGCCGGTATTTCGTGTCCGCGAGGCCGTCATGCAGGACCTGCATGATCGACAAGCAGGTATCCAGGCCGATGAAATCTGCGAGCGTCAGCGGCCCCATCGGATGATTGGCGCCAAGTCGCATGGCCGTATCGATGCTCTCTACTGTGCCAACGCCTTCATACAGCGCGTAGACCGCTTCATTGATCATCGGCACCAGAATGCGGTTCACGATGAAGGCCGGATAATCCTCAGCGTTGGTTGTGGTCTTGCCGAGGCGATCCGCGAAACCGGTCGCCATGTCGTAGGTTTCCTGATCGGTGGCGAGGCCACGAATGATCTCCATCAGTTGCATCAGCGGCACCGGATTCATGAAGTGCAGGCCGATGAACTTTTCTGGGCGGTCGGTGGTCGAGGCAAGACGGGTGACGGAGATTGAAGATGTATTGGTAGCGAGATAGGCGTGTTTGGGCACGACATGGCACAGCGCGGCGAAGATCTTCTCTTTGACTTCGCGGTTCTCGGTGGCCGCTTCGATGGCGAGATCAACGCCGGAGAAAGGGACCAGTTCGACACTGGTTTTAATCCGGTTCTGCGCGGCTTTCATATCGTCCACGCTGATCGCTTCGCGGGAGACCTGGCGGGTCAAATTCTTCTCGATCGTGGTGAGACCCTTCTCGAGCGCATCCTGGGAGACGTCGTTCAGGATCACGTCATATCCGGCAAGGGCACACACATGCGCGATGCCATTGCCCATCTGACCTGCGCCTACAACGCCAATCGTCTTGATATCCGCCAAACCCTGCTCTCCTGTCAGCATTACTTATATTTAGGCGAATTAAGTTGCTTGTGCACTGCGGCAACGCAACCACTGATTATTTGTTGCAGGTGCGAAAGCTCCGCTGTGTCGCTTCCCGGCCACAGCTATAGCGCGATCAGCTGTCAGCGGCGGCGTCCGAGGTAGCGGCGGCGGCGCGAATGGTCTCGAGGAGAGAGCGCCGCAACGACTTGTCACCAATCTTCTGGAACGCGGTCACCAGCTCCATCGCCTCTGTGTCGATGACGGGCAGGCTGGGCGGATGGTCGGCTTCATGCAGGCTGACCGTATCCGGATGTTCCATCAACTCGTCCACACCTTCATAGAAATAGGTAATGGTGATGCCGAGCGCCTGGGCGATTTCGAACAGCCGGCCAGCCGAGATCCGGTTCACGCCCTTTTCGTATTTCTGGACCTGTTGAAAGGTAAGGCCCAGTTTCTCACCGAGTTGTTCCTGCGTCAGTTTCAACTCACGGCGGCGCCAGCGCAGACGCTGTCCAACAATTTGGTCTATTCCGCTGGGTGTTTTGTTTTCCGACATCGCCACTCTTCTTACGTATACTTCTTGTTCTGAGTCTAACGTCGCCAGCTCACAAAGGCTAGTCCACCAAAGAGCACAAGAGTCAACCAGTAAAACGTCTCGCCAAAGCGCTGATATGGCGTATTTTCTAGCCGTGCGGGCAATCCGGTCCGTACAACCGCGGAACGCCATCCGGCGGGATCGTTGGCGGCGGGATTGCCGCGCGCAACCTCGCGGCCATAGCCATCAACCATGGCCGTCATGCCGCGGGTCGCGACTCGGGCCATGGGCAGACCGCTCTCAATCGCGCGGTAGCGGTTCTGCGCATAATGCTGGGCCGGGCCAAGGCCGGCGCCAAACCAGGCATCATTCGAGATCACCACGATCCACTCCGCCGCCTCGCGCTGCGGCGAGGCTTTGCGCACGATTTCAGGGAACAGGCCTTCATAACAGATCAGCGGGATGAATGGCGGTGCGACCACTTGCGGCAACAACACCGTGGCTTCGGCGCCTGGCGTGAAGCCATTCTCGGCCATACGTTGCATGGACGACGGCAGGATGCCGGCAATATTCTCTCCGAACGGAACGATCTTGGTCGCAGGCAGCTCGCCAAAGGGCACCAGGCGGTGCTTGTCATAGAGCGCCGACAGGGTCGCATTATTGGCGCCGGCTGTGAACATGACGAGGCTGTTATAAGCCGCCGGATCGCCTTCATCATTGGTTGTAAAGCGCGCCGATCCGGCAATCAGCGCCCGGCGACCCAGGAACGCGGAGACCAGGTCGAGCGCATTGGTATCACCCATCAGCCCATAAGGCAGCGCGCCTTCCGGCCAGATCACGATATCGCCAGCTTCGCTGGGCACTTCGCGCAGCAGGTCGATATAGCGCGCGACGACGGGTTCGCCGCGATCCTCGAATTTCTCGGCCTGCGGAACCCCGGCATCCATGAGCACGACAGAGCGCTCTGTCATGACCGTGTCATTGGCCAGGCGCTGAGAGCCCCAGGCCCACGAAAAGCCGGTCAACGCCACGGCCATCACGACGGGCAGGGCGCGGCCGACCACGCTTTGGTCGTCGCGCGTATCGACCAGCGCGGCAGGTGCCGCGGCGACGAACAAGGTCATCAGGCTGAGCCAGTAAATCCCGCCAAGCGAAGCAACTTGCGAGAGCGCCCCGCCCGGTGCCCAGGTTGTGCCTGGCAGATTCCACGGAAACCCGCCAAACAGCGTCCCGCGAACCAGCTCGGCGCCGCCCAGGAAAAGAGCAAAGATAAAGATGCGTGAAGGCGAGGCCGACCAGAACGCCCCCCCCAATGCGCAGGCTGCGCCCCAGATCAGGGCCATGCCGCCCGGCAAGGCGATCAGTGGCATCCACAGGAAGACGGCGTGCTTTTCGGGCTCCACCAGGAAGGGCAGGGCGGTCCAGTACATGCCGACCAGAAAGTAGCCGAACGCAAACGCCCAGCCGCGCCAGAACATGGCGCGACCCCAACGCTTTTGCGATCGGGCGCCGTCCAGCATCCAGACCAGGCCGACAAAGGCGAGGACCAAAGCGGGCGTCATGTGGAACGGTGCGAATCCCAGCGCGCAAAAGGCGCCGAGCAGGATGGCAAACAGCGTCGCGCTCATGCCGCGGACGCGAGCAATCGCCTCGTGAAGGGCGGTAAACACACGTAGTCCATGACTGCGTGTGTGGCCTTGTTCGATCATGCTTTCAGCTCCGAAGCGGGTTGGCGAACGACGAGGCGATGGATGCGCCTCGCGTCGGAATCGAGAATTTCAATATCGACACCCTTGGGATGGGGCAGGACTTCACCGCGCAGTGGCACGCGGCCGGCGAGCGCAAACGCCACCCCGCCCAATGTATCGACATCATGGTCTTCCAGCTCGAGTTCCAGCCCCGTTTCTTCGGCGAAATCCTCGGTTTCCATGCGGGCATCCACTTCCCAGGCCAGACGTCCGCGGCGCACCAGCATAGCGACTTCTTCGTCATGCTCGTCTTCAATCTCGCCGACAATTTCCTCAACCAGGTCTTCCAGACTGACCAAGCCGTCTGTGCCGCCATATTCATCCACCACCAGCGCGAGATGCGTGCGGGAGGCCTGCATCTTCACCAACAGGTCAGGCAGCGGCATGGACGGCGGAACAAACAGGATGTCCCGACGCAGGCGCTCCAGCGGCAAGTCATCAGGATCCTTCTCCGCACCATTGGCTCGGGCAATTTCGGTAATCACGTCGCGTATGTGCACCACGCCGACCGGATCATCGAGCGTCTCGCGATAGACCGGCAGGCGGGAATGCGCCTCATCGGCATAGAGCTGAATCAGGTCTTCCAGNGAGGTCGAGAGTTCGACCCCGATAATCTCGGCGCGCGGGATCATCACGTCCACGACGCGCGCGCTCTCAAACTCGACGATGCGCAGGCGCATCTCTTTCTGCGACGGCCCTATCGGGTCTTCCGGAACCGGCGCCTCGGCCGTTTCTTCGCTTTTCTTAAACAGGCCAAACAAGCCTTTTCGTCCTTCCGACATGTCTCTCATCGATTCTGACACGTGAGTCGCGCCTTACTTATATGGATCAGGCCAGCCCAGGGATGCAAGCGCTGCGATCTCCAGAGATTCCATCTCAGCCGCCTCTGTGTCATCTTTGTGGTCATGCCCCAAAAGATGCATCAGGCCGTGAATGAGCAGATGCGATAAGTGCTGATCGAGCGCGATTCCGTGCGTCTCGGCGTCTTTGCTCGTGACGCCCAGACTGATTGCAATGTCGCCCAGAAAGGGCGCGTCCAGCGAACTCGCTGGGAATGATAGCACGTCCGTTGGCTTGTCCTTGCTGCGCCAGTCGCGATTGAGGGCTTGAATTTCATCATCGCCCGTCAGTAACAGACTGACCTCGCCCTTGGCCTGTTTCTGCGCCGCGCCAGCATCGAGCGCGACCTGGCAAATCTCTGCGAGATTGTTGAGCGCCGTCTCCCAGGCCGGGTCGGCGACGCGCAGATCGAGTTCAATCATCGCGTCGCTGCTCAGCATCCTGATCATACGCCTGGATGATCCGGCTCACCAAAGCATGGCGGCGGACATCATTGGCCGAGAAGGTGACTCGGCCCACGCCTTCGACGCCGCGCAGGATGCGCAGCGCGTGCGCGAGGCCCGATGGCTGGTTCCGCGGCAGGTCGACTTGTCCGGGATCGCCGGTGACGACCATGCGGCTGTCGCGGCCGAGGCGGGTCAGCACCATCTTCATCTGCGCCACGGTCGCGTTCTGGGCCTCGTCCATGATCACGAAAGCACTCTTGAGGGTCCGTCCGCGCATAAAGGCCAGCGGGGCGACTTCGATCACGCGCTTTTCGCGCAGGCGACCGGCTTGATCGGCGCCGAGTGTCTCATCCAGAGCATCCCAGATCGGGCGCAGATAGGGCTCGACCTTTTCTTCCAGATCGCCGGGCAGGAAGCCGAGATTCTCTCCCGCTTCGACCGCGGGGCGGGTGATGATCAGTTTCGCGACGGACTTGTTCTTAAGCGCCGCGGCGCCCGCCGCCACCGCCAGGAAGGTCTTGCCGGTACCAGCAGGGCCAACCCCGAGGATAAGATCGTTCTTGTTGCCGGTCAGCAGGTCGAGATATTTGGCCTGTGTGTTGGTCTGAGGCTTGATCGGGACTTTCAGGCCGGTCAGGGTCTTGTAGCTCTGATCTGGGGTGCGCGCCTGTTCCAGCGCGCCTTCGAGGGCGGGCAAGCCGGCATCCGGATTCTTGGTCAAAGTTGCTTCAAATGCGGTTAGCGCCAGCTCTGCCGTTGCGACGGCGTCGGCTGAGCCCTCTAGCCGGATGCCGCCGCCCTGGCTCTCGGCTTTCAAGTCGCCATCCGCCAGCTCGGTCTCGAGCAGCAGGAGGTTCTTATGATTGGGGCCGCAAATCACTGGCAGCAGCGCCGCGTCCCTCGGTTCCCAGATCTGGCTCAAGCGGCCACCTCTTTGGTTTTGACAGGCAGTTGCCCAGCCAGGGAGTTGAGGCTAGAGCCGATGATCTCGACTTGGATGATCTGGCCAGCAAGATCGGTCGTGCCATCAAAGTGAACCGCCTGCAGCCAAGGCGAGCGCCCGTGCATCTGACCTTCATTACGCCCGGTTCCAGTGACCAGCACGGGCACGGTCTGACCGACCTTGGACGCATTGAACGCGGTCTGTTGTTCTCGCAGCAGCTTTTGCAGCGCCTGCAGGCGTTCATTCTTCACGTCTTCCGGGACCTGACCGAACATTTCGGCCGCTGGCGTGCCTGGACGCTCGGAATATTTGAACGAGTAGGCGATCGCGTAGCCAACCTCGTGGACCAGATCCATTGTGTCCTCGAAATCCTTGTCGCTCTCGCCCGGGAAGCCGACAATGAAATCAGAAGCGAGCGCCATGTCCGGCCGCGCTTCCTTCATCCGGCGCATGATGTCGAGATAGTGCTCGCGCGTATGGCCGCGATTCATCGCTTTGAGGATATTGTTCGATCCCGACTGCACCGGCAGATGCAGGAAAGGCATCAGCTCCGGCGTGTCAGCATGGGCGGCGATCAGGTCATCATCCATATCGCGCGGGTGGCTCGTCGTGTAGCGGATGCGGTCAAAGCCGCCAATCTTGGACAGATGCCGCACCAGCTGCGCCAGCGTCCATTCATCGCCGCCTTCAATCGCCGGGGCGGCGCCGTGATAGGCATTGACGTTCTGCCCCAGCAGCTGGACTTCGCGCACGCCCTGGCTGGCCAGGTTGCGGGCTTCCAGCGTGATGTCATCAACCGGACGCGACAATTCGGCGCCGCGTGTATAGGGCACGACGCAGAAGGTGCAGAACTTGTCGCAGCCTTCTTGCACCGACAGAAAGGCGGTTGGGCCATCTGCGGTGCGGGCCTTGGGCAGCGCGTCGAACTTTTCCAGCGTCTCGAATTCGGTTTCCAGCCGCTCGCCCGTCGAACGATGCACGCGGGCAATCATTTCCGGCAGCTTGTGATAGGCCTGCGGTCCCAGCACGAGATCTACGGCGGGCTGGCGGCGCATGATCTCGGCCCCCTCGGCCTGCGCGACGCAGCCAGCGACCGCGATCGTCATTTTGCCGCCTTGGGCCTGTTTCAGCTTCTTCATCTGGCCGAGTTCGGAATAGACTTTTTCAGTGGCCTTTTCGCGAATGTGGCAGGTGTTGAGTACCACCAGATCAGCGCCGTCAGGACTGTCCACAGGGGCATAGCCTATGGGCGCGAGCACATCTTTCATGCGCTCGCTATCATAGACGTTCATCTGGCACCCATAGGTCTTGATGAACACGGATTTGGTGTTGGTATCTGGGCCGGTTTTACTCATCCGGCGGCTTATGGCTGAAAAACACTCAAAAAGCCATATCCGGCTTCAGTTATTTGACGCCTCAGAAAATCAGATAAACTGCTTTGACAGCGAGGACCAAAAATACCGATGCGACTGCGGTCAGCACGGCAATATGCGTGCCCTGGCGCAGTTTTTCATGGTCCAGGATTGGGCCGTTAAATTTATCCAGCCGGGAGTCGGCGTCTTCGTGCACGAGAAGTGTGTTCATATCTATCTCCTTTCGCGCTTATGCTACTGTTGAGCTGATATAGTATCAGCGTTTTTGAATTAAACAACGATTTCGGACAAATAATATGTATCTACACGGATTAAAACTGGTCCATGTTCGGATGAAAAAGCGCCGGAAGCTGTAATGTTCACGGGCCTGATGGTCGACTGTCATAAATCTGCAATAATATACACCTTATCACGAAAATATGACCCGTATTCTTCTGTTCAACAAGCCATTCAACGTGTTGTCGCAATTTACAGATCGCGGCAC
>JGI12316J14372_10003937_pt1 | contig 13377 bp, 13 predicted proteins | sample MarCyaLeptolynsp_FD_14372 | JGI IMG/M metagenome (IMG submission 14372) | reverse complement strand
GGCCTGCTGCAGCGGCCGCGAGCGCATTGGCCGCCGTGGTCGCGCCCAAGGCTTCCCCGCCGCTGGGCGAGGCGACACTGCTAGGCACCAGGCGCGAGGCGGCTGCAATGGTGAACAGCAAGCCGAGCGTCAACAGGACATTGGTTCGATTAGCCGCTTTTGTCGCCATGACCTAAACCACTTTCATTCTGGATCTCAGTTGCACGGGGCGGGAATCGTGAGGTTGCATGTCGCGCTCAGCGGTGGCCGCCGACTCTTCCGACATGTGCTTCATGCGGTGCATCAGATCGGTGATTTCGCGCAGACGTTCATTCGACAGGTCGAGCGCAGCTTTCATTGCATCGGTCGTTTCGTGCGTCGCCGCGGCGGTTTGCGGCGCGACAGGGACTGGCGCGTGCTGCACGGGTTGCGGTGGTGGCGCTTGTTCCAGGTCGCGAGTGAGTTGCTCGACGCGGGCGCAGGCAATTTTTGCTTCTTCAATCAGGTGGGCGAGCCGGGTTGCGAGTTCGCCGGCATGATAACGGGTCTCGTCCGTCGTGGCCGAGACCGCGCTGATCGAATCCGACAGCGCCTTGATCGTGGCGCCAAGGCCATTGCGCGTGTTCTGCAGTGCACGCAATCTCCGGCTTAATACCATGCAATAGATGCAGGCGACGGAAGAGATCAGGATGATCGCGATATCAAACGGGGAAACTGGCACGCACTACCTCAACAAAAACTCAGTGATCATGACACCCTTGGACACTCCGTCCCCAAGGACGAGATCTGCGCGGCGGGCGAGTTGTTCGCGCATGTGATTATAGAAATTCGGATCCTCAAAGTCGGACACTTCAACCGAACGAAGATAGAGCAGGAAGGCGTCGATCAGGGCTGTTTCCGCTGATTTGACGTCCTTGGCCTTCGATTTCTCTGTCGCGACCGAGACCTGCATCTTGAGATAACGCGTCGCGGGCGCGTTGCCGATTGTGATCAGGATTTCCTGGACCGGCGTATAGGTCTGGGCCTTGGCCGAGGCAGGTTTCTCTTTGGCGACATATTCCGGTTCTGCGACCGCTGCGACCGTCGTGGCTGGCGCCGGGGAGGGCGCGAGGAAGAAGACGCTCGCAAATGACGTGGTCGCGCAGGCCAGGCCGAGCACCATCAGACCCATCATGTTCAGACCAGATTTCGGGGCGGCCTCTGCCTCCGGATTCGTATCTTCCGTGTTGCTCATGATGGCCCCGCTAAACCAAAAGTTGTTTTCCTGTTTAAATCAATCCCTAGTAAAGGAAGCCTTAACGCTTTCGCCCGAGATTTTAACCAAACTCAACCGTAACGAGAACTCGGGTCTTTTTTACATGGATTTCATCGCCAACCTGCGATCCCTTAGTTTGCAGCGCCAGATTATTCTCGGCGTCACCGTGCTCGGCGTTCTGGCGGCGATGACCTTCCTGGTCCGTGGCACGATGAAAGAGCCCATGTCGCTGCTTTATTCCGGGCTCGACCCGGTTCGGGCCGGCGAGGTCATCAATGAGCTCGAACAGCTCGGTGTAACCTATGACATTCGTGGCGAGGCGATCTTCATCCCCGCCAATGTCCGCGACAAGACCCGATTTGCGCTGGCGCGAGACGGCCTGCCACGGCAATCGGTTCAAGGGTATGAGTTGCTTGACGATGTGAACGGCTTCTCGGTCACGTCGGAAATGTACAATGCCGCCTATTGGCGGGCCAAGGAAGGGGAACTGACCCGCACCATCCTGACCACGCCCGGTGTTGATTCGGCACGTGTGCATATTGGCGCCAATCTGCGTTCGGGTTTTTCACGATCGCAGCCGACGCCGACCGCCTCCGTAACGCTCTCTTCCGCCCGGCGGCTCAGCAACGGTCAGGCTGAGGCGATTCAATACCTCGTGGCGCTTGCTGTGTCTGGTCTCAACCCGGAAGACGTGGTCGTCATCGATCCGCGCCATGGCATTCTCGCTGGCCCGAACAAGGAGACCATGGAAGCCCCGGCAGTCGTGGCTGAAACGCAAGCCGGCATGCTGGAGCAGAAGATCAAGCGGCTGCTGACCGCGCGCCTCGGCGACGGCAATGCCGAGGTGTCCGTGAGCGTCGATGTCAGCCGTGAGCGACAGACCATTTCAGACGTCCGCTTCGACCCGGAGTCGCGCGTGATCCGGTCGCGGACCACCAATGATGCCAGTGAGACCAATCAGGGTGGCTCCGGCAATCTGACCGTTGCCAGCAATCTGCCTGATGGTGCAGGTGCAGGCGGACAAAGCGAAAGCACGCGTAAAAACTCTGGTGAAACCGTCGCCTACGAGCTGAACGAAGTGCGCACTCAGACTGAACGTTTGCCGGGACAAATCGAGCGCGTGTCGATCGCGGTTCTCCTGAATGAGCAAGCCTTGGGGCTCGACCTCGCCGCTGCTGACATCGCACAGCAGCTGGATCAGGTGCGGGCCGACTTTGAAGCCCTGGTCAGCAATGCTGCTGGCCTCGACACGGCGCGCGGCGATACGATTACGATCGAGCTGATGCCGTTCCAGGAGCTGCCTGAAGTCGAGATGACGCCGGCGCCGGGTATGATGCAGCGCCTGATCGAGCAACATCTCTGGTCGGCTGTGCAGGCCATCTTCCTTGGCATTATCGTTCTCGCTCTCGGCTTCGGCGTAATGCGGCCAATCTTTGCCAATTCAGGCGGCGCAGCGCGCGCGCGGCAAGGTGAAGGCGGCGCTGGCGGCAGTGTTGAAGAAGATCTGTTCGGCGCGACGGCGACCGATCCGATCGATTACCTCAAAGACTATACAAGGGAGAATCAGGAGCAGACCGCAGCGCTGCTGCAGGACTGGCTGAAAGAAGATCGAAAGATAGCGGCCAATGAATAGATTGTCGCCGCTGACCCTTCCGAGATTTGATGTCAAAGCGCTGTCCAGAACAGCGCGCACGCTTGAGGCGCACACGCAGGCGCCGGAGGGCCAAAGCGATTTTGTGCCAGAGCCGGAAACCGAAGCGTCCCCTGACACGCCGGCAGAGGCACAAGAAGCTGCACCAGATCTGCAATCTCCGATCATCCCTGAGCCGGAGCCGGTCGATACCGGAGTTCTTTTGGCCAGCCTCGAATCCTCTCTGGTGGAACTGGAGCGGGCCGCCGTCGCAACCTGCCACCAAGCCTTGGCCGATTTTTTCACCTCGGCCTTTCCGCGTCTGAACGAGGCATTCCTGGCGGCAGAAATTACGAAGGCCCTGGAAGCCGTCACACCGCCGCAACTTGAGCGGCTCACAGTGCACGTTCCGTCCACACTTGAAGCGTCGTTCCGCAACGCTCTGCAAGCGTCGGCAGCGCTTTCTGAGGTGTGCGAGCTGCAACCGACGGAACACCCGGACAAGATGTTCGTCGACGCGAGTTGGGGCGATGGCGGTCTACAATTCGATATGGATCAATTTCTAAATTCAAGCCTCGGACGCCTGTCCGGGCTGCACAACACGTAAGAGGACAGGATGTCAGAGCCAGAAAGAGTCGAAAGCGTTGTGGGTGAAGCAGAGCGCCGCAGCGTGTCGCCCGAAAATGAGTATCGTCGGTCGATCTACGGCCTACCGGTCAATGTGATTGTTTCTATTGGACAAAAAAAGCTCAGCGTCGCCGAACTGCTGCAACTTAAGCCGGATACGATTATCCCGCTGACGGCCAAGATTGAGGATCCGATCGAACTCGTAGTCGAAGATCGCGTGATCGCGCACGGCGAACTGATCGAGCTTGAAGACGGTGCCATCGGCGTCCGCTTGACCCAGATCGAGGAACAAGAGGATGGCTAGCATTCGATCCACGAATTGGGACGGACTCTTGTTCCGTTCCTTTTTGCTGGTCGCTGGCTGTGTCCTGTTTGCCTCAGCCGCCGCCGCACAGGTTGTGCCGGGCCCTGACGGCGCGGCGTTGGAGAGTATTTTGGGCGGCGAAGGGCAGGGCCTGAGCGGTACCGTTGTTCAGCTCTTCCTGTTTGTCACCGTGCTCAGCCTGGTGCCAGGCATTGCCATGATGGTGACTTGCCTGCCTTTCATGGTGATCGTGTTCTCGATCCTCCGACAGGCATTAGGGGTGCAGCAGGCGCCGCCCAACATGATGATCATGGCGCTGGCCATGTTCTTGACCTTTTTCATCATGGAGCCGGTCTTCATGGAAGCCTGGACCAACGGGCTTTCGCCATACATTGACGGTACGCTGTCGGAACAAGATGCCTGGCTGCAGACGACTGACCCGTTTCGCGAGTTCATGATGCGGCGTACTGACCCGGAAACCCTGTTCATGCTCTCCGATGCGCTCAATCGCCCGATCGGGCCTGATGAAGATGCGTCATTCGCGCTGCTGTCCACGGCGTTCATGTTGTCTGAAATCAAACACGCGTTTCAGATCGGATTCGTCATCTTTATGCCATTCATGGTGATCGACCTAGTTGTCGCCTCCGTGCTGATGGCTGTCGGCATGATGATGGTTCCGCCAACCGTCGTCTCCTTGCCATTCAAACTCGGCTTCTTCGTGCTCGCGGACGGATGGCTGAAAATCACAGAAGCCTTGATCAGGGGGTATGCCTAAGTGTCGACTAAAGAAAATCTCGCTCAGACGCCGGAGAGCACGACGCAACACATCACGCCGTCGCAGCGCGCGGCGGTGGTGATTGCGATGCTGGGCGAGACGGCCGCAAAGCCGATTGTGGAGTTGCTGGACGATGCGGCGATCGCGAATATCGCGGCCTCGCTTGAGACGATCACGGTCCTTGCGCGAGAGCAACTGATCGAGATTGTGATCGATTTCCTGCGCCAGTTGCGGCTGAATAGCGGGTCCTTGCGTGGCGGAAGTGAGTCGGCCCGCAAGATCCTCGAAGGCGTGCTTGATGAACCGAGGTTGCAGCTGGTCTATGGTGCAGGTCAAGCCGAGGAAGAGGTCGTAGTAGAAGCGCCCAAACTGGACAACCTGTCTGATATCTGGACCGAGCTTGCCAAGCGCGAGCCGTCCAAGACGGCAGCTTACCTGGCGGGTCTGACGCCGAACATAATTGCTCTCATTCTGCGTAATCTTGAGACGACACTTTGCTCGGAGTTGATTTGCCTGCTGGATGAAGATGTTCAAACCAAGGTGCTCGGCGAGATGGTCGACCCGCCGCCAGCCTCTCCGGACATTGACCGCGTCATCGCGCGAATGGTCAAGATGGAGTATTTGCAGGCGGTTGAAACGGTCGCGGCAGACGACACAACCCAGCTGCAATCAGTCGGCGAGATGCTCAGCCTGGTGCCGAATGAGCGGCGCAAGTCATTGATGGGCTTCCTGCAGCAATCGCATGCTGAAAAGGTGGATCCGATTCAACGCGGCATGTTCGCGATTGAAGACCTACCAAAAATCCTCAATCGCAATCAGATCCCGGTTCTCTTCAAGGCCATGGATCAAGCGTTCCTGATGGACGTTCTGACGTGTCTGCAAGCTCAATATGGCGAGGTTGCCGAGTACTTCCTGTCCAACATCTCCAATCGGATGGCAGATCAATTCCGTTCTGAGCTGGAGCGATTGCAGGCCCCGAGCCAGGCCGCGGCGGAGCAAATCGAGAAAGACTTCCTGACCAAGATGATGGAGCTCAAGCGCGACGGAGTAATCACGGTTGAGCGTGTCGAGGAAGAAGCGCCGAGCGAATAAGTTAAGCGCGCCGTCGCTGTGCTTTATCGAACAACCAATTCTGCGTGGATGGCGCCGGCGGCGCTCATCGCCCGGATGATGTCCGCCATTTCCTGAGGCCGTACGCCGAGCGCATTGAGGCCATCGATAAGCTGAGACAGCGTGGTGTTGGCTTCCAACAATGCGATATTCTCATTGCCGGTCTGCTCGACCGCAATGTCGGTGCGAGGCAGAATGATCGTTTCACCCTCCGCGAACGGATTGGGCTGTGAGACAACTGGGTTTTCGCGCACCTTGATCGAGATATTGCCCTGCGCGATCGCGACCTTGGATATGGTCACGTCCTGGCCAAGCACGATTGTACCCGATTTCTCATCGATGACGATGCGGGCCGGGCTTTCGACATCGATCGGCAGATTCTCGATCGCCGCCAAAACCCGCGCCGGTGAACCGCTTGTGCCAGCAAGATTGAGTTCTATCGTGCCTGGATCACGCATATACGCCACGGGACGACCGAGCGTTGCATTGATGCGGTCCTCTACCCGGGCGGCTGTGGTGAAGTCGGGATTGCGCAGCGCCAGGGTGAGGGTGTTCTGCGAGTTGAAGTCAAAGCCGATCTCTTTTTCGACGATGGCGCCGCCAGGAACGGAACCCGTAGTCGGCGTGCCTACCGTGTTGCGCGCACCCGGGGCTTCGACATTGACGCCGCTGACCATGACGCTGCCTTGGGCGACCGCATAGACCTGATTATCCGCAGCACGCAGAGGCGTCAGGATGAGTGTTCCGCCCTGCAAGCTGTCGGCATCACCAATTGAGGCGACTGTGACGTCAATGCTCGAGCCGTTTCGGGCAAAGGCCGGCAGCGTTGCAGTCACCAGGACAGCCGCGACATTGTTCGGCTTGATCTCCTCGCCTTGTACATTCATGCCGAGGCGTTCCAGCATGTTGGTGAGCGAGTCTTCCGTGAACGGCGCGTTACGAACGGAGTCGCCCGTGCCATTGAGGCCAACCACGATGCCGTAGCCGACCAGATCGTTGGTCCGTACACCTTCTATATCGAGAATGTCGCGAAGTTTCGCCTGAGCATCCGCCACAGAGCCAAAGATCGGCATCAGAGCGACGGCGAAACAAGCGAGAACAGAAGAAAGGCGCATGCGATTATCTCAGATAATTAAGGAGCGAAAGATTGGAGAGGCGGGAGGTCAACAAATAGGAGGCTTCGAGATTGGCCTCGAGTTCTTTCAATTGCGTCGCGGCCTCATATTGATCCTTACCCGTGAGGTCCTGGAACGAGGAGGTCAGAAGAACCGCCTCGCGCCCGAGCAGGTCGAGCTCTGACTGCAGACTGTCCTGACGAATTCCGATTCCAGCTTCGACGTCGACCAGCAGGGTGCGACCGCGGTCCAGGCGCTCCAATGCCATGTCCATGGCCGGGGTGCCGACCGCTGAAAACGGAATCGCTGTGCCGGGCGCCGACAGGGCCATGATTGAGAGGCCCATGAACATGTCGGCAAACGCGCCCTGATTAGGCAGGACCGCGTCTGCATCGCTGGCCGTCTGCGTGCCTTGATAGAAGCTTGTCTGGAAACCCCCAGCGGGGTCGTCGAAATAGGTTTGCACCTGCGCCGCGAAATCTGCTTCGTCCACGGCTCCAGCGGCGATCGTCTGTAGATCAGTGAGCAGGGCATCGGCATCCTGGAACGGCGGTGTGGCCGTTGCATCGCCCGAGAACAGATAGCGTTCGCCGTGCCGGACGTTCAGTCGCGAGAGCATCTCGCTGAGCGCTTCGCGTGCCTGAGCGGCCACCGTTTGCTGGCGTTCGACATCGACAATGCCGATGGCCGCCTGCATTTCCAATGACAAGCCCTCAGTCAGGTCGCGAACGGAGCCGAGGGCATTTTCGGAGAGGGAGAGCCTGATCTGGCGTAATTCGATGCGGGCTTGATCGTCGGCATTTTCCTTCAGCGCCTTGTCGCCGAGCAGCGCGTGATCGATGCGGCCATTAAGGTGACTGACCAAGTCCGCTTGTCGCCCAGTCGTTGCTTCCTGCGCACGATCTGCAATCTGCAAACGCATTTCGCTGATTGAGTTGCTAAGCGCCGTGCTCAAAAAGCTGTTGAGAGACAGAGGGTTCATCGCGCTACAACTCCATCAATTGGTTGATCATCTGGCTCGCGGCTTCAAGCACGCGGGCATTGGCGGCATAGGCCTGTTCAATCAGCAACAGATCCTGCATCTCGCGTTCGATATCGACGCCGGTTTCAGTGGCTTCGACCTGTTTCACGGCATCATGCTGCAAGGTGACTGAGGACCTGATTGCCTCATTCTGGATCCGGTTCTGCCCGGCCAGAGAGCCAAGTTGCGCGATCAGGTCGCTGGCGGAATAGCTCCCTTGCAAGCCTGGTTGCGTAACTGTGCGGACATCCTCGAGGGCGCCAACCAATCCGGTGAGTATCGTCGTGTCACCCGGATTACCTTGTGCCACAGCGCCGAGACCGTCACGCAGCCGCCAGGTTGCGCCGCCTTGAACGGGATCGACCAGCGCATTGATTTCCAGACGACTGGCAATGCCAGCGCCGGCGGCGCTATTAGAGTCCAGGAACAGGCCCGGGTCACCGACCAGCAGCGTCGGGTCGATGGCGGGGTCTGTGAACCGATCGATCATGTCCTGGGCCATGGTATCGAGTTGGTTTTGCAATGTTGGAAGATCCGTATCGCGCAGCGTGAACAACGCCGCGAGTGAGCCGCTAGACACAGCGCCGAAAGTCGGTGCGCCCGGCGTGATGTCGACTCCGTCTACCGTCAAGCCGGAGAGTTCGCCGCCGGCAAGTGAGAAACCTGGCGACATCGTATTGGTCGGCGTGAATTCGATTGTCCGTGCAGGTCCCGCAACCAGATAGACACCTTCCGTGGTCAAGACATCAATCGCGCCGCTATCGCGCTCGAATGTCTGGATTGGAATATGTTCGGCAATGCGGTCGAGGACGCGCCCACGCTCGTCAAATAGGGACGCGGCCTGAGCCGAACTGCGGTCAATGCTGGCGAGCGATCGATTGAGATCGGAAATCTCTTGCAGCGATGCGTTCACGATCGCGACGCTATCTGCAATGTCTTGATCCGCCTGGAAGCGTCGCTCAGTGATAAGGTCGCCCAACGCGTTGAACTCTGTCACCAGGTCCTTGGCCGATTGCACGACCTGATTGGCGTGCGTCGTCGATTCGGGGCTGAGCGCAGCATCGCGCAGGGCCGTCTCGAACGAGTTCAAACGTTGGAAGAGTGTTGAGCTCTCAATGTCTTCGCCAATCCGCTGGGACAGAGAGGCCCAGGAAGAGGACAGAATTTCGGCCTGTGCAAAATCGCTGGCCAATAAACGGCGCTCGCTGGTCAGACGGGCATTGGTCGAGCGGTCAATACCGTCAACCTGTACCCCGGCCGTCTGTGCACCGAGAATGGTTTCGCTGACCGACAGCGCCCGGCGAACATAGCCGGGCGTCGACGCATTAGCGACATTGGTGGCAACCAGGTCCGCACGTGCGCCAATGGCGTCGAGTCCGGACCTGGCGGATACGATGGCACTTGAAATGCTCACGTCGGGCGCCCTTCTGAACTAGCGAGGATTATCGCTTCAGATTGGTGGTTTCCTGCAGCATCTCATCGACCGTCTGGACGATCTTGGCACTTGAAGAGTAAGCGCGTTGCGTCTCGATCAAGTCGGTCAGCTCTCGGGCGATGTCGGTGGTCGATTCCATCAGGGCAAAGCCTGAAATAGATCCAACCGGACCGGTGCCCGCATCCCAGAGATACATGTTACCGCTCTGCGCAGAAACTGTGTAAGCCTGTCCGTCGAGTGCCTTGAGACCATCCATGTTCGGCACGTCGCCGACTGGGATCTGATACAGTGTGCGGCGGAAACCGGTATCATAGATCGCCTGGAGGTTTCCAAGTTCGTCAATCTCGATCGACTGAAGGTCGCCAATCGGCGCGCCATCCTTGGTCACTGAGGTTGGCGAGAATGGTGCAGACAATTGTGTCATGCCAGCCGTGTCCAGCGGTCGGCCGATGAAGACGTCGACTGGTCCGTGCGACAGTGTCAGCGCGACTTGTCCGGTCGTGGCATCATAAGCGGCACCACCTGATGGCGTGACACTCGCGATGCGACCACCATTTGCAGAGGTATCGTCAAAGGTGATATCGAGTGCGCCGATGGCCGTGGTTGGATCACCGGCATCGTCAAAGATTTGGACCTGCCACTGGTTCGAAGACCCCGTGCCCGGGACGACTGGCGTGAAGTCCATGCGCAGCGTTTGTGCCCGTCCGAGATTGTCATAATACTCGATTGGCAGGCTGTACCCGCCACCAGCGGCACCTGCCGTTGTCGCATCAGCGGGCAGGTTGATGCCCACTTCGATTGAAGCCGTCGGCGAGGCGACAAACTGCGACGTCGCAATGTTCACGGGTTCAAGATTGGTTCCGCTATTGCGGCTGACATTGCCAATCGAGCCGGTGCTGTCGGCCGGCCAACCCAGAAGGAAGAGGCCGCTTTGTGTGCGCAAGTTACCGTTTTGGTCGGCGGTGAATGAGCCGGTCGGCAGCAACATCAAATTGCGGTCCGCAGCAGACTGATCGACGCCTTGCACGTCGGTAACTGGCACCAGGCCACGGCCAGCGACGGCGATGTCGGTGGCATTGCCGGTGGAAATGAGAGAGCCGACGGCACTCACATCTTTAAATGTGTCGACCATGACGCCGCCCGCCGAATAGGCTGACGATCTCTGTTCCAAAACCATGGAGGAGAATTCCACCTGGCTTCGTTTGTACCCGAAGGTTTCAGAGTTTGCGATATTGTCGGAAATGGTTGAGAGGCGGGTCGAGTTGGCGTTGAGGCCCATGACCCCGGCATTCAAAGATGATGATATACTCATGTCGGTTGCTCCTGCAGTCGATGCAACCGAAAGTAGAAATCATAGGTTAATAAGCGAATAACTCAACTTAAGATGGACTTAACTGGCCACTTCCTGTTTCAATAAAGTGATCGAGATCCGACGGTTCTGTGCCGCATATGGATCATCCTGGATCAGCAGGTCTGTATCGGCCCGGCCTGACACTTCCTGAATACGGGCAAGCGGAAATCCTTTCTCGACCAGGAGGCGACGCGCAACATTGGCGCGCTCAGTCGAGAGGTCCCAATTGTCGAACCTGCGACTATCTGCGTAAGCGAGCGAATCAGTGTGCCCAACAACTTTGATATTGTTGCCGAACGCGCCGAATGAATCCGTCACCGTGGCGACCAGATCAATCAACAATTCGGTTGGTTGGCTTTCACCGAGCGCGAAAAGCGGCACGTCTTCGGAATCGACCAACTCCATCACGATCCCCTCTGGCGACAGCTTGACCTGAATGTGATCGCTGAGCGATTTCGATTCTTCGCTGAGCATCATTTCGAGTTGCGCAATCGCGGCGGCTTGTTCGGCCTCCGTGATTTCCGGTGGCGCGTTTTCAGAGTCAGAGGTTTCGGCGAACTTCTCATGTTCATCCTGGGTCAGGGGCTTGGTCTTGGCCAGGGTCGAAGATGCTGTCGCGCCTGTCCCCATCTTGGCATAGGTTTGCTCGGTGAAGATCGACGACCCATTGAGGCCGTCAGATCCCCCGCCGGAAATCCGCGAGATAGGAATCGTCGGATTGAAATAGTCGGCAATACCCTTGCGCTGCTCTTCAGTGGTCGCATTAAGCAGCCACATCAAAAGGAAGAACGCCATCATCGCCGTCACGAAGTCGGCATAGGCAACCTTCCAGGCACCGCCATGGTGTCCGTCACCGCCACCTTTCTTCTTCTTTTTGATGATGATGACCGGAGCTTGTCCGTTCGCTGCGTTAGCCATTGTGCCTACCCGAATTTTTCACTCAGGCTGACTTAGCAAAGTACGGTAAATTTCCGAAATACAACTCAGGGTCGATTTTTTGNGCTCTGATAACTTTTTATTCACCATAGAATTCAATTTTAACTNGAGANATCTCTCATTCATCCAGGGGTATATTTTGAGCGCCGTGCTTCGGAAAAAGCTTGAATCGAGTGGCGGCGTCCCGCCTCGCGTGCTGCAGAACAAGCCGTTCTGGACAGCGCTCGAGCACACGATATCTCGTTGGTTGAACGGCGTCCTGCAAGACGAGGGCGACCTTCGATTGCAGTCTCGCGAAGTCAGTCCCGGGGCCGCCGTCGCGGATGATTTGTTCGGTGCCTATGTTTACGGCTTCCGTCATGAGCCGCACGATTTCGTGGTTGCGGTTTCGATCGATAATCTGGTGGCCGCGCGATTCGCAGCGCAGAAAATGCAACAAGATGCGTCGCGCCTGGCTGAGGCGCCTCAGCTTTTCCTGCAACTTTTGCTGGAGCCGCCAGCCAAACAGCTCAGCGAAGATCTGACCTCTACATTCGACCTGCTCGGCGAAGACGGGGAACCGCCGCAATCGGCTGCATTCGATAGTTTGGAGATCGAGGGCAATTGCCTGGTCGTTTACTATCTCTGTGATCTTGACGGGCAGGCCTTTCGGATCGGTGTTGCTCTGAAGCTGGATGCCGTTCTCGCGCTCACAGATTCCGCAGGCGACGATTCCCCGGGTGGGGGGACCCTAAGCGGCGCCAAGGGCCTGTCGCAACCTCGCGTTCAAAACTCGACCGTGCAGCTCGACGTCGTGCTCGACCGACTGCCGATGACGGTTGCTGATTGTCTGCGCCTGGAAACCGGCGCTGTGATCGAGCTGCCAGGCACACATCGTTCCAAGCTGACCGTCACCGCCAATACCGTTGAGGGCCCTGTTGATATTGCAGAGGGCGAACTCGGCGTCTGGAAGCATCAACGCGCGGTTCGGCTGAAATCAAACATCGATCCGGCCTTCCTCCAGGAGGTCGCAGCGACATGAGTAGACTTTGTAGAATTGGGTTGAAGGGAGGCGTTCTGTGGGCGCTATATTAGGACTGGTTGTCACGATGGGCATGGTCTTTGGCGGGTATATTCTCGCTGGCGGCAAGATGAGCATCATTCTGAAATCTCTGCCATTTGAGATGATGATGATTGGCGGAGCGGCCACGGGTGCCTTCCTGGCCGCCAACGATTTTTCAACCATCAAGCATACGGGCGGCGACGTGATCGCAGCTGTAGCCGGCCCAAAATGGAAGAAGAAAGATTATCAGGACCTGCTTTGCATGATGCATGAGCTCTTGAGCGTCTTGAAGGAAAACCCCGTCGACATCGAAGCGCACATTGAAGCGCCGAACGAGTCCGAAATCTTCCAGCGCTATCCGAAGATTCTCAAAGACCATGAAGCTGTTGAGATGATCTGCGACACGATCCGTTCGATGATCATGAATTTCGACAATGTTCATCAGGTCGAAGAATTGCTCGAAAAGCATCTTGAGAGCCTGCTTGAAGAGCGCCTGCACGGCTCTCATGCCTTGCAGTCGATGGCAGATGCCCTGCCAGCGCTCGGTATCGTTGCCGCGGTTCTCGGCGTGATCAAGACCATGGCATCCATCGACAAGCCGCCAGAAGTGCTGGGCGGCATGATCGGTGGCGCGCTCGTCGGAACCTTCTTGGGGGTGTTTCTGGCCTATGGTGTGGTCGGGCCGCTCGCTGCCAAGGTCGCGCATACGCGTAAGGAAGAGCATTTTTTCTATTCCATGATCGGCGAGATGCTGGTGTCCAGCCTGCATCAGAACCCGGTCAATATTTGTCTCGAAG
>JGI12316J14372_10003927_pt1 | contig 13406 bp, 15 predicted proteins | sample MarCyaLeptolynsp_FD_14372 | JGI IMG/M metagenome (IMG submission 14372) | reverse complement strand
CACAGTTTCACGGAAACAGTGAAAAGCTCAAAGTCCCTGTATTCCGCATTTCTTATCTGTCCAGACGATTCCGTCTGAACAGGAAAAGCTCTAGCGGAGCGAATCGATTGCTTCGAACCACCGGCACTGGATCAACNCATCGAAACATTTGAACGAGTTACGCTGGACTGTCTGGTCTTCCGTCCAGAATTCAAATGTTTCGGTCGATCCGCCAGCCCGGACAGCTAGCTCTCCAGCACCACCTCAAAACCTTCGAATTGCGGGTGCCCGAGATACATCGGTTTGGTGCCGCCGGCAGATTTGTGAGCAAGCCGGAAGTTCTCCGATTTGGTCCACGCAATGAAATCCGCCTCTGAACTCCAGATCGTGTGGGAGGCGAACAGGGTATGGTCGTCCGCCTCCGGTCCCTTGAGGAGATGAAACTCGACAAAACCCGGAACCTTGTCGAGATGACGGTCGCGGGTGCGCCACACGGTTTCAAAATCCTCTTCGCAGCCTTTTGCCACTTTGAAGCGGTTCATTGCGATGTACATACAATCTCCTTGATCTGAGGTGGATCTTCACGCGCTCATCCAGACAGACAAGCATATGGGGTGTCGTCGTTGGCAAGGGAATCCGTTGCGGGCTAATTGCCGCAAGCAGATTGCGCGGACACGCAATTGCCGCTTGGCGCGGTCTTCGTGTCCGTCTTGACTCCACATCGGGGTTCGATTCGGTTTTCGATCCAGGCGTGGGCTACGAAGGTCGGTATCGCGACCAAGACCGCCAGTGAGATCGCCAACAAAACCAGCCAGATGCCTCCGGCGACGGTGCTGATGCCCAATGGATGGCCCGACAGATAAAACCGGCCGAAGCCGACAGTCAAACAAACGACAGCGCCCAAAAGGCCGAGCTGGGGCACATAATGGGATATGTTGGCAAGAAGCCGCAATCTGGACCGACAGGGCCGCAGATCAGAGTCTGCGGACTGCGCGGCGGTCAGTTCTGCACGATCGCCCTCGTTCAACCTCCGGGACTGACTCTGTTCGGACGACGGCTCGGACGGGCGATGCCCGGTCCAGGCTTTTTCGGGCACCTTCCGGCATGCCTTGAAGCGTTGAACCGTTGCGACAGCGGTCGCCGAAGCGAGGAAAAACATTGCGACAGAGCAGATGAACAATGGTTGGAACACGCTCACAAGGACCGAAAAATGTTCGGGATTCAATCCCAGAATCATCGCGATGTTTTCCATTTTGACAGACAGGTTTTCAATCAGCTTCATTTCACGAAAGTGTGGGTCCAATTGACACGATAATTAAATTTGACTATTTATGTCAACAATAATGCGATGCACTGAACAAGGTCCTGCGGTGCGGTCCCGTACCGGGTTTGGGCAGCGACAGTTCCACATTCTTGGCTGGACGATGCCGCCCGAGAACGCCGACACGCGTAACGGTGAGGACGATCTCTTTTCAGATCAGTGGGCAAGACGGAATGACACGGACAGATAGATTGCGCTTCTCTGTGCTGAGCATTTGCCTGGCATTTCTGGCGAGCACGCTGCAGACAAACGTCTTCGCATCGCAAGCGTTGGCGGCGGAAACGGAACCCATGCCCGTAATTGCCGCGAAAGACCGAATGCGCGTTGTCTCCGTGGGCGGATCCGTATCCGAAACCCTGCATGCGCTGGGTCTTGCCGACAGAATTGTTGCCGTCGACACCTCGAGCGTGTTTCCCGAAAACCTGCTCAAGGAAAAGCCGAATGTCGGATATATGCGGGCGCTTTCGGCGGAAGGTGTGTTGTCGCTCGGACCGTCGATGATCCTGGCTATCGAAAATGCCGGGCCTCCGGATGTCATAAAAGTGCTTGAGGACGCATCGGTTCCCTTCGCGAAAATTCCGAACCCTGCGACCAGAGACGGCGTTCTGCAGAAAATCAGACGGGTCGCGGACATTATGGGCGTTCCGGAAAAAGGCGCGGCGCTGACGAAAGCTGTCGAGCAGGAGTTTGCTGCGCTGTCGGATCTGGTCGGCTCGGTTCGGGAGCGCAAGCGGGTCATGTTCGTCTTCAGCCTGCGGTCGGGGCGGGTCTTGGCATCCGGCCGCAACACGGCCGCGGCCGGAATCCTTGCCCTGGCGGGGGCCGAGAATGCCCTGTCCGGGTTTGAGGGGTACAAACCCCTGTCGGATGAAGCGATCATCAATGCGGCGCCGGACGTCGTTCTGATGATGGACAGGAGCAGTCATCCCATCGCGGCGGAGGATGTATTCGCCTTGCCGATGATGGCGGCCACGCCTGCGGGACGGAACCGGGCGTTCATAAAAATGGATGGCGCCTATCTGCTCGGGTTCGGTCCGCGCACGGCAAGCGCCGCCACTGAACTGGCGCGCCGGCTTTACCCCTCGCTGGCCGTCCCGGATGAAAAACCTGCGGCCCCTCAAACGGTGAATTGACGCCGTGACAATGTTTCGGTTGTTTGCCGGCCGGAAGGAGGGCGCGCGGATTGCCGGTGACCGCACATGGCGGGCGGGCGTTACTTTGAGTGTTCTTGCCGCATTGTGCCTGATTGCCGGGACCGCCGCAGTTTCGTTCGGCCCGGTCCATATCGACATTGCCGCCGTCGTATCGAACTGGCTGCGCGCAGAACCGCTTGAAGGCCTTGCCCTGCGCGATCATATCGTTCTGGTCGATATTCGCCTGCCACGCATTCTCCTTGGATTTCTGGTCGGCGGAGCGCTGGCGGCGGCCGGCGCGATGATGCAGGGGCTGTTTCGCAATCCGCTGGCGGATCCGGGACTGGTCGGCGTCTCGTCCGGCGCCGCGTTTGCCGCGGTCACGATGATTGTTCTCGGCGACGGTCTTCTCGCCGGAGCGATCGCGGCGCTGTCGGTTTTTGCCGTTCCGGTTGCAGCAATTCTCGGCGGTCTGGGGACCACGGCGCTTTTGTATCGCATCGCCACCTATCGCGGCAGAACATCCACCGCAACCATGCTGCTCGCCGGAATTGCAATTGGCGCTCTGGCCGGAGCGCTGACCGGGATTCTGGTCTATGTCAGCGATGACCAGCAATTACGGGACCTCACATTCTGGAGCCTGGGAAGTCTCGGGGGTGCGAGCTGGGCGAAAATCGTGGCGATGGTGCCATTCGTCCTGCCGCTTTTTGTCGTGTTTCCGTTCGTGGCGCGCGGACTGAACGGGTTGTTGCTGGGGGAGGGGCCGGCCCATCATATCGGGATCGATGTGCAGACGGTCAAACGGGTAACGATCCTGTGCGTGGCGCTCGCCGTTGGTGCGTCGGTCGCTGTTTCAGGTGTTATCGGTTTTGTCGGTATTGTCGTTCCGCACCTGTTGCGTCTGATCATCGGTCCGGATCACCGTTACCTCCTGCCATCCTGCATCCTGCTCGGCGGCAGCCTGCTTTTGTTCGCCGATACGATCTCGCGTCTGATCGTCGCGCCGGCGGAACTGCCGATCGGCATTGTCACGGCAACGCTCGGGGCGCCGTTTTTCCTGTGGCTGCTGTTGCGGCAAAGGGGGCATTACGATGTTTGAGGCCCATGCCGTCGAGATGGTGTATGACGCCGAGAGGGTCCTGGAGAAAACCTCGCTGACCCTGCGGTCCGGCGAATTGACAGTTGTCGCGGGGCCGAACGGCGCTGGGAAATCGACCTTGTTGAACATTCTGTGCGGCGAGCTGGCACCGACCGGCGGACAGGTGACTTGCCATGGCGGCGATATCGGCCTGATGAAACCCGCGCACCTTGCCGGGTTTCGAGCCGTACTGCCCCAGTTCAGCACGTTGTCGTTCCCGTTTACAGTGCTCGAGGTAGCGCGGCTCGGCCTGGTTGATCGCAGTGCGGCGGGTGGCGACGTCAACAGGTTTGTGCTGGAGAGGCTGGGACGGGTCGATCTTGCCGATCTGTCGCACCGGCCCTACCAGGCCCTGTCCGGCGGCGAAAAGCAAAGGGTTCACCTGGCGCGGGTGCTTGTCCAGCTGGATTCGTCCGGACAGGAACCTGACCGGCAAACTGTATTCCTGGACGAACCGGTTTCCAGCCTCGACCTGCGGCACCAGATCCAGATCATGGAGATTGTCCGGGACCGGTGTCGGGCCGGCACCGGGGCGTTGGCAATCCTCCACGACCTCAACCTTGCGGCCCTCTTCGCCGACCGGGTGATTTTTATGAAAGCCGGGAATTGTGTCGCCGACGGGCGTCCGGAAACAGTGATCAGCCCGGGCTCGGTTTTGAGCGTCCTCGAAGTCGAAGCCCTTGTCAATCGTGTGCCGGAGCCCGCGCGCCCCTTCGTTCTGCCGCAATCCTCTCTGGATTTTCATCGATAGTGCGAGGATACGGCGTGCTTGTCTGCAATCCGCGCCGCGGCCGTGAACCGGGTCGCCGAAGCGACGGTTCGCATCAGTCCCGGGAACAGGTCCAGCAGTGCCATCGCGACCGCTTGTCCCATCGTATGGGTCAGGAGCGCATGTGCGGGGCGGGCAAGGGCGAACTGACGCCGGAGCGCGCGATGCATGTCTTTGTGAAACCGGGATGCGTCATGGGCCCGCAGCAAGGCGCGGGCCGCCAGAATGCCGGACCCCAGGGCGATGGCAATGCCGTCACCGGCAAGAGAAGGGATCGATCCGAGCTGGTCGCCGATCAGGTAGACCCGGTCGGAATGTGCGCGCCGGCGCAGATGGCCGAACGGCATGCCGGCAATTGCAAGCGGACGGGATGTCGTCGGCTGTGAACCGGCCAAAAGGTCTCCGACATGGCCGGACCGGTCGGCGAGGAAGGTCCTGTGTCGCGACCAGTCGGCTCCGAGCCTCTTGGCATCGGACCGATCAAGGACCCAGCAGGCCGAGGCCCGCGCCTCTCCGGTCATCTGAAGTCCCTGATATCCGTTCCTGTAGACGGACAGCGTGACAATGCCTTGCCCGGCGGCTGCCTGGCTCGAATCGAGATCCACCACCTGCTTGAACCCGACGAGCCTGCTTTGGGGATGGGCGATACCCGGCATTGCATGTTTGCCGGTTGCGACGGCGGCGGCCTTGGCCAGATGTCTGCCAGTGTCGGTGCGGATCTCGACACCGGCCCCGGTTTCGTCGACCCGGCGTGCCATCGCGCCGCGGACCACGTGTGCGCCGGTCTCCGAAGCCTTGTCGAGCAGGCTTTCATCCAAACGGTATCTGGACAAAGCCGCGGCGGCGAACGGCAGATGGGTTTTTTGCGCACGGTTTCCGCAGACGACCTGCAGGTCCCGGACCGGTATCGCGCCGAGGGCAAAAGCATCGACCTGGAGGTAGTGCAGGAGCGCGAGCGCATCGCCGCTCAGGAAGTCGCCGCAGACCTTGTGGTGCGGCCCGCCCGTCTTTTCGATCAAGAGCACGTCAAGGCCGTGACGCGCCAACTCGATGGCAAAGGCGCATCCGGCCGGTCCACCCCCGATAACAATCGCATCACGATGCTTCAGTTCACACACACGTGCACTTTCGCCAGCCCCAAAATCCTGTATTCCCGCCGGGGCAAATCTTATAACGTGAAGACATGTTGGACAAATCTCTTGCCTTAGCCGGCGAAACCGCACTTGCACCAATTGTCATGACCGGCCTGGCGACCGCAGTTCCGGATCATCGTTTTTCGCAGGCTGACGCGCTCGACAGAGCCCGTCATTTCATCCCCAAACACGCGTCGCTTTCCAAAGTGTTCGAACGAACCGGAGTCGAACAACGCTATTCGTGCGTGCCGATGGAATGGTATCGCACCAGCCGCGGCTGGAAGGACAGCAATGCGGTCTATATCGAGCAGGCGCTGATCCTGCTGGAAAAAGTCGCGGGTTCGGCCTTGAGCGATGCCGGTCTGACACCGTGTGAGATATCCGCGATCGTCCTCGTTTCGAGCACCGGGCTTGCCATCCCCAGCCTGGAGGCGCTGTTGTGCAATCGGATGGGTTTTGCGCCGACCGTGCAGCGCACCCCGATATTCGGGCTTGGTTGCGCCGGCGGTGCGACCGGCCTGGCGAGAGCCAGACAGTTGGCGGCGTCGCTGCCGGGGCGCAATGTGCTGTTTCTCGTGGTCGAANTGGCCGGCCTCAATGTGTGCCTCGATCCGAACAATCCGTCCCTGTTCGTGTCGGCGGCCCTGTTCGGCGACGGTGCCGCGGCCGCCATCCTGCGCAGTCCCGGGGGCTGCGTGTCTGAACCGCCCGGCAGCTTCGCGCAGGGCCGACCCCGTATCGGCGAAACCGGCGAATATATGTGGCGCGACAGCGAGGAGATCATGGGATGGAACATCGAGGATGACGGCCTGAACGTGATCCTGTCGAATGCCCTGCCGAGTTTTACTGCGCGTGAGCTGTTGCCCGTCGTCACGGGATTTCTGGCGGAACACCAGCTAGGCCTCGACGATCTCGACGGGTTTGTCACCCATCCCGGCGGTCCCAGGGTCATGGACGCGATCGAACGGGCCTTGTCCCTGCCGCCGGATGCGTTGCGACATTCCCGTTCAACCCTGCGCGATTACGGCAACATGTCCGCGCCGACGGTTCTGTTCGTTTTGCAACGCGCGCTTGCCGAGGGCCGTCGCGGCCGCCATCTGATGATGTCTTTCGGTCCAGCCTTCACCGTCACATTCGTGGTGTTGTATCTGTGATCGATTTTTTTGGCGGACCGCAGATCTTTGCCCTGGCGTTGCTTGCGCAGCGCGGCCTGGAGGAATTGCATTCGCAACGCAATACAAGGCGTCTGCTCGACCAGGGCGCGATCGAAGCCGGGGCGTCCTATTATCCTGTCGTCGCCACCACCCATCTCGGTTGGATCGCCGCCCTGTTTCTGCTTGTTCCCGCCGACGCCGCCTTATCGATGCCGCTGTTCGCGGGCTTCCTGCTGCTGCAGGTTGCCCGATACTGGATCATCGGGTCGCTTGGACGCTTCTGGACCCACCGCATCATCACGCTGAAAGCCGCGCCGATCGTGCGGGCTGGCCCGTACCGTTTCCTGCGTCATCCCAATTATCTCGTCACGTTTTTGGAAACCATTCTGGTGCCGGCGATATTCGGAGCCTGGGCGGTTGCGCTGATTTTCGGCGCCATGTGGGGCGTCGTGCTGGCCTACAAGATCAGGCTTGAGGACGACGCGCTTGAAAAACGCAGACAGTCGAACGCCTGACTTGGATCTCGCCGACTGGTTTTGAATTCAAACCGCATTGCCGCCCGACCAGTGCACGCACCAGGTCTTGGGACAATTAACAGTCCGGAGCCGCCGATTCAGGTCCCTCGGTGTTCCTGCTTTTTTTGCCGGTAGCGCCTGCTCCGGACAAGGATGTGCTGTCCACCTCGGCGAGGTCGGCGATGCTTTTTTGATCGAGGAATTCGACAAAGGCCAGGAATGCACCGTTGACCATATCGGAATAGTCGTCGGGATCGTTGGCCTTGGCGGAAACCGGGATTTTGGCCGGCTTGCGAAACACGGATTCGGTTGCCCGTACAACGGCGCCGATCGAAATCTCCTCGGGCGGCTTCTTCAGACACACGCCGCCGCTGCGGCCGCGAATGGTTTCCAGCAAACCGCCCTTGACCAAAAGAGGCAGCAGTTTGAACACGTTGAATTCGGTAATGTCGCAGGCCGCGGCGATTTCTGGAACCGTCACGGTTTTCCCGCCTGCGCGCGTGCAGTGAACCAGCACCTTGACGGCATTGTGAGTTTGAGTGCTTAGCCGCATTCCAGCCCTTCGGATACATCCCGTCAGAGGCGTCCGCGGGAATCTCCGCCAAACCTAGCGGATTTGAATTCCTCGTTCCAGTGGTCAATGGGACGGATGAGGGCGCCGGGCAGCGAAGGTCCGGTTTTTTACGGTTTCAATATGATTTTCGGCGCCGCCGCATGGCCGGACCGGATGTCGTGGAACGCGTCCGCTCCTTCCTGCAACGGCCGGATTTCCGGCCAGTCCAACGCGCCCAATCGGCCATCGAAGATTGCCGCAGCCGTGTCCCGAAAATCCTCCGGCGTGTAGGTGTAAGTGCCGATAAAGGTGATTTCCTGCAGCGTCATGCGCCGGATGTCGAGACCGCCGGTTGCGGAGCCGAGGCCGATATGAACGATCACGCCGCCGCTGCGAACCTTTGCGGAGGCCATTGCCCGTGTCGGTTCGATCCCGACCCCGTCGACCACCAGATCGGCATTGCCGGCAATGTCATTGTCGTCCGACGCCGGATCGAACACGGAGAACGGACCGGCGGCGGCGACGGTCTCCCGGCGCGCGGCGTTGGTCTCGGCAATCCATATCTGTTGTGCGCCCCTGGCAGCAAGGACAAGCGCGGCACCAAGTCCGATCGCGCCGCCGCCGATCACCAGACACCGGCTGTCGGACAGGGGCCGCAGCATGACCCTTTCCGCCAGGCGTACGCCGTGCCAGCCGCAGGCGATCGGTTCGGCGAGAGACGCCTTGTCGCTCGAGACGCCGTCCGGAATCGTGACCAGATTGCCTGTCGGCATGACCAGATGTTCGGCAAACGCGCCCTCGCGCGGCGGCATGGAAATGATCTGCCGCTCGGCACACAGGTTTGCCCTGCCGTCGGTGCAGTCCCGGCAGGTGCCGCACGTCACCAGGGGATTGATGGTGACCCGCTCTCCCGCGCGCGGCCCTGCAATGATTGTTCCCGCAGCTTCGTGACCGAGGATCAGCGGCGCCGGGCGCCTTGCGTCATGTCCATGCCAGGCATGCATGTCGGACCCGCAGATGCCGACGGACTCGACCCGGATGAGGGCGTCGCCGTCCTCGGGAACAGGTTCCTCGACGTCCCTGAAATCGAGAGTCTGCGGACCGGTATAGACAAGCGCCTTCATTTTGCGGTGTATCCCCCGTCGACATAAAGGATCTGCCCGGTCACATAATCCGACGCGGGCGAACACAAGAACAGGGCCGGTCCGACCAGGTCGTCGATCTGGCCGTTTCGGCCGATGCAGGTTTGCGCCGCGTGGCGGGCGGCCAGTTCGGCATCGTCGAAAACCGGACCGGTCAGCTCGGTGGGGAAAAATCCCGGAGCCAGCGCATTGCAGGTGATACCGTGCGGCGACCAGGCCTCCGCCATGGCCCTTGTCATCTGCCCGACGCCACCCTTGGAGGCGCCATAGGCCAACCCGTTGGCAAAGGCGCGTTCGGTCTGCAGCGAGGCGAAGTTGACAATGCGGCCCCAGCCGGATGCCTTCATGGCCGGCACCAGTGCTCGGGCCAGAAAGAACGGCGTTGCCAGGTTGAGATCGAGCGTTGCGCGCCAGGCGTCGATGGAGAGCGCGTCGGCATGGGTACGCGGGTTCAGGCCGGCCGCATTAACGAGGATGTCCGGGGCGCCGAACGGAGCCGCAATCTCTTCCGCGACGGCGGCCATCCTATCGGGATTGGCGAGATCCGCCGTACAGGCGGCCGTTGTTCCCTCGGTCTCGTCACGCCAGGCCGAAAGCGCCTCCCGGCGCCGGGCGACGCCGACGACTCGCGCGCCGGCCTCGGCCAGCGCGGTCGCCAGACCGCGCCCCAAGCCCGAGCTTGCGCCGGTTACGCAGGCGACGCGATTGGATATGTCGAAGCGGGATGAGGGTGTTGGCACTGGATGGTCCTCTGGCCTTGGTCCCGATCTGTCCGAACTGTGAAAATCGTCCGGTACGGGTTTTTCAAGTGCGGTCGGCGGGGTCGAGCCTGTCTGACCCCGCCGACCGTTTGATCATTCCGCTCCAGACAGGTCGAATGTCTGGTCCGGGAAATATTTTTCCAGCCGGATATCGGCCGTGCGGGCATGGCCTTCCATGCCTTCCAGCCGGGATATGCGGGCGGTCGCCTCGGCGATCGGCTTGGCGCCGTCGCGGGTGGCACGCTGCCATGTCACCAGCTTCATATATTTGTGCACCGACAGGCCGCCGGTATAGCGGGCCGCGCCCGATGTCGGTAGAACGTGGTTTGGGCCGGCCGACTTGTCGCCATAGGCGACGGTGGTTTCCTCGCCGAGGAACAGCGACCCATAGCATTGCAGGCGGTCGAGGAACCAGTCGAGGTCCGCCGCCTGCACATGCAGATGTTCCGGTGCGATCCGGTCGGCGGTCTGTGCCAGTTCCTCGCGGGTGTCGCACACCATGACTTCGGCATAATCGCGCCAAGCGGCTTCGGCGTTTTTGGCGTTGAGCTCGGGCAGCGACGCGATCATGCCGGGAACCAGTTCCATGACCTTCTCCGCCAGCGCCGCGTCGGTGGTGGCCAGCCAGACCGGCGAATTGTAGCCGTGTTCGGCCTGGCCGACGAGATCCCACGCGACGATGAACGGATCGGCGGTCGAGTCGGCGAGAATCAGGCTGTCGGTCGGGCCTGCAAACATGTCGATACCCACCCGTCCGAACAGGATCCGTTTGGCTTCGGCGACGAATTGGTTGCCCGGACCGACAAGAATATCGGCCTTCGGCAGACCGAACAGTCCGAAGGTCATGGCGGCGATGCCCTGCACGCCGCCCATGGCCAGGATCTTGTCGGCGCCGCAGAGATCGGCGGTGAAGACGATCGCCGGATTGACGCCGATTTCAGGCCGCGGCGGCGAGCATGCAGTGATATGGCCGCAGCCGGCGACCTTGGCGGTTGTGACCGTCATCAGCGCGGACGCAACGTGGCTGTACCGTCCGCCCGGCGCATAACAGCCGGCCGCCTGGCAGGGAATGCTTTTCTGGCCGGTGATCACACCGGGAAGGATTTCGATCTCAGTGTCCTGGATCGTCGCCTTCTGGGCTTCGGCGAAGCGGCGGATATTGTCATGAGCGAAGCGGATATCGTCCTTGAGTTTTTCCGGAACCTTGGAGGAGGCTTCGGCGATTTCGGCTTCGCTCAGCACAAGATTGCCCTCATAACGGTCGAACTTTTCCGCGTAGCGGCGCGCCGCGTCGTCGCCGCCGGCTTCGATGTCGTCGAGGATCGACTGCACCGTTGCGCGGACGTCATCGGCTCCGGTGGCTGAGGTTTTTTCTGCGGTCTTGAGATGACGTACCGGCATGGCGGGCCTTTCTGTGTGTGGTGGGGCGGTGGCACATAAGGGACTTGCGCCAACGCCGATCTGGGAGGTCGTTCAAGCGTCCCCGTGGACGCCCTTTACTTGTAAACGTCCGGCAACATCGTCGTCGATATCGTCGGAATGTAGGCGATCAACAACACGACCAGCAGCATGAAGAACACAAACGGTATGGCGCGGTTGGCGATCTTCAGGATCGATTCCCCGGTTAGACCGGAAACAACGAACAAATTCAAGCCAAGCGGCGGCGTGATGAAGCCCACTCCAAGAGACGTGATCATCATGATGCAGAACTGGATCTCGTTCATGCCGATTTCGTCGGCCAGGGGCTTCAGGATCGGCGCCAGAATAACGATGTTGGGCGTTGTTTCCATGACGCAGCCTGCCGCGATCAGGATCACGATCATCAACAGGATCAGCATGTAGGGATCCTCGGTCAGCGAGGTGACCGCGAAGACGAACCCTTGCGGAATTCCGAGCGCCGCCATGGCCTGCGCGAGCGGCAGCGAGAATGCGATGATCGGCAGGATCACACCGTTCACTTTCGCCGAACTGACCAGCATGGCCGGGAAATCGCTGAGGTTCAGGGTTCCAAGGATGAAGCCCATAATGATGGTGACGACGACCGCAACGGCGCCGGCTTCCGTCGGGGTGAGGCTGCCGGAGAAAATGCCGTAAAAGATGATGCCGGGCACGAGGAAGGCATACCAGCCGCTCTTGATCGCGCCGCCGATATTGGCCGCCCATTCGCCGAACGTGATCGCGCCGCCGCCTTCATAGGCATGGACACGGTTGACGACGATGTTGGTGACCAGGATCGCGCCGAGGATCAGGACGCCTGGAATGAGCGCCGCCTGAAACAGGGTCGAGGCGGATATGCCGAGCACCAGGCCGATCACAATGTAGGCGATCGATGGCGGAATGAGGATTCCGGTACAGGCACCGGCCGCCACCAGCGCGCAGGCGTAGGGCCGGGGATAGCCGGATTCCACCAGCCGATTGATGGTCATGCGGCCGACCGCGGCAGCGCCGGCGGCGTCCGATCCCGAAATTGCCGAAAACATGCCGCAGACGAGCACGGTCGCCGACCCGAAACCGCCCTTTGCCCAGCAGGTCAGCGCCTCCGCGACATCGAGGAATTTCCGGCTGAGGCCGGTGCGCACCAGCACGTCGCCGGTCAGGATGAACAGCGGCACGGCGGTCAGGGCAAAGTGATCGATGCCCTCAAACAGGGATTCTCCGACGAGGGACAGCGGCAGAACGTCCGACCAGATCAGCATGGTTACGGATGCGGCGCCGATCGAGGCCCAGACGGGTACGCCCAGGGCGATCAGGGCGACGAACAGGATGACCGAACCATAGAAGTCCCAGCCAAGTTCGACGGTTGTTTGGAGTTGGTTCCAGAGCATGGCGGACCTCAATCAAAAAGACGTTCGCCCTCATAGACCGCTCGGCCGGCGATGAGATCGCCGACGTCGCGGATGAGGGATTGAATCAGTCGGAAAATCATCAGGCCGAAACCGATGGGAACGGCGAGAAGAAACCACACCATGGAAATGCGCAGACCGTGGCTGACCGAGCCGAACTTCCAGGAAATCGCCACCGTCTCCCAGGACCAGTAGACGGCGATCAATGCAATCGCCAGCATGACCAGGTCGCCAAAGATATAGAGGATTGTCTTTATCGTCGGAGAGACATAGTTGAAGATGACGTCGATACGGATATGGCCGCGTTCGCGCACCGCCGAAGCCGCGCCGATCCAGGCCAGGTAGATGAAGGCGTAGCGGACGATTTCCTCTCCCCAGATCGAGGAATAGGCAAACACTTCGCGCCTGATCACTTCAACCGACATCGTAATGACAAGCATTGAATAAAAGACAAGAAGCGCCCACCGTTCGGCGTTCCTGTTGATGCTCTGCAACATGGGATCCTCCCTCATGCTTTTGAAAGGACTTGTTCTTTTTGATTTTGATCAGGCAATTTTCCCGCCCGACATCCGTCCACGACAAAGGGTCCGGCAAAATGCCGGCTGAGAAGGCGATGGGAGGTGTCGGGTATCCGGGGGCCCTGTCCCCGAAGATCTCGGGGACAGGGCGTTTTGAAACCTAGGCGTCGTGGACGTAGTGGCGGCCCTGGGTGCCGGCCGCTTCTTCCAGCTTGGCAAAGACGTCCATCGAACCGGCAAGTTCGGTCTTGAACGAATTCCATTCTTCACGCTGATAGCCGCCGGCCTCTTTCCATTCGGCGAGTTGATCGTCGCTGAGGGAATGAAACTCGACGCCGGACTTGGCCAGTTCGGACATGGCGTAGCCGCGGGCGGCCGGAACCTTTGCGAGATTCTGCTGGGCGGTGATTTCGGAAGCGAAATCGATGCCTTCCTGAACGTCCTTGG
>JGI12316J14372_10003923_pt1 | contig 13418 bp, 8 predicted proteins | sample MarCyaLeptolynsp_FD_14372 | JGI IMG/M metagenome (IMG submission 14372) | reverse complement strand
ACGATCGCGCTGATCAAAAGCTGGGCGTTCTTTTTCCTGATGTTGCCGTTCAAGACCGGACTGGAAGAAGCGATCTCGCCGTTTTCCTGGGGCTTTGAATTCACCTTCGAACGCAAGCTGATGTTCCTGGCGCTGGCGCTGGCGCTCACGGCGCTCGCCTGGGTCAAATCCGGCCCGAAAGCGGCCATTGCACTGGCCTTCTTCGCGATCACTTTTTATGTCGGCATCACCAAGGTTCCGTGGCCGGCCTTCGTCGCCATGGCGGCGTTCCTCGCCTGGCAGCTCGGCGGGATCAGGCTGGCGGCGGGAACCGTCGCCAGCCTCGGCTTTCTGCTGCTTGCAGGCGTCTGGCCTCAGACCATGCTCAGTCTCTATCTCTGCGGCATCGCCGTCGCCCTGTCGTTTCTCATCGGCACGGCGCTCGGCATTCTCGCCGCCCAGTTCGACGCGGTCTCGGCCTTCCTCCGGCCGATCAACGACACGCTGCAGACCATGCCCCTGTTCGTGATCCTGATTCCGTTCGTGATGATCTTCAAGATCGGCGAATTCACCGCGCTCCTGGCGATCATGGCCTACGCGATCGTGCCGGCCATTCGTTACGCCGAACACGGCATCCGCTCGGTGTCGGCCGAGGCGACCGAAGCGGCCCAATCGATGGGATGCACATCCTGGCAATTGCTGTGGCGGGTCAAGCTGCCGCTGGCGCTGCCGGTGATCATGCTCGGCCTCAACCAGACGATCATGTACGGCATCGCCATGCTGGTGATCGCCGCCCTTGTCGGCACCAACGGGCTCGGACAGCAGGTCTATATCGGGCTCGGAGACGGGGATTTCGGCGTCGGCATGGTTGCCGGCATCGGCATGGCGATCATCGCCATGATCGCCGACCGCATGACCCAGGCCTGGAGCCGCGCCCGGCAGAGCGCCTTCGGGGCGGAGTGAGAAGGGAAGAATTCAGGCCTGCAAGAATTGGCGGCTTCATTCCGACAGGCTGATCGGGATTGTACGGAATACGATTTGTACGGCTTTGATTGAGTGCTCAGCGCGAGTTCGATCACTCCCCCCTTACACACAAACTCAGAATTGATTTATCTTGGTTCAAATAGCGAAATTTGACGAGTAAATTTCCCTAATAATTGTGCAAAAGAAGAATTTCTGGATTCCTTATGGTAATATGACGAAAGATTGCTAGAGTAGTTTGCTCCCATATTTCGCGATTTATTCCCGATCATGACTCTTTTGTCCGCCCACCGCATTTACAGCCTACACACATTCAGGCCACAAGCCGCGTTTGATCAAGGGATCGGGGCGCGTTTGTCGTGGCTGGTCAGCGAGACCCCCGAACCTACCGTCGAACCCCGCAAGGACCTGGATCGGCCGAAGACCAAACCGACCGAGTGCTGGCTGCCGGAGAGACTGCGGCCGGCGGTTCGCGAGCGTTTCGGCGGCGACGCGATTTTCGAGGAATTTCGCGGCGGTGCCGGCGGAGATTTCTATGTCCCGCTCCAGCGCCTGGTCAGTGGTGAGCTGGCCGATCGCTGCAAACTCTACCGGCTCTCGGCGCGTATGCGCGATCTCCTGCGCAAGGGCGACGCCTATCTTGAATCCACTCCGCCAAAAGACAGGTTCACACATAGCCTTGCAATGATCCTGAAACCCGCCGCAGCACGCAGAATCAGGGCGCAATTGCCGCCGGGACAGGACATTCCGGACGAGATGATTTTCGCGGCGGAAAACTGTTCGGGAAAAGGCGGCAATCCGAGATTGGTCGTTCCGATCTCAATAAACCAGATTCTCGTCTATCATTTCGGCACCAATCGCATCGTCTGCCAGGTCGGTTTTGAAGCATCTCTGCCGGCGAATTTCACCATGACGGACGTCGTGCTCTCTGAACTGGTCGACCATGCCGGGCGCTTTGCGGACCTTGGCTGGATCGAGATGCCGAACAAGGTATTGCGCACCGAAACCGAAGACGAGAAACCCCGCCTGATCGAAATACCCCGTTTCAGCCTTGGCTCGCTGGTTGCGCGGATGCTGTTCGGCCCGGGCGGCGAAATCCAGCGCTCATTCCGGACCTTTACCCACACCTATGCCCAGATAGGGCCGGATCATCCGAAGATGGATGCGTCGGCCCTGAAGCTGTTCGGAACCAGAATTGCCCGACAGTACACGACAGACTATGCACTCAGCGAAGAAATTGCCGGAGCCATCAGGGTCGCGGATTTCGATAATGTCCATCACTATCTAGCGCGCGAAGGAGGCGCGACGATCGTTTATCCGCACACAAACGGCGAACCCGTGGCTTTTCTCGAGGATTACGCTAACACAGCCCTGGAAAGAAGCTACCTGCCTATTCTGGTCCTGACTTTGCACCAGCATACAAGAATGCTTGAGCTTGCCGCCCGATCGGTTTTGTCGACGCCGGACCCGGATGTCCTGATCGAACGCACCGACGAACTTGCGGACGCCAAGATCGATGTCGAGAAGATCGACCAAGATTGGCGGGAATTGCAGGATGGCCTGGTCCTGTTGCAATCCCGATTCCGGTTCATGCAGATCAGCCAGATCACCATGCACAACAGTTTCAACAAGGCACTAAGGGATTGTTTCGATCTGGACGCCATGGAAGCGGCCCTGAGCCGCGATCTGGCAGAAATGTCGGAGCGGATTCGCGCTGGGATCGCCCGCTACAATCAGCTTCGGGCCAGTCGGTTCGCGGAGCGGTATGGATGGATCGCGAAGGCGATTACAGGTGTGGTGGCGGGGATCTTCTTCCTCGAATTTGTGAACGCTTTTGTAGCGATGTACGATGATCAAGTCTTGGTTTGGTGGGAAAGAACGTTGATTGCTTTAACCCCGATGGTTGTCGCAATGGGTATTTCCTGGGCTCATATTCGTAGCCAATCCCAAAAACGCTGATAGCTTTTGACCTTCTGGATATTGTGCCCGGGCGCTCGGGGGATCGAGAATTCCCTCGGCTTCCGCGTTTGGATCTGTTGCGCATTCATTTTCCTGTTTTTTGTTGATTTCTCCCGCAAAAATCAGTCATTGTGCTAAATTAATCTTCTTTTTCGCGACATTATCAACAGGATTGTCTGCTAAAAATGTCTATGAAATTTGATATTCCCGACACGTCAATATCCGTACTGCCAACGCATATTGCAAAACTCGTTTCCGAAGCGCAGTCAGAAAAAACTTTTCGCATCAAGGTTTGGGCAAGTCTCGAGCTCTCCGAAATAATCGTCAAATGGGTTTTCGCTGTCGCGGCAGCGGGAGTCGTCTCCGAAGAAGGCCGGTTGACGGACAGCCTCGCGAATGCGGTCCGGACTTCTATTCGCAGGCCGACATTCGGGTCCTGGCGGGCCATGACCAAGGAAGCGTGCGACGAGTTGCGAAGGCTTGGCAAGCGCGGCGAGCCAATGGGCCTTCCCTTTGCCGATTTTTTCGACCGTTTCAGCAACAAGGACGGCGAGCAAAATTCTGCATGGGCGAACCTGATAGACATCCGTAACAACGTCATTCACGGTGGCGGGATGTCGGAAAATACGGCGCGGAAAGTCTTTGAGAAAATCCGCCCGATCCTGGAACCGATCTTGAACGCACTTGCGCAGGTGCATCAAAATTTCGACACCTGGGCGACCTTTGATGAGGATTCCTTCCTGCTGCGCGGCGATGAGGAGATCCGGAAATCTCCTCCCTCCGAGCTTCCCGATGGCGAAGGAACCTGGCTTGTGGACCGCGAGGGCCGGGCATGCGCCCTGCGCCCGCTCCTGGTCTACGAGCCAATTCAGGAAACCTGGGAAATCAGCCACCTGCGTTCCGAGGAACGCGCCAGCCGTACGTTGGTTCCCCAGTCCTATTTCAAATTTGAAAATGATCAACTGTACTACACACCAATCGGCGTGGACGATTTCATTTCGATCAATCCGGACTCCACCATATTCGATCATTTCTTTCCGCAAATTCCAGCCAGGGAGAAAGAAAACGTCCTGGCCCGCCAGATGCGGGAAGCCCATCAAGCGCATTTGAGGGATTTCGTCGGTCGCAGTCGCGAAATTGACGTGATCGAGACCTGGCTGGATACGCGAGGCGCCGGCGGGAACTTGATCGGACTTGTCATTGGAGGGCCCGGGCTGGGCAAATCAGCACTTATCGCGAAATGCGCCGCTCGTTACAGGGACAAGCTCATTGAAATCGGCGCCAAGCACCGGCGCTACGTTTTTCACGCCTTCAATGCGGAGATTCCCTATAACGGCCGCCGCCAGTTTCTCGTAAGCATCCGCGAGCAGCTCGAGCACTGGCTGGGACTGACGATCAGCAAGAGCGAAGCAATTGCGGATGCCAACCACCTGAAGGCGGACGTAAACAGGCTGCTCGCTGATGCCGTCGGCCCGGATAAGGACAAGTTGCTTTGCATATTCATTGACGGACTGGACGAAATTCATTCGTTCGATCCGAAATTCCTTGAACTGCTTATGGAATTGCTGCGGCCAGGGATCGTCATGGTGGCCACGAGCAGAAACGAAACATTCGTCGATCCTTTCGATGCCTCCCTCCTGGTTGAACGCATTCCATTTTCTGCGGCCGAGAACGAATTGCCCGGAATGTCCGACAATGAAATTCGTGGTCTGCTCCTCCAGGGGCTCGGGAGACGTGCCCGGGATATCATCATGCTTGATGCAGATAACGAGTCCGGAGAGGGGGCCACGAACCCCTACATACAACGGGTCGTTGAAAGAGCGGCGGGCAAGCCGCTCTATATCGGACTGCTCATCAAGGATATCGCAGAAAACAAAGCCCGCATCGATCCTGATGCCCGCCTCCCCGCCTCGATGGAAGGGTTTTATGAACAATTGCTCGCCCGGCAAGGCCTGAGCGACACGAAATCTCACATTGCAATTATCCTGTGTTTGCTCGCCCTCGCAAAGGAGCCGCTTAGCAAGACCGTACTTTGCGATATCCTGTCAGGATTGCCCAGCGCATCCGTATCTCGCACCCAAACGACAAATTGGGTCAATATCGCGCTCAATCAGGGCGACGTTTTCCTGGCCCGGGCCAATACGCCGGATGAGGAGAATGCTTATGCGATTTATCACCAGGAACTCAAACGTTTCATACTCGGCCACGACGGGACAGGTGCAGAGCAACTGAAGTGGGCCTTCGGATTGGCAAAATGGTTGCTCGTCCAAATGGCGGTGGAAAAAACCCACGCACTGGAAACTATCGCGCGCCGGCACTTTGCGCGTTACGGAGCCGATTACCTTTTGGACTTCGGCAACGAGATTCACCCTTTTGCTCTGGATGTCTCGGGGGCAAAATATGTTGATGAAAACTACCTGCAACCCGGTCGGTTCGGCCAGGCCCTGAACGCTTGGGGAGATGACCGGGAAGCATTCCTGCAGTCATTCGCGCGCAGTCTCGGCGAACTTCGCGACCGTGCCGACGTAAGCAGCACCAAGGAGATTGTTTCCAGGCTTTTCCGGTTCATATTTGCCAATCGGGAGACCCACAAGATTACGGCCTCGATAATTCAGGCTGTATACAGTTACTCCCCCTTTACCATCGAAATCTTCGAATTGTTGTTGGCCGAAGCGCTTTCGGTCGCTTCAGACACCGTACCGGGATCCATTGAAGACATTAAGGAAAGTATCAATTGGACTATTCACGCCGGAGGCTATGATCGCCGCAGAGGAAACCTCGAGCGGGCGACCGAGCGCCTTTCCCTCGCCGAGCGACGCCTGAACGAACTTGATGACGGCGGGAAGGGCAAAGAACGGACACGCGCACTGCTGATTTACGAGCAAGGATATGTCGCATACAGCGATTCCCAAAGGGCGCGTACGGACGAGCTTTTTCAAGCAAGCGTTGAGGCCGCGCGCCTGGCCGGGGACTTAAATGGTGAACTCATAGCGGAAAATGTTCGCCTTCACCTGGCCTTCGTGTTCGCTAAAGCGGCCGGAGAGGAAACCGGTCAGGCAATTGACAGGTTTGAGAGGTTTCTGGAATCTACAAAAGTCCGTTTCTTTAAACAGATGGTCGACGGTACGACCGAAGGAGATAGACTTACCGCCGAACGGTGGGTGATGAATTGCCGGGCCCATTTGTTCGACATGGCATTCGAGCGCAACGACCGTGCCTTGATCGAAGAACGTTACGACGAATTTTCCAAGGATGTCTGGGTTCAGAAGACAGACCCCAACAGAGACACTCTCAAGATCAGGAAACCGAGGTTTCTTTATGCTACCGGCAGGCTTGATGAAGCCATTGCCGGATACCGGGACGTACTGAGACCGATAGAGAGCGCGGGGTCATCCGACGCGCGTCGCGAGGGCTATGGTCAATATTATTTGGAGTTCGCAAGGATCCTCAAGGAGGCTGGGAAAACTGACGAAGCCAAATCGGTGCTGCGAAGTGGCCTGAATATGTTTGACCAGATGGCGAACGGGCAATGGAAACCGTTGCTTCGGCAAGTCCTTGCGGACTTGTCTTAGCCTGCAATCAAACGGTCCGAAAAATTTCCACTAATTGTTGAGCCTACGAGAAATCTCAGACCTAGCCGGCGCTCTTGGCTGGAGCCAGGAAAAGTCTGATTATCGGAAAGGCGAATGTTTGGTCCAACTGCGTTATTGTCCATTCACGTTTTGTACCTGTGAATAGAGGAGCGATCGAAAACTGTGTCGCAATGAACGACTCAGCCGAAATTGCACCCACAACAGGCTGAATTTATTAGATAAAACTCTCCAAGCGGCCTCGCTTGAAATGCCCCCCGCACGTAAAGAAATTCACCCCTAGTGATCGCCGCCAACAAAAAAACTTGACGTCCACCCCATCGCGCATCACTTATCTACCTATCGATAGATACATAACTCTCACCGAAAACCGGCCCGATGCCGGCCCGACCTGTAACAGGAGAGCGACAATGAAAATTTACGATGTTCCGGAATTCCCCAACCCGGCCCGGGTGCGGATCGCGCTGGCGGAAAAGAATGCCACCGACCAGGTCGAATTCGTTGCGGTCGACGTCATGGGCGGCGAACACCAGGGCGCGGAATTCCGCAAGAAGAATCCCGGCGCAGCCGTGCCGGTGCTTGAACTCGACGACGGCACGACGATATCGGAATGCACCGCGATCACCGAATATATCGACCACGCCTTCGACGGCCCCTCCCTCAGCGGCAGGACCCCGAAAGAGCGCGCTGTCGTGCACATGATGCAGCGGCGCGCCGAGGCCAACCTTCTGGACGCGGTCGGCGCTTATTTTCACCATGCAACACCCGGCCTCGGACCGGATATCGAAACCTACCAGAACAGGGAATGGGGCGAGAAACAGCGTGAAAAGGCGGTCGGCGGCATGCGCTATTTCGACAGCGTGCTGGCGGACCAGCCCTATATTGCCGGCGACACGTTCAGTATGGCCGACATCACGGCCTTTGCCGGTCTGGCCTTCGCCGATTTCGCCAAGGTCGACATTCCCGAAGAGTGCGCTCACTTGCGGGCATGGCGCGGCCGGATCGCCGAACGCCCGAGCATTGCCGGCTGAGCCTGCCTTCGTCCGACGCCACGTCGAATGCAATGACAGGAATTGTCATTGTTGCAGCTAACGGCGGGACAGCCGGACTGAACCCATGATATCGATCACCGATTGAGCGGAGCGACCGAACCTTTCGGCCGCTCCATCGCCTGTTCAGGAAACCGGTCCAACTCCCTGAACCGAAACAACAAGCCGAACCAGCCGGAGACAGTGCGACATGCCGACACCCGATCAGACCGACGTCACAATCCTCGGCGCCGGATTGTCTGGGCTTGCCTCGGCGGTCCTCTTGATCGAGGCCGGCCTGTCGGTTCGCATCCTGGAAGCCGCCGAACGACCGGGTGGCAGAATTCACTCGGTCTTCGAGCCGGCGACCGACACCGCCCTCGCCGATCTCGGAGCGACCTGGGTCTGGACCGCCTATCAGCCGGTCGTCGGGCGCTGGCTGAAGAAACTCGATCTGACCACCTTTGCGCAATACGATGCCGGCGCGGCCCTTCTCGACCACGGACCGGACCGACCGCCGGCGACGGCGTTCCTGCCCGGTCAGGATGGCAGTGTCCGCCTTGTCGGCGGCCCGCAGGCTTTCATCGACGCGCTCGTCAGCCGATTGCCGCCGGATAGTCTTAAGACCGGATGCCGAGCCCAGGCGGTGGAAACATCGCCGGACGGCGTCACGGTCACCGCCAGCGACGGCAAACATTTCGAGAGCGCGCGATGCGTGGTGGCGCTGCCTCCGCGGATTGCATTGCAATCCCTTTCCTTCGCCCCCGATCTGCCCGCGGCCCTGGGCAAGGCGCTCGCGGCCACGCCGACCTGGATGGCGCCGCATGCCAAGGCCGCGATCCTCTATGAAAAACCGTTCTGGCGCGAGGCCGGCCTGTCCGGCCGCCTGGCCAGCCAGATCGGACCGATCGTGGAAGCCCATGACCATAGCGGCCCGAACGGGTCGCCCGCCGCCCTGTTCGGGTTCATCGGCTGGCCGCATAGCGTCCGACGTCAGGTCGGCGCGGACCTGAATCAGGCCGTCCGGGCACAGCTCAAACGCTGCTTCGGCCCCGACAGTCCCGATCCGGTCGCCCTTCACATCGAAGACTGGGCGGCCAATCCTCTCATCGCCACACCCGCCGACCTGACCGGGCCGATGGCGCATCCGCAGGTCGGGCCGGAGGTGCTCCGCCACCCCCTGACCGACGACAGGATCCGCTTCGCGGGATCGGAAACCGCGCGCCGCAGCCCCGGCCTGATCGAGGGGGCGTTCGATGCAGCGGAACATGCCGCTGCCGGGCTCTTGAATGCATGCAAACCGTAAAGCCAGGCGGGCTGCATATTCAAGGCCCCATTTTGCACCTGAATCCTGTCGGCCGCCAATATCAATGTCTGCTTCACGTCCATTGCCGGATTTCTCATCTGCGATGCAGGGCTGGCCGCAATGAGCCCAAAGTGACGGGTTCTGCGTTTCGGACCAATTTCTTATCATCGATCTGCGCCCAAAACGCGACCAAATCAAGCGACTGTTGCTGAGGGTTTGCCTCACAAACTTTCTGAATAATTCTCGTCGGCTACCCCGCCGTGACAAATACGTCCTTTTGGTGCAGAGGTCTTGGCAGGTTGTGCCCGAGCTGCGGAAAAATCAAGGTAAGGGTTCGCAATCACGATCGCGAACGGCCCTCGCCAGAGGTAACGTGGTATCTGAAAACGCAATCGCCTAAATCGCCTAACGTATTTGCGCAGAACTGTCGGGACGGAATATGTTCCAACAGCACAATGGCTCGCCTTGCGAAAACCCAAGCGATTGAACATCGAAGGAGGCCACGGTGACCGTAATTCCGATTGCTTGGCTCATTTCCATCTTCGCACTTTTCATCGCTGCTTTGACGATGGGCCGACCACAATTGCCCATCTTCGCACGCGTCTGTTTTGGCGTCAGCCTCCTGAGCATGGCGGTCGTTCCCGCCTTCGTGGGATTGCGGCTGGAATATGGGATTACGGCCTTGGTGATGTTCCAGCCCCATGTCGCGATCGTCTTCGCACCCGCACTTTGGCTGGGGTTCCAATCTCTCACCGAAAGTGGTGGCGTTCCTAATCCCAAAGCGATCCTATCGACGGTCGGCATTGTCGCTTTGGCTCAGCTGGCATTGTTTGCGCCGACATCGTGGTCTGTCGACCTGATCATATCAGCAATCAACGTCATCTTCGCCTTGCTTTTGTCGGCGATGTTGCGCCTGGGGGTGGACGCGTTTGTTCAGGTCTCACCGGACGGGTTTCGAGCGGTCCGCACCGCCTTGATCGGAGCCACGGTTTTCGTCGTCCTGATCATAGCCGCTGACGCGACGATCATTGGCGCGACCCTGTCTGGAGGCAATGCAGGCATGCTGCGGGCCCTTACCGGCGTGTCCGGCATACTCGTCGTGCTTGTCCTCGTCGGCCTGCTGATCGGTGTGCCTTTCGCGCTCGGCCCACTCTTAAAAACGCCGAAGGAGCGATCAATCGACGTACCTCCCCTCAACGAAGACCGAGAGCTTCTTGAACGGATCGAGAAATTAATGGCAGAGAGCCAGATCTTTACAGATCCCAATCTGACACTGGCTCGTCTTGGCCGCCGTCTGGGATGTCCCGCGCGCCAAGTGTCGATAGCGATCAACCGGGTCAAGGGTCAGAACATTTCCCGCTATATCAGCGGGTTTCGGGTGCGCCGGGCCGCCTGTTTACTGACCACGACCGATCTGCCTGTTACCGACATCATGCTTGAAGCCGGGTTCCAAAGCAAATCAACCTTCAACACCGAATTCCGCAGGGTCTACGCAAAGACCCCGACAGAATACCGTAGCCAGTCATCCGACCGCGCAACGGTTCGGAAACACGATCCCGGACATTCGGAAACTTGATACCGGGCGCGCCGCGCGCTCGCCCGTCCCAACTTGCAGCCATTCCCATGTTTCATCATTGGGAGAACGCGAGAAAGGATATTTCATGCAAACCGAATCCTACAGACGCAACCTGACCTTTTTGACGCTGGTCGCCTGTTTGACGAACAACGCCTACACAGCCACCGCTGCTGCTCAAACAAGCCCGATGCCCGTGCTGCAAGCCAACACAGCGATTGTCGAGATAGAGACGCCGCGCGAGGGCAATCTGCTTCACCTGCGTGGCCTCGCGGGGCACGGCACGGCCACTATCCGGATGAACGGCGCCTGCAGCGTAATGCCGGTTCGTTTCGTCGCGGGAGATTTTTCCGGTCGGAGGATAGAAGTGGGACGCGCCGAGCCTATACGGATGGTTATCCGCGCGTCACACGTCATTGAGCGCCTCACGCAGGGTCACGACCTCGTCAGCGACACGCTTCGGATCAGCGACGATCCGAACGCCCCGACGGCTGAAGTTCTCATTGTTCGCGGGCTGTCCGTCGAAACAGGATTTGTCATCAATCCGGGGCGCAATGTCTTGGCGGACCTTTTGCGCCCGCGCACCAGTCCAATCCCTTGTGACGACCTCATAACGATGGAATAGAATGGTGGATCAACCCGAGAGAACGGCGTTTCTGTCACTGATGAAAACCACGGCTTTGGGCTGCCGTACCGAAAGCCGACATCATTGCCGCCGCAGTGAACAGCCGGATTGTCTAAGGTTTGTGGCTGTTGTTGTCCCGCGTGACCCGGGTGGAGTGGGCCTGGTCATTTGCAAAGAACAGTTCGCCTGCCGCACCCCCAAACCGCAACACGACCCGATCAATCTAGGGACCTTAACGTAACGCCCATGTTGCGGGCCTTGGATGCAACCCTCAATATCTCACCAAAGGTGCCGATTTAGCCCTTGTCATAACCGCTTAACATGTCAACGGCCCGGCGGTCAGAGACCCTGTCTCGAACAAATATCCAAATGAGCATTGGTGAATGTTGCCTGAAGGGTCATGCGTGCAAGTCAATCCGCTTGGATCCTGTTTGTAGGTCCCACCGGTACAATCGTCTTTTTTCTCCTGTGATTTCATTTTGGAGAACATTTGAGATGCCAGCGAGCCCTCGATGATAAACCCAACCTCAGGCTTGCCTGAAGTCTGACCGCTGCCCAGTGTCGCGTAGACATTGTTCAGCGTGAACTCCTGAACCTCCTGCCCAAAGGAAATTCCCGTCCACACCAAAAAAACGATAGCCGCGAATGTCGATTGTCTCACGAAGTTCATGCCCACCCCCGTTCATTCTCTGCCGAAATACCGGTTTATCCTGCTGTCATCCGAAGCGCGTAAACGGGAATCCAGCCACTGATACAATGACCTTGTTAGAACGAACGCCTTGGCCCTTACAACCGCACAGGGGCTCATTCATCCGGCACGGGCTTTAGAAAATCTTGCCCGGATTCAGAATACCCTCCGGATCCAGCGCGCGCTTGATCGTCGCCATCACATCGACCGCGTCGCCGGCCTCCTTACGCAAGGATTTCTGCTTGCCGGCGCCGATCCCGTGTTCGCCCGTACAGGTCCCGCCGCACGCCAGGGCGTAATCGACGATCTCGGCATTGATGGCGTGCGCCCGCTCGATCTCCGCAGGCTGATCCGGATCGATCAGAAAGGCCGCATGAAAGTTGCCGTCGCCGACATGACCGGCAATCACCGCCGGAAACATGCTGGCATCGATCAGTCCGCGCGCGTGCAGGAGATTGTCGGCTAGACGTGAGAGCGGCACGCAGACATCGGTCACCATCGGCCGGCATCCCGGCCGATAGGCCACCGCGGCGTGCGCCGCATCGTGCCGGGCCTTCCAGAGCCGGTTGCGGTCCTCGGTCTTCGAGGCCCAGGAAAACGGTCCGGAGCGGAATTCCTCGCACAGGGCCGCCGCAAGTTCCGCCTGTTCCGCGACACCGTTCTCGCTGCCGTGAAATTCCAGGAACAGGGTCGGCTTTTCGGCAAGGTCAAGCTTTGAATAGGCGTTCGACGCCCGGATCTGCACCTCGTCGAGCAATTCAATACGGGCGATCGGAACACCGGCCTGCAGGATGGCGATCGCCGCGTCGACCGCATCGGAAAGGCTGTCAAAGGCGACGATTGCCGACGAGATCTTTTCCGGGATCGGCGCCAGCTTCAAGGTGATCTCGGTGATCACGCCGAGCGTGCCCTCAGAGCCGACAAGCAGCCGGGCGAGATCGTAGCCGGCGGAGGATTTGGCGGCGCGGCTGCCGACCTCGATCGCCTCGCCGCTGGCGAGAACCGCGCGCATCCGCATGACATTTTCACGCATGGTTCCATAGCGCACCGCCGCGGTGCCGGAAGCCCGCGTCGCCGACATGCCGCCGAGCGTGGCATTGGCGCCGGGGTCGACGGGGAAGAACAGGCCGTGGTCGCGCAATTCATGATTGAGCGCCTCGCGGGTGACGCCGGCCTGCACCGTCGCGCGGAAATCCTCGGCACTGACTGCCAGCACCCTGTCCATCTGGGTGACGTCGAGGGAGAGGCCGCCATGAACGGCCAGGATATGGCCCTCGAGCGAGGACCCGGCGCCGTGCGGCACGATCGGGATCCGGTGCGCGGCGCAGATTTTGACCGCTTCGGAGATTTCGGCTTCGCTCACCGCGAACGCGACCGCATCCGGCGCCTGCGGTTCAAGATAGGACATGTCGGTGCCGTGCTGGGCCCGCACCGTCGTGTTGAAGGTCAAACGATCGCCGAACAGGGCTTCAAGCGCCTCGCGGGCCGGTCCGTCGATCTTTCCATAGACCTGGTTGTCTCGCCGATCTGGAGCGGATCGCATCGCCCTACCCTTTGCGCACGGCGTCGAGATGGCCGGCAAAGTCCCGGGACTGCATCAGGGTCTTGCAGCGTTCGAACCGGTTGATCGAATAGGCCCAGAAATCCTCCGCCGGGTTGCCGTCGGCATGCTGGATCAGGCCCCACAGG
>JGI12316J14372_10003918_pt1 | contig 13426 bp, 10 predicted proteins | sample MarCyaLeptolynsp_FD_14372 | JGI IMG/M metagenome (IMG submission 14372) | reverse complement strand
CTTGTTCAGCGCAATGCCCGCATGACGGCGGAGGCGATCAGTCAGGACGTGGGCCTGTCCCCGCCGGCGGTGCAGAAACGTCTGAAAAGACTTCGTGAAACCGGTGTGATCGAAAAGGACATTGCCGTTCTTTCGCCCTCACGCATCGGGCGCGACATGACAATTATTGTTGACGTTATTCTGGAGCGTGAAAGCCGCCGGCATCTTGATGAGTTCAAACGTAAGATGCGCAAAGCCCGGTGCGTGCAGCAGTGTTATTACACGACCGGCGAGGCGGACTTCATGCTGATCCTTACCGTTCGGGACATCAAGGAATATGAAGAGTTCACCCAGGAACATTTCTTCGATGAATCAAACATAAGCCGGTTCAAAACGTCAGTCGTGATGGACAGGGTCAAGGTCTCGCTCGACGTTTTGTAAGTTCGACTAAGCCTGTCCGGGAGCGTGGCAATTTTGCGTGCTGGAGTTGGAACGGTTTGTTCTCAGTTTTCCAAGAGCACGGTCAACTGGATTGGTTGTGTCAAAACGGCAGATCTGAACGTCAGCCGGTCTTCTTTGCCAAAGCCTATTCGGTCAGCATCAGCAATTTCGTTGGTTTCGACGATTTCTTTCGTCTTGAGGCATCCTGGCGATGAAAATAGTCAAAAGAGCCTAGGTATTTGAGAATTGGAATAATGCGGGCGTGCTAAATTGCGACGCATGAAACATCCAGACACTCTCAGTTTTGAACCGGATTTCATGCGGGCTGCCGCATTCTTTCGGTCGCAGAAAAACTATGCGGTTTCGCCGCTGCGACGATTGCAGGGACCGGGCGCGTATTCTGTTTGGGCCAAAGACGAAACCGATCGGATGGGCCTGGGAGCCTTCAAGGCACTTGGCGCCCCTTATGCCGTCGCGCGGTTGGTGGGGGATGCCTGGTTTGAGAAGACAGGTGAGATCCTTACACCTGAGCGGCTCACGGATGCTGATGTGCGTGAGGTCGCAAAAACGCAAACCTTTGTTTGCGCGAGCGCCGGCAATCATGGTCTTGGAGTGGCCGCTGGTGCGCGGCTTGTGGGTGCCAAATCACGGATCCATCTGGCGAGAACCGTTCCTGCAGGCTTTGCCGACCGGCTGCGTGCACAGGGCGCGGAGGTGGTCCGGTCGGGCGATGTCTACGACGACAGCGTGGCCGCCGCGATCGTTGACGCCGACCAAAGCGGTGCAACGTTGCTCGCCGACGGGACATGGCCCGGATACACCGAGATACCGAAATGGGTGATGGAAGGCTATTGCGTCATCGCCGAGGAATTACGCGTCGCATTCGAGGCCAACGGCCAATGGCCGACGCATGTCTACTTGCAGGCCGGTGTCGGTGGTCTTGCCGCCGCGATGGCGCATATGATCCGGCTTAACTGGAGCGTTCAGCCGAAGCTGATTGTTGTCGAACCGGAGGCCGCGGCCTGCCTGAAGGCCAGCCATGAAGCCGGTGTTGCGACCCGGTCCGACGGTCCGGATTCGAACATGGGCCGCCTGGACTGCAAGGAGCCCTCTATCGTCGCCTGGCAGGCGCTTGAGCGCTGCAACGTCACCTATGAGACGCTCACCGAAGAAGACGGGATGGCCGCGGCAGAGGCTGTCACGAAACTGGGCATTGCCACCACACCGTCGGGTGCCGCAGGGTTTGGCGCCCTATGCAAACAGCTTCCGCAGGTGGCGGCCGGCAGTGGTTTCTTGCCGCTTGTCATTATCTCCGAAGGCCCGGCCTGACTTGCCTGTTGATTGAAGCACAATTCGAATTCCGGCGTGGTCTTCGTAATTAGGCGTCTTGGAGAGTTGGGGCTGCGTTTTGCTCCGCACCCTGGTTGCGTCGAACGCCTTACGATCCTGGCTTGCGCTCGGTCGAGATCGCCGCGCCCGATAAACTGGGTCTCATCACGTATTTTCTGTCTTTGATCGAAAATGATCATTTAAGGTCGTTTTTGATCATATTATGCATTATGCCTCTATCAATCTGATCAATTCGGATGATATCGGAAGATCCCGGGAGGCAAAATGATCAAGAAGCAACGCCAAAAACGCATACTCGATATTCTTCGCAAGGAAGGTGTTCTGGATCTGAACGATCTGTCACGGACCTTGCCGGAAGTGTCGAAGGTGACGCTTCGCCGGGATATTGCCGAACTGGCGGACGCTGGTGCCCTGAAGAAGACCCACGGCGGCGCGGTCTTGCCGGATGCCGATCTGGTCAGTGTCAACAAAGCTCAGGTCGAAACACCGGAGAGTGACTTCGCATCCCTGGTTGACCGCCTCGACGCGATCATCCTGCCGCCCATTACCGGTCGTGGTGCCGATGCTTTGCGCCGCCAGGTCATTCGGCGTCACATTCCCTTCGTTGCTGAAAGCGCCCTTCAGCTGGGCGGGGCTTATCTGGGGCCGGACAACCGCAAGGCCGCCATGGAACTTGGTGTCGAAGCTGCCAGGAACGCGGTGGAACAAGATATTTCGCTGCTCATCGTCGGCCAACCCGAGCTGACCAACACCAGAGACCGCGCGCAAGGGTTCGAAGACGGTCTGAAAGACCGGTTTGAGGGTTCTGTTGCCACAACGCACGTGAACGGGCAGGGTCGGTACAAGACGGCATACCGGGTCGCGCTCGATGCGCTGAAGGCACACGAGGACATTTCCGTTGTCTTTGCCGTGAATGATCATTCCGCAGTTGCAGCGATTGAAGCCGCCGACGCACTGGACCGCCGGATAGCGGTCTATTCGACAGGAGGTGAGTCTGCCGACTTTTTGAAGCGGCTTGGTCAAAATGGGCCACTGAAAGCGGTCGCGGCTTTCTTTCCGGAAGTTGTCGGCGCAGTTGCTATTCGGAACATCATCGCGGACGCCACCGGTCTGCAGTCGCTTCAACCGACACAAACACCGCACGCAATTCTGACCGCTGCCAACCTCTCGTCCTTCTACGATGCGGAAACCTCTTCGCTCTTGCCCGCTTGCCGCGATGATCTTCTTTCGCGCATGCAAGGTCCGCAGGCGCTGCCGAGAGCCAATCTCAAAATCGGTTTTCTGCCCCATTATCCGGCTCACGACTGGTACAGGATCATGATCCAGTCCATGCGCGAGACCGCCGCGCTGCACGGTTGTGAACTGGTGATTGCTCCGCCGCATCATGGCATTGCGGCAGAGCTGTCCCGTCTGCGGCGCGAGATCGCAACGCTTGCAGCGGACCGGATCGAAAAAGGATCGACCGTAATTTTGGGAGAAGGCGAAGCAACGCTGCTCCTTGCGGAGGAAATCCGCTCCCGCTGCCATCACCACAGCGAAACCCTTTCAGGCCTTACCGTTATCACCAACTCCCTCGATGTCATGCATTGCCTTCAGGGAGTGGCGTCCCTGAAAATCATCATGACGTCCGGTGAATATCAGGCCGCGGACCGTTGCCTCGTTGGGCCGAGTCTTGGCGCGCTCTTTGAACTGATGCGCGCAGACGCGGCGTTTTTGTCTGTTTCAGGGGTATCGCCTGAGTTTGGCATTACCCAGGTCGATGAGCGTCTGGCGCTCGCCGGCTCCCGCTTTGTCAAAGCCGCACGCCGGACAATCGTCCTGGCCGATCACACGCTGGTTGGCAGCGATGCGAACTACCGGATCGTTGGCACGGCACAAATCCATGAAGTCATCACCGACGACGGCGCCCTTTTGGATGACCGTCAACGGCTCAGAGCTGTTGGTGTCGAGGTTCTCATCGCAGGAGAGGAAGCTGAGGACCCGACGCTGCCAGCATCTCAACCGGACCTTCGGGCGGTTCAGCACGGCTAGGTCTTTCAATCACTCGGGAGGAATGAAATGAAACAAACACTCTTTGCTGCCGTTGCAAGTCTTGCGCTTCTTGCCGGAACCGCGGCTCAGGCGGAAGAAGTTACCCTCAAGTTCTGGGACAACCAGCAGACCGAAAGCGGTCTTTCGGATGTTCAGCAGGAGGCTGTCGACCGGTTCATGGCTGAAAACCCGGATATCAAAGTGGAAGTGACGACCATTCCTTATCCGGAGTACCAGCAGCGTCTGTTGACGGCAGTCCAGGGCGGCAATGCCCCCGATATTGCGACACTTGACCAGATCTGGGTGGCGGCCTTTGCGGAAGCTGGTGCTGTAAGCGATTTGACGGACAAGGCGAAGGAGAGCGGCCTTGAGCGCAGCCAGTTCTTTGGCGGCGCCTGGGACTCTGCAGTTTACAAGGATGCTCTTTACGGCGTTCCCTTCAACGTCGATGTCTGGCAGTTCAGCTTCTACAACAAGGATCTACTGGACGGTGCCGGTATTGACCCGCAAAGCCTGGCTTCCTGGGAAGGGCTTAAGGCCGCTTCGGAGAAACTTACAGGTGACGGCAAATTCGGTGTCGGTCTTTTTGGGCACCGCGGTGAAGACACCGTCGTGGTTGTCAATTCCTTCATCTTCTCCAACGGCGGCGAGGTCCTTGATGCGGCCGGTAAATGTGCGCTGAACCAACCGCCTGCTGTCGAGGCCATGACCTACTTGCAGGACCTTGCACAATACGCTCCGGAAGGCATCTTGAATGCGAATTCCGGCAACATGCGCGAACTGTTTCTCAACGGCTCGCTGGCTGTCGAATTCTGGCCCGCGCTTGAGCAGCCGACGCTTCAGAAATCCGACATCAACTGGGGGTTCGTGAATGGCACGGCTCCTGAAGGCAAGCAGGCGATCGGGACCTATGGCGGTTGGAACCTGGCGGTGTTTGAATCGTCCGAGCACAAGGATGCTGCCTGGAAGTTCATCGAATTCATGGTGCGTGAAGACGTCAACGGTGACGTTGTCGATCTGATCCCGGCGAACAAGGCTGCCGCGGAGAAATTCCTGGCCGAAAACCGCGAAGGTCCGCAGCAGATCATCGAGCATCTGTCGCTTGCGAAACCGCGCCCGCTGTCGGCTCGTTATCTTGAAGTGGCGGAAATCCAGATGACCCTTTTCCAGGATGTGTTCGCCGGCAAAGAAGTCCAGGAAGCGGCCAATGCTGCCTGCTCTGAAATCGATGCTCTGAACTGACGCGCCGCAACAACTGTCGTCCGGCGGCTCAGGCCGCCGGCGTCTTTTCAAAACGCATTGTTTGAAAGTTCGTCATGACCAGTTCGGACCAGCGGCTCGTTTGGGCCTTTCTTGCTCCGACCCTGCTGCTTTTGGGCGTATTTCTTTATTACCCCATGATCGGCACGGTGATTGAAAGTTTCTACGACACGTCCTTCATTTCGCCGGAGCCGCGGTTTGTCGGGTGGTCCGTCTACGAGAAGGTCCTGTCTTCGCGCGCCTTTCCGGAAGTGGTCTGGAACTCCATCATGTGGACGCTCGGTGTCGTGCTGTTGCAAAACCTGCTCGGCTTCTTCACCGCGATGCTTTTGAACCAGGGGTTGCCCGCCCAGGGAATGACGCGCGCACTGGTCCTTCTGCCGTTTGTTCTGCCGGGCGTCGTCACCGCTATCTTGTGGCGGTTCATGTACGATCCGCAGCTTGGCCTCATCAATTCGATTCTGATCCGCCTTGGTGTTCTCCAGGAAAATGCCGCCTGGCTGGCATCATCGGACACCGCCATGGCTGCCGTCATTTTCGTCGCGGTGTGGAAGGGGTTCCCGTTCTCGATGCTGATCTACCTGGCAGCGCTTCAAAATGTCGACAAGAGCCAGCTGGAAGCTGCCACCCTGGACGGCGCCGGTCCGGTGCGGCGCCTGATCGATGTGACGTTGCCGGCCATCAAGGATGTCATCCTCGTCAACATCGTGCTGACGCTGATCCTGACCTTCAACTATTTCGACATCGTCTGGGTCATGACACGCGGGGGACCGCAAAACGCGACGCACATCTTCCCGACCAAGATATTCGAAACCGGCTTCGGCCAGTTCCGGTTCGGAGAGGCGGCCACCTATGGCGTGTTCTCGATCCTGGTTCTCGCTGTTCTTGTCGCAATCTACATCATCGTGCAGCGTTCGGCTGCGGCACGGAGGCCGGTCGGATGAAGCAAAGCGCTGCCACACGCTGGATGCTGATCGGTTTCCAGATCCTGCTTGCACTCTTTGTGCTGCTGCCGTTTTTCTGGATGCTGTCGGTCAGCCTGAAGCCGGCCACGGAACCGTTCGCTATTCCGGCAAGGCTGTGGCCGCAGGCACCGACACTGGAGAACTATGTTACCGCCTTTCGCCCGGAATTCAGAACCTATTTCATGAATTCCATGATTGTCTCCGGCGCGTCGGTGCTGATCACGGTGTCCCTTGGCCTGCTGGCTGCCTATTCCTTCACCCGAGGACGTTTGCTTGTCATCACGGCATTGATGGGCCTGGTCGTGCTGGCGCAGATGTTTCCGCACTCCGCCATCATCATTCCATTCTACAAGCTGATGCGCAGCGCGGACCTCCTCAACACCTATGCGAGCCTCATTCTGGCTTACGTGTCGGTGACGCTGCCTGTCGCGGTCTGGATGCTGCGCGGCTTTCTGCAGAAGTTACCCGTTTCCCTTGAAGAGGCCGCGGCAATCGACGGTGCGGCGCCTTTGCGGATCTTTTGGGAGATTGTCGTTCCCCTTGCCCGTCCGGGCATTATCGCAACCGCAGTCTATGTGCTGATCGTGACCTGGCAGGAGTTTTTGTTCGCGCTCTCCTTCACGTCGACCAAGGACATGCGGACGCTCCCGGTCGGGCTGAACGATTTCATCGGTCAATATGGCATCCGCTACGGTGAACTGATGGCCTCTTCGGTCATGGTTTCCGTTCCGGTGATCGCGGTTTTCTTCTTCCTTCAACGCTATTTCGTTGCCGGACTGACGGCCGGTGCAGTGAAGGGATAGGTGCAATGACCTTAATCGGAAAAGGGTCGCAAAGGCCCGGTGTCAAAGAGGTTCGGGAGGAAAGATGTCCCTGATCGAAAAAGAAGAACTGGCCCCAGGCGTTGTCCAGCTGCTGTTCAACCGGCCCGACAAGCTGAATGCTCTGTCGACCCCCTTGATGGCGGAGTTCGATGCGGCACTGGACGAAGCGGCGCGGGATCCGGACGTCCGCGTGCTGGTCCTGCGGGGTGCAGGCGGCAAAGCCTTCGTCGCTGGTGCGGACATTGCCGAATACCAGGGGGACAAGCGGCCGGAGTTCATTGCCTATCAGATGAATTCGCGCCGCGTGTTCGACAAGCTCGAGCGGCTGTCCAAGCCGGTCATATGTGCAATCGACGGGTTCGCCCTTGGGGGCGGCTTCGAGATTGCGCTGTGTTGCGACATTCTCATCGTCTCCGATACGGCGCAGCTTGGTTTGCCGGAGGGGCGCCTGGGATTGTCCCCCGGCGGAGGCGGGACACAAAGACTTGTGCGTGCGGTCGGCAAATATGCCGCCTCCGACCTGATGCTCGCGGGTTGGCGTATGAGCGGCCGGCGCGCCTTCGAACTTGGCCTCGCCGCAGAGGTGGTTGTAGCGGAGGAACTTGGCGATGCCGTTTTGAAGCGTGCCCGGGCTTGTCTCAAGATGGCACCTCTTGCCCAGGCCGAGATGAAACGGCTGATGCGGGAAGGTTTCGACGCTCCAGTCGAGAGCGCCAAAAGCTACGAGCAGGAAGTCCTCTTCCGTCTCTATTCGACGGCTGACGGTCAGGAAGGCATCAACGCCTTCCTTGAAAAACGTGATCCCCGGTTCAAGGGAGCCTGAGCCATGGAATTTGAAGGAAAGGTTGCAGTCATCACCGGTGCGGCCAACGGGATCGGACGATCCTGTGCAGAGCTCATCATTGAACGTGGCGGGTCGCTGGTCCTGGGAGACATTGATCTTGACGAGGGTCTGAAACTCCAGAACGAGCTGGGAGAAAGAGCGCTCTTTGTCGAGGCCAACGTGCGTAACCTCGCGGCCATTCAGGCCTTGGCTGATAAAGCTGTGAACCACTTTGGCGGACTGGACATTCTCGTCAACAACGCCGCCGTCGCCCTGAACGGTGTGGTCGACGAAATAGACGAGGACCGTTGGCAGACGGTCATCGACACCAATCTCACCGGCTTCTGGCGTGCAATGAAGGCTTGTGTTCCGCATATGCGCGAACGAGGGGGCGGATCGATCGTGAACATGTCGTCCGTGCAGGGGTTGCGCGCCTTCAAGGGTTGGCCTGCCTATGCCGCAGCGAAGGGCGCCATCAACGCACTGACGGTTCAAACGGCCGCCGATCTTGCTCCAGCCGGCATTCGCGTCAACGCGGTTGCCCCGGGTACGATCATGACGCCGATGAACGAAAAGATCTTTGCGGCGATGGACGATCCAAGCGAGTTGATCGACCGGTGGAACAAGGCGCATCCCATCGGCCGTTTCGGCTATCCGAACGAAGTCGCCGAAACAGTCGCGTTTCTTGCTTCTGACCGGTCCAGCTTCATTACCGGCGAAATCCTTCGCGTTGATGGCGGTCTGGCTATCAAGGGGGACTGATGCACGCTGAAACGTTCATAAAGCTGGAGTCGGATTGCGGTTCGCTGATGTTCGATCCGTCGATCGGGAACCTGCCGTCTCTGCGTTTCCGGACAGACGGAAGCGAACTGAAGCCGTTGCACACCGCCGACTGGGTGGGGTCTGCGGAAGCAGAAGCAGACCCGGGCATGTCGCCGTCGTTGAAGCGCTTGTCCGGAGATTTCTTCTGCGCACCATTTGGCGCCAACGACCTGGAAGACGGTCCGGCGCACGGCTTGAGTGCAAATTCCCACTGGATGCTTGAGCGGCAAAGTACAAAGGACGCCACGTTCCGGCTTGAGCGGCCGGTCATGGGAGCGACCTTGAGAAAGAACATCCGCCTTTGTGAGCGGGCTCCGGTTCTTTATCAGACCCATTGGCTTGAAGGCGGTGAGGGAGGCGTAACCTGCGCTCATCACCCGATGATCCGGCTGACGGGCAAAGGCCGTTTCTTTGCGTCTCCGAAGCGAAAGGCGATCACACCGGAGCAGGCCCTGGATGCCGCGCGTTCCGGGCCAGACGTTGATTTGTCACAGCTTCCGATTGGCGAAACGCATGAAGACTTCGTCACCCTGATCGAGGCTGAACCATCTTCGATTGGCTGGTCAGCTATCCTGCGTGAAGAGGAGGGAGATATCGTCTTTTTCCTCAAGGACAGCTCTGTCCTTCCGATCACCATGTTGTGGCATTCCAACGGGGGGCGCGACTACTGGCCCTGGAACGGGGCCCACAAGGGTGTTCTCGGCGTGGAGGACGGCAGAGCGGCTGGCGCGGAGGGGCACCGTGCGTCGCTGTATGACAATGCGGTTGCGCGCTGCGGCGTCCCGACATTCTTTCCGCTTGCGAGAGCGGAAAAACCCATCGCATCGCCCATGTTTGCGGGGCAATCAAAACACCACCGGGCTGGGCTGAGATTTCAGACATACAGCTGGGCAGTGGCGAGTTGCACATTCTGGAACGCAGCGGCGCTCGCGTGGCGCTTCCTTTCGACACCGATTTCTTCCAGCGAGACGAGACCCATGGCAACCGTTGAACTCAAGAACCTTCGAAAAAATTTCGGCAGCTTCGTTGCGCTCGAAGGTTTGAACCTGTCGATCGAAGATGGTGAATTTCTTGTTCTTCTTGGACCGTCAGGCTGTGGCAAGTCGACGACGATGCGGCTTGTGGCCGGTCTTGAAGAACCGTCTGACGGTGACATTCTGATCGCCGGCAGCAGGGTCAACGATATTCCGGCGCGCGACCGTGACCTTGCGATGGTGTTCCAGAACTACGCGCTCTATCCGCACATGACGGTGGGAGAGAACATCAGTTATCCGCTCAAGATTGCCCGCATTCCGAAAGCCGAACGGCTGCGCCGGGCAAAGGAGGCCGCGGCTAAGGTCGAGATGGACCATCTCCTGACACGCCGCCCGGCAGAGCTCTCCGGTGGGCAGCGTCAGCGGGTTGCCCTTGCCCGCGCGATTGTGCGCACGCCGCGCCTTTTCCTGATGGACGAACCGCTATCAAACCTTGATGCCAAACTGCGCACGGTGATGCGCGCGGAGCTGAAGCATCTGCAAAAGGAACTGGCGACGACGACGATCTACGTCACGCATGACCAGGTTGAAGCGATGACGCTGGCGGACAGGATCGTGATCCTCAACAATGCCGTGATCCAGCAAATGGGCACGCCTGCTGAAATCTACGCCAGACCCGCCAATACATTCGTCGCCGGCTTTATCGGATCACCTCCGATGAACCTCATCGCTGGTGCGGTCAATGGCGGTACCTTCGCCTATAAGGGCGGGACGATGCAGGTTGCCACCGCCGACGGGTCGGTCACACTCGGCATTCGTCCCGAAGATATTTCCCTCTCAAAGGGCGATGCCGACATCGAGGGCAAAGTCTATTCCTCTGAGCTTCTCGGCGATTGCACGCTTTTGAATGTGCGTGTCGGCGACAGCCTTGTCGCGGCCAAGGTCGGCGCCGACGAGGGGATGGAAATGGACACGCCAGTCGGGTTGAAGCTGCGTCCGGACCGCCTGCACTTTTTCGACACCGACAGCGGCAACCGACGGGAGACGTGAGAATGCCGTTCCAGTTCTCCACGTCCGACAATCCGGTCCTGCCGTTGGATAGGGCTTCGGTGCTCTTTGACGGGATTTTTTCAACGCCGAAACTCAGCCACCCGGAAGGGGTGGCAGTCGGCCCGGACGGCTGGATCTGGGCAGGCAACCAGGATGGTGACATCTGCCGTATCTCTCCGGACGGCACACGGTTCGAAAAGGTTGCGTCCACCGGCGGCTTTGCACTCGGACTGGCATTTCATGGAACGCAGGCACTTTTCGTGTGCGACCTGAAACATGCTGCGGTTTTCCGTCTGGATCTTGCAACAGGAGATCTTGACCGGTTTACGGCACCCGGCATCAAGATCCCGAACTATCCCTTGGTTGATGTGGCCCGGAACCGGCTCTTCGTGTCGGACAGCCACGCTTCCGGCACGCCGGGGCCGGGGATCTGGAGCTACGATCTTGTGTCTGGCGACGGCGGGCTCTGGTACGACAGGAACCTCAATTTCGCCAACGGACTGGCGAAGCGTGCGGGTGAGGACTCACTCTATGTCTGCGAAACCTTCGCGACCGCGATCACCCGCATAACCATTGAACCCGACGGATCGGCTGGGCCGGAGGAAACCTTCGCCGACGACCTGCCGGGTCTTCCGGACGGCATTGCGTTCGACCGAGAGGGCAATCTGATCGTCGGGTGTTACGAACCGTCCCGCCTTTTGCGCGTCTCCCGAGACGGCACTCAAATCGACGTTCTGATCGAAGATCCGACGGCTCATGTTCTGTGTCACCCGACCAATGTCGCCTTTGCCGGCGAGAGGCTCTACACCGCAAATCTCGGCCGCTGGCACGTGAGCGAGGTGCTGATGGACATCGGTGCCGATCCGCTGTGGAGCGCCGCATGACCTTTATCGGCCTAACATGGGATCATCCACGCGGGTACGACGCGCTTGCGGAAGCCGCGCGTCAGGTCAATTCCGGCCGGGCGTCACCGCTGATCCGCTGGGACAAGCAACCCCTGGAAGGATTTGAAAGTGCTCCGATCGCGGAGCTGGCGGCTGCCCACGATCTGCTTGTTCTGGATCACCCCCATATCGGCGAGGCGGTTGCCGAAGACTGCCTGGTCCCGCTTGAAGATCTGTTCACACAGGAGACGATCGAAGCGTGGAACAGGCAATCGGTTGGTCTGTCGCTTGCCTCTTACCGGTGGCAAGGCAAAACCTGGGCGTTGCCGCTCGATGTTGCAACGCAGGTGATGGTCCGTCGGCCTGACCGCGTATCGGCTCCGCCGCAGGAGTGGGGCGCCATTCTGAATCTGGCAAGCACGCATCCGGTCGCTCAATCGCTTGCAGGCCCGCATGCATTTCTCACCCTGATATCCATGGCAGCCGGGGAGGGGGCGTGGGCAAAAGGGGACATCCTGCTGGCAGATGAAGTCGCCGAAGCGCAACTCGAACGTATGCAAGCGCTCTTTGAGCTGAGGCCTCAGGGATCAGAAAAGCTGAACCCGATCGCGCTTTCCGAAGCACTGTCTTCAACGGACGACATTGTCCTGGTGCCACTGGTCTTCGGATATGTGACCTATGCGCAGGTCCGTCCGGGCGGAAACCGTCTGGCGTTTTCCGACACCGTGCGAAAACCCAGCGGTGCAGGCGGCGTTCTGGGCGGAACCGGTATCGGCTTCACGAAGCGGTGCCAACCGGATCCAGCTCTGCTCGAGCATATCGCCTGGCTGATGAAGCCGGAGACGCAGAGCGGTATGATCCCGAATTTCGGCGGCCAGCCCTCTGCACGCGCCGCCTGGCAAGACACGGCTGTCGATGCGGCCTGGGGCGCCTTTTACTCCCGGACGCTGGAAACCGCCGAACACGCACTGCTGCGACCGAGATTTGACGGTTACATCGCCTTTCAAACCAAAGCTGCCGAAATCATCCGCCAATCGCTTGCGGACCGGCAGGAACCATCAAAAACACTCACCGCCCTGAGGCAGGTCTGGCGCGCGGCACGCGCCGGAGCGAGGGGCGATCTCGATGATAAGAGAGGACCTCACCGATGAGCGAGAACGCGCTTTCAGGCGTCACCATCCTGGATTTCTCCCACTTGCTTCAGGGTCCGTTTGCCACACAGTTGCTGGCTGATCTGGGCGCAGACGTGATCAAGATCGAACGGCCAGGCTCGGGAGATCTGTTCCGTTCGCTCACGTTCCGCAACAAGTGGGTTGGTGGCAGCGAGAGCCCGAACTTCCTTGCCTGGAACCGGAACAAGCGCAGCCTTGCCCTCAATCTGAAAGCGCCGGAGGCGCGGGATATCATCATGAAATTGGCGGAAACCGCCGATGTCGTGGTGCAGAACTTCCGCCCCGGCGTCATGGATCGGCTCGGCTATGGCTATGCCGACTTCAAAGCTGTGAACCCGCGCATCGTCTACTGCTCCGGCTCCGGGTATGGTGAAGACGGGCCTTATGTATCCCGCCCGGGACAGGACATGCTGGTTCAGGGTCTGACCGGGATCATGGCCGCGACCGGCCAGGCCAGCAACCCGCCGACCCCGGTCGGCGCCGGCTTTTCCGATCAGGTCGGTGCCATGAACATGGTCTACGGAATTCTTGCAGCGTTGCTGTGGCGGGAAAAGTCCGGCCAAGGTCAAGAAGTCAAGATCAACCTGCTTGCCGGAATGCTTGCGCACCAGAACCAGGAAATGGTGATGGCAATGAATTTCAACGAGGATTTCCAGCGCCCCGATTCCGGCATCGGCCACCCGGGAATGGATGCACCCTTTGGAACCTATCCAACGCAGGATGGCTGGGTCACGATTGCAATGAGCCCCTATAAAACCCTGGTCGGTGTGCTCGGCAACGACGACCTTCTTGCCTATGACGATCCGGAGACCTTGTTCGACAAGCGCGACGAAGTCTGGCGCAGGCTGGCA